>Ga0256865_1000417_pt1 | contig 14783 bp, 10 predicted proteins | sample RVTome_14_FD_187337 | JGI IMG/M metagenome (GOLD analysis project Ga0256865, IMG submission 187337) | Soil microbial communities from uranium-contaminated site in the Upper Colorado River Basin, Wyoming, United States - RVT145D125 HiSeq ... | reverse complement strand
CGTCGATGCCATGGTTGGTGAAGCCATAGATCGTGCAGTTCTCGACGCGCAGGGTCCTGCCGGCGAGGTAGCGGATGCCGTTGATCCCGGTGCCCGCGCCGTTGATCGACAGGTTGCGCAGGATGACCTTGTCGTTGACGCCCGCGTTGACGATGACCCCGTTGGTCCCGGCGGCCAGGATGCCGGCCAGCGTCCCGTCGCCGTTGATGGTGATCGACTTGGTGATCGTCACCGCGCCGAACCCGCCCGGATCGAGCACCGAGATCTCGCCGCCCGCGGCGGTCTTCGAGATCGCCCCGGCGAAGGTCTTGCACGGCGCGGTGCGGCTGCAGGGATTCGCGTCGTCGCCCACGCCTGAGACCCACGTCCGCGTGGCCTGCGCCTGCGCGGTCGCGCTGAACATCCAACCCATGACTGATACACCGAGCACTGTAGCCATCCATCGTGTCTTCGTCATACATGTCTCCTTGAGGATTTCGGACGGTTCGCGCAGCAAGGAGGACCCCCGCAGGGGGTTGACCTTGCTCCGGCCGCACGGAGCGCCGGCGAGTCAGGAGTCTCAGCTACATCGGAATGAGGAGGCGCGCCTCGGGCCCGCCTGAGGGAGAGAGGGGACTGGTGCCGAGAGGAGGCCCGGGGAAGCGCCATGACTGGCGGAGGCTGGTGACCGCACACCGCGCTGTGTGGCCCGAACAGAGTCGAGATCTCTGCCGCACATGTCGGTGAGTCTACTCCAAACCAGGGGGCCGCCGCAAGGGCAACCCTGTCACAACCCCGTCACCCTCTGTCGGCGCCGCCCTGCCGCGCCGCCGGGAGCATTCTGTCCCTGCGTCTACGACACTCGCTGCGCCGCCAGCATCGCCTCGGCGTCGGCGGGTCCCCAGCGGCCTGGCGAACCAGTAGCCCTGGGCCTGCGGACAACGGACCTCGCGGAGCTGACGCGCCTGCTCGGCGGTCTCGACGCCCTCGGCGATGACGTTCATCTTCAGGTGGTCGCAGAGGCTGATGATGGTGCTCACGATCGGGCTCACGCCGGCGCGCGAGCGCGGCGAGCTGATGAACGAGCGGTCGATCTTCACCGTGTCGTAGGGGAAGCGCTGCAGGTAGCTCAGCGACGAGTAGCCGGTGCCGAAGTCGTCGATGTGGAGCTGCACGCCGAGGGCGCGCAGGCGCGAAAGCGTCTGCAGGACGGTCTCGGCGTGATCGAGGACGACGTTCTCGGTGAGCTCCAGGCGCAGGCTCGCGGGGTCGAGCCCGGCGGCGGTCGCCGCTGGCGTGGCCGAGGCTGTCGTTGACGTTGCGGAAGCGGTCGAGGCCGAGGACGATGATCGCGACCTCGCTCCCGTCCTCGCGCTGGCGGTGCTTCAGCGCGACGGCGAGGCGGTCGAGGAAGAGGGTGCGGTTGGGCAGGCCGGTCAGGGCGTCGTGCAGGGCGTCGTGGAGGCGGCGCTCCTCGCGCTCGCGCAAGGTCCGGCCCACGGTCTCGAAGCCCGCGGCACCGAAGAGCACGGCGTCGAAGCCGCCCGCGGCCAGACGCTCGAGGCCGTCGTCGAGGCGGGCGGCACGGGTGACCTCGAAGCGCGCGTCGAGCGTCCGCAGCAGACGCTCGGCGGCGGCGGCGTCGTCCTCGATCAGCAGAATCGTGAGCGGCTGCGCGGACATCGTTCCTCCTGGGCTGGCGTCGCCCTCCTTCCCCGGAGCCGTGGCTCAGTGCTCACTTGAACGAATCTGGCGTAAGACCGCATGAGCGACGGGGATTAGAGCACCTGGCGCTCGCCAAGGCAAGGACGACGTCGACGCCACGATCACTCCGCGGGCAGGGGCACGCGCTCGCCGCGCTCGAGGGCTCGGGTGAAGGCGGCGAGGAAGCCCTCGTCGAGCTCGTGCCAGGCGTCGCCGGCCTGGCGTTTGAGGGCGCTCAGGGTGTCGACGGCGAGGCGATAGTTGCCCTCTTCGTAGGCCATCCAGGCGATCAGACGCTGGAGAGTGAGGGGCTCGTCGATGCGGCGGTCGAGCTTCAAGGCGCGGTCGAGGAAGGGGCGCGCCTGGTAGGGGTAGCCGCGGCGCAGCAGGATGTACGCCAGGCGCAGCGACGCCAGGCCCTCGAGGGTGGCGTCGCCGGCGGCCACGGCGAGCTCGCGCACGTCGTGGAAGGCGTCCTCGGCGGCGGCGAGGTCGCCGCCGCGGAGCACGGCCTCGGCGACGTTGCGCGTCAACAGCAGGCTCCGCGCCGTCTCGCCGCGCTGAGCGTAGAAGCTCGCCGCGCGCTGCCACATGGCGATCGCGGCGGCCGCGTCGCCGCGGCGCGAGGCGATCTCGCCGAGGCTCGCCAGCACCTGCATCTCGGTGTGCACGTCGCCCAGCTCCTGGGCCAGGTCGCGGGCCTCGGCGAGGTCCCGCTCGGCGGCGTCCAGGTCCCCGGCGCGCAGCGCCAGGGCGCCGAGCTGGGCCAGGGTGTCCACCCGCCCGAGACGGTCGCCGAGCTCCTGCTGCAAGGTGCCGGCCTCGCGGTAGAGCTCGGCGGCGCGCGCCTCGTCGCCGCCGCCGAGGGCGAAGCGTGCCAGGTCGCGGAGCACCGCCAGACGGGCGGCGCGGTCGCCGGCGAGCGCCGGCAGCGAGGGCACTTGGGTGGCCAGCGTCACCGCCTCGCCGGTCTTTCCGAGCAGCGCCGTGGTCACCGCCAGGGCGTGGAGGGTGCGCCCCTCCCACACCCGCTCGGCACGGTTCTGGGCCTCCTCGAGCACCGCCAGGAAGAGCTGCCGGCTCTCCTCGAGGCGTCCGGCACGGCGGGCCTGCTCGGCTTGGGCGAGACGCGCCGCGAGGAACCCCGGCTCGATCTCGAGGACGATCTCGAAAAAGCGGCTCGCGGCCTCCGGGTCCGCGGTCGCCGCAGCGGCCCGGCCCATGCCGTAGAGTCGGTTGAGGAAGGGGCTCGAGGAGTAGACGCGGCGCATCGCCACCGGCGCGGCGCGCGCCGCCAAGGCGCCGGCGAGCTGGCTGGTGAGACGCTCGGCGATCCGCACCGGCTCGGTGCCGCGGAGCTCGCCCTCGCCGATCGTGGCGCCGGCGCGGTCGACCACGGCGAAGCGCAGGGAGTAGAGCTCGGCGTCGCCGGCGCCGCGGCGAGTGCTGCGCCGTGCCTCGACGTCGAGCACCAGCTCCCCGCCCAGCGCCAGGGCGAGCTCGCGCACCCGCGGGCGGGCGGCGGCGGCGTCGGAGTCGAGACCGCGCGCCGCCAGCGCCGCCGGCAGCCGCGCGGGCTCGACGACCTCGACGCCGGGGGTGCGCCGCAGCGTCTCGGCGATCATCTCCATGAGCCCCAGACGCACCCAGTCGTGCTCGGGCTCGCCAGTGGCGTTGACCACCGGCAGCACCGCCACGCGGCCCGCGGCGTCGAGGTCGATCGCCGCCGTGGGCACGGCGAGGCGGTAGGAGAAGAGGGCGGCCGCCAGCACCAGCACGAAAGCGCCGAAGAGCAGCCAGGGTCCGAAGCGGGCGAGAAGGCGTTGCCGGGGCGTTGCGGCCGGGTCCATGCGAAGACTGTATCGTGCAGGAGACGGTCTCGCGGCCTCGTCTGATAGGCTGAAGGGGCACGGGCGGCGGACCGTCCCCCGCCGGCTCACGCGGCATATGAACGCGCGCACATGAACGCGGCAGGCACAACGGCACCCCGCACGGCGGCCGCCCTGATCATCGGCAACGAGCTGCTGACCGGCAAGGTGCGCGACGAGAACGTGGCCGTGCTGGCGAAGACTCTCTTCGACCTCGGCATCTCGTTCGAGCGGGTGGTGATCTGTCCCGACGTGGTCGACGTGATCGTCGCGGACCTCGACGCGCTGCGCCGGCGCTACGACTACGTGTTCACCAGCGGCGGCGTGGGGCCGACCCACGACGACGTGACGATGCAGGCGGTGGCGTGCGCCTTCGGGCAATCGCTGGCCCCTTGCTCGGAGATCGAGGCGCTGCTGCACGAGTTCTTCGGCAGCCGCCTGACGCCGGGCTACCTGCGGATGGCGAAGCTGCCGGCGGGGGCGACCCTGGTCCGCGGCTCGCGCGGCCGCTGGCCGCTCGTGCGCATGGAGAACGTCTTCATCCTCCCCGGTCTGCCGGAGGTCTTCGCCCGCAAGCTCGACGTGCTCGGCGAGCACCTCGCCGGCGGCACGCCGTTCGTGACCCGCGCCGTACGCACCGCGAGCGACGAGGGCGAGATCGCGCCGCTCCTCGACCGGCTGGTGCGCGAGCACCCCGCGGTGGCGATCGGCAGCTATCCGCGCTGGGGCGACGGAGCGGTGCGGGTGGCGGTGACCTTCGACGGCCGTGACCCGGACGCCGTCGACCGCGCCGTCGCGGCCTTCCGCGTGGCCCTGCCGGCGGACCAGATCGTCGAGTCGGAGGGATGAGGGCCATGGCGACCTCCGAGCTGCCCGAGATCCTGCCCATCTTCCCGCTCACCGGGGTCGTGCTCCTGCCCGGCGGCCGGCTGCCGCTGCACGTGTTCGAGCTGCGCTACCGCAACCTGGTGGAAGACGCCATGGCCGTCGACGACCCCTACATCGGCATCATTCAGCCACTGGAGCCGACCGGCGAGGTCCTGGCCGAGGAGTTGCCGGACCCGGCGGCTGACGGGCCGCCGCTCTACGACGTCGGCTGCGCCGGGGTGATCGAGCGCTGCGACACGCTGCCCGACGGCCGCCACCTCATCCTCCTGCAGGGCCAGCGGCGCTTCCGCATCCGCCGCGAGCTGCCGCCGCGCCGCGGCTACCGCCGCGTCGAGGCCGACTACGGCGACTTCGCCGTCGACGACCGTGTGGAGGAGGCGCAGGTGCCGGCCGAGCGGCTGATGCAGGCGCTCGCCGCGTTCGGCCAGGGCCACCGCATCCAGTTCGAGCTCGAAAAGCTCAGCCAGCTCCCGGGCCTGGCGCTGCTCAACAGCGTCGCCATGGTGCTGCCGTTTCCGCCGGAGGAGAAGCAGGCGCTGCTCGAAGCGCCGGACGTCAGCGAGCGCTACGAGACCCTCCTGACCCTGATGAACATGGGCATCGAGCTGCGCCAGGACGGTCCGAGCGCCGCCGGCCTGAACTGAACCGTCCCGCCAGCCCTATGCTCTCCCACCGGATCGCCGCGCTCGCCGCGCCCTTGGCGCTCGCCGCCGCCTGCCGGGCGCCGGCGCCCACCGCCGACGCTCCGCCCGGCGCCGACCGGGCGTCCGCGCGGCAGCCGCGCGCCGAGCTGGCGGCGGCGCTCGCCGCCGACCTCGAGGCCGTGCGCCATCCCTCCGACGGCGGCGGCCGCGCCTGGCTCGAGGCGGCGAGCCCGGCGGTCGTGAGCTCGCCGGGAAGGTGGACGATCCGCTACCAGGCGGGGCCCCTGGGAATCGACGCCGGCGGCAGCGTCTTCCTCCAGGTGTCGCCGTTCTGGGGCTGGTCGACGCCGCAGACCGTGCGCCCCGAAGCTCTCGGCTACACCGAGGTGACGACCGCCGCCGCGGGCCTCGAGCTCGAGGCGCAAACGCTCGACGAGCAGCTCCTCGGCATCCGCGTCGGCCCCCGCCGCATGGAAGCGGGCGAAGAGCTGCGGATCGTCTACGGCGCCGGCCCCGGCGCCCGCGCCGACCGTTTCGCCGAGGGCGACTCGCGCTTCTGGATCGCCGTCGACGGCGACGGCGACGGCGTGCGCAAGCTGCTCGCCGATTCGCCCGGCGTGGCGGTGGCGCCCGGGCCGGCGGCGCGTCTCGCGCTCACCCTGCCGTCGGCGGCGCGGCCCGGCGAGCCGGTGCGCGTGACCGTCGCGGTGCTCGACGCCAGGGGCAACGCCGGCGTCCTCTTCGCCGGTGAGGTCCGCTTCGCCGGCACCGTCGACGACGAGCCCCTGGCCCCCGCGGCTCTTCCCGCGGCGCTGCGCCTCGCGGCGGCCGACGCCGGTCGCAAGACCATCGCCTGGACGCCGCCGGGCGAGGGCGTGGTGCGTCTGGCAGCGAGCGTCGACGACCTCACGGTCGAGAGCAATCCGCTCCAGGTCGCCGCCGCCGCCGGCCGCATCCTGTGGGGGGACCTGCAGAACCACTCCTCTTTCTCGGACGGCAGCGCGACGCCCGAGGAGCACTTCCTCTACGCCCGCGACGTGGCGGCGCTCGACCTCTACGCCCTGACCGACCACGACCACTGGGGCATGCTCTTCCTCGACCAGCAGCCCGCGATGTGGCGGCACGTCCGTGAGCTGACCCGGCGCTTCCACGAGCCCGGACGGTTCGTGACGCTGCTGGGCTTCGAATGGACGAATTGGGTCTACGGCCACCGCCACGTCCTCTACTTCGAGGACGACGAGGGCGAGGACAGGGTCGGGATCGTCAGCTCGGTCGACCCCGCGACCGACGAGCCGCGGGAGCTGTGGGCGGCGCTCGCCGGCCGCAAGGCTCTGACCATCGCCCACCACACCGCGGGCGGGCCGATCGCCACCGACTGGACGATCGCGCCCGATCCGCGCTTCGAGCCGGTGACCGAGATCGTCTCGGTGCACGGCTCGAGCGAGGCCGCCGACTCGCCCGGGCTGATCCACCAGCCGGTGCCCGGCAACTTCGTGCGCGACGCCCTGGCGCGCGGCTACCGGCTCGGCTTCCTGGGCTCGAGCGACGGCCACGACGGTCATCCCGGCCTCGCCCACCTGGCCTCGCCCAGCGGCGGCCTGGCGGCGATCCTCGCCGAGGAGGCAACGCGCGGCGCGGTGTACGAAGCGCTCATGGCCCGTCACGTCTACGCCACGAACGGGCCGCGCATCGTGCTGCGCGCCAGCTTCGGTGGCCACCGCATCGGCGCCGAAGTCGAGCTCGGCGGCGGCGGCGGGCCGATCCCCGGCATTCCCGCCGACACCCTGGTCGTCCAGGCGATCGCGCCTGGCGAGATCGAGCGCCTCGACGTCGTGCGCAGCGGGCAGGTCGAAGGCTTCCTCTGCGAAGGCCGGCGGCGCTGTTCCCTGTCGGTCGCCTTGACGGAGCTGCGCGCCGGGGAGTACGTGTACGTCCGCCTCGTCCAGACCGACGGCGGCGCGGCCTGGACGAGCCCGTTCTACTTCGTCGACTGAGCGAAAGCGCGGTTTCCCGGTGACGGATTTCACTGACAACGCCGCGCCCAACCGCCACAATCCCTGACGTCCCGGCGCGAGGGACCCGCCTCGCCTCCGAGCCCCGTCCATCCTGGAGGACTCTAATGCGTCGTCTCGTGTCGATCTCTTCGACGGTCTTCGCCGCCGCTTTCTTCGCCGCCGCCGCGTACGGCCAGGGATTCCCCAATGTGCCGCAGACGCCCGGCGCCATCCTCAGCGGGCTCAACGCGCCGCAGCAGGGACGCACGGCGATCATCGCCTACCACAACGGCCTGCTCTTCACCGTGCCCGAGCTGCCGGCCAGCGAGCCCGGCTCCGACTTCCAGGTGCGCACCTGGGACCTCTCCGACCCCACCGATCCCGTCGAGCTCGCGACCTGGGGCGTCTCGCCCATGCCGATCAACGCCCACGGCTATTTCAAGAGCGGCGACTACCTCGTGCTCGGCCCCAACTGGCCGCCGGGGTCCCCCTGGTCGTTTCGCGCCGGAGCTTTCGGCGCCGTGACGCGCGCCGAATTCCCGAGCCACTGGGGCGCCGGCGTGCGCGGCAACCTCTTCCAGCCGTGGTTCGTGGGCGACACCTACTGGAGCTACGGCGAGATCGGCGGCGACGCCGTGATCGAACTCCGCGGCCAGGAGCTGGCGCGCTGGGATCACTTGGGGCTGACCGGCGTCATCGGCCATCCCTTCCTCCTCGGCGACCTGCTGATCTTCGCCTCCGACCAGAGCCGCACCGGCGTGGCCACCTACGACGTCTCCGACCCGACGAGCCCGGTGCTCCTCGACGTGCTCACCGCCGGCGGCCCCGGCGGCTACTGGCCCGAGCTGTGGGGGGGCGAGGGCAAGCTCTACGTGGTCTTCCCCTACCGCACCGGCGGCAACGGCATCCGCGTGGTGGACGCCACCGACCCGGCCGACCTGCGACTGATCGCCGACACGCCGCTGCCCGGCGACGAGGCCATGTACGTGCAGTTCCAGGACGAGCACGCCTTCACCGGCAGCCACAAGGTCGACATGCGCACCTTCCAGTCCGTGCTCTTCCTCGACGGCGCCAATACCGTGCGCCCGGGCGACGGCGGCGTCGGCGTCAACACCAGCCAGTTCCTGCTGCCGCTGGGCAACCTGCTGGTGACCGGCGGCATCGGCTCGCGCCAGGGCATGGCGATCTGGGCCCACCAGGCGGCGCCTGACACCCGCGGACCGTCCGTGGGCTACCACCTGCCGCGGGCCGGCCGGACGAGCTACCCGGCCGGAGCGCCGATCAGCCTGCTCATCCACGAGACGCTCGAGACCTCGACCATCGTCAATGGCGCGACGTTCGTCGTGCGTCCCCTCGGCGGCTCGCCGGTCGCCGGCAGCCTGATCTTCTCCTTCGACGACGTCCTCACCTTCACGCCTGACCAGCCGCTGGCGCCGGGCACGACCTACGAGGTCGTGCTCCCCGCCGGCGGCATCCGCGACGCCGCGGGCAACGGCATGGTGGGCTATTCCTTCACCTTCTCCACGGGCTCGAGCGTGGGCGGCAACGCGCCGCCGAGCGTCGACGCGCTGACCGCCTCCGCCTATCCCGCCGCGATCGGCCAGACGGTGACGCTCGAGGCCGCCGCGTCCGATCCCGACGGCGACGCCCTCCAGTACCGCTTCGACTTCGGCGACGGCTCGCCCAAGACGGCGTGGTCGACGACGTCATCGGCGGCGCACGCCTACGGCGCCCACGGCCATTACCAGGCGAGCGTCCAGGCGCGGGACCCGAGCGCCTCCCTCGCCACCCGGACCCTGACGCTGACGGTGTGGACGCCCCCCGCCGGCCCGCGGCCGACCCACAGCGCGCCGATCGTCTGCGACGGCGCGGCGCGGCGGGTCTGGACCGTCAACCCGGACAACGACACGGTTGCCGCCGTCCACGCCGACACCCTGAGCAAGGAGCTCGAGGTCGACGTGTGCGCCGATCCGCGCTCGCTGGCCCTGTCGGCGGCTGGCGAGGTCTGGGTGGCCTGCCATGACGACGACCGGATCCACGTGCTCGACGGCGCGACCGGCGCCTTCCTGGCCGAGATCGCGACCGGCTACGGCAGCGCGCCGTTCGGCGTCGCGTTGGCGCCGGGCGGGTCGACCGCCTTCGTCACGCTCCAGGGCGCCGGCGAGCTGCGCCGGTATAACGCCTCGACCCGCCAGCAGACCGGCAGCCTGGCCCTCGGCCCGACGCCGCGCGCCGTCGCGGTCTCGGGCGACGGCTCGCGCGTGCTGGTCACGCGCCTGCTCTCGCCCCGCCACCACGCGGAGGTCTGGGAGGTGAACGCGGGAAGCCTGACGCCGGCGCGCACGATCCGCCTGCCGAAATTCGGCGGCGACGCCCACCGCGACGGCACCGCCTCGGGGAAGGGCACGGCCAACTACCTGACGTCGCTGGCGATCTCGCCTGACGGCGCCAGCGCCTGGGTGACGGCGTCCAAGGTCAACGACGAGCGCGGCCTGCTCTTCGCCGAGGACCTCGACCAGGACAACACCGTGCGCTCGATCCTGGCGCGTCTCGACCTCGCCTCCGGCACGCTGGCCGGCGCCGTCGACCTCGACAACAGCGACTCGCCGTCGGCGGTGGCCTTCTCGCCGCTCGGCGACCACCTCTTCGTGACCCTCCAGGGCAACGCCGAGGTGGTAGCCCTCGACGCCCTGCGCGCCGACGCGTCGAGCGGCCTCGGCAGCCTCGTCACCCGGCTCGGCGGCGGCCTGGCGCCGCAGGGCGTGTGCGTCGACCCGGCGACCGGCCGCACCTTCGTCCAGGCGTTCATGGACCGCGCCGTCACCGTGCTGGACACCGACGCCCTCTTCCGCGTGGGCGACAAGACGGTGGGCTCGGCCCAGGTCTCGACGGTGGCCGCCGAGGCGCTCGCCGCCGGCGTGCTCGCCGGCAAGCGCGTCTTCTACCACGCGGGCGATCCGCGGATGAGCGCCGAGGGCTACCTGAGCTGCGCCACCTGCCACCTCGACGGCGGCCATGACGGCCGGGTATGGGACTTCACCGGCCGCGGCGAGGGCCTGCGCAACACCACGACCCTGCGCGGACGCGCGGGCACCGGCCACGGCAACGTCCACTGGAGCGCCAACTTCGACGAGATCCAGGACTTCGAGAACGACGTCCGCGGCGCCTTCGGCGGCAGCGGCCTGATGAGCGACGCCGACTTCGCCGCCACCGCCGACCCTCTCGGCCTCCCCAAGGCGGGGCTCAGCGAGGACCTCGACGCGCTCGCCGCCTACGTGGCGTCGTTGGGCCGGGAGTCGCTGCCGCGCAGCCCCTGGCGCGGCGCCGGAGGCGCCCTGACGCCATCGGCCGTGGCCGGCCGCGCCGTCTTCCATTCCCTCGGCTGCGCGAGCTGCCACGTCGGCGACGCCTTCACCGACAGCACCCTGGGCAGCGCCACCCTCCACGACGTGGGGACGCTGCGCACCAGCTCGGGCAACCGTCTCGGCGGTCCGCTCGCCGGCGTCGACACGCCGACGCTGCTCGGCGTGTGGGCGACGCCCCCGTACTTCCACGACGGCTCCGCCGCCACGCTCGAGGACGTCTTCGGGATCACCGGCGGCACCATCGTCCAGGCCGAGAGCGGCGCTGCGTCCGGCGGCGCCGCCGTGGTCACCCAATACGTCGACTTGAACTACGACGACACGGTCCACAACCAGGCGCTGGTCTCGTTCGACGCGAGCGGGGCGCGTCTGACGCTGGCGGGCGTCGACGGCGGATCCGGCGGCGTCGGGGCGCTCGAGATCCGCTACAGCGCCGGCTACGCCGCGATGCAGCTCGAGATCCGGGTCAACGGCGCGTCGCGGGTGATCGACCTCGTCCCGACCGCCAACGACCCGCAGTGGCGCCACACCTACTGGAATCCCTATCGCCTCGAGAACGTCAATCTGAGCGCCGGAGCGACCAACACGATCGAGCTGACCGCCCTCCACCCGTTCCCGAACCTCAGCGTCGACGACGTGCTGGTGTCGACGGCGGACGAGCTCGCCGCGGCGTCGCCGCACCGCCGGGTCCTGGCGCTCCCGGCCGGCGACCAGGCGGCGCTGCTCGCCTATCTGCGCCAGCTCGACTCGCGGCCGGAGGCGGGCGTGAGCCCGGCGATCTTCGCCGACGGCTTCGAGTCGGGGACGACGTCGGCGTGGTCGGCGGCCGTTCCATGAGGAGTGCGTGGTGGTGGGAGCCGGGGGCACGCCCCAGGCGACCGCCGAGGACGTCCGTCCGGCGCTCGAGGCCTTCGAGGCGACGCTGGCCAGGATCGAGGCCCAGCAGCGCCGCGTCGAGGAGACGCAGCGCGTCAAGGACGAGGCCGTGGGCGCGGCTGCGTCTGGTGACGGTGAACGGCGCCAAGGTCCTCAATGGTCTCTACTACCTGGCCGGTATAGAACTTAGCTCGCTGCGCTCGCGAACGGTGATATCCTTGCTCTGCGCAACAAGCGGAGCTCCGTGTAGGGCAGGCTCCGCCTGCCGATTCACGCGATCCGTGGCAGAATCGTCAGGCGCAGCCTGACCTACACGTAAGACGTCTATTTTCAGCTCCGAAGGCACCCGGTCGGACGCGAAGCCTTTGGCCCGCGGTCCGCTCGGGTGCCGAGCCTCTTGGAGGCCAATGGCGAAAGGGTGCCGCGGGCGATTCGCGGGACCGGAAACCTCAGTACATGATCCGCGCCAGCTTGCGCGAGCGCTGGAGCAGGTCTTCGTGCAGCTCGGAGATCGACGAGAGCTTCGGCGCGTAGTGCGGCCCCTGAACCTTGCCCCTGACGAGCCGTAGATCAGGCGGAAACGCGAGCGATCTCACCAGGCTGAAGGGTCCTCAACGCGCGGTTGACCTGTCCCATCAGTGGCGCCAGATCTTCATACCGATTGCTGTACGCCTCGAGCAACACGATGCCTATCGTGACCTGGTTCAGATTCTGCTGGTGAGGGATCCCCTTGTCCATCGTGATCAGAGCATCGAATTCGGTCTCAGCCTTCCGTAACAAGGCTCCGTTCTTGATGCCTTTCCAGCCGACCTGGCCTATCGTGGCGGCCTCGACGTTAGGCTCGAAGAGTCGTGTCAACGCCCTCGGGAGGTTCTCGTCAAGCAGCACGCGCATCGGCGACTTCCAGCGTCATCCGTAGGTACGCGACGGCTTGCTGCCGGGACACCGTCGGGAAGTCGTCCAGGAACTTGTCGAGTGAGTCGCCGGCCGCCAAGTGCTGGATGAGGATCTCGACCGGAACGCGCGTGCCGGCGAAGACCAGATCGCCGTTCATCACTTCGGGATCGCGGGAGACGATTTCTTCTTTTCTCATCAGTCTCGCTCACCACGAGCTATCCGGGATTGAGACTAGCACACCAAGATCCCGACAAGACCTCAGCACATGATCCGCGCCAGCTTGCGCGAACGCCGGAGCAGGTCCTCGCGCAGCTCGGAGATGGACGAGAGCTTCGGCGCGTAGCGCAGGTAGTGCAGGTCGTCGGCCAGACGCACCAGCTCCTCGGCGCCGGGGGCGTCGGCGCCGCGCTCGGCGAGCAGTCGGCCCCACTGGGTGCTCGGCGCTCCCTGGGGGACGTGCCAGCGCTCTGCCAACAGCTCGCGCCACGCCTCCTCGATCGCCGCCGCGGCCTGCCGCGGACGCTCCTCGGCGGCCGCCTCGTCGAGGCGGGAGAGCAGGCGCCGCTCGGCCGGAACCGCGCGGCGCAGCGCGCCCCGGTGACGCGCGACGAGGACCAACGCGGCGAGCAGCAAGGGCAGGCCGAAGAGCCACGGGACCACGGCCTTCGAGAAGCCGCCCGCGCCGCCGGGCGCCGGCAGCGCCGCGGTGCGGATCGGATGGAGCTCGGGCACCGGCCCGGCGGCCGGCGCGTCGCTCGCCGCGGCTTCCACCTTGAGGGTCAGGGCCGGCGAGGAGGCCACCTGGTAGCGCTCGCCGCGCGGCTCGAAGTAGGGGATCTCGATCGGCGGCAGGGCCCATTCGCCGGGCCGCTGCGGTACCAGCACGAAGCTCCACACCCGGCTGCCCACCACGCTCTTGCCGCGCAGCTCCTCCTCGCTCTGCTGCTGCGGCGGGAAGACCTCGATGCCCGGGATCTCCGGGATCTGCGGCGCCTGGATGCCCTGCAGGTGGCCGGTGCCCGAGAGCTCGAGCTTCAGGGTGGCCGCCTCGCCGACCGCGAGCTCCGGCGGCGCCAGGTCGGCCGCCAGGCTCACGTCGCCCACCGCGCCCTGGAAGCCGGGCGGCGGCGGCGGCAGCTCGCGCACCCGGATGGTCACCGCGTTCGACTGGCGCACGATCTCGCGGTTCTTCGGCAGCAGCGAGCCGAGAGGACCCGACTCGGTCACGCGCGCCACCATGCGGGCGGCGATCGGCTCGATCTCGAGGGTGCCGGCACGGCGCGGGAAGAGCGCCCGCTGGATCAGCACCACGCGGCCGAAGCGCTCGCCCTCGAAACGCACCATCTCCGGCTTCTGATCGGGCTGCGGGATCACCCGCGCCCAGAAACCCTTGAAGTCGGGAAAGCCGTCCGGGTTGACCGAGTGGATGTCGACCTGGGTGTAGAGGTTGAGGGTATAGAGCGTCTGCTGCCCCACGTAGGGCTCCGGCGGCCGGGCCTCGGCATGGAGGAAGATCTGGGGCACCTCGGCCGGGCGCCGCGACGAGCGGTGGTAGCCGCGGCCGGAACGGACCTCGGAGAAGGGCTCGCGCGAGAACAGGCGGTCGAAGGGGTCCTCGGCGCGGCGGCGGCGCGGCGGCTCGCGGATCACGTCGACGCCGCGCTCGCCCATGTCGATCGGCTGGCCTTCGATGGTGATGCCCACCGAGTGGACCCGCGCCCGGCCGAGCTTGCGCGGCATGAGCTGCCAGGTGAGGGCGCGGCTCGCCGAAGGCAGTCCGTTGACGATGGTCAGGCCGGTGGACTGCGTGGGGCCGCCGACGATGCGGAAGTTGTCGAGCTTGAAGACCGGATCGGGGATGTTGGGGACCTGCACCCCCTCGACCGAGATCTTGATCTCGAGCTCGGCCACCTCGTCGAGCCCTACCTCGTCGGCGGGCTCGAGCCGGATCGCGGTCCGGATCTCCTCCTGACCCGCGGCGGTGACCGCCCACAGGAGCGCGGCGAGGCACGTGCGGACCGTGCGCCGCACTCTTCCGGGGCGTCGGTCTCGTCCGGTCACGGTCTCACCAGTCCTTCTCGGTTCGGGGTCGCCTCCTCGAGGCCTCGCGCGCCTCTTCGCGGCGCCGCTCCCGCTCCATGTTCTCGACCGCTTCGAGGATCGCCGCCGCTTCCTCGGCGCTCATGTCGGGCAGGTCCCGGAACTGCGGCAAGGGGCCTTGGCCTCGGGCGTCGTCCTGCCGTGGGTCTTGCCGTTCATCTTCTGGTCGCGCGTCATCGGGCTCCTGCTCGGGGTCCGGTTGCGGTTGCGGCTCCGGCTCCGGCGGCGGCTCCTGCTCTTCCGGCGGCGGCGGGGGCTGCCGCTGCTGCTCTTCAAGCAAACGCTGGGCCAACTCGAGGTTGAACTTGGCGTCGGCGTCGCCGCCGTCGCGGCGCAGGGCGTCGCGGTAGGCTTCCACGGCGCCTTGCAGGTCCTCCCCCTGCATCCGCGCGTTGCCCAGGTTGTAATAGGCGCGCGGCACCACGGCGCCGTGGCCGAGCCTGGCGGCGCTTTCGAGCAGGGACGCGGCGT
>Ga0256865_1000416_pt1 | contig 14793 bp, 16 predicted proteins | sample RVTome_14_FD_187337 | JGI IMG/M metagenome (GOLD analysis project Ga0256865, IMG submission 187337) | Soil microbial communities from uranium-contaminated site in the Upper Colorado River Basin, Wyoming, United States - RVT145D125 HiSeq ... | reverse complement strand
ATAACTACCTTCTCCTCCCCGCCCTCTACTCTAATTTAACATAGGGGAGGTGTCTCATTCATATTGACACAGAGGGACTTCAGTCGACCTTCTTTTGTAGCGTGTGTAGCTTCTGCCTGCACCTTAGCCCCAATGAAGCAAGGTCAGAGCTCTTTGGAGACTCTCTAATTACCAGGGTCGGGCAAGGTGCTTTTACACATAGGATCGTGGTCATCAATAAAATATGAAAATATCTTGATTTTCCTTTACTACAGTAAACCAGGTGAAACCCCCACCCCCCCTTCTTCTTACGCTTGACGGAAGAGCAAAGGGTATGTTATTTTCCAGCTTGGTATTTTCAATTCTTTTTAATTCGAATCCCATAATTAAATTAGGCAATTAAATCCCATTTCTTCAATTTTTTAACCAAAATTTTTATGAACAAAAGGAGGAAACTAATGAAGGTACATGCGTTTAAAGGCTTAGGTTTTCTGTTAGCGTTGTTTGCTGTTGTTTTTTTTGTGGGCTCCGTTCAGGCACAAATGCCAGACCACATGCGGGATATGATGGGTGCCCATGGAAAGAAGGAGGGTAAGGGTTACGGAAAGGGCAAGATGGGGTATGGAAATAAAGGCTATGGCGGACCCGGACACCCCTTTGATCTTGAAAGGTTTCAGGAGACGCTGAATTTAACGGATGAGCAGTTGGAGAAATTCAGGAAAATTCGCTCCAACTACCGGAAGGAAATGATTAAGCGGAAGGCGAATCTTGAGGTTGCTGAAATTGAACTTTGGGAACTGATTGAATCAAAAACCCTGGATATGGGAAAGATTGAGAAAAAACTTAATGAAGTACAGGAATACCAAGCCAATGTGATGTTGTACCGAATCAAAAGCCTAGGGGAGACCCAAAAGCTCCTCAGCGATGAACAATATGAAGAGTTCCGTAAAATGGGTTTGGGTTCTATGCGTCACCGCATGGGCCGCCATGGAATGATGGAAGGAATGGGCGGCGGTCAAATGGGTGGAATGCATCCAGGCGGTATGATGGGAGGAATGTCGGGAGAATAAATTTTTTTCTTTTATAGAAAGGGCCCTTTCTATAACGAGAAAAGGCCCTTTTTTATGTTTAAACGAATTTTTTGGAGCCAAAAATTAATTGAAATCGCTGCGGCGCCATGTTTGCTTACTAAAAGCACAGGGAAACCCCTAAAAGGGGTGGACAGGGTTTTCCCAATTGAACGAGAAGGAGTTCACCCTTTGGTCCTAGAATACCTTTATGGATGTTTATATTCCTGAACGTTCAAGACCGTGATATCAAAAAAGAGGGTTTTTCCAGCCAGGGGGTGGTTGAAATCTAAAAGCACCGAGTTCTCCCTTATTTCACTTACCCGGACTCTAAACTGCTTTCCATCATCATCTTTTCCCTGTAAAATAGCGTCCACTTGGAGGGCATCTTCTGGAATTTGTTCTTTGGGAACCTCCTGAAAGGCCTTTTTATCTAGCAAACCATAGGCCTCTTCCGGTTTTACGGTGATATTTGCCTTTTGACCCGCCTTCATTCCTTCAAGGGCTTTTTGAAGTCCCGGAATAATCTGGTCTGACCCATGGAGATAGGTCAAGGGATCATTTTCCACATTCGTGTCAACGGCGGTTTGGTCAATTAACCGAAGGGTGTATTCAATGGATACCATTTTCCCTTTGCTTACACTCATTTCTTTTTCCCTTTCTGTGGCTTCCCCAAAGGCAGGGATGGTCCAGGCCGTAATTAAACAAAAAACCATAAAAAGACCGGACCAATGAAAAGCGCATATGGGTTTCATTAAAAATTACTCCTCAATTTGATTTTTCCTCACTGGACAGGCTGGGAAACAAAATGGAGGGGAAAAATTGGGCTCATCCAGGCCATCACAATTAACTTTTCATAATAACCATGAAAGAAAATTATTGTAAAGCAAAAGGTGAGTTTTTTTGGAAGATTATACCGAAGTTTCCAAAAGAAAGGTCACCGGCCCGTCATTATGAATGGAGACCAGCATTTTTGCACCGAATCGTCCTGTTTTGACTCGGAGGCCTGTTGAGGATAACTTCTTAACAAAATTTTTGTAGAGTTCTTCCGCTGCTATTGGTTCGGCGGCTGGTGTAAAACTGGGTCTTGTCCCTTTTGCAACATCCGCTACTAATGTAAATTGGGATACCACCAACAGTTGCCCTTTTATATCGCAAATGGAACGATTCATCTTTCCCGAATCGTCTTCAAATATTCTGTAGCTTAAAATTCGTTCTGCCAATCGATCTGCCTCCTTTTTCTTGTCTTTTTTTGAAACTCCTAAAAGGATTACACAACCCTGACCAATCTGAGCAATCGATTTATCGTTCACCGTGACTTGGGCTTCCCTGACCCTTTGGATTTAGGCTTTCATCAAAACATATACCCCATTATTTTAAAAAAATGTTATCAGACCCGTTTAAAAATTTACCAGATTTGTCAGAATAGAAGAAAGGGGGCGATTATGGCAAGTGCAATTCCACCAATATAAAGAACACCAATTAAAATTTGGCCGGCGGTTTCGGTCCAATTCTGGGAGTTTTCTTCTGAGGAGGGACCTGCGCCATGGCATGGGTGTTCAGGGGATCCTCCCCGTTGAAGAACAACATATTGTTTGGCCAATGGTCCATCAGTAGAAATTTCAATTGGTCTGCTGATTTGGCATTCCCTAAGCTGAATGGACACTTTGGTGAGGGAGGGATCAATTTTATCGACCTTATTAATGGGGACAAATTTTGTGGTATCCGGTAATGGGTTTCCTTGAAAAATTGATTGGCGGAACAATTCCGCCTCTTGAAAAGTGGAAGCAGTTATAACTGCAATGGTTCTATGGTTAATGGAAATCTCTGAACCGTTTTTAGACGTTTGGTAGGTAGAGCAGGAGGTGATAAAAGGAAAAATAACCAGGAAAATGATAACAAACCGTTTTTTGAATGTTTCTTGTGTGAAGAACATGAAGAAATCAATTTATAAGATTCGGGGTTTTTTTTCAACAGGGTTTTTGTTGCTCCAATATATGTTAAAGGTTAGAGGGGAATTAAGGGAATGGGAAGACCAAAGTTCTACCCCACCTTACCTCCCCTTACAAAGGGGAGGAATTGGAGAAAGTTTCCCTACAAACAGGAGAAAATGGAAAGATTTTATCATACAGAGGGGAGGGATCTTTTATCTGAGGAGGTTGCGGGGGATTGCAAAACCAGAGAAAGGATCGATAAGAGATAGTCCATTGGATTTAAATGGGAACCAAGTGAGTGTAAGACCTGAAACTTTAAACTGGTTTTCTTCAATCGCCTGAATGGCTTCTTGAAAATTTTGGGCCATTCCTACATAGGTAATCTGAGCAAGTTTTAAAGCATCCTCTTGATCGTAGAAGCATTCATGAAGTTCTGGAATTTTTCCCTGGAGAAATCCATAGTCGGGTTGTTTGTTGGAAAAGACCCGGGCTAGATTTTTAAGTGCTTTTAATTTGATAAAGCGAAAGGCAGGCAAAAATAGGCGAGAAGTTTGACCTCCCTTGATTTGAGCATGAAGAATCCAAAAGGGTAGATGCCGGGCATGCCCATTGGTATTTGGAACTTTTGCAATTTTGTAGTCTACTTCATAAAGCTGATTTCCAAAAATTTGCCAGGGTTTTTGGCAGGAGGAACAGAAAAAAATCACATCATCTGGACGTACGGGGAGGTCCCATCCACAGTTGGGGCAGGCCAGAGGGCGAAAACCAATGATTTGGGATGTTTTTGGGGATTTATGGTCAAGTTCCTTAAGTAAATGGGTGGTGGCATCCAACTCTGTAACTTTTTCGGATACGGCATCGATTAACGTCAGGGTTTTTTTTTCTCCCTTCTTTACCTCAATGATCCAATAAGGAAAGTAAATAATGGAAAGGACTTGCCCGAGGACCCTTCGATAAAGAAGAACCCGGTTTTTAACGGTTTTCATACCATGAGAGAAAGCTTCCTGGGGTGAGATATCCACTCCGACAATTTTTCCAAGAGATTGAATCCTTTCTTTTTGGAAAAGTTCTAAGCGCAGAACGCTGGGGCGGACCCCGAGAGAATAAATCCCCCCCTCCTCCAGATGGCAAGCGATGAAATTTTTTTCAACATAACGGTCCTGAAATTTTGCATTTACTCTCGTGTCAAAAAAGGAGGTGGATGTAGGCCGTGTGTTGTGATGGGTATAAGAGGATGTGGAAGAGGTCGTTGGTTTTTCTAGAATGTTGGTATTTCCTTTAGTTTTGAAGTGCTGGCCCAAAAGGTTGCCCGCAAGTTGAAAGACGGAAAAAAGATCACCATTTCGATTCATAAAAGGGCTATCCCATTCAGAAGCCATAAGGAGATGTCGGTTAAATTCAAAAGATTTTATCTCTGTTTCTTTGACCTCCTCTTCCCAGCGTAAATCATGTCCGGTTAACCGATAATAGGGAATAAAATATAAATGGGGTTGAATGATTTGGCAGGAATGCCCTCTTGCCTTATGGGCGAGGTTTGTCTTGGCTACCGCCCGATGGGCATTTAGTGTTGGTGCAATGTAGTAACTTAGGGTTTGTTTGCGGCCCGTCACTAAAAGGTTAGATCGGCAAAAATGACACTGAATGGCATTACTTCCCAGGGTGAAATCAATAGGGCCATCACAGGTGGGGCATCGGGTTGAAACAACAAGGCGGGTAGTCATATTGCGTAGCCTTAATAAGATAGTTTGCTTCGCCTGCAATGACCCATGGGGGCCTTTTTCCGTTGCTTAAGGATAATTACTGTAAGGAAGTGGCCTCACCTTGATGGCCACAGTGAGAACAAAACCGGCTGTCAATCGAAACCTCTCCATGGCATTCCGGGCAGTTGACCATTCCCCTTTCGAGAACCTGCTGAGGGGAGGGTGCCTCCGTTCCCATGGCCTTAAACAGCATTCCCGGGATCATCATTCCCATTCCTGCGCCAACCCCAAGGCCCATTCCGGCTGCGGCATCCCCGCCGCCACCCCCTAATAAACCGCTTCCTCCCCCGGTTGCGGCATCTCCCATGGCTTTAGCCGCCTTGAATTTAAAAAATTTATCCAAATCCCCTACGGCCTGCATCCCGGCCCGCTCATCCATCATTTTTTGAACATTTTCGGGAGGAGTTATTCGATTAATAAAAAAGTCCACCAGCTCCATACCATATTTTCGAAAATCTGTGGTTAGCCTCGTTTTCACCGCTACCCCCATTTCATAATAATACTTTGGAAGGTTAAGAAGGCTGTCCACCATTTCTCCTAAAAAATCGTTCAAACGAGAAACAATGATTTCCCGAAGGTAGTCTTCAATATGGGTTGAACCGAAAGATCCTTGAGTTCCAACCAGGGTATTGATAAAAAGAAGGGGTTGAGTTACCTGCATGGTAAAAGTGCCAAAAGCCCTGAGCCGAATGAGCCCCAATTCGCTATCCTTGAAAGCAACTGGGTCTTTGGTTCCCCATCGCATGTGTGTAAATATTTTGAGATTAACAAAGACTATTTCCACTCTGAAAGGACTTTTAAAACCCCAGGGTAAGGCAAGGACTTTGGTCAGAATGGGGAGATTTTGTGTGGTCAGCGTATGCCTTCCCGGCCCTAAAACATCTAGACCTTTTCCATCTCGGAAGAAAATAGCCGCCTGATTTTCACGAACCACTAATTGAGCACCGAACTTAATTTCCGCTGAGCCTTGCTCTAGATACCGGTGGGCAATTTGCTCGCCCGATTCATCAAACCATTCTATGACTTCCATGAATTCAGACATTAATTTCCCCTATTGAATCAAAATCTCTTTTCGTTCATTAAAGGTATCTTTAAAACGGTCCAGTTCTAAATTGAATTTATAAGACTCATTCTTTAGCTTCACGATATCTTTTCTTAATTTCTGTACTTTTTTAATGCCGTTTTGAAGAATAGCGATGTGATTGAACAACCCAATATCAAATTCATAAAGTCGTTGTATTTTTTTTAGATCATATTTGTAGGTATCAAAAAAACTTCGGTAGCCCCGAGCGGCGTATTTAATCAGGTTTCCCAGTTGGTCCAACTTGGAGGCAATTTGATCCAAATGAGGAAGAACAGAAAGTTTTTTCCGTTCTGTATAAAACCGTTTCTCTTCTTCTAAATACCCTTTTAGCTTTAAAAGCTCCTCGGTTAACCTTAGCCGGATGGTTTTATCGGTATTTCTGGAATTTTCTTTGTCTTGGTAACCGGCAACACCAGGGATAAGACGAGTTAAATTTTCCAGTTTTTGTGCGATGCTCATAATTTAGCAAATAAAGGGCAAAATTTTCGCTGGAAAGCCTTTCTCAAGTATAACCCTCACACCAATCCTGTCAAGAAGGGAAATGTTTAAGTTTTTTATCTTTCCTGTTTATCTCCTCACTAGGTTTGCTTTTGGGAAGGGGAAGGACATTGGGAGCTTTCCGCGATTACCTTTTGGAAATTCTTTTTGGGGGGGAGAGAGTTTAAGAGGGGTTTTGAGATTGAAGGTAATAAGTTTTAAATAGAGTGGTACGGTGGCGGCCTAAATAACAGTGGACATATTTTTTGGTTTTATTCCCTTTGGTATAGGCGATAAGATTTTCCACCTTCTCTAGGTTTTCCATAGATTCCAGATCGGGAAGATAGGAGAGGGGAATATTTTTAAAAGAGATTTTATGTTTTTCTGCCAATTCCAGCTCTTTTTTAATAAGAGGAGATTCAAAAGGCATGGAGGGGTTCATCAGGCTGATAAATTCCTGAATTCCCATTTTTTTCAACCGTTTTATTTCTTTTTCAGTAGGATAGGGACCAATGATAATATCATCGGAAACCTGTACCACTTCCCCCCGGAAAAATTTAATAGGAAATTGCTCCGGTTGAAAAATGTTGTAGGTTGCATAGGTGCTGGGTAGGCCCACGAAAAGAACAAACAATAAACTTCTGCGAAGGAATTTTTTCATTTTAAGAACTTTTTAAGATCCCAATCTATATAATATTCTATAAAAAGCCTGGCCTCATTTGTATCTTTGTTTTGTTTTGGAAATCTTTCCCATAAGTATTCAAAACCAAACCGGAAGGGTCCATTTTTTCCGGAAATCCCAAGGGAAGGGCCATAGGCATCAAAAAACTCAGATTCCTCCCGCTCAAAACGGTATCGAAATTGAGTATAGGTGGAAATTTTCGTATCTAATACATACACCCAATCGATTCCCTGGCGGATGAATCCCAGGGTTTTAATATTCGGTTCAAGTGTATCATAAATTCCGATTCCCCACATGGCCCCTGAATAGCCTTCAATTGCCCAAGTTAAAGAGGGGGCCATTCCCAAAAGAAACAAAGTGAAAATGAAACATTTTACTTTCCTCATTTTTCCCTCCTAAAAAAATAATCATACCAATATTTATTTCTTTTTCTCATTCAATTTCCTTGTGCCATTGAGACCAGGGTCTTTATTTGACGAATTTGTGCGAGGTCTCGATTTTCTAACTGGTGAAATTGAATGACGTACCGATAGATTTGAAAATGGCCAAAGGGATGGCTTTCCCCACGGGAAGTTCTTCCTTTTCCCTGAATTTGCTGATCCGATAATTCGATCGAAAAATTCAGCAATATTCCCAAAGGAAGTTCCTCTGAACTAACGATGGAAAGGCCACCCTCACTGATGTCCTCAGTGACCGCTAGGATTTCCTTTTCCCCAATTTGTTGATTAAACCGGAGTTTGGTTGGGAGAGAAAATGTCCACCGTCTTTTTCTCCGCTGGTCCTGCCGAAGAAAATCTTCTAACTGATTAAAAAGGGTATTAGGCTGTGCATAAGTTTCCATAAATTTCGGAATAGAATATTCAAAGCTGTATTTAATTAAAAGCGATTGGTCCTCTGGGTTGATATGGGTAAAGCGGATTCCATTGCGAAATACGGAGGGTCCCTCCTGTGTTTCCTTGTCAGCGGTGATGACCACACCATCCAAATCGAGGGAACGGTTTCCCACGGACATCGTGACATGAATTGGGATTCCCTGTTCCAGAGGATGGGAAGTGAAAAGAGATGCCCCGTCTTCGTGGCAATCCCGGACCAAACCGATTTGTGGAGAATAAAGGGTTTTATTGATGGGATGATAGACGCAAGGAAGGAGAAATAAAAACCGAAAAGCGGATCGGTGTTGGTGTTTTTTCCTACTGAACCGAATGATGGCCAAAGCCAACCCTGCATTGAGAAAGGCCCATAAAAGATTTCCATAAAAAGCCAGTGGTTCAAGGTCCCCTTTTAAATTATATCGGATCATTCCCAAAACAACCCCTATAAAACTCAGTGTCAAAACCAAGATTTGTGGATAAAACAAGCCCAATCCCTCTTCCTTAGTTCCGGATTTAGGGGTTATGTGAAATTTCAAGGGCTTTTTCCGAAAAAGTCCCAAGCTGGATTTCATGAAAGTGGCAAACTTTGCCATGTTATATTGTTCTGTTACCAGCACCGAACCCCGTCCTCGGGACATTAACTCGAAACTTAAAAGAAAGATGATAAAATAGGGAATAAAATGGAGAAGAAAAACAATATCAAAGGCGTTAATCGGTAAAATTCCGGTTAAAAAATAAACAATAGGGGCCAGGTAGAAAATGAGTTTTTGGAATCCGTCAAAATAAGTTGTCATGGAAGCAAAATAGGAGAACCTTTGGGAAAGGGTGAGACCTTTTTTCCAAATGGGATTATCTCGAACCATAACCTGCATGGCCCCTTGACCCCAACGAAGACGCTGTATTTGAAACGGAAGGGCTGTTTCAGGGGCAAGGCCGTAGGCCAAACTTTCGGTGTGGTAAATTGATTTGAAGCCTTTACCGTGGAGTAGAATGGAGGTATGGATATCCTCGGTTACCGTGGCTTCTGCAAAGCCCCCGATTTCTTCCAAAGCGCTTCTGCGAAGGATCGCGCAGCTTCCACAGTAGAACGCGGAATTCCAATGGTCCTTTCCCGGTTGAATCACAGAAAAGAAAAGGGATTGTTCCGTCCACATCCGGCGGCGTTTTGGATTGAGACGGTGTTGGAAGGAATCCACATTGTAAAAATCCTGAGGGGTTTGAACAAAGCTCACCTTGGGGTCCTCAAAGTATCCCAAGAGTTTTTCTAAAAAATTGGGTAAGGGAACATGGTCAGCATCAAATGTTACAATAAATTCACCGGAGGTTTGGCGGAGGGCATTGTTTAAGTTTCCTGCCTTTGCATTTATATTTTTTTCTCGGGTGATGTACACACACCCTAAATCTTGAGCCAGACGGGCAACCTCCGTTCGGTTTCCATCATCGAGAATGTACGTTTTATGAGGATAGGTCATTTCTAGGCAACCCACGATGGTTTTGCGAAGAATGTTTGGATCCTCATCGTAGGTGGCCACAAAAACATCAACCGTACGGTTTGGTGGGGGAGGGGGTGCTTTTCGCTGAGTTGGTTTCCAGACCATAAAGAAAAAGAGATAAGCAACTGCAAGGCCGTAAACCTCCGCGCCCAGAACTGGAATGGAAAACCACCAGGCATCCCAATTCATGGTATAGGTTATACGCCAAAAAATATAATAGGTGGCAACCATAAGTCCGATAATTGCAATAGCGCGAATATACCGTTCCTCCCTAAGAGATTGGGATTCTTTTTTTGATGGTTTCCGGGAGGCTCGGCTTCGGAGAATTCCCATTACCAATAAGCTGGTCAGGACCAACATGAGAATAAAAGAAAGGACCATGCCTGCTTTTAACTGAAATGGTTGAGGAACGGTGTCTTTAAGTTGTAATATGGCAATTTCAGCTTCTATATTGAAGGGGTCTAGTTTTAAAACCTTTTTATATTCACTGATGGCTTCGGGGATTCTTGCTGCCCCATAAAGGGCCAAAGCCTTGCGAAGGTGGAGATCAATGGCGGCAGGATTCTCCTTCAAAAGCCGATCATAAACTTTTATGGCTTTTTCGAAACGAGATCCTTGGAGCAGGGTCCAAGCATATTCCTCTTGAATTTCAAGATTTTCAGGATCCGAGGCCAAAACCTTTTCATATTCGGAAATGGCGGGGTCCCATTTTTCCATTTTTGAATGTAGGCGGGCCAATTCCAGCCTGGGACTCAGATTCTGGGGGTCATTGATTAGAATTTCATTTAGGATTTTTTTGGCGGGGTCGAGTCGATTCTCTTTAATCAGTGCATTTGCATTTTCACGAGGAGATGAAGGGGGTTGTTGTGCTATGGCAGGGTTAAATTGGAGGATAAAGAAAAAAAAACAAACTGCTTTAAACATATTGAAATTGAAGGGGTTTTTTGAATTTAGAACAGAAAATGAAACCATAGAATGAAAAAACCTGTTCGCACCCTCTCCCCTCGTGAATAAAGCTACCATAAAAAAGCGGTTCCAGCAAATTTGTTTGGAAAATGGAGCACTTATATACCACAATCGGGTATCGAATTGTCAATCAGAAGTGATGCGGGATATAATAAGAGAATGCCCCAATTTAATAAATCCTTAATCATACAAAATCCTACCGCGGGACTGGGTTGGAACCGTCCGGTTTCAAAGCGATTGTTGAAGGTCATCAAAAATTGGATTCCCTTTGCCACCTGGATTCTGACCAGGGGTCCGGGAGATGCCACTTCTTTGGCAAAACAAGCGGAGGAAGAGGGGTATGATTTCCTTATGGTTTCGGGGGGAGATGGAACCATTAATGAAGCCATGAATGGGTTGGTGGGGTCTTCGACTGTTTTGGGGATCCTTCCCAGCGGAACTGGAAACAGCCTTGCGAGGGAAGTGGGCCTTCCAATTAATCCGCGGAAGGCTTTAGAAGTCCTTAGAAAAGGGAAAACCCATGACGTCTATTTGGGATTGGCAAACGGTAAATACTTTGGTTTGATGGTAGGAATCGGGTTTGACGCAGAAGCGGTTCACCATGTTTCCTATTCCTTAAAACGGATTTTTGGACGATGGAGTTACATTTTATCCGGAATCCGTTCTTTATTTTGTTACCATTTTCCTGTATTTAAAATGGTAGTAGATGGTCAGGAGTTTGAAGCCACAACGGTGGTGATTTGTAAGGCACGGTATTATGCCAGTTCAATTCAGATTGCCCCGAAGGCATCTCTTCAAAGTCCAACCTTTCAAGTATTTTTATATAATGGTAGGGGATTTTGGGATTACCTGCGATTGTGCTTTTCGGTGATGATGAACCGACATACCCGTTTAAAGGGTGCGGCTATGATGGAAGCTAAAGAGGTTACCATAAAACCTGGCCGCGGAATATTGGCCCAAATGGATGGGGAAGTCCTTCTGAAGGTTCCTACGTCTATAAGAATTGCTCAAAAACAAATTAAGGTTTTATTTTCGGAATAATAGATGGAGGTAAAAAAAGAAAATTCCAAACCCAAAATAAAAATGGTTTTTAAAAAAGGTTTGGGAGTGAATTCCTTAATTTTTATTTAAAAAGGATAGGAGTTAAAAGGCGAAAAGTAGCAATCCCTTCTTTAAGAATTCTTCCTTCCTTAAAGGCCGGTTCCTTCAATTCCAAAAAACGTTCCAGCTTTATGAAGGATTTCTCCTCTAAATAGTGAAGAAACTCCTTTTTGTTATTTTTTTTTAAGGGAACAGTATGCGGATTACCTTTTCTCCATTCCCAAGGGTCTTTGGTAATCGCCAAATGGAAGTTTCCTTTAATTAGTGTGTTGTAATTTTCTTTAATTCTCTTTTTATATTGCAGAAGGAATTTTCCTTCTAAAATTAATGCGTATACCACAGAATTTCCCCACCAAAAAAAAGTACGAAATGTACACTTTTCTTCCCTCGAAAAAAATTTTGGAAAATCCAGGTAGACAAAGGGAAGCCTCATATGGTTTTCTCCCTTTGCGATTTGTCCTGTTTGGGTATCTATTCCTTCCGGGGCCAGAAGAGTATGATTTTCAATTTCTTCACGAAGGGCATCCTGGAGAAGCTCAAGGTGACTCCAAACCTTTCTCTGTATCTCTCCCTTGATTTGAAAAATACGAGTTATTTGCAGAGCGGCGATTTCTTCTTCTGTCCAACGGATAGATTGGTTTTTCATGAAAAACTGTTTATTCCTTTTTACAAATTTCCATCTCTTCTGAAAGGTTTAAAGGAACCAGTGGGTTTGACGTGGAACGAAAAACCATTTCCTGGGTATGGTCAATCTGGAGTGCTTTTAACAGGGAAGACACCTGGGTTTCCAAATCCTTACTGATATCTTGTTGAAGCGGTTCGGGTAGGGTCCAGAGTTTTTCTTTAAAAACTCTGAAAGGTTTATGAGATAATGGGGATTGAGTTTTTTCTTCCTCCAAAGGATTTGGAAAATTGAAATTGAGTTCATCCTTAAACTCTGACGGAAAGTCATGGTGATTGATCATGAGGGTATGATATTCTAGGGGCACGTGAATCTCTGCATTTCCAATTTTTGAAAACCGTTTCAAGTTGTTCTGAGAACTATCGGAAGGTTTTAAATTTATTCTTCCCATTAGGCCGTATTCTTCATTTGCAAATTTAGAAAGCCCTATAAGGGTGTTTGGGTCCAAGGGTTCCGGTTCATAAGGTGCGCCATAAGGTTGGGTGGCTAAGGAGTCTCTCTCGGGGGAAAAACCTAATTTAGAAATTCCTTTTGCCCCAGGATTGAGGGACTGGAGCTTCGCCTGGTATTGTTCCATGAATTCCCTAATATCCTTCTTCTTGAAACCGGATTCTTGGAAAGGATTTATTTGACAACCAAGAGAAATGTCTATTCCCTTGGGTTCAAGTATCCTCACGGAGTCGGTTAATTCAGCGAAAAGGGGTGCTTTTAAATTTTGGTTTTTCTCTCCTCCAACCCCCCGGGGAAGAATGTCCTCTGATGAATCCATCCAAAGATTATATAGTCCAGATTTAATGGCTTCGTTTATTAAATTTTTTAAGCGTGATTTTTCCTGGGTGGGGTTTTGTTGATAGTCTTCCCCATGAAATGAAATATAGTCTCCTTGAATAAAAATAGGGCCTTTGTATTTCTCCCGGATGGCTGCGGCTGAAACGATAGTTGAAAATTCACCAGAGGTTTGATTGCCGTGGAATATTTGGTTTGAGTCAATTTCAAAGATAAAAGCGCATGCATTATTTTCTCTTGCCGCCCGGAAAATGGATCTCGCCATGGTGTAGGAAAAGGCCGTTATTTGGAAGACAGGGAGGGTTAAATTCCTGGCTCCCTGGTGTTTGGAGAATTCAAAAATTCCACTAATGGACGCAGGGAAAATTTGGGAGGCTCGGGCCATGGCTTTGATCAACCAACGTGATGTTGCTTTAATTTGTGTGTCAGGATGGAAAACAGAATTATAAACCAAGCGGTCTGTGAGGGTTCCGGTCGCTTTTCCTTGATCCAGAAAGCTAACCTGACCGTTTTGAACCTGAAGACATCCCTTAATGGTGTCGCTCAACTCGCTCATCATGGAAAATTTTGCGAAAGGATTCATCTTTTAATCTCACTCAAGAAGGGATCAGGAGGGTAGATTTGAAGAGTTTCTTTAATAATAGAAAAACGAAGCGTTTTGAAAATGGGTCACTTTCCGGGAGACCTTGTAAAATTGTAGATCAAGCAATTACTTAGGGTTGTTGCCCTGAGTAGATCTTCATTACCGTACTGAGAAACTTAAGAGCATCCGGTTTAGAGCGTTGGAAAGAATTTCGCCCAATAATGGACCCATAACCGCCACCGTCCCGAATCGCACGCACATCATTGAAGAAGGGTTCATCTCCCCCTTTTGCGCCACCAGAAAAAATAACGATTCGCCGTCCATTAAATGCACTTTGAACCACATGACGAACCCGATCTTCCGGGCTGGAGATTGGAATTTTTTCGGCGTCGTAAACTTTTTTTGCTGCGGGCTGCTCAATATGGTCTGAAGGGAGTTTAACCTTGATGATATGGGCTCCCAATTGGGCGGCGATTTGTGCTGCATAGGAGACGACGTCAATGGCGGTTTCCCCTTGTTTACTCAAACAGGATCCTCTGGGATAAGACCACACCACAACGACCAAACCGTTGGCCTTGGCTTCTTCTGCAATTTCCCTCAATTGCTGGTACATTTCCCAAATACGGGAAGAGCTGGGATAAATGGTATAACCCACCGCAACACAACCCAGACGAAGGGCATCTCGAACGCTTCCGGTTTGAGAAGAAATGGGATCTTTTTCATCCAAGAGGGTGTCATGATTGTTCAGTTTTAAAATAAGGGGAATTTGTCCCGCGAATTCGGCGGCACCGGCTTCTAAAAACCCCAGAGGGGCCGCATAGGCATTGCAACCTGCGTCAATGCCCAGTTGAAAATGGTAATGAGGATCATAACCGCCGGGGTTAGATGCAAAACTTCTTGCCGGGCCGTGCTCAAACCCCTGATCCACGGGTAAAATAACCAATTTGCCAGTCCCGGCTAGGGTTCCATGGTTGAGAAGGCGAACCAGATTGGTTCGTGTTCCTGGGCTTTCGTTTTGATAATAACTTAAAATCTCTTGAACCCTTTTTGTCATCTTCAAACCCCCGCGTTTTTCATTATGAGTTTTTCAAAAAAATTCAAAAATGATACAAAAGATTAAACCAAAGATGGTCCATAATAGTCAATAGGCAACCAGGGATAAAGGGTCAAAAGGGTTTGGGTGGGATGGGGAACAAAAACCCTTAAGAGCCTGTCCGGCAAACCATTAAGTTAGGGATAGCACATTGGCGAATGTGATCCGTGCGGAATTATTCATCCATCGAAGAGTTAGAGGGTCCATCGATATGGAAGTCATGGTATATGCAAG
>Ga0256865_1000414_pt1 | contig 14834 bp, 11 predicted proteins | sample RVTome_14_FD_187337 | JGI IMG/M metagenome (GOLD analysis project Ga0256865, IMG submission 187337) | Soil microbial communities from uranium-contaminated site in the Upper Colorado River Basin, Wyoming, United States - RVT145D125 HiSeq ... | reverse complement strand
AGCTGCACCTCAGCCGGAAGATCCACAACCCGATTCTCGGTCTCAAAGGCAACGCGGCGACGCTGGTGGCGGTGAGCCCGCACGGCTACTACGAGGTCAAGCTGAGCTTCGGCCAGAACGTCCACCGGATGCTGCTGCCGGTCGCCGACACGGTGATCGTCTTCCGCGATCCGGAGCCGCAGTTCGCGGGCGTCGAGATCGAGCGCTAGCGGCGACTGGTGCCTCATCATGGGCGATCTAGACCCGCCGCGGACGCGGGCCGCCGCCGAGGAGTCGGGCGGGCAGGAAGATCACCGCCTTGAGCAGCTCGAAGACGCCGTCGACGGCGATGCCGATCAGGCGGAAGGGCAGGAGCAGCAGCCAGACGAGCGGATAGGCCAGGAGCGCCAGCAACGCCAGCGGCCAGTACAGCACCAACAGGATGATCCAGAGCAGGAACGCCCACATCGTTGACCACCTCCATCCGACACTACGCAGACCCCGCGCGAAGGTTACGCCCGCCCCCTCTGGCGCTCGCGAGCCGAAACCGGGTACAATCGGCGGTCACCATGGCTGTCGGGCGTCCCATCCGCCGCGTGCGCGCGTTGGCGCTGGCCCTCCTGGGTGCCGGGCTGCCCGCCGGCGTGGCTGCCCAGGTCCAGGTCAAGGTGCTCGCCGACGGCACCAAGGTGATCTACAACGAGACCTCCGCCCAGCGCGCCCGGCGCACCGCCGGCTCTCTCCTGCCGGTGCCCTCGATCCAGCTCGGCTCGCTGATCGACTACTACGCCCGGCACCACGACCTCAATCCGCGGCTGGTCCAGGCGGTGATGCAGGCGGAGTCGGGCTACAACGCCACCGCCCTGTCGCGCAAGGGCGCCATGGGCCTGATGCAGCTCATGCCGGAGACCGCCCGCGAGCTCGCGGTGGACGACCCCTACGATCCCGAGCAGAACGTCCGCGGCGGCACCGCCTACCTGCGGCGAATGCTGCGCCGCTTCGGCGACCTCAGACTGGCGCTGGCGGCCTACAACGCCGGCCCCACCGCGGTCACCCGCTACCAGGACGTGCCGCCTTTCCTCGAGACGCGGGACTACGTGCGCAAGGTCCTCGCCCTCTTCCAGGGGACCTCCGCCGCGAGCCCCGCGCCGCTGCTCCAGGAGCACGCCCGCGACCAGTCCCAGGTGCGGCAGAAGAGCGAGCAGCGCTCCGCTGAGTCGAGGCGCGGCGGCGATCCGGTGTTCCTCACCCGCGACGAGGCGGGCCGCATCGTGATCACCACCACCGCTCCGAAACCGAACTGAAGCCTTTGGCCCAGATCGTCAACCTGCCGAACGCCTTGACGCTGTTCCGGATCCTCCTGGTGCCGGTGCTGGTCGTCGTGCTGCTGACGAAGTTCGAGGGCAAGGAGTTCGTGGGGCTCGGGCTCTTCCTGCTCGCCGCCCTGACCGACTTCCTCGACGGCTACTTCGCCCGCCGCTGGGGGCTGGTGACCCGCATCGGCAAGCTGCTCGACCCGGCGGCCGACAAGATCCTCACCTCCGCCGCCTTCATCTCGCTGGTCGAGATCGGCAGCGCGCCGGCCTGGATCGTGGTGATCATCATCGCCCGCGAGTTCGCGATCTCGACCCTGCGCAGCGTCTCGGCGGCCGACCAGGTGGTGATCGCGGCGTCGTGGTCGGGCAAGGTGAAGACCGCGGCCCAGTTGGTCGCCATCGCGCTGCTCATCGTGCACCAGCGCCTCGGCGAGCTCCAGGTGCTGGCCACCGTCGCCCTCTGGGTGGCCCTTCTCCTCAGCGTCTACTCGGGCATCGAGTACGGCGTGCGCTACGCCGGCGTGGTGCGCGGACGCGCCGATCAGGCCTCGACGTAGGAGCGCACCCGCTCCGTGGCCTGGGGCGCCGTCAGCAGGCTGACGGCGACGAAGACGGCGACGTTGGCCGCCAGGCCCCAGATCCCCTCGTGCATGCCGGCGATCGGCGACAGGGCGGGCCAGAGGCGGAAGAGCGTGTTGACGGCGAAGCCGGCGAGCAGACCCGACAGGGCGCCGGCGCCGGTGGCCCGCGGCCAGTAGAAGGCGGCGAAGGCGAGGGGGAAGATCTGGGCGATCCAGCCGTAGGACATGAGCAGCAGCTCGACGAGCGACGTCTCGGAAGCGACGGCGAAGTAGTAGGCGAGGGCGGCGAGCACGACGACCAGACCGCGGATCCACAGCCGTTCCTTGCGGTCGTCGAGCCAGCCCCGCGGCACCGCCTTGGCGAGGCCGTCGCACACGCCCACCGAGGCGGCGGAGTGGAGGATCGAGTCGCCGGACGACATCGAGGCCGCCAGCGTGCCGGCGCAGACCAGGCCGATGACGATGGGCGAGAGTCCCTCGATCTGGGTCAGGACGTAGGGGAGGATCTGGTCTGTTTTTTCGACGCCGGGATAGGCGAGCACGCCGGCAAAGCCGATGAGCAGGATCGGCACCAGGAAGATCTGGAAGGTGGGGTACATGACCACGGTGCGGCGCAGGGCGCGGTCGCTCTTGGCCGCGTAGGCTTTCATGAAGAGGTGGGGCCACATCGAGAAGCCGATGGCGGAGATCAGCACCGCGGAGCTGAAGCCGGCCCAGCTCCAGGGCTCGCCCGACGCGGTCAAGCCCGGCGCTTCGAGCAGCGCCGCCTTCTCGCTGGCGGCGATCGCGGCGAACATCTCCCCCACCCCGCCGTAAAGCCTGGCGGGCAGCCAGAGGCCGAGGAACCAGGCGATCACCATCATGAAGAGGCCCTGGAAGGTGTTGGTCCAGCCCACGCCGAGAACGCCGCTGGTGAGCACGTAGACCACCACCACGCCGTAGGTGACGGCGGCGCCCACGGCCTCGCTCACCCGGCCTTCGGTGATGGTGTTGAGGATCAGGCCGGCGCCCTCCATCTGCAGCGTCAGGTAGGGCACGAAGGCCACCAGGCTGACCGCCGCCAGCACCACCGACAGGGCGCGGCTGTCGTAGCGGTGCGAGAGCAGCTCGGCCTGGGTCACGAAGCCGAAGCGCTGGCCGAGGCGCCGCGCCCGCGGCCCCATGAAGTAGAAGGGCACCATGCCGATGGTGCCGTAGGCGATGATGTAGAAGGCCGAGGCGCCGCGCGAGTAGGCCCAGCCCGGGCCGCCGAGGAAGGCGAACGAGGAGAAGATCGACGCCCCGAGCACGAAATAAAGCACCACGAAGCCCATCGCCCGGTCGGCCGCCACGTAGCCGGCGATCGACTTGGAGACCTTGAGGCCGGGCAGGATGCCCATCGCCAGGGTGACGGCGAGGTAGACGCCGCAGACCACCAGCGCGACGAGCCACGTCTCCATGCGCCTAGCCCGTCTCCCCGGGATCGACTTCCGTGGCGTAGAGCGCCAGCAGCGCCGCGAAGCCGGCGAGAAGGGCGAAGACGACCCAGGCCAGCGACAGCGGCAGCCCCAGGATCATCGGGCGGATGCCGGAGAACAGCGGGTAGACCGGCCACAGCACCGAGGCCACCACCAGGAGGTAGAAGGCGGCGAAGAGGAGTCGCCGGCGCTTCTTCCTGGGATCGGTGCCGGGCGGGAAGAGCACGAGCCCCGTGGGCAGGGATTCGCGGTCGAGAACGGATCGCGGCGTCGCGCTCATTCGGTCGTCGGGGGAGAGGGTGGTGCGCCCGAAGGGATTCGAACCCCTGACCTACGGCTCCGGAGGCCGTCGCTCTATCCAACTGAGCTACGAGCGCATTCAAAGATTCGCGGAGATCGCGTCGCGCGGATGGCCTGCCTGGAGGGATTCGAACCCCCGACCCGCGGCTTAGAAGGCCGCCGCTCTATCCGGCTGAGCTACAGGCAGCCGGGCTGTGTCTTCCAGCTTACCGCTGTCCGGCGGGCCGTGAATATCGGGGCGCCGAGATTCGAACTCGGGACCCCCTGCTCCCAAAGCAGGTGCGCTACCAGACTGCGCCACGCCCCGTCGGCATACGCGACGAGCAAGTCTAAGCGAACCGCCGCCCGTCTGTCAATGGCGAGGGCCGGCGTCCGTTCAGGGCGCTGACCGCGCCAGTCAGCCGTCGTCCCCCTTGCGTCGATTTCGTCTACTTCTATAAACTGACCGCCAGGTCAGCGGGCTGACCCGAGGCGACGAAGCAGCCGCGGACGGCAGAAGAGAATGGCAGTCGAAGCGAAGACGAAAGAGCAGCTCATCCAGGAGTTCCGCGTCCAGACCATACGGGACGCGGCGGCGCGCGTCATCGCCCGCAAGGGGCTCGACGGCGCCACCATGCAGGCCATCGCCGACGCCGCCGGCATCGCCAAGGGCACGATCTACCTCTACTTCCAGAACCGCGGCGAGCTGCTCGAGCGCACCGCCGACCACGCCTTCTCGCAGCTCCTCGACGAGGTGCTCGGGATCCTGGCCGCGCCCGGGCCGCTGCCCGAGCGGCTGCACCGCCTGATCGCGGCCCAGATCTCCTACTTCGACGAGCGCCGCGACTTCTTCCGCCTCTACCTCTCGGTGCGCTACCCCGAGGGCGCCTCCGAGGCCAGCCGCCGCGAGCGCAAGACCTGGGAGCAGCACAAGGTCTACGTCGAGCGCCTGACGGTGTTCTTCGAGGAGGCGGTCGCCCGCGGCGAGATCCGGCCGATGGACGCCGCGCGCCTCGCCCTCTTTGTGAGCGAAGGCGTGATCGCCATCCTCATCCGCCGCCTCGCCGAGGCCGAATCGGTGCCGGTGGCCGAGGACGTCGACTGGCTCGCGGAGACGATCCTCCACGGCATCGCCCTGCCGGAGGAGGAGCCGTGAGGACCTCGGGGACGATCCTCTTGGCCCCCGCGATCCTCTCGGCCCTCGCTGCCGTGGCGGCGCTCGCCGCCGAGCCCGCGGTGCTGACGCTCGCGGACGCCGTGGAGCGCGCCCTCGAGGCCAACCACGCCCTCGACCGCGCCCGCTCCGAGGTCGCCGTGGCCGACGCCGACGTGCGCCGCGCCGTCTCGCTCGTCAAGCCGCGGATCGACCTCGACGCCCGCGCCACGCGCAACTCGCCCGAGGTCGCGATCGCCCTCCAGGACCTGACCGCGACGCTCCTGCCGCGCGAGGACTGGGACGCCCGGCTGCGCCTGCGCCAGCCGCTCTACGCCGGCGGCCAGGAGTGGAAGGCCTACCGCCAGTCGCGGATCGCCGCCGGCGGCTCCCGCGACGGCCTGCGCGGCGCCGAGGAGGACCTGCTCCTGCGCCTGGTCGCCGACTACTTGGGCGTGGCCCGTGGCGACGCCCTGATCGCCGTGGAGACCCGGAGCGTCGAGCTCGCCACGCGCCGTCTGGGCCGCGCCGAGGTCTTCTTCGAGGCCGGCGAGGTCACCCGCGTCGACGTGCTGCGCGCCCGTGCCGCAATCGCCGCGGCCGAGCGCCGCCTGGCGAGCGCCAGGCGCTTGCGCGAAACCGCGGCCGGACGCCTGCGGATCGACCTGGCGCTCGACGGCGTCGTGGCCGTCGAGCGGCCCGAGCGGCCGTGGCCCTCGCCGCCGCCCGCGGCCGAGCTCGAGGCGCGGGCCCTGGCCCGCCCCGAGGTGGCGCGGGCCGAGAAGGAGCTCGAGATCGCTACCCTCGAGGTCGCCCGCCGGCGCGGCGCCCGCCTGCCGGAGGTCGACGCTGAAGCGCTCTGGACCCGCCAGCGCGCCAACTTCCCCACCGACCAATACGCCTCGGTCTCGCTGCTGGTGAGCGTGCCGCTCTACCGCGGCGGCCGGGTGGCGGCCGAGGTGGCGATCGCCCGCGAGCGCGAGCGCCAGGCGAGCCAGGCCCTCGCCGAGCTGCGCCTGGTGGTGCGCGAGGGCTTGCGCCAGGCCCTGCTCGACCGCGACGACGCCGCCACCCAGCTCGCCCTGGCCCGCGACCAGCTCGCCGCCGTGGAGGCCGAATACGCCGAGATCGCCGCGTTTTACGAGGCCCTCGAAGCCACCTCCCTGGACGTCGAGGTCGCCGAGCTGGCGCTCGCCGAGGCGCGCCGCGCCGGGGTCGAGGCCGCGCTCGACCGCGACCTCGCCGAGGCCGGCGTGTGGCACGCGGCGGGCGGCCTGAAGTCGGCTCTCCGCGAGGAGCATGAACCGTGAAGCCCTTCGCCCCTGCGCCACTGCCCAGTCGGACAGGTCTGACAGGTCCGACAAGTCCGACGCCAGCGAGCCCTACACCCTGGGCCCTGGCCCTTCTCCTCCTTCTGATCCCCATGACCGCCTGCCACGAAGACGGCGGCACCGCGACGGCCCAGGAGCCGCCCGCCGCCCAGGAGCCCGCCATCCCGCCCGAGGACGTCCGCAAGCTCACAGCGGCCGTCCGCGCCGAGCCCGCGCCGATGCCCGCGGGGCAGGAGAGCTCCGGCCGGCTCACCGCCACCGGCGAGCTGGTGGCCTTCGTCGAGTCCGCGCTGGTGCCGCGCCAGGGCGGGCGCGTGGGCCGCATCCTGGCGGACGAAGGCGACGCCGTCGACGCCGGCCAGCCCCTGCTCGAGCTCGAGACCGAGTACTTCGAGCTCGAGGAGCGCGCCGCCGAGGCCGAGGACGCCCGCGCCGCCGCCGTGCTGCGCGAGGCCGCCCGCGAGCTCGAGCGCAAGCAGACCCTGGTCGACAAGGACTCGATCGCCCGCGCCGTCTATGACCGCACCATGGCCGCCCACGAGGAGGCCGCCGCCGCCCGCCAGCTCGCCCGCGCCCGCCTCGACCTCGCCCGCCAGCGCCGCGCCGACGCCGTGCTGCGCTCGCCGCTGGCCGGCGTCGTGGTCGAGCGCCGCGTCGACGTCGGCGAGAGCCTGCAGCCGACGACCGTCGCCTTCGTCCTCGTCCAAAGCCGGCCTTTGAAGCTGCGTTTCCGGCTCCCCGAGCGCTACCTGCCGGCGGTGCGGCGGGGCGACGTCGTCCGCGCCTTCTTCGACCCCTATCCGGACACCGCCTTCACCGGCGAGATCCACCGGATCGGCGCGGTCATCGACCCGGCCAGCCGCAGCCTCGAGGTCGAGGCGCTCCTGGCCAACCGCGACGGGCTCCTGCGCCCGGGCCTCTTCGCCCGCGTCGAGGTCGACCTGGAAGGCCGGGAAGAACAGGGAGACGGCGGTGCACAAGTTCGCTGAGATCTGCGTCCGCCGTCCGGTCTTCGCCTCGGTCCTCATCCTGGTCCTGGTGGTGGTGGGCGGCTTCTCCTACTTCCGCCTCGGCGTCGACCGCTACCCCGACGTCGACTTCCCCACCGTCGTCGTCACCACCCGCCTCGTGGGCGCGGCCCCCGAGGAGGTCGAGACCGAGATCACCGAGAAGATCGAGGAGGCCGTCAACACTATCGGCGGCATCGACCAGCTCGTCTCCACGTCCTCGGAGGGGGTCTCGGTGGTGACGGTGGGCTTCTTGCTCGAGAAGGACCCCGACGTGGCGGCCCAGGAGGTGCGCGACCGCCTGGGCACCATCCTCGCCGAGCTGCCCGCCGACGCCGATCCGCCCATCCTCGAGAAGATCGGCACCGACGCCGCGCCGGTGGTGGCCCTCGCCCTCTCCGGCGCGGCGCCGATCCGCGACATCTCCGAGCTCGCCGACAAGCTCGTGCGCCGCCGGATCGAGACCGTCCAGGGCGTGGGCCAGGTGCGCCTGCTCGGCGACCGGCCGCGCCAGATCAACGTCGTCGTCGACCCGGCCAAGCTGTCGAGCTTCGGCCTCACCGTGGCCCACGTGGCCGAGGCCCTGAGGAAGCAGAACGTCCAGATCCCCGGCGGCCGGGTCGAGCAAGGCGCGCGCAACCTCACCCTGCGCACCTACGGCCGCGTCACCGATCCCGCCGACTTCGCCCACCTCGCCATCACCACGCGCAACGGCTACACCGTCAAGGTCGGCGACGTCGCCGCGGTCGACGACGGCCTCGCCGACGCCCGCTCCGCGGCCAGCGTCGACGGCCGGCCGGCGGTGGTGCTCCAGGTGCGCAAGCAGGCGGGCTCGAATACGGTGGCGGTCGTCGAGCGCGTCAAGGAGCGCGTCGAGGGCTTCCGCGGCCAGCTCCCCGAGGGCTGGCGGATCGACGTCGTGCGCGACGAGTCCACCTACGTCCTCGACTCGATCCGCACCGTCCAGGAGCACCTGGTCCTGGGCTCGATCCTCGCCGCGGCCGTCGTCTTCCTCTTCCTGCGCCGCTGGCGGCCCACGATCATCGCCGCCATCGCCTTCCCGAGCTCGCTGATCGCCACCTTCGGCGCCATGGAGGCCCTGGGCTTCAGCCTCAACATGCTCACCCTGCTGGCCCTCACCCTCGCCGTCGGCATCGTGATCGACGACGCCGTGGTGGTGCTCGAAAACGTCTTCCGCTTCATGGAGGAGAAGAAGCTGAGCCCGCGGGAGGCGGCGGTCGAGGGCACCCGCGAGGTCGGTCTGGCGGTGCTCGCCACCACCTTCTCGCTGGTGGCGGTCTTCCTGCCGGTGGCCTTCATGGGCGGGCTGGTGGGGCTCTTCATGAAATCCTTCGGGCTCACCATGGCCTTCGCGATCATGGTCTCGCTGCTGGTCAGCTTCACCGTCACGCCCATGCTCGCCTCGCGCTGGCTCGACGCCCGCGCGGTTCCGGGCGGCGGCTCGAAGTCGGGCCTCTACGGCCGCCTCGAGCGCGCCTACGTGACGCTCCTCGCCTGGTCGATGCGCCGCCGCTGGGTGGTGGTGGCGGCGTCGCTGCTCGCCATCGCCGCCACCGTGCCGCTCTTCCAGGCGGTCAACAAGAACTTCCTGCCGGAGAACGACGAGAGCCAGTTCGAGGTCGTGGTGCGCGCGCCCGAGGGCACGAGCGTCGAGGCGACGCAGAAGATCCTGGGCTCGATCGCCGGCCGCGCCGCGGCTTGGCCCGAGGTCGCGACGACCCTCGTCACCGTGGCCGACGACCAGCAGCGGTCACAGAACCAGGGCCGGGTCTACGTCAAGCTGGTGCCGCCGGGCGAGCGCGACGCGGGCCAGTTCGACGTCATGGATCGCTTGCGCGAGACCGTTCTGCCGCTCTACGCCGAGCTCGGGCTGCGCACCCAGGTCACCAAGATCAACACCATCGCCCCGGGAAACAACGCGGAAGTCCAGCTCTGGATCGGCGGCCGCGACCTCGGACGGCTTTCGGAGCATTCGGAGGCCCTGCTCGCGCGCCTGCGCTCGATGCCCGGCGTGGTCGACGCCGACAGCAACTTCATCGCCGGCAACCCCGAGCTCGAGGTCCACGTGGACCGCGCCAAGGCCGCCGAGCTCGGCGTGCGGGTGGAGGACGTGGCGGCGACCCTCACCGTCCTGGTGGGGGGCCAGAACGTCACCTCCTACTACGAGGGCGGCGAGCAGTACGAGGTCCACGTGCGGGCCGCGGCGCGCGACCGCCGCGACGTCGCCGGCATCGCCCGCGCCGAGGTGCCGTCGGCCAAGCTCGGCACGGTGCGCCTCGAGGACGTGGTGAGGATGGCGGAGGGCACCGGCCCCGCGTTCGTCAACCACATCGCCCGCCAGCGCCAGGTGCTCATCTACTGCAACGTGCTCCCCGAATACTCGAGCCAGACGGTGATCGACTCCCTGGCCGCGTGGGCCGCGGATCTCGACATGCCGGCCGGCTACGGCTTCGGCTTCACCGGCCGCTCGGAGGAGCAGGGCAAGGCGGCCAAGAACTTCCTGCTCGCCTTCGTGCTCTCGATCGTCTTCATGTACCTGATTCTGGCGGCGCAGTTCGAGAGCTGGATCCACCCGGTCACCATCCTGCTGGCGTTGCCGCTCACGGTGCCGTTCGCGTTGCTGTCGATCTGGGGACTCGGGCAGTCGGTCAACATCTTCTCCTCGCTCGGCATCGTGGTGCTCTTCGGCATCGTCAAGAAGAACGGCATCCTCCAGGTGGACCACATGAACGGCCTGCGCGCCGCGGGCATGCCGCGCCTGGAGGCGATCCTCGAGGCCAACCGCGACCGCCTGCGCCCGATCCTGATGACGACGCTGGCGTTCGTGGCGGGGATGATCCCGCTGGTGGTCTCGAGCGGCCCCGGCGCCGGCACCAACCGCGCGATCGGCACCGTGATCATCGGCGGCCAGACCCTGGCGCTGCTGCTGACGCTGCTCGCCACGCCGGTGGCCTACAGCATCTTCGACGACTGGGCGCGTCATCCGCTCTGGGCGCGCCTGCGGCGGGGGCTGGGGGCGGGGGGCGGCAAGGAGCTCTCCCTGGCGCGCTCGGAGCCGGCAGAGACGCGCTGAGCCGTATCTCCTCCGACCTCCGGCGCCGTGTCGCCGTCCGCCCACACTCGAGCTGCGCCTCTGGCCTTCACTTCACCTGCGAGGTGAGCCGCTTCACTTCCTCATAGTCGCCCGCGAGCTTCGACTCGACCGGCGCCAGCCGCCGCTCGACGCCCTCGATCTCTTCCTCGATCGCGGCCGTGTGGCGCTCGACCTCGAGCCTGGCGATCTGTTCTTCGATCTCGCCGACCCGGCCTTCGACGCCGAGCGCGGCGATCTGCCGCTCGATCTCGGCGATGCGGCCCTCGGTGTCGCCGCCGGCGATCTGCTTTTCGATCGCGGCGATATGACCCTCGACGTCGAGGGCCTCGATCTGCTTCTCGATCTCGCGCACCCGGCCTTCCACGTCGAGGGCTTCGATCTGCCGCTCGACCTCGCGGATCGCGGCTTCCTTGGCCTCGAGGCGCGCCTCGTTGCGCGCGCGCTCTTCGGCGCTCAGCTCGTCGCCGAGACGGTCGAGTTGACGCAGGACGGCGATCTGGCCGCGCAGCCGCCCGATCTCGCCCTGGAGCCGCCCGCGCTCGCCGCGAATGCGGCCGATCTCGCCCTGGAGCCGTCCGCGTTCTCCCTGGATGCGCCCGATCTCGCCGCGCAACCGGCCCTGCTCGCCGCGGGCGCGGCCGATCTCGCCCTGGAGCCGCCCGCGCTCGCCGCGGACGCGGCCGATCTCGCCCTGGAGCCGACCCCGTTCGCCCCGCAGCCGTCCGACGTCGCCGCGCAGCTCGCCGGCCTGCCCGCGCAGGAGGACGGCCTCACGCAGGTCGGCGAACGCCGCGAGCATGCCCTTCGTCCACTGCCGCGCCGGCTCGTCGAATGGACGCTCTTCGCCGTTGACCGACCAGGCGTACCGCGGCTCGCCAGCACCGCCGGAGGAGATGCGCAGGCGCGGCTCGACGCCCTGCCAGCTCGACTCCAGCACCACGTCGGCGCCGGGCTCGAGACTCCGGACCAGGCCGTCGGCGGCGATCTCCACGTCCGCGGGCGCCCGCACGTAGAGGCGCAGGCCGTCGCCCAGGCGTTGCTCGAACGCGTAGCCGTCCGGGCCGACGACCAGCCGTCCGTGCTCGTCGTGGTAGGTCCAGGTGCCCTCGTCCCGATTCGACGAAGACCAGGTTCGCGCTGGTCGAGGCGGATCGCCCCAGATCTCGGCGGCGGCCAGCAGGAGCACCAGGGCGGTCATCAGGACGGGCGTCGCGACGAGGAGCGCGGCGCCGCGGCGGCGGGGATTGGCGGTGAGGATCGACATGACTCTTCCTTCCAGTTGTGAGCGGTGGATCATGGGCAGCGCCGCCGCGCCGGCGGCCATGCGGCGGCCGGCGGCCAGCGAGGCGGCGATCTCGAGCAGGTGGGTCGCGTAATCCGAGGGCCGGGTGCCGAGAGCGATCACGGCATCGTCGCACGCCGTCTCGCGCTCGACGCGCTGGCGGGCGCGGGCGAGCCAGGCCAGCGGGTTCCACCAGTAGAGCGCGCAGGCGAGGTCGGCGACGACCTGGCTCCAGGCGTCGCCGCGGCGGACGTGGACCAGCTCGTGCAGCAGCACCACCCGCCGGCGCTCGGCCGTCCACGCGGCGGCTTCCGGCGGCAGGAAGACGGCGGGCCGCAACAGGCCGCCGGTCATCGGCGTCGAGACCTCCGCCGTCTCGAGCAGCCGCACGGGTCGGCGCAGACCGATCCGCGTCCCGATCTCCCGCAACAGGAGCCTCCAGGACGCGTCGGCGGGAGGCCGAGACTCGCGGCCGAGACGCGCCACGAGCAGGAGACCCGCGAGGAGCCGCCCGAGGACCAGCAGACTGCCCAGCGCCCACAGGCCCAGGATCAGCGTTTCCCACCGCGGAGGTCCGTCGGAGCTCGCCGGAGCCGCAGGCGCGGGGACGGTTGAGACGCTCTCCACCGCCGTCGGTTCTACCGCGGCGAACGCCGTCGAAGGGCCTGCGGCGACGGCCGGCTCGGCGGCCGGCCGCGGCAGGAGCTCCAGACGCCAGAGCGCCATCCCGGAGGTGAACGGCAGGACGAGCGCTCCGGCCAGCGCCGTCGTCCACACGAGGTGGCGCAGGCGTCCCGAGCCGCGGCGCAGCGCGAGTGCCGCCAGCGCGGCCACGCCGAGCAGGACGGCCGCCTTGAGCGCCGCCGGGAACAGGATCCACAGGCCGGCCGCGGCAGTCATCGTCCTTCCTCCCGAGCCTCGTCGATGAGGCGCTTCAAGCGCTCGCGCGCGCTCGGCGTCAGCTCCGCGGACTCGAGCTCCAGCAGCGCCGCCATGGCGCCTTCCACGGAGCCGCCGAAGAAGGTCCGCAGCAGGTGCCTCAGGGCCGAGCGCCGCGCACGCTCCCGCGGCGTCGTGGGGCTGTAGACGTAGCGCGGCCCGTCGTACTCGTGGCGCAGGTGCCCCTTCCCGACCAGGACGCGCAGCGTCGCCCGCACTGCCGCGTTGGTCGGCGGCGTGGCCATGGCCTCGCGCACCTCCTCGGCCGTCACCCGCCCCGCGGCGTAGACGATGTCCATGACCTCGCGCTCCCGCCGGCTGAGCTGCCGCGGGGTCGCGTTGGAAGAGCTTCCGGAGTGTTGGGGAGTCAACATGGTGTTGGAAAACTAACACCTCGGTCCGCGGATGTCAAGCCCCTTGCTCGAACCTCTCCATCGCGACGACGCGTTCGTAACAGCCCAGCACCGTCTCGGCGGTGCGACGCCACGAGTACCGCGACGCCTGCGCCGGCGCCTTCGCCCGCAGCTCGGCGCGCAGCTCCTCCTCCGCCGCGAGGCGCTCGATCGCCCCGGTGATCGCGTCGCCGTCCCGCGGGTCGACGAGCAGGGCCGCCTCGCCCGCCACCTCCGGCAGCGACGTGACGTCCGACGTCACCACCGCGGCGCCCTGGCTCAGGGCCTCGACCACCGGCAGGCCGAAGCCCTCGAAGAGCGACGGGTAGAGGAACGCGAAGCAGTTCTGATACAGCCACTGCAAGGCGCCGTCGTCGACGTAGCCGAGCAGCCGCACGTGACGCGTCAGGCCGAGCTCGGCGATGCGGTGCTCGAAGCCGTCCATCAGCCAACCACGGCCGCCGGCGATCACCAGCGGCCGGGTCGCGTCGCGGCACGCGGCGTACGCTTCGAGCAGGCGTAGAGGATTCTTGCGCGGCTCGACGGTGCCGACGTTCAACCAGAAGCCTTCCGGATCGAGGTCGCTGAGCGCCGGCGGACGCGGGACGGGCGCGGCGCCGGCGAAACGGCTCGCCAGCGGCATGACCGCGGTGCGTTCCTCCGGGTAGTGGGGGAAGGTCTCGAGGAAGTGCCGCCGCGTCGCCTCGGAGATCGCCAACACCATGTCCGCCCACAGGCTCGCCCGGAACACGCCCTCGAAGCAGATCCGGCGGTTGTGCTCCGTCGTCCACTCGGGATGGACGAGGAAGGAGAGGTCGTACAGGGTGTAGACGAGCCGGGCCCGCTCGAGCCCCGGGGGACAGAAGAAGTTGTGCGAGTGGACGACGTCGGGATGCCCCAGCCGCGCTTCGAGGTCCGACGGCGGACGCCGCCAGAAGTCGCGGGCCGCAAGCTGCGTGGGGTGGGTCAGGCCGCGGCGGAAGCTCGGGCGCTCGACGCGCCGCGTCGCCTCCGGTCCCTCGGGGTCCCAGTAGTCGTCGCCGAAGGTGGGGTAGAGCACGTATTCGTTGCGGTCGTCGATCGCCGCCAGGGCCTGGACCAGGCCGTCGGCCGCGTAGCCGCAGCCGGCCTTGGCGGTGCCGGTCTGGGAGACGTCGAAGCCGATGCGGAGGGCCGGCGGCCTCCGACGGCTCCGTAGGTCAGGCTGAGCCTGACGATTCTCGCCGTCGGGTCGGCAGGCGGAGCCTGCCCTACTGAGAATCCACCCCCACGTCGTCCGCCACAGGCTCCGGGAGACGCCGTGGTTCCAGCGCAGCGACGCCGCCCAAGTCCGCACCGCGACCTCGATAGCGAAGCGCCGCGGAGAGTCCTCGCGTTTCAGACCTGTCGTCTCCGTCGCTGCGTGGGCGTGGTTCGCGAGCCAGCGGTCGGGCACGCGGCCGAGCGTGCGGCGCAGCATGCCGTTGATCTCGGCGTGGACGCGCAGCCGCTGCCCCAAGGTCTTGTTGGCGGCGTAGAGCCGCGAGCCGGCCAGCACCTCGGGGAGGTGGGCGAAGCGCACGCCCTGCCGCGCCAGGCGCAGCCAGTACTCGTAGTCGAGGCAGTAGTGGAGCCGCGCGTCGAGCGGCCCGCAACGCTCCACCACGCGGCGGCGGAAGAAGACCGCCGGCTGGCACAGGAAGCACCTCTCGACGAGCCGCTCCGGGTCCCACGGCTCGGTCGGGTAGGGCTCGATCACCGCGTCGTCGACGTCGACGTGGTGGGCCTCGCCGTAGACCACGTCGACCTCGGGGTGGGCGGCGAAGAACGCCCGCACCTTCGCGAGGGCGCCGGGGTAGTAGACGTCGTCGCTGTTGAGCCAGCCGACGAGCTCGGCGCGGGTGGCGGCGAGCCCCTTGTTGACGGCGTCGGCCTGGCCGCCGTCGGGCTCCGAGATCCAGCGCAGGCGGTCCTCGTGGCGGCGCAGGATCTCGACGGTGCCGTCGCGGCTGCCGCCGTCGACC
>Ga0256865_1000411_pt1 | contig 14889 bp, 12 predicted proteins | sample RVTome_14_FD_187337 | JGI IMG/M metagenome (GOLD analysis project Ga0256865, IMG submission 187337) | Soil microbial communities from uranium-contaminated site in the Upper Colorado River Basin, Wyoming, United States - RVT145D125 HiSeq ... | reverse complement strand
GTGAATTTGGCGCGTTCGCGGTACAGATCACGCTCTCGCGCCGCCCTCGAACGGCCCTCTATCCCGACCGGTTTTCGGGCCCGTTTGAGCGATTGGTTGGCAGCAAACGCCCCATGAAATGGCGCTTGGGTTGAGCGTCAGTGCGGCTCCATTGCCGCATCGGCCCGACGGAAGTCCGCAGGGCGTTTGGCAAGATCATCAAGAAGGGAAGTCCGCGCCCGTGCAGGGCGGCGCAGTTCTGCACCTGTGCACCCGACGCCCTCCGCGCCAAGGGCGTGCAGTATTGCGGCCCGGTGCGGGGCCGCAAGCGATGATTATTTGCGGGTCCCCTCTCGTAATCGATCAATCCCCAGTATCACAGCGCCAGTGAGAACGGGCGGAATGAACGCGATCGACCCGACATAACCCATATATGAAATGAAGCGGCCGACGCCTATAACGGGGTAGAGCCCCCCCGCGACCGCAAGGACGAGATTCACCCAGATTCCTGCTGCAAAACCCAGCACCACCGGCTGGCCCTTCAACAGCGGTCCCTTCATGAAATCCTTCTGGCGGCCAAAATAGAGGGTGACTCCAGCACCTATTGCCATAACGCACGCCGCCGCCACAGCGTCCCTTGCATTAATTCCAGGCGAAACCGCCAGCGCGAGATTGGTCACACCAGCGGCGGCGTACGCAGCGACAGACATTACAACCAGGATCCGCCTCAGGCGGACCTCTGGATTGTTGTTCATTTCGCGAGCAGCCAGGTTACCTCCTAAGGCGTCCGACTCGGGCTACGTCTCACCAGCGGATGGAGCGGGTCTGAACCCGCATCCTGCCGACTCACGCTGGCATGCGATCACAGCTTCATTTCACGGATGAGCTTGGCCCACGCCTTGATTTCGGAGTGCACGAAGGCCTTGAACTCGGACGGTGGATTACCCACTGGACGCGCACCCTGCGCGTTGAGCCATTTGACGATCTCGGGGTCCTGCAAAGCTTTGACTGCTGCCTGGTAAATACGATCGAGAATGGGCTGCGGTACTCCACTCGGAGCGAACAATCCGGCCCAGTACGCTTTGTCGAAACCGGGCAATCCCGACTCGTTCAGGGCAGGCAATTCTGGCAACGCCGGCGACCGCTCTTTCGAAGTCACCGCAAGCGCACGCATCCGGCCGGACTTGATGAAGGATAATGCCGGAGTTATTGCGGGCAGCATCATCTGCACTTCGCCGCTCATGAGGGCAATCTGGCCGGGCCCGCCCCCCTTGTACGGAACATGCAGGAGCTTTATCTTCGCCGTGTACGCAAAGTACTCCGTGCTCAGGTGTAAGTTGCTGCCGTGGCCGCCCGAACTGAAAAGGATTTCCCCGGGGTGCTTGCGGGCCAATGCCCGAAACTGGCTGAAGTTTTTCACGGGCATCGAGGGGTGCACGACCAGCACGTGCGGAACTGAAGCCATAATCGTAATCGGCGTGAAATCCTTCAGCGCATCGTAGGGGAGTTTTTTACCGTAAATGGTCGGGGTGAAGGTGTAACTCGGGGAGGTCAGCATCAAGGTGTAGCCATCCGGCGGCGTCCGCGCGGCAATTCCGGCACCGAGCGTGCTGCCCGCACCGCCCCGATTGTCGACGACGATGTTGGTACCGAGCGCCTGCTCGAGCTTGTTCGAAAGGGCGCGTGCCAGCACATCCGTGGCGCCTCCCGCGGAAAATGGAACGATAAGCCGCACCGGCTTTTCCGGATAGCCGGCGGAAATGGCTGAAGGCGCGAGAAGCCCAGCGAGAAGAGCGAGCAGCGAAGCACCGATGATGCGGAACATGAACCCCTCCTTTTAGTTGGTGTGCCCGCTTCCCCATTACGGGTCTGGGCTAGTGGTATCACAGCGTTCCACTATCCGAACGGCCATTGCCAGCATAGCCCCGTTCCCGCAGGATTGGGAAGAGGCTTCGAATGTCGGGCCTCAAGCTCCAGCTATCCTGGGGTCTATAATCAGTTGGCCCCGAATAACTCACGGGACGGCCCATCTGCATCGAAGAACGTGGCGCCATCATCGAGCGATCGAGCCTCGTGACCGAGAAAGAGCTCGCTGCATCTCAACCGGAGACGCTGCACGGACGATGAGCACCACGGCATCATTCGAGCCGCTTACCCCGACATCATTCCTGTTGCGATCGGGGAAGGTGCACGCCGACCGGCTTGCCGTGATCGACGGCGAGATCCGTTTCACCTACGCCGAGTTCCTGGAACGGTGCCTGCGGCTCTCCGGTGCCCTGCACAACATGGGCATACGGGACGGCGCACGTGTCGCCGTGCTCGCCCCCAACACCCACACGTTGCTGGAGGCTCACTACGGCGTGCCTTTCGCCGGGGCGGTCCTGGTCGCGCTGAACACGCGACTCACCGCGGACGATTTGTGCTATATCGTCGCCCACAGCGGTGCGCAGCTTCTCATCTACGACTACGAGTTCGAGAGCATTGCGCACGACATTGCCGCACAGGTCGGCAGCGACCTTCGGCTCGTGCGCGCCGGCAGGCGCGACGACCAGTACCACCACCTCGTGAGCAATTCGGCGCCCTGGCGCCGTCCGCCCGAGGACGAGCGCGGACTGCTCTCCATCAACTACACGAGCGGCACCACTGGCAAGCCCAAGGGCGTCATGTATCACCATCGTGGCGCCTATCTCCAGGCACTGGCGATGGCACTGGAGACGCGCCTCGATTGCGAAAGCACGTTCCTTTGGACACTGCCCATGTTTCATTGCAACGGCTGGTGCTTCCCTTGGGGAGTAACCGCGGCAGGCGCCGTGCATCTGTGCTTGCGCAGGTTCGACCCGGCCGTGGCGTGGAAGCACCTCCAGGAATCGAACGTGACGCATTTCAACGGGGCGCCGACGGTCCTGATCACCATGGCGTGGCACCCGGATGCGCAACGGCCCGCCCGCCCGGTGCAGGTCGCCACCGGCGGTGCGCCTCCGTCTCCCGCGATCCTGCAGCGCATGGCCGAGCTCGGCATGAACGTAACGCACCTCTACGGTCTGACCGAAACCTTCGGACCGGCTGTGATCTGCGAATGGCGCGGCGAGTGGAACGAACTGACGATCGAGGAGCAGGCCCTGATCAAGGCACGCCAGGGCGTAGGCAACGTGATCTCGCAGGAGCTGCGGGTGATCAACAAGCGCGGCAAGGACGTCCCGCCGGACGGCAAGACGCTCGGCGAGATCGCGCTTCGCGGCAATAACGTGATGCTGGGCTACTACCAGGACGAGATCGCCACGCGCAAGGCGATTCCCGACGGTTGGTTCCGCACGGGCGATCTCGGCGTGATGCATCCAGACGGCTACATAGAGCTCAAGGACAGGGCGAAGGACATCATCGTGTCGGGCGGCGAGAACATCGCGTCAGTCGAAGTCGAGCGCGTGCTGTGCGCCCACTCCTCGGTGATGGAGGCCGCGGTGGTGGCCGCCCCGGACCCCAAGTGGGGTGAAGTGCCCGTTGCTTTTGTCACGCTCAAGGCGGAATCGACCGCGACCGAGCAGGAGCTGATCTCCTGGGTGCGCGGACGAATGGCGCATTTCAAGGCCCCCAAACGGATCGTGTTCGGCGAGGTGCCCAAGAATGCAACGGGGAAGACCCAGAAATTCATCCTTCGCGCACGAGCAAAGGACTTGATGAGCGAGGCGTCATCCTGACCGCGCAATCAGGCAGGGTTCTCGCCCTTGATCTGCACGCGGTGCATCATGCGCCGCGCACTGGGATCAAACGCGTCGCGCCGGTGGATCACGCAGCGGTTGTCCCAGATGACGGCGAAGACTGATCCCGCGAATCTCCGCGCCTAACGCCCCGCCGGATGGAATGACCTCTATTGCCGCTTGCGGCTTTGCTACGACTTGGGTTTCAGCGTGCAACGTCTCTCGAGCCTGCCCTGTCGCTTATCCTGCTTCGACGCAGCCCCAGCGTATGGGCCAACTGGGCGAGTCCCGACAAGGGCTGCCGGACAATCCGGACCTGTTGCGCCGCGAGGTAGGTGCGCTCTCTCATGGTCTCCCAGGAGAGGTCTCTTGTGAGCGATTCGTAAACGCCGCGCTGCATTAATCCGCAGCGTTGGCATCTTCGGTACGGAACAAACGACCTGACGAAGCTTTTTTCCCACGACGTTACCCACTTGTGCGAGAGCAGACAGCGCATGATCAATTTCCCCTGGATGGATGGACGTACTGCGTTAGTGCTTGTGGAGCGGTTGCAATGGAACTCGGCGCCAGGAGGATCCCGACGATTCTCCGAAATGGAGCAGCAGTCCCGCGCTGCTCTCAGGCGAGCAAGCGCCGCCACCAGTTGGGCGGCGGGGGCTCCCGATGATTCGCGTTCGACGTTGCGCGCCGTGAAGTGTCCTTGCTGTGCCGCATGCGGCCCGCATCCTTGTTTGCTCTTGGATCCGACCAACTATCGGTTATGCGCAGGCCGGATGGGTACGCACGTGCGCTCCGCTTGAGGCACTGCGCAAACATGTCCTCGAACGACGCTCCCGTCAGCTCCGCCGCCGCAAGCGCCCGCTTGGCGATAGACAGCTTCACCAGGAAGAACAGCTCCTGCGCTACGTCCCATGGCAGACCCTGGCGTTGGCCGTCGCGGGACTCCATGATGAGGCGGCCGACGGAAGGCTCGAATTCGGCATGACCCCAGAGCGCTTCGGCTCGCGCGGAAAGATGCGGCAGCCGCTCGAGCGCACACGTGACTGGCACTCTGACAACTGAAAGCCGCGGCTTGTGGTAGTTCGACGAGTGGCTCGGGACACTCATTGCAGTTCTCATTCCTTCCAGCCAGAAAACGCCCACCTGCCAGTTGCTGAGAGTCTCGGGGACATCCATCACAAACCGCCAGAGCAGGAATCGCTGAAAAATTCGCCTCAAGGAATATCCAACAAACCGACGTTTTTGCGAACGGGAAGAGCATCCCTTTTAGCCTAGTGGATTTCTCCTTTCGTGTGCACTTTGTCACAACGCCGACAAATTTCTGTACAGCGGAAATTCTCCGGCGTGCACCTGATCGTCACCACCCGAGCCCGCTACCGGGCCGGAAGCGCAGCCACAACGTCAACCTCGATCAGAAATTCGGGCTCGGCGAGACGGCTTACCACAAGCAGTGTGTTGGCGGGCGGAGTCGGCAGGTCCCGGTAGCGCTGCAACCGCACCTCGCGCAGAGCCGCAATGTACTGCGCGTCCGTCAAGTACGTAGTGGTCTTGACGACGTCATGCCAGGTTGCGCCCACCGAGCGCAGCGCGAGCTCGATGTTGTCGTAAACCGCATGGGCCTGACGGCGGAAGTCGCTGCTGTGCACCTTGTAGTTCGCGTCGGCCGCTGTCTGGCCCGACAGATAGATCATCCGCGCGCCCTGTACTTCAACCATTTGCGAGAGCCGCGGCGAAGTCCACAATCCTGCCGGATTGCTGTATCGCACCTGGAACTCCGTTCGGGCGACGGGCGTCAGGCGTGACGTGGAGGACGCGCTGCGGGTCGCACGAGCGCCGACGAGTCGAAGAAAACGGCCGGAAAGATCGAGCAATAGGTTCATTGAGTCCCCCGAGTGACGGGCCATGGATTTGCAAGCAATTACGCGCGCCAAGGAACGGGCCGCACTTTCGCTGCGCGCGGCGTGCTCATGCTAGCATAAGCTTGCGCAAATTCCCGCGTGTGCAGCGCGATAGAAGAACGGTGGCGCGGCCCGTCCAATTCTCACGGTGTGGACCGGAAGGAGTAAACCATGAACGTCCTGCGATTTGCCTTCGTTGCATGCGTCATCTTGTGGAGCGCTCCTGCCCTGGCGCAGGGCTATCCCGAGAAGGCGGTACGCATGATCGTGCCATTTCCCGCTGGCGGCGGCTCGGACACGGCCGGCCGGGCCATCGCCCAGCGCCTTGCCGAGCGCTTCGGGCAGCCAGTGGTCGTGGAGAACCGGGTTGGAGCTGCCGGCAGCATCGGCGCGGATTATGCATCGAGAGCGCCTGCGGACGGCTATACCATTCTGCTCGGGTCGACCTCTGAGCTCACGCAGTATCCCCTGGTCAACCGCAAGGTGCGCTACGACCCGGTGCGCGATTTCGTTCCGATCAGCCTGGTGGGCACGATTCCGCTCGTGCTCGCGGTCCACTCCTCGCTCCCGGTCGATTCCGTGGCCGGTCTCATCCGGCTCGCTCGCGCGCGTCCCGGTGACATCGATTTTGGCTCGGCCGGCGTGGGCGCCACGACGCATCTGGCCGTAGAGCACTTCATGCTGCTCGCCAAGGTGAAATTGAGGCACGTGCCCTACAAAGGGAGCCCGCAGGCGAGCGCCGATCTGGTGGCGGGCCACATCCAGATGGCCATTCCCACCATGCCCGCCGCATTGCCGTTCATCCAGGCTGGCCGCATCAGAGCCCTTGCGGTGACCACTGAGCAACGCGTGCCGGTACTGCCGAAGGTTCCGACGATGCAGGAAGCGGGCGTCAAGGGTTACGTCAACGTGCTATGGGCAGGCGTGCTCGCGCCGAAAGGAACGCCGGACGCGATAATCAAGCGGCTGAACAGCGAAATCGTGAGCGCTCTTAAAACCGAAGGGGTGCGCAAGGTGCTCGCGGCGAGAGGCGCAACCCCGAAGCCGAGCACGCCCGAGGAATTCACCGCTTTCATCAAGGCCGAGCTGGCCAAGTGGTCGCAGGTCGTCAAGCAGGCAGGGGTTTCAATCGGAGGATAGGCGCGACCCGCCTGATTTACCGTCAAGGCACGTAAACCCACAGGTCGAGCTGCACGGTGCAACCGGGCACCACCAGGGGCGCCGGTACTTGAATCGCCGAGATCGGTAACGGACGGTCACCGAGCCGCTCGAGCCACGTGCGGCATGCGGGCTCGAACTCTCCGAGGTCGGTGTGGAACTGCTGGATTCGCACCACGTTCTGCAATGAAGTACCCGCCGCCCGGCACCCTTCCGCCGCGAGGTCGAGAAGATACTGCATCTGCGCACGGATGCCGGAGCCCGAGCGTCCCGCGGCGCGGCGGCGTCTCGCGATCGGCCCGCGCGCATCAGCGGCCAGCAGCCCGGAGAAACATAGGAGGCTCCCGGCCCTCACGGCCAGCGGGTGGCCATCGCATACTGCCGGAGAGTTCTCCTTCAACGGCGCCCTCGAGATCTTTCCGCGACGGGTCACCGCCAGCAAGTTGATCTCGCATCGCGCGTCCGCGATGGCGAAGCCCGGATTGAGAGTGGGCACGAACGTGGTTGCCGGTACCGCGTCTCCAAAATGCCGCGCCCACACCTGGTTGAACGCGGGAACGTCGTGGATGTCCGCCAGGTACACCTGCGCCTTCACGACGCTGTCGAGCGAGGCGCCTGCGCCTTCAAGTGCAGGGATGAGCTTGCGGCGGATGATGTAGTCGGCCTCGAATTGAATGCGGTTTCCCTTCCAGAGATGGCCTTCCGGAACCTTGGCTTCCGGCGCGATGCCGCCGAGGTCCCCGGGTTGCCATGCTGCAAGGAATCCCGCGACGAAAACATATTCGCCCGCAGTCACGACCGGCGCGAATGCGGAGGTTGAAGGAACGTCCAGTCCCTCCGGATACAGGGGTCGCACGTCCAGTCCCGCTCCGGGACGAACCGCGATCATCTCCATCGCCATACCCGCCCCAGGCACGAGCAACCTGGGCTCAAGCACCGACGTGCTGGGAGCAATGTAATTGCCGCAGCGCTCCTTGCGCGCGAGATGCAGGAACGGCACCGCTCGCCAGTCGGGGAAATACTGGTCGGAGCGAACTGAGTGCCCCAGGTCCGTGCCCCCTGCCCTCAGCACTTCCTCGGCGCGCTGGTAAAGGCACAACGCTTCGCGGTACCAGCCGGGCAAGCCCGACAATGGGCGTCCGCCGTCGCGCGCCTGGGGCGAGAGCGCGCCCTTCTCGTCGGTCGCCAGAATTCCGGACGCAAAGACCCACGGACCCGCCCGTATGCCACGCGCACACGGAATACGCGCCTTTCCAAACTTGAAGGGAATGAGGGCTTCGACGGAATTGACCGGCATGACCTATCCCAGAACTCCTACCTTAGAGTGGCAATTATCAGCCAAAAACGGGCCTTCCAAGCTCCATTTTGGCCAGGTTGCCGACGGTTTATCACCCGAGATCAGCGGGTTGCGTTGGTCCGACCCGAGCATGGGCTTTCCTCGGTGTGACCGCCTGCGACCAGATCCGCGGGAGCAGCACAACGCGTTGGATCGCGTTGTTCAGAAAAACAAAACCCCGCCAAAACGGGGTACGCTCGGTATGAACCAAAGTCCTGACCGGACCCGGCAGCGTACTTTATTTAACCTCCGTCTCCCCCTTTGATGGTCGTCGATACTTCGTTGGAGTAATTGCTCCTTCCGTGTCCAGCTTTGACGGCCGTGACCGCGAAATAGTACGTGTCTGGTTGAAGATTCTGAATTGTCCAGGATGTGACGTTTCCGGTGGCGATGTGGGCGGTGTACACGCCTGACTGCGTGCCGTAGTGGACGCAGTAGCCATCCACGGGGGGTTTCGTCACAGGGTCCCAGTAGAGCGTAGCCTGGGTCGAATGCCCCGGCTCGGTCGCCTGAGCCGCTTGCTGTGTCTGGGCGGTGCGTGCCGGCGCGCTGGTCGTACCACTGTCGGGATTGCCGCCGCCACCACACGAGCCAACGATCAAGAGCGCGATCAGTGCGAATCTCACAGCGCTCCGTGCGGCATCGTGTCGGTTCTTTTTGTGTTGTGCCAGTGCATGACCATGGGCGCAGCGAGTGTGTCGTTCGGCGTGACGATTGAGGCTCCCGACGACCCCGCGTGACCTGGGCGCGCATATAGCGATATCCGTGCCAAACGCGCGACATTCATAGGATTCAGGCCGTTAGCGTGTGCGTTGCTACCCCGGCCGCAACGAAATCGTCCCTGGGCACCGACACGCGCCGCGATGCGGGCCGTAACAGGGTGATTGGAAGAGGAAATCCTGTTCGCTGATCAGCGACAACTTCAAGGAGAGAAAGAAGAACCGGGCTGAGCGGACTCGGATATAGGATATGGCCTCGAGGAGCAAGCTTTGGGCGAATCTATCAAGATCCGATTCGGCGGCTATTCCCCCGCTGATTCCACGCACAGCCGCGCCGCGGTCCATTTCAAGGAAGCGCTTGAAAGGCGGGTAACGGATGCCGTCCGCGTCGAGCACTATTGGAACGTCATGGATTTCGGCTACCGGGCCGACGACCTGCTCGGGATGGTTGAGTGCGGGCTCCTCACTATGTGCTACTTCTCGACCAGCTACCTGGCGAACCGCGTGCCGGAGCTCGAAGTGATCGACCTGCCGTTCGTCTTCGAGGACGAAGCGCACGCTCATGCCGCGCTCGATGGCGCGCTCGGGGCGCTGCTGACAGAAAAAATCGAAAGCCGTATCGATTACCGCGTGCTCGGCTACTGGGATAACGGCTTCCGGCACTTGACCAACCGGCTGCGCCCCGTGCGCACGCCCGCTGACCTGAAGGGAATGCGCATCCGGCTTCAACCCAACGATATCCACGTCAAGGCGTTCGAGCTGCTCGGTGCCGCGCCCGTGCCGACCGATCTCAAGCCGGGGATCGCCATGATTGAAAGCGGAGAAGTCGACGCCCAGGAAAACCCGCTCGCCAACACCGTCGCCTACGGCGTGGACAAGCATCACAGGCACGTCACCATGAGCGCCCACCTCTATGGCGCGCGCGGCGTCTTCGTCCATAAGACAAGCTTTGACGCCTGGCCGGAAAACATTCAGAAGGCGGTCCGCGAGGCGGCTCGGGAGGCGATCGCGTTCCAGCGCGAGCTCGCGGGCACGAAAGAGCATGAGATCCGGCTGGAGCTCGAAAAGCAGGGCGTCGCGTTCGTCGATCTGACAGCGACAGAGCGCGCGGCTTTCAGGGAAGCGGTCGAGCCTCTCTTGAAAGATGCTCGCAGGAGACTGGGTAAAGAAATCCTGGCGATGGTCGCCCGGCGCTGATACCCCGCAAACGATAAGCGCCTGGACGAGGCGGTCAGGCCTCCTCACCGCCTCGAGCAGCCAGTCGAGACAGCTGCCGCAGTCTCCCTCAGTGAAAAGCTCAGCGGCGTTGGAGCAGGTCTCGAACGTCCGCAGATACCTTCTGGCACGCCTCCGATTCCGTCGCGCTGCGGTGGAACTGACGGACTCCCGCTTTTAATCGGTCTCGGGAGGAGCCGTGCAGACCTGCTCGTAGCGATAGCGCTGCTTCAGCAGGCCGTTGTACTCGAAGATATCCAGGGTTTTCTCGTAGGCCGCACGCGTGATCTCCACGTGCGGCGTCCAGCAGCCAAGCTGCTGGTAGGTTGCAATGCAATCGGCGAGAACCTTCTCGTCGATTTCGGGAAAGTATGGTTTCTGCGCCTTCGCGATCTCGGCGGCCGGCGTCTCGTTCATGTACATCCGGGTCTTCCTGTAGGCGCGCATGAAGCGCTTCGCCATGTCGGTTTTGAGCCAGTCACGGGTTGCTGCCAGGCTGGAGAAGCCACAGGGCCCGATCTGCTTTCCCACCTGGGCCACCACGTGCCCGACTCCATCCGCCTGCAGCTGCTGCGGGAACGGACCCTGTTGATGGACATACTGCCCCTGCCCGCTCCGGAACGCCCGGTCGATCTCCGCGGCGCCACCGGGGTAGATTGGTTTCAGCTTGCTGAAGTCGATGCCGGCCTTGTGACACGCGTACTTGAACATGACGAGCGGCTGGCCGCCTTTGAAGGTGACAACCTCGGCGCCTTCAAGCTTCTTCCACGAGAACGCAGGGTCCCGCTCCCGCGCGGTAAGAAAAAAACCGTCCATCTCGTTGATCTGGGCGAAGTGAACTGCCGCCGGCGTCTGTCCTTGATCAAGAGACGTGAACCCCTGGCTCAGGGCTGATTGGACGACGTGGGCAGAGCCATCCTTCAAAGCATCCAGCGCCGAGACCCCCGGCGGGGAAACCGACCACTCCGAATCCAGACCCTCCGCTTTGAGGAATCCGCCCGACATCGTCGCAATGAGCGGCGAATAGAACGCGGAAAACAACGTGAATTGAATGCTGATCTTGTCCATATCGATTTATCGCCTGGTTATCGCTCGTGCCCGTCCGGGCCGCCAAGCAACGACTATACGAGGTATGTGCAAAATCACACAAATCCGATATGAGATATTACATGAAGAGGAACGATTTCCTCATTGTTATATAAGCACTTTGTATAACGTATCAAGCGTACAGGATGGCGGTTTCGGTGGCTGCCATCACCGACGCAGGGTGACTGACCACCGGCTCCAGATGACTCAGAGCGTGCGGGACGGCTACAGCGCTCGGATACGTCCGGAATGAGGCAACAGGGGTCACTCCCCCCCGACTGATGATGCATCTGGCCTATTTAGCGTAGGCAGATGATTTCACCTTGTTGCCTCATTCCCGACCTATCGCGCGGCGACTAACGGGCACGGAATTCTCAGAATATGTCGACGCAGCCACCGGGAAATGGATGATGCGTTGCCTATTCACACATAAATGGGTCATGGGGGAGGCGTTTGACGTCAAGTCATTCTCTCCCTGGAGAAAATGCAAACGCTGCGGAATGGTCCAGCGCGGGGCATACGACAAGGAGCGCAAGGACATTACCTGGGAGACGATGAGGGAGCGCGTCTACAGGAAGTCCCAGCATGGCCAGATCGTGCGGCAACCCTCCTCCGGACTCGACCAACTGGCCCATACGCTCGGCCTGCGTCGCAGCAGGAGGAGCGACAGGCCGGTGCCGACGAAACGCCCCGCGCGGACCAAGACCTAGACCACGCAATCGTGGCGATCGCCCACACGCCCCGCTTCGGCGGTTTGTTTGCCAGGCCCTATTTCGGAGCGCTGCCGAACCAGCGCGAACCGACCGACTTCAGCGTCGAGAGAATCGACTGCCCGGGTGAGGACGCGCGTACCTGCTCGACCGTCTCGACCTTGTGCTGCGAGAGCAGCGCGGGTTGCTGCTTGAACGACGCGTAGCGCGCGAGCGCCGCCTGAATGTGGCCCTGCAACAGCTTGAGGTCGACCGGCTTGTTGAGGAACCTGAAGATCTGCGCCTGGTTGATGAGCTCGATGACGAGCTCCGAATCAGAATGGCGCGTCATGACGATCGTCAGGATCTGCGGAAACTCCTGCTTGAGCAGCTTGAACATCAGGGTGTTGTCCTCGCGCCCCGTCTCCACGTCGGCCAGCACCACCGCGACCGCCTGCTCCTGCATCACGCGTAGCGCCTCCTTCAGGCTCTTCGCATAGCGCACACCGCAGGTCGGCGAGAAAAACTCGCGCACCGCGCGGAAGATGCTCTCGTTGTCATCGACCACCAGGATCGCTTCGTCCATTTTCCCCGGCAACTCGGGCGCTTTCGTCCGCATGTCCGCCAGCGCGCGGGCGATCGTCGCCGCCTCCGCGACGATGCGCTGAATCTGCTTGTTATCCCAGGGCTTGCTGATGAAGCGATAGACCTCCCCGTCGTTGATCGAGCCCACGATCGCCGCGAGATCGGAATAGCCGGTGAGGAGGATACGCACCGTCTGCGGCGCAATCCGTTTCGCTTCGCGCAGGAGCTCGACTCCGACCAACTCGGGCATGCGCTGATCGCTGACGATCACCTCGACCGGATTTTTCTTGAGAAACTCGAGCCCCTGCCGGCCATCGACCGTGGTGAACACGTCATAGTGGTGGCGGAAAATCGATTTCAGCGCCGTCAGTATGCGTTCCTCGTCATCGACGAAGAGGATGCGGGCTTTCTTGCTGCTCAACGCTGCCTTGGTCGGCGCCGCTGCCGGGGGCTCGGTCGCCCGGATCATGCGCGCGGCGTGCGCCAGTCCCGGCGCGGCCCGCGGCGCGGCAGGCGCCTCAGCGGTGCCGGACCCCTTGTTGAGCGACGCATCGATCGCCTGGCGGAATGCGTCGGAGAATTCGCGCGCACTGGCGAAGCGTTCCTCCGGCTTCTTCGCCAGGGCCCTCAGGATCACCGTTTCAAGGTGGGACCCGAGGATGGGGTTCAGCTGCGAGGGAGCGCGCGGCGGCTCGTTCAGCACCTTCTGCATCACGACCGCCGTGGGACCAACGAACGGTTTCTGCCCGGTGAGCAGCTCGTAGGCGATTACGCCCACGGAATAGAGGTCGGCGAGAGCATCGACCTCGGTGCTCAGGAACTGCTCGGGCGCCATGTAGTACGAGGTGCCGAGCACGTCGCCGAGCCTCGTAAGCTCCGAGGATTCGATTCTCGCGATGCCGAAGTCCCCGAGCTTGATGCGGCCATCGATGTTGATGAGGATGTTCGACGGCTTGATGTCGCGGTGAATCACCCCCTCGTCGTGGAAATAGCCCAGCGGATCGAGGAGCTGGCGGATGATCTCCGCGACCTCGCGGAGATCGTAGGTCGCCCCCTGCTTCAGATGCTCGTAGAGCGACTTGCCCTGGACCAGCTCCATCACCATGTAGGTGAGGTCCCCGTCCTCGCCGTAGTCGTAGACCGCGATGATTCGCGGGTGCACGAGCCGCCCCACCGCCTGCGCCTCGTGCCGGAACCGCGCCAGGATGTACGCGCGTTCCTCCTCGTCAAGGCTCTCCTTGTTGATCGCCTTGATGGCGACGTTGCGCCGGATCGCCGGATCGAAGCCCTTGTAGACCGCGCCCATTCCGCCGCGGCCGATCAGCTCGACGATCTCGTACTTGCCAATGTGGTCGGGGTCCTGTGCCATCTGTGCCTGACAGGTTGCGCGGGTGTCGATCTATGCCGCGGCCGGTTGCGCCGGCAACGCGAGCGGGAGCGTGACCGTGAATTTCGTGCCGACTCCAATCTTCGAGGCGACGTCGATCTTGCCGCCATGCTCGGTCACGATCTTGTATGCGATCGACAGCCCGAGCCCGGTGCCCCGCCCCGGTCCCTTGGTGGTAAAAAACGGATCGAAGATCTTGGGCAGCACCTCCGGCGGAATGCCTTTGCCGTTGTCCGCGACATCGACCGCGACGTGGCTCGAGTCGACCGCGCGCGTGGTCAGGGTGATCACGCCGCCCGATCCTTCGACCGCCTGCGCGGCATTGGTCACGAGGTTGAGCAGCACCTGGTTTACCTGGGAGGGCGAGCACTTGATATCCGGGATCTTGCCGAACTGCCGGCGCACCTCGATGCTCTTCAGGAGGTGGCGCGCGAGCGAGAGCGTGCTCGTCAATCCGTCATTCAGGTTGAAGCTCGCCACCTTGCTGCGGTCGAGCCGGCTGAAATCCTTGAGGTTCGTGACCAGTTCCGTAATCTGGTCGATGCCGTAGAGGCCGTCGCGCACGAGATCCGAGAGACCCTGCAGCACGTCATGCTCCCTGATCTGCTCTGCTTCCCTCCTGACGCGCGCAAACTGCTCGTTCAACTGCCGCTCATCGACGTTTTCGGCGGAGAGCAGCGCAAGGAGCTTGTCATTTTCGCGCAGTGTGGACTCGATCTCGGGCAGGCTCGCCTTCACGCTGCCAAGGCTGTTCTTGACATAGGCGAGCGGCGTGTTGATCTCGTGCGCGACGCCCGCCACCATCTGGCCGAGCGACGACATTTTCTCCGACTGGATGAGCTGCGCCTCGGATTCCTTAAGCTGCTTGAGCGCGTCCGAGAGCTCGCGCGTGCGCTCGGCCACCCGCTGCTCGAGCCCGATGTTGGTGGCCCTCAACCGCGCACCGAGGTAGCCGATCAGGATCAGCAGCGCGAGCGCGTAGTAGACGAGGTACACGCGGAACTGCTCTTTCTCCGCCAGCGTCTGCTCGACCTCGCGGTTCAACGCGCCGGTCAGAGTGTCGACGCGCGGTCCGGCGGTGAGAAACGCGAGCTTCGCGTACAGGTCCTCTTCGACCGGCCGGTGCTGGTAGAGCTTTTGCA
>Ga0256865_1000407_pt1 | contig 14919 bp, 14 predicted proteins | sample RVTome_14_FD_187337 | JGI IMG/M metagenome (GOLD analysis project Ga0256865, IMG submission 187337) | Soil microbial communities from uranium-contaminated site in the Upper Colorado River Basin, Wyoming, United States - RVT145D125 HiSeq ... | reverse complement strand
CTGGGCGCCGCGCAGCACCGTGCCGTGGGCCTGGAGAAACCGCTCCCCCTCCTCGGCGTCGCGCAGCACGATGTCCCCCTCCACCGGCTCGCGGTTGGCCAGCGCCCGGGCGACGAAGCGCTGCAGGTCGGCCTTACGCACCACTTCCTGGATGCGGCGACCCTCGGCCTGTTCCGGCCGAACGCCGAGGAGCCGGCCGGCGGCCCGGTTGAGGCGCAGAATCCGCTCCTCGAGGTCGACCGCCAGCACCCCTTCCACCATGCTGGCCAGCACCGCCTCCTGCTCGTTGCGCTGGCGCAGGACGGTCCGAATGCGGTCGTCGAGGTGCGCCGCCATCTGGTTCATGGATTCGGCCAGCCCGCAGATTTCCTCGGAGCCGCTGACCGTCAGGCGCCTGTCCAGTTCGCCGCGGGCAAAACGCTCCACCCCGTGCCGCATCTCCTCAAGGGGGCGGCTGATCCGCCGTGCGATGAGCAGGCTGAGCAAAGCTGCCGCCAGCACGGCTGCCAGACCGCCCAGCGCCATCTTCAGGTAAAGCACGCGCAGGGCATCATCGATGGCGGTGACCGCCATGGAGGTGCGCACGACGCCCACGACCTTGCCGTCGGCCAGCACCGGCACCGCCACGTACATCATTTCTTTCTGCACCGTGAAACTAAAGCGGGTCGCCCGCCCCTCGCCGCCGGCGAGCGCGGCCCGGACCTCGGGGCGTTCGGCATGGTTTTCCATCATTGCGGGGTCTTCCAGCGAATCGCCAAGGACCTCGCCGGAGGGGTGCACCAGAGTGATGCGGGTGGCAGCCTCTCGGCCGAGCACCTTGCAGAGCCGGTCAAGGGACGGGCGGTCGGCAGGAGTCAGACGGCCGGTCACCTGGTTTTCCACCAGGCGAGCCCGGGCGGAGAGGTTGACGGCCGTCTCGTCGATGTAGAAATCGCGCAGGGAACGGGAAAAATGCCAGGTGAGTCCGAGCAGGACCACCAGCAGGATCGCCAGATAGGAGGGAAAGAGCTGCCAGAGAAGGCGCTTCGGTCGCATGCTCAGGGCCTCAGTCCTTGAACCGGTAGCCGACGCCACGGACCGTTTCGATGTATTTGCCGCTCTCCCCGAGCTTGCGCCGCAGGCCGACGATCTGCACGTCGACGGCGCGTTCGGTGACGGCGTAGCTTTCGCCGCGCACCGCGTCGACAATCTGGTTGCGGGTGAATACCCAGCCAGGGCGGTTGGCCAGCAGAAGAAGGACGCGGAATTCGGTGAAGGTCAGCTCTACCGGCTGGCCATCCACCAGCACCTCGTTGCGGCCGGGGTGGATGGTCAGTTCGTGGATGCGCAGGACGCCGCTCTTGTCGGCCGGCGCCGCCTCGCGCTCCCGTCGCCGCAGCACCGTCCGCACCCGGGCGATAAGCACCCGCGGGCTGAACGGCTTGGGGATGTAGTCGTCGGCCCCCAGTTCGAGTCCGGCGACAACGTCGGCCTCTTCACCCCTGGCGGTCAGCATGACGACGGGGATATGGGCAGTGGTGGGCGCCTTCCTCAGGGCTCGGCAGACTTCCAGGCCGTCCATGCCGGGGAGCATCAGATCGAGTAGAATCAGGCCGGGCGCCTCCGTGCGGGCCAGCTGCAGTCCGTCCTCGCCGGAGGTCGCGCAGCTCACCCGGTATCCCTCCCGCAGCAGGTTGTACTGGACCAGGGCCAGGATATCTTCCTCGTCCTCGATGATCAGAATGTGTTCCTTGGCCATAAGTCCTTTCCCGGAGTTTAAAGAAAAACACGGACATGAATATCCTACATATGTTAGCGCAATATTAGGATATTTGAAAACTTATCCGGGAACCAGCATCAGGAGGAGAAAACCTGTTGGGGAAGGGGGTCTAAGCGCGGTGGCATTATCTCCGCTCGCGGTGGAGATGGATAGAGAGGGTGGCCAGGCTTTAACCAAGTTCTCATTCAGCTTTAACGCTCTGCTAGGGTGGAGGCAGGACGATGACCCGGATGGCTCCGAAGGGGCCGCAGCGGAAACCCGTTGAGAAGTGGAGTTGCCCATGCAGATCGTTTTCTGGACCTGGCTGGTCTCGGCCTCCCTCACCCTCGGGCTGTTTGTGGCCGTCTCCTGGATCTTCGACCGGATGGTGGTGTTCTCCACCTGGGTCAAGCTGGCCCTGGCGGTGCTGGTGCTGGCCGGACCTGCCGGAACCGTGCTGACCGCCATCCTGCTTTTCAAAACCTCGCTCGACACCCTGCGCGAGAGCGGCCGGCAAGGTCATCCGCCGGTTGCTCAGGAACAGGCCGAAGCCTGAACGCAGACCCCGTCCATCCCTTCACCCGGAAAGTTTCCTGGCTTTGAAAACATTTCTTTACCGCCGGTTTTCCCTCCCGACCAAACTTTTCGCCGGGAGCTCTGACCTCCCCGCTTTCCTGCTGCTTGCCGCACTGCTCGGGCCGATTCTGAGCCCGGTCGCGAATGCCTCAGCGGACTCCTATCGTTACCGGGAGCAGACCGGCAAGGAGACCAGGGAATTCCTCTGGGCCCTGGAGCAGGGTCGAGAAATCCGCCTGACGGCCGAGAGCAGTGAGGACTGCCACCTGACTCTCATGGACCCCACCCTGGCCACCAGGCAGTGGCGCCTGGTCAACCCCGGAGCGGCTACGGAGATCACCGTCCGCCGGGGAAAGGATGTCCTGCTGCTGAACGGGCAATTCGAAGGGAAGCCGGTGGCAAAGACCATCGAAATCGATTCCGATCCCTGGTACCAGGCCCTCTCACTTTCCTTGAGAGCCTTGCGCGCCCCAGAAAAGGAGTCCCTGGAATTCTGGACCCTGCGACCTGACAACCTGGAAGTGCACAAGCTGCGGGCGGTACGCAAGGGGGTGGAGATGCTGGAGGTCGACGGAAAGCTGGTCGCGGCGCTGAGGCTGGAGGTAAGCCTGACCGGACTGAAGGCGATGTTCTGGCACTGCAGCTACTGGCTGCGGGAAAGCGACGGGGTGTTTCTGCGCTACCGGGGCCCGAGCGGGCCGCCCGGGATGCCGGAGACCGAAGTCAGGATGGTTGGCGGGATCCGGTAGACGGGTTTTTCGGATAGTCGTAGAAGATCAAGGTTCCGGATCGGGGCCCGAGGCTTTTCCAGGCCTCGGCGTCGAAGTCGAGGCAGAGCACGCCACAGGTCGGGATGTTCGCGATGCCGCAATCGGCGAGCAGATTGCCCAATTCGGTGAGGCCTGGATTGTGTCCAACCAGAAGTACATGCGCCCAGCGGTCGTCGAGGCCACGCACCATTTTCAGCAGTATCTCAGGTTCCGCCTCGTAAATTTCAGTCTCCAGAATCAGTCGATCATCGGGGAGCTCGAGCTCCCTGGCAATCAGTTTGGCGGTCTTGCGCGCCCGCTTGGCGGGGCTGGAGATGATCAGCTCAGGCCGAGGGTTCAGGCCGGCCAACCGCTCTCCCATCAGCGGCGCATCCTGTTTGCCGCGCTTGCTGAGCGGCCGGTCGAAATCGGCCAGTTCGGGGTCTTTCCAGCTCGATTTGGCGTGGCGCACCAGAGTCAGGCGTTTCATCCCTCGGTCTCCTGGAAACCATCGATGGCCGACCACTCCTGCTCCGCTCCGGCGTTAACCAGCAGATCCGGAAGCCGGGCCAGAAGGGGCTGCATCCCCTCCTCCCGCACTCTTACCCCCGCCTCCTCTGGGCTCACCCAGATCCGGCCGCGGATCGCCGCTTCCGGCCACCGCTCGAGCACCTCGTCGACGCGGAACAGAAAGACCTGCACGGTGCAGGTCCCGCCCCATTTCGCATACTGATATTCACCGACCGGCACGGAGCGGATGGCGCCACGGATTCCCGCTTCTTCCCAGGCTTCCCGAACCGCCGACTCGGCGGCCGACAGACCGGGTTCGATGATCCCCTTGGGGATGATCCAGCCCTTGTGCCGCCGGGTGGTGACCAGCATTACCTCCAAGCGACCGTCGAGCTGCCGAAAGGGGATCACTCCCGATTGACGATAAAACCAGGAGGGGCGGGTTTCCACGAATTGCTCCGTGCATTGCAGTTCCGGTTGGCTGACAAAAACATTTTACCACTTGGGGAAGAGGTATTTTCCCTTCCGGAATGAAAGAAGGGATGGGGATGGGAATGGGTGGGCGGGTCATGCGCAGTCCGGGCGCCATAGACATTTCTCTTGCCCGCAGACGGCCGCCTGACCGGTTTCAAAGCAACAGAGGTTGTGTTCGGCTTGCTGGATGGCGCGCACCAACTCCGCTTTTTTCAACCGGCCCGACTTGATGCCCATATCCATGGCGATTTTTTTGAGCTCTTCCAGTTTCATGGCATACCTCTTTTCTTTTTTTAGGGGGGACCCCTTTCCGGGGTGGGTTCAATGTGCCGGGCCCAGGCCCTGGCTCCGGGCAAGACGTTGCAGGCGTTCTATCCGCTCCTGCGCCTCCACCGAGAGGGTGGCGGCGGGCTGGGCGAGCAGTCGTTTCAGGCCGATCGCCTCGCCGGTCTCCTCGCAATAGCCGTAACTCCCTTCCTCGATGCGGACCAGGGCTTCCTCGACGCGGGCCAGCAGCCGGTCGTGGCGCAGGCGTGCCTGGCAGAAAAAGTCCCGTTCGGCGGCCACAACTCCCTGGTCGATGGGATCGGCCTCCTTCGGGGTACCGGCACGCATCTGGTGCATGCTGTCCCTGGCCTGAGCAGTCAATTCCCTGCGCTGGCGGATCAGAAGCTGGCGGAAATAGGCGAGTTGCTTCGGGTTCATGTAAGGTTCGTCATCCGTCGGATGGTATTGGTGATGACCGATACTGTGCACGGCCTTTCCTCCCTCGACAGGCTCGAATCGCCTTTCTCTATCCTCACCAAGTTGACCTGAAAAATACTTAACTTCGATTATGAATGAGTTTGTTTTCGGTTTGCAGAGGGGGGATAGGACTTATTTCCCCTTGGACTTCCTGGTCTTCTTCTCGATTTTCTTCACGTCCTTGCCGGACAGCTTGTCGGGTTTGCACAGGTGGCCTTTTTTCTTGGAAACCGCCCCGCATTTGTCGCACTGGTACGTCCCTTCCTTGGGCTTGTTTTCCGATTTTCCTTTCAGGCAGCTACCCATGGTTTTCTCCTTTGAAGAAGGCTCCGTGCCGGCAAAAAGCTCCTCGAAAAGTCGGAGGTTTTTCTCCCGGGAAAACTCGGCGAACCGGTCGGCGAACTCGTTCCTGGCCTGCCGCTGGCGGCGCTGCAGACCTTCGATCAGCATCCCCATGGCCAGCAGGGACCGGGGCGGGATCTCCCCTTCGGCCGCCATTTGATCGGCGAATTTCTGCAGCGACGCCAATTGCACCTGAAGATCCTGGAAGTCCCCCAGGTTGTCCTGCAGGGTCTTCAGTGCCCTGATCAGCCGGGCGATCTTCTGCGGCGGATAAAGACTCCGGAAAAACTCCAGCAGATAGCGGAGCTTCTTGCAGGTCTTGCGCAATTCGTGGAGGTCCTCGGGGCGCGAATCCTCTCCGATCGCTTCGCCCTCCCGGATGGCACGGCGCAGGACCTTGCGGATGCGTTTGCCGGCGATCTCGGCCACCGGTCGCTCGGCGTGTGGCGGGCTCGCCTGGGTACCGGGTGCAGCGAGGAAGTCCGCCCATTCCTTTTTCAGCTGCCGGTAGCGGGGCGAAGCCAGTTCCTCGGCGAGCCGGCTTTGCTCGGTCCGCTGGTGGGCCTTCAGGAACCGGCCCAGCGGTTCCAGCGCATCGCGAAATTCCTCAGGCAGGCTCTCCCGGTAGTCCTCGTAACGGAGCAGGAATACGTCCAGGTCGCGGGTCGGCCCGGTGATCTCCCCGAGCCAGGCGAACTCGGGGCGGAAACGTTCCAGGATCGGCGCCGGCAGCACCCCTTTGATCTGGCTCAGGGCCGAACGGGTGCGCCGTACGGCCACCCGGAAATCGTGCAGGAACTCCGGGTCGCGAGCGGCACAGGTCCCTTCCTCATTGGCCTCCATGGCTTCCAGCAGGTTCTGCAGGATGTGCCGTACGGCTTCCCCGGCGGGCATGGCCGGATGCAGCTGCAGGTCCGGCTTCGCGGATGAATGCGGTTGGCTCATGGTGGCATCCGTCTCGTTACCCTCAGCGAAGGTTTCGCCCTCCGAACCCCTTGGCCTTGCGCTTTTTCAGCCGGGTGACATCCTTGTTGCGTTTTTCGGCCAACTCCACCAGCAACTGGTGGCAGGTTCGCGCCTCCTCGCCCGGCGCCGGCCGACGCTGGAGGTAGCTGCCGTCGGCCTGCATCTCCCAGGCGCTGCGGCGGTCGTTCAATTGAATGTCGAGAAATGCCCGCAAATCCTGGCGCAGCACCGGATCTTCCACCGGAACCACCACCTCGACCCGGTGCTCGAGGTTGCGCTGCATGGCGTCGGCCGAGCCGATCAGATACTCCTCCTTGCCGCCATTGCGGAAGTAAAAGAGACGGGCGTGCTCCAGAAACTGGCCGACGATGGAAATCACCCGGGCGTTTTCCGACAGGCCGGGCAGGCCGGGGCGCAGCCGGCAGGTATCACGGACGATGAGGTCGACCCGGACCCCGGCCAGGGATGCCTGGTATAGGGCGCGGGTGATGTCGGCGTCCTCGAGGGCATTCATCTTGAACTGAATGTGCCCGGGCTGTTTTTCGCTGTGCAGCTCGATTTCCCGCTGGATCTTCTCCAGCAGCGCCTTTTTCAGGATTTTCGGAGCCGGCAGCAGCTTGCGGTAATTGCGCTTGGGGGTGTAGCCGGTGGTCAGGTAATTGAACAGTTCGGTGGCGTCGTTACCGAGACCCTCGTCACAGGTCAGCAGCCCGAAATCGCTGTAGATGCGGGAGGTCAGGGCGTTGTAGTTGCCGGTGCCGAAATGCACGTAGCGGCGCAGCCCGCTGTAGTCCTGGCGGACCACCAGGATGACCTTGGCGTGGGTCTTGAGGCCGACCACCCCGTAGGTGACGTGGATCCCCGCCTCCTCCATGCGGCTCGCCAGGCGAATGTTGGCCTCCTCGTCGAAACGCGCCTTCAGCTCCACCACCACCGCCACCTGTTTGCCGTTCTGGGCGGCACGGATCAGGGTGTCGACGATACGGCTGCGGCTCGAGGTGCGATAGAGGGTCATCTTGATGCCGCGCACCTTCGGGTCGACGGCCGCTTCCTGCAGAAAGCGCTCCACCGCGGTCGCGAAAGACTCATAAGGGTGCTGCAGCAGGATCGAGCCGGCATCGCGGATGATGTGGAAAATGCTCCGTTCGCTCTGCAGGGCCGGGTGGTCGATGGGATGGTGAGGCGGGTCCTTGAGGAGCGGGTAGTCGAGGGAGGCGATTTGGAACAGGTCGCGCATCCCCATCATCCCGTCGACCTCGAACACGTCCTGCTCCTCATTCAGGCCGAGTTCGGCGGCCAGGCGACCGCGGCGCACCGGATCCATCCCCGGCTTGACCTCCAGGCGGACGATCGGCGCGAACTTGCGCTCCAGCAGGGCCGATTCGATCAGCGCCAGCAGGTCGTCGGCGTGCTCCTGACTCTTTTCCGTGTTGGCGTTGCGGGTGACCCGGAACAGTTCGCAGGTGACTACCTCCATTCCCGGAAACAGCATGTCCAGATTGTTGGCCATCACCTCTTCCAGCAGCACGAAACTGTCCCGCTCGCCGACCCGCATCAGGCGCGGTGCCCCGGCGCTGATCGGCACCTTGACCCGGGCCAGCGAGAGCTCCTTGTCCTCCGGATAACGCAGGGTGACCAGCAGATTGAGGGAGAGGTTGGAGATGAAGGGGAAGGGGTGCGCCGGATCGATCGATTGGGGCGTGACCAGCGGAAAGATGTTCCGAAAATAATCGTCCCGAACCTGCTTGCTCTCTTTTGCGGAGAGTTCCGCAAAGTCCAGGATGGCGATCCCTTTTTTCTTCAGCAGTTCCTTGAGGTGATTGAGCAGGCGCTGCTTTACCGTCTGGTGCTCGCGGATGATCGCATAGCACTGTTCGATCTGCTCCTGGGGGGTGCGGCCGTCGACGGTCCGCTCCAGAACCCTGGCCCCTTTCTGCTGCTTTAGACCGCCAATCCGCTTCATGAAGAATTCGTCCAGATTCGATCCGGTGATGGCGGTGAACTTGACCCGTTCCAGCAGCGGCGTGCGCTCGTCGAGGGCCTCGTGGAGCACGCGCTGGTTGAAGGCCAGCCAGGTCAGCTCCCGGTTGAGGTAGAGATCGGGCGCGAAGAGATCCGGGGGCGGAGGTGCGGATTCTTTTCGCGCCGGTTTCACAGGTTTCCCTTTTGCGCTCTTCGGCATAGCGGTATCGGGTCGCGAGGTCGCTTCCGCGAGAGAGATGTTTTCGTCCGATTCCAAGTTATCAGAATTATTGTATCCAATTTCCCCATCTGTGCACGCGCCCATTGCCAGTCTCCTGGAAGTTCACCCAAAGAAGATGAAGTTGTCTCTTTCCGGGACAACGAGATAGTGTTCGATGTCCCGGTTAGAATTGTGTGAGGTTTGGTCTTTGCGGAGCGGATCGGATGAAAACTAACGAAGACCTAACATGGGATTGATAACCTTTACTACCGTCGCTTTGGCGATTCAAAAAATCAAATGAATCTCTGCGCTATAATAGGCAAAGACATCCGAGGACAATTACCGAGAGGAGAGGATCATGGAGAAAGCGGTTCAAAAAGAGCTGCAGCAGATCAAAGGGGTGGGAGAAGTTGTGGCGCAGCGTCTGGTCGAGGCAGGTTTCGACAGTTTCGCCAAGGTTGCCGAGGCGGGCGAGGAAGGCTTGAGGAACATTCGCGGAATCACTCCTCGTAGTATCCCCTCCATTCTTGAACAGGCGCAGAGGCTGGCCGGCGCAGCCCAGGAGAGTCCCGATGCGCGGCATCTCGCCCTGAAGGAGACTTCGGAACGATTGCAGAAGCAGGCGCAGGAGTTGGTGGCGGCCATCCGTGAACGGCTGTCGGACAAACTTCCGGTGAAAAAAGGCATTCGGCTGGAAAAAGAAGTGGGTAAACTGCTGAAAGGACTTGAGAAGGTCCAGAAGCGGCAGGGTATCCGCATCAAACGGGCCCAAAAGAGTCTCGCCAAGACCGGTAAAAGGCTCGAAGGTCTGGCGGAAAGCGGCATCAAGGGCCTGACCCGGGGCCTCAAAAAGGCGCGCAAGCCCCTCAAGCGGATTTAAGCGGTTTTCCCCTCACTCCTTACTCCTCTCCCCTCACGGATTCAGGAAACAGGTTGAGATGGTGAAAAACAAACGTCTGGCGGCCCTCGACATCGGCACCAACTCCATCCGCTGCATCATCGTAGAGGTGATGGAAAACGGCGATTTCCGGGTGCTCGACGACGAGAAGGCAATGGTCCGGCTGGGCGAAGGGCTTTCCGCCACCGGCGCCATCTCTCCGGCGGCCGCCGATCGGGCTCGCGAGGCACTGGTGCGCATGAGCAAGATCATCGACGGCCTCGGCGTGGAGGTGGTCGAGGCGGTGGCCACCAGTGCGGTGCGAAAGGCGAGCAACGGTCAAGAATTTCTCGCCGCCATGGAACGCGAGACCGGATTGCGGGTGCGCATCATCGACGGCAGGGAAGAAGCCGAGTTGGCGGCGCTGAGCGCGTGGCATCATTTCGACATGGCCAATGCCCGCTACCTGCTGGTCGACATCGGTGGCGGCAGCGTCGAGGTGGTTTCGGCGGTGGGGAGCCACATCGAGGAGATCACCTCGCTTGAACTGGGAGCGGTGTTTCTCACCGAGAATTTCCTCCCCGGGGACCCGATTCCCGACAAGGATTTCGAGCGGCTGCGCAAACACATCCGCCGGGAACTGGGGCAGGCCCTGGTGGATAAGGAATTTCCGGTCCAGTACCTGATCGGTTCGGGCGGCACCATGACCACCATCGGCAGCATGGTCATGGCCATGCGCAAGGAGCGTTACGATTCGGTGCATGGCTACGAGGTGCTCCACTCGGAGGTGGTGCACCTGCTTGCCATGCTGCAGCGCAAGACCTGCAAGGAGCGCCGGGCGGTCCCCGGCCTCAGTCCCGAGCGGGCCGACATCATCGTCGCCGGGGTGGCGGTGGTGGCCGAGCTGATGCGCGTGTTCGGCACCAACGTGCTCAAGGTCAACGAGCGCGGCATCCGCGAAGGCCTGATCCTGCGCAGCCTGCACAAGCACGGTTTTCTCAATCGGCGCCGCAAGCCGCGCGACTGGCGGACTGCGGTGCGTGATTTCGCCCGCTCCTGCCATGTGGACGAGAGCCACGGCGAACAGGTCGCCGGGCTCGCCCTGCGCATCTTCGACGCCCTGGCCAAGCCCTACGGTCTGGAAGAGCGCGGCCGGCAGCTGCTCGAAGCGGCCTCCCTGCTCCACGATGTCGGTTATTTCATCAGCTATTCCATGCATCACAAACACTCCTACCACCTGATCCGCTATGCCAGCCTGTTCGATTTCTCCCCCCGGGAGAAGGAGCTGATCGCCAACCTGGCCCGCTACCACCGCAAGGGTCTGCCCAAGAAAAAGCACGAGAATTTCGCCAACCTCAGCCCCGAAGATCAGGAGCTGGTGAAAAAGCTGGGGGGGATTTTGCGCCTGGCGGACGGCCTCGACCGGCGGCGCGGCGGCCAGGTCCGCAACCTGGAGTGCACCCTCGGCAAAGGCTGCTTCACCATCCGGCTGCAGGGAGCCGAAGACCTTTCGGTGGAGATCTACGGCGGGCAGGCTAAGGGCGACCTGTTCGAGGCCGCTTTCGGCTGCGCCCTGGTGCTGACCGGAGAGCCGGTGCCGGCACGGCTCAGGGCCTCTTCCCCGGAACCTTAACCAAGACTTAACCCTCCTTAACCAACTCCTCACCGCCCCCTTGCCTCTTCCCAACAAGGCGCAGACATTCTTCGCTCCAGCCGTATGAACAGGATGTTGAAAAACTCCGTTTTCCGCCTAGGCAGACAACCCAAACAGAGGAGATTGAGCATGAATCGCAGAACGTTCACCAGATGGGTCAGCGCGGGGCTTTTCGCCCTGATCGTGTTGTGCAACGCCGGCTTGGCCCTGGCCGAGATCGGTACGGCTGCCAGCCCCTTGCGGGTGATGCTGATTCCCGCCGACGGCGGTACCGAATCGGGCACTCGTGCCGACTTCGAGCCGGTCTTCAATGCCGTGACCCGCGCCACCGGCCTCCAGTTCAACATCCGCGTGGGTCAAAGCTATGGCGCCGTCATCGAGGCGATCAACAGCAACCTGGTCGATATCGCCTTTTTCGGCCCGGTCTCCTACGTGATGGCTCGCCAGCGCGGCGGCGCCGAACTGCTGGGAGTGTCCGTGGACAAAGGGTCTTCGGTCTACTATGCCGGGATCTTCGTGCCCGTCGATTCTCCCGCCAAATCGATTACCGATCTCAAAGGCAAACGCGTCTCCTTCGGCGATGTCAACTCCTCTTCCAGCTTTACCTACCAGGTGGCGATGATGCTGCAAAAGGGCATGGATCCGGCCCGGGACCTGGGTGAAGTGCGCATGACCGGCTCCCACTCCAACAGCCTGATGGCCCTGTCCGAGGGGCTGGTCGATGCCGCCTGCCTGAGCTTCGACTCCTACGAGAAGGCGGTCAACCAGAAGATCATCGACCCGAGCCGTTTCCGCGTGCTGGTCAAGAGCGAGCCGATTCCCAATCCCCCCCTGGCCCTGAACACCAAGCTGCCCGCTCCGCTCAAAGCGCAGATGAAGCAGGCTTTCGGCGAAGTGCATAAGGCGCCCGGAGTCACCCCGGAGATGATTCGCGGCTACGGCGGGAAAAAGGTCGATCGCTACGACACCGCCTTTACCGAGGAGGAGTTTGCCAAGCCGGCCGCGACCCTGGCCCTGGTCACCGACGAGGTGAAGGCCGCCATGCTGCGCCGCACGGCCCAGCGCTGAACGTAATGAGAAAAAGCCGGCCACATGGCCGGCTTTTTACAATCATCGGGAGGAAGAGATGAAAAGGTTCATTCTTCTTTTAATGACGCTGTTTTTCAGTTTTCAGGCCGCCACCCCGGCGCAGGCCAGCTCATCGGCTTTCAAGATCGCCATCCTGCCGGATACCCAGATCTATGCGCAAAGCTATCCCGCCATCTTTCGCGCCCAGACCCAGTGGATTGCCGACAACTGGCAGGCACAAAACATCAAGTTCGTGATTCACGAGGGAGACATTACCAATAACAACAACACGGCCCAGTGGCAGGTTGCCCGGGATGCCATGCGAACCCTGGACGGCGTCGTCCCCTATTCGGTGACGCCCGGAAACCACGACATGGGGACCAACGGTTCCTCGGACACCCGGAACTCCACCCTGTTCAACACCTATTTCCCGGTAAGCGATTTTTCCGGGACCTGGACTTTCGGGGGCGTTTACCCGGCGGAGCCGACCAGGTATGACAACAACTATCACACCTTCAGCGCCGGGGGAACCGACTGGCTGGTGCTTTCGCTGGAATTCGGCCCGAGAGGTCCCGTTCTGGACTGGGCCAACCAGGTCGTCTCTTCTCACCCCAACCACCGGGTGATCGTGGCGACGCATACCTATATGTTTTACGACGAGACCCGTCACAATACCGGCCACAGCTGGAATCCGCACGCCTACGGTCTGGCTTCGGGAGCGGGAGGGGTCAACGACGGGGAAGAAATGTGGCGGAAGTTCGTCAAGCTGCATCCCAACATCACGATTGTACTCAACGGACACGTTCTGGATGACGGTGAGGGTCATCGGGTCAGTACCGGGGATCACGGAAACCAGGTCTACCAGATGCTCGCCAACTATCAGATGCAGACCAATGGAGGAAACGGGTATCTGCGTCTTCTGGAAATCGATCCGGTTGACGGGACTATACGAGCGACCAGCTATTCTCCTTATCTGAATCAATACAAAACCGACTGGCAAAATGCCTTCCTGTTTTCGAACGTCGAACTCGGCCCCCCGTCGGCTCCGATTCTGCCGGTGCTGCTTGACAACTTCAACGACGGAAATCTGACCGGGTGGACGGTTGTGGATGAAGGAACGGTCTCCGCTCCTTCCAGTTGGTCGGTGAGCAGCGGAAGGGCCACCCAGACCTCCAACATCCACGGCCCGACCGCTTCGGCGACCGCCAATCGGAAGGGAACCTTCTCCTATTACAATAAAGCGTCTGCCTTGAACTGGAATGATTACAGCGTCGAAGCCATTCTGAAATCCACGGACAACGACGGCATCGGCCTCATGTTTTATTACAAGGACCCCGGCAACTATTACAAGGTGGATCTGGACAACGAAAGGAATTTCCGCAAACTGTTCAAAATGAAGAATGGGGTTGAGACGACCCTGGCTACGTCGGCGGGCGCTTACGCGGTCGGTACCGATATGACCCTGAAAGCCAAGGTCCGGGATGGAAAGATCGCCGTCACGCTGAATGGAGCGGACCTGTTTGGAACGGTGACGGATAACGATCTTACCGGCGGAACCGTGGCCATGTACTGCTGGGGGAGCCAGAGCTGTTTTTATGAGGATGTTCAGGTTCAGCCTGCCGGCTCTCTCCTGACGGACGACTTCAACGACGGCAATATCACCGGCTGGACGGTCGTCGATGAGGGGACCATTTCCGCTCCTTCCGCCTGGTCGGTGGTGAGGGGGGAAGTACAACAGACCTCCAACATCTACGGCCCGGATGTCGCCTCCGTCGACCACCGGAAGGGGACCTTCGCCTATTACAACAATAGCGGGGCCTTCTCTTGGGCGAACTATTCCCTCTCCGCCGTGTTGCGTTCCACCGACGATGACGGAATCGGCCTCATGTTCCGCTACCAGAACCCGAACAACTATTACAAGCTCGACCTGGATAAGCAGCGCAATTTCCGCAGGCTCTTCAAGGTTGTCAACGGCGTGGAGACCACCCTGCGCAATGTGGCGGGCGGATATACCCAGGGCGCCAATGCCAACCTGGAAGTCAAGGTCATCGGCAACCAGATCCAGGTGTTCCAGGACGGCATCGATATTTTCGGCGGAGCGGTCACGGACAACTCCCTTGTGACCGGCACGGTCGGTTTGTACTGCTGGGGGAGTCAGAACTGCTACTTCGACGATGTGACGGTGAATCCTCAATAAACCAAATCCGCGCAAATTCCTTAGAGAAGCACATGAGAAAGCCCCCCGGCCGAGCCGGGGGGCTTTCTCATTGCGTGAACCGTTCAAAGCGGGTTTTCAAGGCCGAGGACGAACTCGGAGATCGAAGGTCCCTTTCCCTTTCTACTGCAGTCCCAGGCGGGTAAAGAGAATGCCGACGAATCGGTTCAGAGGATGCTTGCGGCCGAGGAACGGGAAAACCGGCGGGCGGCGGAAGCCAAGGCGTTGGATCTCGCGGACCAGGCCGCGGTGATAGCCGAATTTTAATCCCTTGCGAAAGGCATGAAGCGCCAGGTGCCTTTTCCCGCCCACCAGGTAGACCTTGCCGAGATGGAAATAGTGGACGGGATCTTCGGGAGCGAGGCGGATCGCTTCTTTGCAGAGAGCGCTCCCCTGCAGGAGATCCCCTTTATTCGCGGCAACGGAGAGACCGAGAGCAGAGAGAGAGGCAACCGGCGCCTCGGACGAAACATCGTGATGGAAAAAAAGCGACGGTTCCAGTGTGTTCATTTGGGGGGCGCAATCGGCATTCGACATTCAATTCCTCCTCGCGAAATGTGTCAGGCGCTCAGGCCTTTCACGGTCAAGGATGCAGAGAAGCTTTTAACAAGCTTGCAGAATTTATAACCCAGGCGGCAGTCGCCGAAAAGGGAGATTGGTGCAGGAATTGGCTGAAGATAATGACACTGTGCGATGTGCGCATGCACAGGTCGGGGCAGGAAGATGCTTGGGCACAACGAAGCGTCTAACGCCGCCGCTCGCCGCTGCCGGAAGCTGGAGCTGTTTTCGGTTGTTCAACTTGTTCAAATGCCCGGGATTATAAC
>Ga0256865_1000406_pt1 | contig 14957 bp, 14 predicted proteins | sample RVTome_14_FD_187337 | JGI IMG/M metagenome (GOLD analysis project Ga0256865, IMG submission 187337) | Soil microbial communities from uranium-contaminated site in the Upper Colorado River Basin, Wyoming, United States - RVT145D125 HiSeq ... | reverse complement strand
TGATGCCGAGGATCCGCTCGGGTTCGACGTCATGATTGGCGATCAGGTTGGCGATGACCATCCCCACCGTGGTGGTCTTCCCGGTGCCGGCTCCGGCTCGAATCCGGACCGTGCGGAGCCCGGCATTGATGATCCGCCGCTGCTCGGGCGAGGGGGTGATCCGGCTCATGGGACGTACGCCCCGGTGCCACCGCCCCATTCCGGGCAGGACAATCGGAAGGGACACCTCTCGCAGTAGGGGTTGATCCTGGGCTCCCATCTCTCCTCGACGACACCTCGCCCGATCTCGACCATGGCGGTCCGTACCTCGTCGAGCCGATCGACATCGAAGGATCGTGTCGACACCGACCGGGTGGGGCCACGGGGGAACCAGAACTCGGCCGCGCGGACCGGTTCACCCAGGGTCTCGCCGACGGCCATGACATAGAACCCGAGTTGGATCGAGACCGCAGCCTCCTCGTATGTTGGTACGCCGGTGCCCGTCTTGTAGTCGACGATACGAAGCCCCTCGGAGGTGCGCTCCACCCTGTCGACCTTTCCCGCCCAGGGCATCCCTTCGATGTCCGCCGACACCTCCATCTCGAGCTGCACCGGTTCGCCCCTGCCCGGCCAGCGTTCGTAGAGCTTGGTGGTCGCATCTCTGGCTACCACCAGCCACGCGTCTGTCAGCGCTGGCGTGCCGAAGTCGGCTCCCTGCCACAGATCCTCGAGGATCTCCACCGCCCTGCTCGGCTCGGCGTGGGCGCGGCCGGTCCCGATCGTTTCCTTCTCGGCGCGCTCGAGCGCCTCGTGAACCAGGGACCCGAACCGCAGGTAGGGAGTATCGATCGAGGCCAGCCTGAGCCGACGCTCCAGGGCGTACCGACGGGGACATGTCGCATATGCGTCGCCCTGGCTGGGGGAGAGGCGAACGGCACCGCCGAGAATCGGACGATCCGGGCCGGGAGAAGGCACACCGGCGAATCGGAGCGGGTCCCAATGCCCCCCGGGCGCCTCCCCCAGCACCGTGACGGCAGCCAGCCTCTGCAGAGCCGTTACCGATGGGTCCAGGACCTTCCGGCGCAACCTCGTCTCGAACTCGACAACGGTCACCGGGTTGCGTTCTGACTCGACGGGAGGACCGATGTCCGCCATCGATCGGGCTCCGGACGCGGCGAGCAGGAACCGTGACGGCCGGTGCTCGCCCTGGTCGATTCCGGCGTCCGTGGCCGACCACACCACGCGTTGTCGGGCCCTGGTCATAGCGGTATAGGCGAGACGCATCTCCTCCTGGATCTGGAACAGGTGTTGCGCCGTGGGGTTGCTCGCCCGGATCGGGTCGAGGAGCTCCGGTCTCAGCATGCGTCGGCTCCTCCGGAGATCGGGAAAGACACCTTCGACTGCGTTGGCGATGAACACGATGTCGAACTCGAGCCCTTTCGACTGGTGGAGGGTCGTCAACGCCACCTGTCCCCGGCTCGTCCGATGGGAGAGGAGTGGTGTGGACTCGAAACCGCTGTCTGCGGTCAGTTCGAAGAACCTGGCGAGGGAGACTGCGGGGTCTCGCTCCGACTGTTGGGCCAGCACCTGGGCGAATGACGAAAGTGCCCGGCGCCATTCCTTCTGGCCCGGATCGGTGGCGACGCGGTCGAAACCCGGAACGGTGCTCCATGCCCGCCAGAAACCTTCGACCGCCGGGACGGACCCGGCCCATTCCCGATCGTCGAGGAGATCGGCCATGGCCTGGTGTCCGTCCAGGTTGTCACGAATGATCGTGGGCCAGGCTCCCGAGCCGCGCCTCCTCATCCGGAGCAGCTCCCTCTCCTTGCCGAGGCTGGTCCCAACCAGAGGGCCGAGCAGGATTCGGCGCATCGCGAGGTCGGCGCCGATGGCCGCATCGGGCCGGGCTCCGGCACCGCCGAACAGGGAGACCGTGACGAGGTCGGCGATGGTCTGCACCGAGGGGTGGTCGACCAGACGAGAGTCCGGCGGGTCATGGGGTACGTCTCTTCTCGCCAAGGCCCGGCTCAGCTCCTTGATCATCTCCTGTTTGGACCGGACCAGAATCGCGATCTGCTCCGGAGCGACACCCTCTGTCCGTATCGCCTTCTCGACCTCGCCGGCGATCCACTCGGCCTCGGCGGTCTCCTGGTTGAACACATAGGTCTCCACTCGGCCCTGATGTGCCGCCGGGGTCATCGGGCCAGCCGAGCCGGGAAGGTCGCCGGAGCTGACGATGCGCAGGGCGGCGTCGAGGATCTCCCTGGGTACCCGTAGGCTCTCGGCGAGCACGATCCGGCGGGCATCGGGGAATTTGTCGGTGAAGCCGGCAATGTTCCGGAGCTCGGCGCCCCGAAAGGAGTAAACCGACTGGTACGGGTCACCGGTGACCGTCAAGTTCCCATGGGGCGCGGCCAGCAGGCCTGCCATCTCCGCCTGGGCCGGGGAGGTGTCCTGATATTCGTCGACCAGCAGGTACCGGTAGCGCCCGGCCAAGCCCCTGCCTTCCCCGGTATGGAGGAGCTCGACCGCCGAGACGAGGAGGGTGCCGTAGTCGGTCCGGCCCCTCGACTCGAGGATGGCACGATACTTACGAAACAGGCCCGATATCCCCTTCCAGTCTGCCCTCAGCGTGGTCAGCTGGTCGATGTCGGCGGGGGAGAGGAGCCTCTCCGAGCATCGCATGAGGAAGTCGGCGATCTCGGATGCGAATCCGGCGCTGTCGAGGATCCCGCGATAGGTCAGCGGCCACCGCGACGGTTCCTCGGACCTGAGCGCCTCGGCCACCACCGCGACCTGCTCGGGGGCGGTCAGCGGGGTAGGCCGCCCACCACCACTGGCCTCGATCAGCCGCAGAGCCAGTGAATGGAAGGTCGCGATCTCGATCGGCATCCCGGTCGCGCCCACCAAGTCGTCGACTCGTGTCCGGATGGCGGAAGCGGCTCTCCTGGAGAAGATGAGAACCGCGATCTGATCGCGGGATGCCTTTCCCGATTCGATCAGGTGGGCGACGCGTCGAACGAGGAACTCGGTCTTCCCGGTGCCCGGCCCGGCGACGATCAACTGGTGGCCATCGGCATCCTCGAGCAAGGGCTGCCATCGATCGTGGCCGATCCGGGCACTGCTGTGATCCACCACAGGATCGTAGGACTCAGGCCGCGACGGGAATAGGTGGGTCGATGATTGCTACCAATGCCGCCTCGATGCCGTGCTCGGCGAGATAGGAAACCGGGTCGGCATAGCGGTCTTGCGGCGTTCCGGCTGTCGATTCGGTGGTCACTCCGGTGGTCACTTCGGCTGTCGATCTCATATTGGACAAGGTACAAGCGGGCTGGGACAGGAATTCACCAGACGCCGGGATGACCCGAGGGCCGGGGCTAGCTTGGACCCATGGACGACCAGGCGTTCCTCGATGAAGCCGTCGCCGAGGCAAGAAAGGGTCTCGCCGCCGGCGGCATTCCCATCGGATCCGTGCTGGTCGTCGCGGGGGAGATCATCGGCCGCGGGCACAACCAGAGGGTGCAACGGGAGAGCACCGTCCTCCACGCCGAGATGGACTGTCTCGAGAACGCGGGGAGGCTCACTGCCGAGACCTATCGACGGTCGGTGCTCTATTCGACGCTGTCTCCGTGTGATATGTGCTCGGGGGCTGTTCTGCTCTACGGGATCCCGAGGGTGGTCGTCGGTGAGAACCGGACGTTCCGGGGCCCTGAGTCGTACCTGTCGTCCCGGGGTGTCGAGGTGGTGGTCCTCGATGCTCCCTCCTGCATCGAGATGATGGACCGATTCATCGCGGTCGAGCCCGAGCTTTGGAACGAGGACATCGGGGTGTGACCACCTCGACCTGGAATTGAAGCGCCCGGCGTTCGGTGACGTACGATTGCCCCATGGGAGACAGACCCGATCCGGTGAGCGCCATCCGCGGGGATGTCCGGGTTCGTGACGACGGGGACGGGGGACGCTACGTCGGCGAGGTCGACGGGACGGTGGTCGCCAGCGCGTTCTACAAGTTGCGCGGCACGACATGGATCTTCATCCACACCGAGGTCGACGAGGACCATTCCGGTCGAGGCGTCGCGTCAGCAGTCGTTCGCTTCGCCCTAGACGACGTCAGGGACAAGGGTGGGAGAGTGGTCCCGATCTGCCCGTTCGTCGCGGCCTACATCAGACGGCATCCCGACTATCAGGACCTGATCGACCACGAGACCTGGGACGGCATCCGGTCACGCCAGGAAGCCCGGAGAAGAGCGGCCCGGGAAGACTGACGTCACCCCCCCACATCCCGTTTTGTGTGCGAGATCTCACGCTATTAGCGCGCCCCTTCGCACACAAAAGGCGAAATGGAGCCGAGGAGTGGTAGCCGGATCTCAGAGTCCGCCGATGAGGATGACCTCGCCGGTGGGTGTCTCGGATCCACCGGCCGGCTCCACCGTGACACCAATGGACTGCCCCGCGGCGACATTCTCCACGAGTACATCCGCCAGGCCGTCGGACCCGGGCACGAACAACCCCGCAGGGGACGGTCCGTCGCCGTCAATGAGCCACAGCTCGTATGTACGGGCAGGTGTCACATCCGGCAGGCTGTCGGTTACGAAGACACCGGCACCCTCGGAAAATGAGTAGGTGAATCTCGCGTCGATACCGTCTCCCTCGAGGACGATCGTCGTGACGTCGGGAGCTGCCAGGATCGCTTCGCTCCGGCCGGCGTCGCCAAGCCGAGTGAGCCCGATCGCCATGACCACGATCAGGACCGCCGCCATCGCACCCAACCCGACGGCCGCGATCTGATACCGGCGAAGGCGGCCGGTCATCGAGGTGACTTTGGATGGGCGTCTCGCCTCCTTCACGACGGCCGACATCACCGATTGTTTCAAGGCAGGGGGCGGAGCGGCCTCTGTTTCCTCAGCGAGACGCACGGTCGACTCCTGCAGGTTGATGAGGTCGGACACGCATTGCTCGCACGAATCGAGATGCCGTTCAAAGAGGGCAGACTCGGTCGAATCCAACGCATCGAGAGCGTACGCGGCCACCAGATCGTGTATCTCGGTCATTCGTCGGCACCCAGTATGTCGCCGAGGCGCTGGAGCGCCGACCTCATTCGGGTCTTGATCGTGCCGATAGGTGCATCGAGCCGTTCGGCAACCTGGCGATAGGTCTGTCCCTCGTAATACGCCAGCTCGATTGCTTGTCTCTCCAACGGGGTCAGATGGATGAGCGCCCGGTTGACCCGGTCCTGGTCGGCGAGTGTCTCGACGGTGTCGGCCACCGGGTCTCCTTGGCCCGATCCCAACATTCGGTGTCCCGCACGTATTGCCCGGGCCCGGCTCGCCTCTTCGCTGCGCACCACGTCCACCGCTCTCCTGTGGGCGATGGTGACCATCCATGCCCGCGCCGATCCTCGCTGGGGATCGAATTCGGCTGCCTTTCGCCAGAACTCGACGAATGCCTCTTGAGCGACTTCTTCCGCCCGCGCCGGATCCCTGACCACTCGAAGGGCGAGACCGTAGACGATGGGCGACATGGCGTCGTAGACCTCTTCGAAGGCGTCAACGTCGCCCTGGGCTACCGCAAGCACCAGGTGATCGATTGCGATGGTGGTTCGCCTCACGTGGACCGCCACACTACGGCTTCGGCTCCCAGTAGCGATCGACAACCTTTGGGCCGCCAGTACGAGGGTCATGCCGGTGCCTGGAGCCGTGTTCTGGCGTCCTCCGCGTCGATCGGATCGAAGTAGGGGTTGATCTCCAGCGCCCGGCTCAGGTATTCACGACCCTGGGCCAGGTTCCCGGCCGCCTCGGCGATGACACCGGCGTGGTAGAGGATCGTGGGATCGAGGGTTCCGGTTGCCAGCGCCTGCTCGATCACCGGCCATGCTTCTGTCGTCCTCCCCGCCTGGTGCAGTGCCCAGGCCAGGAGGTCCCGGCCATACACATCGGCTCGGGTCTCAACCTCGGTCTTCGCGATGGTCACGGCGGTTACGGCGTCGCCGTATTCGGCCAGATATAGGGCGACCGGGCGGGCGTACACCGCCCCCTCCCGCTTCGCATCCTCGACGAGTCTGGCCAGGGTGTCCTGGGCGCTGGCGGCCGCGGCATCGTCACCTTGAACGACGAGGATGTCGACTAGAAGTGTCTGCCACCCGATGTCGGGTTTCATATCCAATGCGATAACGATGTTCTCCAGGGCCGATTCGTCGAGGCCGTGGAGGTGATACGCCCGTGCCAACTCCGCCCTAGGTGCTGCCCAGGACAGGTCGGTCGCCACCGCGTCCTCGAGGGCATGTATCGCTTCCTCGATGCGCCCGTTGTTCGCCAGATGATGTCCGTGCTCTGTCTTGTAGAACGCGAGCGAGCGCCGGTCGACCTGGGCGGCGATGGCCGCTTCCACGGCATCGCCGCTGAGGGCGATGGCACCATCGTTGTCGCCGGTGTGCCACGCCAGCTCGGCCTTTCTGATCAGGACGCCCGGGTCGGCGTCCGTTCCCGCGTCGACGATGTCGAATTGCGTGGCCGCCTCTCCGTACCGTCCCAGGGCGAACAGAACATCACCCAAGATGAGTTGCGCCCGCAGGTCTCCAGGGCGAGCCGAGAGAGCGCCGGCGATGGATTCCAGGGCGCCGGCGAAATCATGTATCCCCATTCTGGCGACGCTGAGGTCCACGAGGGCATCGGGCTGCCCCGGCGCCAATTCCAAGGAACGAGAGAGGGTCATCGCCGCGTCGCGATAGGCGTCGGGGTCGCTGGTGGCGGCGCCGAGCTCGAGATAGTGACGACCCAAGACTCGATAGTCGAGAGGATCGTCCCGGACCGCGATCCGATCTTCGAAGAGGGAGATCAGGCGGGTGATCTCGGGTAGGAAGTCGGGGCGCGGTTGCGGTTCGGAACCAACGGTGATCGGCTCGGCCGGGATGGGTTCGTCTTCGGTCATGGCTCGTACGCCATAGGTCGCACCGACCAATGCGATGGTTCCGAGCAAAGCTGGCATCGACCTGGTTCTCATGTCTGGCTCCTGGATGGGGGGAGGGGCCGGAGCCCCTCCCCGTCTGGTTGGTTTCAGCTGTGGGGTGGGCCGAGGTACGGGAACACGTCGAGGTAGTCGTCGTGCGGGCCAACACCGTCGGTGTTGATCCCACCCGTGCCATCCCGGTCGGCAAAGACACCGAGAACGTCACCACCGGTGATCAGCGCCAACTCGATGTCGATCACGTCGTCGGCGAGTAGCCGCCCGTTCAACGGCCCCGCTGCGCTCGTGGCGGTGTCGTAGGTGAGGATGTCCGGGAGCAAGGCAGCAGCCAGGGCAACCGCCTGTTCGCTCGTATAGGAGCCTTCGACGGGATCGAGTGACGAGTACACCTGAAGCGCAGCCACGACTGCGTCGGTGAAGTCGGCCTGGTCATTGACCGGCCGCCCAATGTTGAACACGTTCTTGGCCTCGGTCGGCGCCCCGATCAAGGGTCCGGAACTGTTGACCACCGTGTTGATGGCGGGGCGGCCCATCCTGTCGACCTGATGGGATCGGATTCCCTTCTTCGCCGAAGTAGTAGCCCAGACGCCGATCTCCTTGCCGAGCTTCTGGTCCGGTACCTCGAGCACGATGGCCAGGGTGTTGAGCCCGTCGAAGAAGTCGGCTTCCTGGCCGTCATTGAAGGCGCGGTCGCCGATGCCTTCGACGGAGCCAAGAAACGCCCCGAGATCGAAGAAGAACGGATCCGACCTGAGGCCGGCCCAGAACTTCCCGCCTCCGCTGAGACGGATCGGCTTGTCGATCGATCCGAACCCGACGAGCTTGCCGAAGTATCCGCTGCTGTGTGCCAGCCGGCCCTTCGACCTGAACACGAGGGCGATTTGCGGCTTGCCGCTCTGACCCCGGTCGATGAACACCGCCGAGTACTTGAGGTCCGCCTTGCCGTCGCCGTTGCTGTCGACCCGGAAATGATACGAGCCGTTGCGCAGGTTGGCGAAGGTCGTGTCCCCGGTTGCGACCGGGTTCACGGTCATGGCCAGAACCGTGTTCGACGGGTTGGAGCCCTCGAACGCGTACAGGTCGTTGATGTCGAGCCGGGCGTCGCCGCCCGGGGACATCAATCCCGGCGCGTCGAGATGGTCGGCGGCGTCCGCGTCCTGGGGAGCTGCTGTCAGCGTTATCCCCACGGCGAGCGCTGCGAGCACCACGAGGGTCGGGAATACCTTCCTTACTTGCGTCATCATTCCTCCTTCGTGAGATGACGCGAGTAGTTCGCAGCGGAAGCCGGCGCGGATTGGTCGTTCCTAGGAACGACTAGGAGGGCGTCAGAATCCGAGCCAGGCCTCTTCGCGAAGGTCGTCGATGCCGCTCTTCATGATCCCGGCGTCCGAAACGGTGTAGACGCTGTCGCCGATGACGATCGATCGTCTGATCTGGGACCGGTAGTCCCAGCCCTTGTCGCCACCGGGATGGGAGATGCGCCGTATCTCGTCGAGACCGTCGCCTTCGATGGCGAAGCCGACGGCGCCGAAGAAGGCAGACTCCTCCTCGGAGTCCCAATACCACTGTTGGACCGGCACGAGCCCCAGCCCTGATTCCTCCCAATAGAGGAAGGCATGGTGGTCGTACTCCACTTCCGACGACGACCCCTCGGACAACGTGATGGCGTCGACCCTCCTCGGCTCGGACGGGTCGCTGACATCGAAGAGGGAGACCTGGGTGCCCTGGACCCGGCCGTCGTCTGTCGCGTCCTGGCCGATTCCGAGCAACATGCCCTCACCGACCGGGTGCAGATAGGCCGAATAGCCGAGGATCTTCAGCTCACCGACGACCTCGGGCTCGGTCGGATCGGAGAGATCGACGGTGTAGAGCGGATCGGTCTGGCGGAACGTGACCACGTATGCGACGTCTCCCATGAACCGTACCGAGTAGATCTGTTCTGTCTTGCCCAATCCGTCGACCCTCCCGATTTCCCGAAGCGCTCCCCGGTCTTGCTCGAGAACGGTCACCAGCGATTCCGATCGGGGATTGGGGCCCCACCATGACGGACTGGTCGTCGAGGCGACCCGGAGGAGGCCCTCGTGCTCATCCATGGAGAACTGGTTGAGGAGGTAGCCCCGAATCCTTCCCGTGGCCAGGTAGTCGGTGCGGTTCGGGTCGCTGATGTCGAACTTGTGGATGTCGGTCGTGACCCGGTCGGGGTCATCGTCACCGTCGATCGTCCCGTCTTCGGCCCATCTGGTCACTTCCCAGTTCTGAGTGGCCACATAGAGACTGTCGGCGGAGGCGTAAACAGTTTCCCCGGTGGCCAGCACGCCGGTGGCATCTGTCATGATCAGACCGTTGGACATGTCGATGGTCGCGACGGTCAGCATGTTGATCCCCGAGAACTCTTCAGGGTGTCCGGCGCGATTGCAGTCGAACAGAGTGCCTTCGGCGGTCACGTCGCCGTCGGCGTCGGTGACTATGAAGTATGGGATCCAGTTTGCCGGCTCGGAGTTGCGGACGATGTCCTTGTTCTCTTCGATGGCACGGCGCTCGGCGTTGAGCCCGGAGCCGCTGGGGTAGCTCCACTCGAACCCGACAGGTCCCGAAGTGAGGACGAGGCGAACCGTGTCACCGACCATGCGGCCCGACACGTACTGCCCGTCGATGGTCATGGTACGGACGATTTCCGGCTCGCCGCTGATGTCGACCTGGATCAGCTTCACGGTGGGGGAGTCGTACTGGGGATAGATGTCGATGGGTGACTCGCGCTCGGAGTCGATCAAGGGGTAGTAGGTGGCCCAGGCCGAGCCGAACAACAACACCTGGTCGCCGGAAAGGAAGAAGTTCTGCACGGCGAAGTCGTTCAGATTGAGCCTGCCCAGCACCTCCGGCTCGTCACCCGTCACGTCGGCAACGATCAGGCGGCCTTCGGCCAGGACCACGATCCGTCTCCCGTCGGTCTTCACCATGTCGGGCTCGTCGACACCGAGGACCTGGACGTTGGTGTCCGAATAGCCCGGTGCAGTCGGAGCCTGCACTCGTCCCGCCACTCCATCCTCTGCGGCTGTGTCGGAGAACGCCTCACCGCCCAGCGGGAACGGGCCGAAGCCGTTCCCTCCGAGACCGTAGGCACCAACCATGTCGATGGCGTGCGAGATCACGTAGTCCAAGAAGGAGTCGCACTCGTTGAACGGGACCAAGGAGTAGGAGGCGAGCACGCCCTCGGGCCGATTGGGGCCCGCGACGGTTATGAACGGCCCGCCGTTACGGCCGCTCGTTGTCGGGGTGGCGGTGTCGGCGGTGCAGGCGGCCGCAGCGATGGCAAGGACTGCGAGGAGGGTGGTGATGCTGGCGGTTCGGTTCCTCATTCTCAGCTCCTGGTTTTCGAGTTGTCGGGGTTGAGATGTCGGCGAGCATCGAAACGGTTCCCGAACTCGGTCGTGGAGTAGATTCATCGGGTCGACAAAAAGGAGACTCCGGTGATTTTCGATCTATTCGACGATCTCAATTGGGCGGCCGTCATCGTGGCCGCCGTCGCCTACTTCGCTCTCGGCTGGCTGTGGTACTCCAACGCCCTGTTTGGTCGTCAGTACCGTGCGGCAATCGGCAAGGAGGAGGCGTCCGACGTCGTCGACGTCGGCGCAATCGTCGCCAATCTGGCCGGTTGGTTCATTGCCGCCGTTGCGCTGGCCCTGGTGTCGGCGGCGGTCGGCGCGGACAGTGTCCTCGACGGCCTGGTGCTCGGGCTGGTGGTTTCGTTCGGCTTCATCGGGACCAACCGAATCGTCGCCAGCTTCTACGAGACGCGTAACTCGGCTCTGATGGCGGTCAACGCTCCGTACACCCTGCTCGGCTACGTCATCATGGGTGTGATCCTGGCGGTCTGGACCTGACCTCGCCCGGAGACGGTCAGCCTTTTCCCACCGGATAGGCCGAACGGCGCTTCTCCCATTCGGACCGGAGCATGGCGTAGATCAGCGAATCCGTCCACTCGCCTTTGAAGTGCTCGTCCTCGACATGTTGTGCTTCCAGACGCATTCCGACACGCTCGGCGACGGCGGCCGAAGACGAGTTTCGGGCGTCGATATGGGCGACGATGCGACGTAGACCCAACGATCCGAAGGCGAGATCGAGGAGGCCGGTCACCGCCTCCGTGGCATACCCCTTTCCCTGGTGTCCGGCGAGCAGCATGTAGCCGATCTCACCACCCTGGTTCTCTGCGCTCTGAAAGAAGATCACCAGGTCCCCGAGATAGGCGCCGTCGTCGGTTCTGATCACCGCGACGCCCAGCCGGTCGTCGGGCTCGGAGAGGGTGCGGTTGCTCAGTCTCCATGCCAGGTGCTCGGCGACCTCTTCCCTGGTCCGGACATCGAATGGGACGTATGCCAGCTGACCCGAATCGGATTGAAGAGCGAAAAGCCCTTCCATGTCCTCATCCCGGTACCAGCGGAGTGTCAACCGCCCGGATTGCACCGGGAGCGGGAGTGTCGGTCCGGTCATGGTGGGCGCCGAGTGTTGCAGGTCATTCCCGGAGGCAACCTGCACGCCATCGCGGTGCGAGGATCCTTGCTGGACCACTAGGGTCGCTCGACCATGAATGACGCTCTTCTATTTCTCCACATCCTCGGCGCGGCCGGCTGGATCGGAGGCGGTCTCTACGCCTATTTCATCGTGCCCCGCTTGGCCAAGCAGGGCCAGGAGTCCTCGGGCACGTTGGCTGTGATCACAGGCTCGGCCGACAAGTATTTCGGCCCGGTGGCCGGGCTGGTCCTTTTCAGCGGGATAGGACTGGTGCTGGAGAGCGATGCCTATGGATGGTCCGAACCGTTCATCTGGGTCGGGATCGGCGTGTTCGTCCTCTCCGCGATATGGCAGCCGCTGGTGGCGTCGAAGGTCGAGGAACGTCTTCTCAGGGCGGTCGCGGGAGCAGGTGGCGAGGTCGGCGCCGCGATCTCGGCATCGCGAAGGACCGGTCTGTTCGACATCGCGATCGTGTTGGTCGCCCTCTGGGCGATGGTGGTGAAACTCGGAGTCTGACCAACACGACGTGGGATTGGCTACTCTTTCCCTATGGAATCAGCCGTCATCCCTTGGAAAGGCCGCTTCGGTCCTTTCGATTTGAACGTGGGGCCGGCGACGTTCCGCCCCTCGACCATCTCTCATCTTCTCGCCGCCGCCATGGAGTTCAAGCCGGGCAGCATCGTGGTCGATGCCGGCTGCGGTTCCGGCGTGCTGTCGATAGTCGCCGCCAAGCTCGGCGCACTACGGGTCTATGGCGTCGACGCGGCGGCTGACACCGTGGAAGTGGCTTCGGCGAACGCCGCCGCGCAGGGTGTGGGCGATGTGACCGAGTTCTACGAGGGCGACATGTTCGAACCTCTTCCCGGGGACCTCGAGGTCGACGTCGTGATCGGCGACGTCTCCGGCATACCGGACGAGATCGCCGATGCGTCGGGTTGGTTCCCATCAGGCCTGGCCGGTGGTCCCAGCGGCGCCGAACTGCCGATGCGGATGCTGCAGGAGGCGAAAGACCGCCTGAAGAGGGGTGGGAAGCTGCTGCTCCCGACCGGAACCCTCCAGGACGAGAATTCGATTCTGGGGAAAGCCCGATCTCTCTTCGGTTCGATCAAGGAGCTCTCGTCGCGGGCCATTCCGCTTCCGGCGACCCTGGCCGAAAGCGCCGCGTTGCAACGTCTGCGTAATGCCAAGCTGATCGACCTGACCGAGCGGGGCAGCCGGCTCCTGTGGACCGCCCGCATCTGGGAGGTCGAGGCCGACTAGGCCGAGAACCGCTCGCCTCACTTGCTGAGCCGTCGCCGCTCGCTCTCGGTCAAGTGACTTTTTCTCACCCTCACCGCGGTGGGCGTCACCTCGACCAACTCGTCGTCGGCGATCCACTCGATCGCCGTTTCCAGCGTGAGGGCGCGGGCCGGCTTCAACTTGATCGCCTCGTCGGACGCATGGGTGCGGATATTGGTCAGCTCCTTGGCCTTCGTGGCGTTCACCACCATGTCGTGTGGACGCGACGCCTCGCCGATGATCATGCCCTCGTAGACATCGGTGCCGGGAGTGATGAACATCTCCCCACGCTTCTGGAGATTGTCCAATGCGAAGCCGGTTGATGAGCCGAGTCGGTCGGCGATCATCGCCCCGCCGATGCGGTGGGGCAGCTCGCCGACCCAGGGGATCCAGCCGGCGTGATGCTGGTGCACGAGGGCTGTGCCCCGAGTCGAGGTCATCAGTTGGGAGCGAAACCCGATCAGACCGCGGGCCGACGCCTCGACCGTCACGATCGTCCTGCCGGGGTCACCGGGCCGGAGATCGGTGACCTTGCCCTTTCTCGGCGCCGCCGCCTGGGTGACGGTCCCAACATGCTCGTCGGGGACATCGACGACGGCTCGCTCCAGAGGCTCCTGTGGGCCGCCCTCGAACTCCCTGATGATCACCTCGGGACGGCTCACCTGCAGTTCGAATCCTTCGCGGCGCATCGTTTCGATGAGGACGGCCAGCTGAAGCTCACCCCGCCCGGCGACTTCCATCGTCTCCGGTGAGGAGGTGCGGCCGACCCTGATCGACACGTTGCCCAGGACCTCCCGGTCCAGCCGATCCTTGATCTGTCTCGTCGTCATGAATCGTCCGTCCCGCCCGGCAAGGGGGGAGGTGTTGACTCCAAATGTCATTCGGAGCACCGGCTCGTCTACCTCGAGCCGCTGCAATGGCTGAGGGTTCTCGGGATCGGCGAGGGTGTCGCCAATCTCGACCTCGGGGAAGCCGGCCACCACGAAGAGGTCTCCGGCCCGACGCTCGGTGACGTCCACCCGTCCCAGGTCGGCGAAACCCATCAGGCTGGAGAGCCGCCTTCTCACGGGTGGCTCATCCGGGCTGGCGTGGCAGAGGGCGACCTGGTCACCGGCTCGCAGGGTCCCGGAGACCACGCGGCCTATCGCCAGTCGCCCTAGATAGTCGGACGCATCGAGGCTGGCCACCAACGCCTGCAGGGGTGCATCTGGATCTCCGGATGGCGCGGGGATCGTCTCCACTATCGCGTCGAGGAGAGGAGCCAGGTCGGCGTCGCCGGCCGGGATGCCTACTCCCGCCATCGCCCGACCATGTCTGGCGACCGTCGAGATGATGGCGAATTCGATGTGCTCGTCGGCGGCGTCGAGATCGAAGAACAGTTGGTAGATCTCGTCTACGACCTCGTGGATGCGGGCATCGGTCCGGTCAACCTTGTTGAGCACCACGACCGCAGGGAGGTGCAAGGCAAGTGCCTTGGACAACACGTACCTGGTCTGGGGCATCGGCCCCTCAGCCGCATCGACCAGCAGGAGGACGCCGTCGACCAGTGTCAGGGCTCTCTCGACCTCACCGCCGAAGTCGGCGTGCCCGGGCGTGTCGACCAGGTTGATCTTGGTGCCCTTCCAGTCGATCGCAGCCGCCTTGGCCAGGATCGTTATCCCGCGTTCCCGCTCCTGGTCGCTCGAGTCCATGACACGGTCGATCCGCTCCTCGTGGTCGGAGAAGACACCAGCGGCGTTGAGCATCGCATCGACAAGGGTGGTTTTTCCATGGTCGACGTGCGCGATCAGAGCGATGTTGCGGAAAGGGGCCCCGGACATGGCAACCGGAGGGTAGTGGTGAGCCGGTTGCTGTAGTCCCCGAGCCCCCAAATGTCGCGTTACTCCTCGAAGGGGACCGGCATCAGCTCGTAGATGTCGATGGCGAAGTCGCCACCGCCGTCGCTGAGATACGGGTGGCCGTCGGCGAGGGCCGCTGCCCCGGCCATGTCATCGGCGTCCACTATCGAGTATCCGGTTAGCGATGCCGCCGTCCCCGAGCTCCCGTCGTCGACGACCGAGGAGCCGGGCCCGAACGGCGATCCAAGGTCGACGAGTGCGGCGCCGGCCCGACCCATCCACTCCCCCCACTTGGCGAGGACGGCAGCCCCCTCCTCGGGCGTCATGTCCGACATGTCGGTGGCCTCGCCCTTGTAGATCATCATGTACTTCGGCATTCACGTCTCCTTC
>Ga0256865_1000405_pt1 | contig 15003 bp, 11 predicted proteins | sample RVTome_14_FD_187337 | JGI IMG/M metagenome (GOLD analysis project Ga0256865, IMG submission 187337) | Soil microbial communities from uranium-contaminated site in the Upper Colorado River Basin, Wyoming, United States - RVT145D125 HiSeq ... | reverse complement strand
CCGGCGATGGGACCCTTGTAGGGGGCGTACTCGTGGAAGGTATGGTTCATTACCCCCGTCCCCCGGGTGTCGGTGAGGAACTCGGTGCGAAATCCGATCAGCCCCCGGGCGGGAATGACGAATTCCAGGCGATTGACGCCGTTCATCGGCTGCATGGAGACCATCTCCGCCTTGCGGGTGCCGAGCTTCTCGATGACCGTTCCCTGGTAATCTTCCGGAACGTCGACCACCAGGTATTCCATCGGCTCGCACCTGACACCGTCGATCTCGCGGTAGATGACCTCCGGCTTGGAGACGGAGAGCTCAAAGCCTTCGCGGCGCATGTTTTCGATGAGGATCGAAAGGTGCAGTTCGCCGCGCCCGGAGACCTTGAAGGTGTCGGTGTTGTCTGTCTCCTCGACCCGCAACGAGACGTTGGTGCGCAATTCCTTCATCAGCCGATCGCGAATATTGCGGGAGGTGACGTATTTGCCTTCCTTGCCGGCAAAGGGGGAGTCGCTGACCATGAAATTCATCGACAGGGTCGGCTCGTCGATAGCCAGGTAGGGAAGGGCCTCGGGGGCGGCGGCGCTGGCCAGGGTCTCGCCGATGCCGACGTTCTCAAAACCGGCGATGGTGACGATATCGCCGGCGAGGGCCTCGGTCAGTTCCACCTGATTGAGTCCCTCGTAGCCGAGGAGCTTGCTGATGCGCCCCCGGACGATCTTGCCGGTCTTGTCAATATGGGCGATCGTTTCCCCGGCCTTGACCTGGCCGTTGAAGATCTTGCCAGTGGCCATGCGGCCGATGTAGTCGTTGTAGGCGATGCTGCTGACCAGCATCTGGAAGGGGGCGTCGGGGTTCGCCACCGGGGGGGCGACACGGGCGGCGATCATCTGGAAGAGCGGCTCGAGATCGCTGGACTCATCGGCCAGTTCGCGCTTGGCGAAGCCGAGCTTGGCGCTGGCGTAGACGATGGGAAAATCGAGCTGTGCTTCATCGGCGTTGAGTTCGCAGAAGAGGTCGAAGACCATGTTGACCACATCTTCCGGGCGGGCGCCGGGGCGGTCGATCTTGTTGATCACAACGATCGGCTTGATCCCCAGATCGAGGGATTTCTTCAGCACGAAACGGGTCTGCGGCATCGGCCCGTCGAAGGCATCAACCAGCAGCAGCACCGAATCGACCATTTTCAGTATCCGCTCCACTTCACCGCCGAAATCGGCATGGCCGGGGGTATCGACGATGTTGATCTTCAGCCCGCCGTGATGGATGGAGAGGTTTTTGGCCAAAATGGTGATCCCGCGCTCCTTTTCCAGGTCGTTGCTGTCCATCACCCGTTCGGTGATGACCTGGTTTTCCCGGAAGACTCCGGATTGTTTGAGCATGGCGTCCACCAGGGTGGTCTTCCCGTGGTCGACGTGGGCGATGATGGCGATGTTGCGAATTTTTTCGGACATGCTGAAACAGTGACTCCTCGGATTCGATTTCGCGCGGAATGACGCGTGTGCTTACTGCAAAACCTTAGCACCATACATCAAAATCCATCGAATAGCTATCAAAAACAGTTTGACCTTGGTCACGGCGCAGGTCTGCTTAACCTTGAGGCTGCGCTTGTCATCGTCGACAAACCATTCTAAGATTGAGCAAGAATACAATTTTGCGGCAATGATCCCGACTCTTTGAAAGGAATGACCTCCATGATGCGTCAGAAGCGAACCGTCGCGTTTTTGCTGTGGCCGATTCTTGCCCTGATCGGACTTGCGGGTTGCGCGGTCAATCCGGCCACCGGCCGGACCGAGCTGGCGTTGATACCGGTTCCAACTTCCCAGGAAATCGCCATCGGCGAGAAGACCTTTCCGCAAGCCGTGCAGCAGATGGGAGGCGAGTACCCCGATGAGCGCCTGGCCGCATACGTCAACCAGGTAGGACTGCGCCTGGGCCGTGCCAGTCAGCGCCCCGATCTTCCGTATCAATTCAAGGTGGTCAACGACTCGACACCGAATGCCTTTGCCTTGCCCGGCGGTTTTATCGCCATTACCCGCGGCCTGCTGATCAACATGGACAACGAAGCACAACTGGCAGCCATTCTCGGTCACGAAATTGGGCACGTAACGGCCCGCCACGCGGTTCAAGGCCTGCAGCGCGGTGCCCTGCTTAATGTCGCTTTGTCCGTCCTCTCGGGGGTGACCGGCGAAACGGCCTACGGGCCGCTGGCGCAGCAGGCCGGCGAGTTGAGTGCCGCTCTGCTCGATCGCTCTTACAGCCGCGAACAGGAACGGGAATCGGACCTCCTGGGCATCGATTATATGGTGCAGGCCGCCTACGACCCGCAAGGAGCCGTGCAGGTGCAGGAGTTTTTCTTTCGCCAGATCGAGGGGGGAGCAAATCCGATGTGGCTGTCCGGACTTTTCCGCACCCATCCCTTCTCGAAGGAGCGGATGCTGGCCAATGACGAGTATATCCGTACGCGTTATGCTCAGACCTTAAACAACCCGAACTACGTCTTGCGTCCGGAAACCCTGCAATCGGCCACCGCCCGTCTGCGGCAGAGTCGCAAGGGGTACGAGCTGTACGACGAGGCGCGGAAGCTTGAGGAAGCAGGGAACCTCACGCAGGCCGTATCATTCTATCTGCAGGCCGCCGCCGCGGCGCCCGACGAATCGCTCATCCTGACCGGCTTGGGGATGGCTTATCTCAAGGCCGAGAACGCCGGCTCGGCCCGGCTGAATCTGGCGCGCGCCGTCCAACTGGACGGTAATTACTACCTCTCCCGCATGGGACTCGGCTACGCGCTGCTGCAGAAGGGGGATAACCCCGGAGCCGTCCGGGAGCTCGAAGCGAGCATGAAGCTGCTGCCGACCCTGCAGGGGGGCTATCTGCTGGCCGAGGGGTACGAGAAAACCGGCCAGCCGCAGAAAGCCCTGGAACTTTACCGTGCTGTCGCCCAGGCCGACCCGAATGGCAAGCTGGGGCGCTCGGCCGCCGAGCGGGTGCCCGCTCTGGGTGGAACCTGATGGACTGGTCGACGCATCTCGCAGTGGGTGAATCCGTGCTCTGGGAGGGCCGCCCCGCACCCCGCTGCTATGTTTTTCGCAACTGGCGGCATTCCTTTTTCGGGGTTCTGCTGCTGCTCTCGGTCTTCTGGCTGACGGTCGGTCTTCAGCTCAGTGCCGTCTATCACTCCCCCCTCCTCGCCTGGGTCCCGGTCCCCTTCGTCCTCGCGGGACTCTACCTGGCCCTCGGTCACCATCTTCAGGCCCGCCTGGAATGGGAGCAAGTCTTCTACGCCCTCACCGACCGGCGGCTTCTGGTCCACCGAGGTCTCTGCCGACGCCGCGTCGCCTCCCTGTTGCTGGCGGAGGTCAACTGTTTTCAACTGCGACCCCTCGGAGAGCAGCTCGGCACCCTGCGCGTGAGCGGCGGCCACCCGGTCCGCACCCTCAACCTCTGCTGCATCGAGCATCCCCGCCAGCTCACCGACCGCCTGGAGGCGGTCCTGGCCGCAGGCGGTAAAGAGGTTCCGATAGAAAGGACTCAGAAAAATCTGAAGCCTGACTGAAATATTTTCCTCCCCCTTCAAGGGGAGGGAGCTTTATGGATTTGCGGAAGATTGGTGCCAATCTGCTTTTGATTTGACTTTTCTTTCCCCCATTGAGTACATTTGCGCGAATCTGTTGACAAAGGAATAATTGCGTGTTTATGAACAAGAAATTTTATCTGGAAACCTTCGGGTGCCAGATGAATGTGGTCGATTCGGAGCGGATCGTCGATTTGCTGCAGCAGGCCGGCTATCGCCAGGTCGTCAGCGCCGGCGAAGCCGATCTGATCCTCCTCAATACCTGCTCGGTGCGTGACAAGGCCGAGCGCAAGGTTTATGGCCACCTCGGCCGTTTCAAGCCGCTCAAGGACGAGAATCCCTCTCTGATCCTCGGTGTCGGCGGTTGTGTCGCCCAGCAGGAGGGAGAGCGGTTGCTGCAGAAGCTCCCCTATCTCGATCTCGTCTTCGGTACCCACAACGTGCACAAGCTCCCCGAGATGGTGCGCTCCGTGGAGGAGAACCGCACCCGTTGCCTGGAGACGGACTTTCTCGACCGCGAAACGCGCCTGCAGCTTTTCCCGGCGCGCACCGCCGGCGATGCGGTCACCCGCTTCGTCACCGTCATGCAGGGGTGCGACAACTTCTGCTCCTATTGCATCGTCCCGCACGTCCGCGGCCGCGAGGTGAGCCGGCCGAGTAATGAAATTCTTTCCGAGGTGCAGGAACTGGCTGCCGGCGGCGTCCGGGAGATCACCCTGATCGGGCAGAACGTCAATTCCTACGGCCAGAGGGAGCCCGGCGAGCGCTCTTTCGCCCAGCTCTTGGCTGCGGTCCACGAGGTGGGGGGGATCGAGCGGATCCGTTTCACCACCTCGCACCCGAAAGACCTCTCCGATGAATTGATCGAGGCTTTCGGCACACTTGAAAAGCTCTGCCACCATCTGCATCTGCCGGTTCAGAGCGGCTCCGATGCGATCCTGCGGGCGATGAACCGGGGCTATACGGCGGCCGGCTACCTGGAGAAGGTCCGTCGCCTAAAGAGCATCTGTCCCGAGATCCGCCTGACTTCCGACATCATCGTCGGCTTTCCGGGCGAAACTGGAACCGATTTCGAGGCGACTCTGGAACTGATGGCCGAGGTCCGCTACGCCGATGTCTTTTCTTTCCTCTACTCCCGCCGTCCGGGCACCGCTGCCGCCGAACTCACCGACGACCTTGCCGTCTCGGACCGGCAGGCCCGCTTCGACCGCCTGCTCGCCCTGCAGGAGGAGGTCAGCCGCGCCACCTGGCAGGGGGATGTTGGCCGGACCCTGGCGGTGCTGGTCGAGGGGGAGAGCCGGCAGGGGGGCGGCCAACTCTTCGGCCGCACCACCTGGAACCGGATCGTCAATTTCCCGGGAGACAAGATGCTTGTCGGCCGCATCGTCCCGGTACGCATCACGGCGTCGTACAAAAACAGCCAACTCGGGGAGCTAGAGGGGTAAGGAGCCAGGGGTTTTGGACCTTGGACCAGAGACCTTGGACCTGGGACCTTCCTTTTCCGGAGGAAAAGAATGATCGATCTGCATACCCATACCCTGTTCAGCGACGGAGAGCTGATTCCTGCGGAGCTGACCCGCCGGGCTGCCGCGGCCGGTTATCGGGCCATCGCCATGACCGATCACGCCGACCGCTCCAATTTCGACCTGATCATCCCGCGACTCGTCCGGGTGGCCGGGGAGCTGGGAGAGGCCTGGGGACTCACCGTTCTGCCCGGTATCGAACTTACCCATATCCCGCCGGCGATGATTGCCGATGCGGCCCGCGAGGCGCGCTCCCTGGGCGCCCGAATCGTCGTCTGCCATGGCGAGACCATCGTCGAGCCTGTGGCCCCGGGAACCAATCTCGCCGCCTTGGCGGCGGATATCGACATTCTCTCGCACCCGGGGCTGATCTCCGCCGAGGAAGCGGCACTGGCCGCGGAGCGGGGGGTTTGCCTCGAGCTCACCACCCGCAAGGGGCATTCCCTCACCAACGGCCACGTTGCCCGCATGGCCCTGGCCGCCGGCGCGAAACTGGTCGTTAATAACGACGCCCACGCACCCGGCGACCTTGTTTCGCTGGCGATGGTGCGGAAGATCGCCCTTGGCGCCGGTCTGACCGATGAGCAGTTTGAACAGTGCCGGCGCAACTCGGAAGAGTTGGTGAAAAAGGCAATAAAAATCTAGTTCCAGGTTCCACGTTCCAGGTTCCACGTTGAACCCTCGCACAACCCGGAACATGGAACTTGGAACTTGGAACTTGGAACTTGGAACTTGGAACTTGGAACTTGGAACTTGGAACTTGGAACGAGGTTTTCAAATGAACGACCAGGATTTCGTCTTTCTCAAAGAGCTTGTCGAGACTCCCAGCCCTTCGGGCTTCGAGCAGCCGGCGCAGCGGGTGATCCGCCGCGAGCTGGCGCCGGTGGCCGACGAGGTGCGCACCGACGTCATGGGCAACGTCATCGCTCGCATCAAAGGGGCAGGCGAGGCGCCGACCCGGGTCATGCTGGCCGGGCACTGCGACGAGATCGGTTTCATGGTGCGCTACATCGATGATAACGGTTTCCTCTACTTTGCCCCCATCGGCGGGGTGGATGCGCACCTCGTCCCCGGGCAGCGGGTTTACGTGCATACGGTTTCAGGACCCGTGCTCGGCGTTATCGGCAAGAAGCCGATCCACATGATGGAGCCGAAAGATCGCGAAACGGTGGTCAAGTTCAAGAGCATGTTCATCGATATCGGCTGCCCGGACCGCCAAAGCGCCTCCGAACTGGTCGCGATCGGCGATCCGGCCACTTTCGCCGTCGGCTTGGAGCGCCTGCAGGGGGACCGGGTGATTTCCCGCGCCTTCGACGACAAGATGGGGGCCTACCTCGTTGCCCGCACCCTTATCGAGGTCCGCCGGCGCGGTCTCGCCCCGGTTGACCTCTTCGGCGTCTCCACCGTGCAGGAGGAGGTTGGTCTGCGCGGCGGCACGACGAGCACCTACGGAGTAAATCCCGATGTCGGCCTTGCCGTCGAGGTCGGCTTTGCCACAGATTACCCCGAAATCGACAAGAAAGAGGCGGGGGAGGTGAAGGTCGGCGGCGGTCCCATTATCGCCCGCGGCCCGAACATCAATTCCGTTCTTTTCGAACTCCTCGTTCAGACCGCCCGTGAGGAGAACATCCCCTTCCAGGTAAGCGGCGTCCCCCGCGCCACCGGTACCGACGCCAACGTCATGCAGCTCTGCCGCGGCGGTGTCGCCACCGCACTGGTCAGCGTGCCGTTGCGCTACATGCATACCCCGGTTGAACTCCTTTCGCTGGCCGACCTGGAAAATACCGTGCGGCTGCTGACCGGCCTGATGTACAGGGTCGGCGACCGCGGCAGTTTCATACCCAATTAAACCCGTGAGGGGTGAGGCGCGAGGGGTGAGGCGTGAAAGACAGAAGATTCTCTCCTCACCCCTCACTCCTTGCGCCTCACCGGTTTTTCCTTGACTCCTGCGCGGCTCCTGGACTAAGGTCGCCGATTAATATTTTCGGCCGCTGCGCCAAACATAAAGGAGACGAAGATGCAGGATCTCGAGATCCGTGAAGGTCTGACGTTCGATGATGTACTGCTCGTTCCCGCCCACTCTACGGTCCTCCCGAAAGAGACCGATCTCACCACCTATCTGACCCCCAGGATCAAGCTCAACATTCCCCTTCTCTCGGCAGCGATGGACACTGTTACCGAGTCCCGTTCTGCAATCTGCATGGCTCGTGAGGGGGGGATGGGGATCGTCCATAAGAACATGACTCCTGCCGAGCAGGCCATCGAAGTCGACCAGGTCAAGAAGTCGGAAAGCGGGATGATCGTCGATCCGATCACCATGCGTCCCGACCAGAAGATCTTCGAGGCCTTGGAATTGATGAAGAAATACCGGATCTCCGGGGTGCCGATTACCAAGGACGGCCGGCTGGTCGGCATCCTCACCAACCGTGATCTGCGTTTTGAAACCCAGCTCGATCAGCCAATTTCCAATGTCATGACCAAGGATAATCTGGTCACCGTGCCGCCGGGAACCACTCTCGAAGAGGCCAAACAGCATTTGCACAAACACCGCATCGAGAAGCTGCTGGTGGTGGATGATGCTTTCGCGCTCAAGGGGCTGATTACCATCAAGGACATCGAGAAGGTTCGCAAATATCCCTTCGCCTGTAAGGACGATTTCGGCCGTCTGCGCGTCGGGGCGGCGGTCGGTGTCGGCTACGACCGGGAGGCAAGGCTTGAGGCTCTGGTCCGGGCCGGTGTCGATGTGGTGATCATCGATACGGCTCATGGTCACTCACAGGGAGTTATCGATGCGGTCTTCGACACCAAGCGGGCTTATCCCGACCTGCAGCTGGTAGCCGGCAACATCGCCACCGGCGAGGCCGCCGAGGCGCTGATCAAGGCTGGCATCGATGCCGTCAAAGTCGGTATCGGCCCGGGCTCGATCTGCACCACCCGGGTCGTGGCCGGCGTCGGTGTGCCGCAGATCACCGCCATTGCCGATGTGGCCAAGGTGACCCAGAAGGCCGGCATTTCGCTCATCGCCGATGGCGGCATCAAATACTCGGGGGATATTCCCAAGGCGGTTGCCGCCGGCGCCGATATCCTGATGATCGGCTCCCTATTCGCCGGTACCGATGAATCCCCGGGCGAGACCATCCTCTACCAGGGGCGGACCTACAAGGCCTACCGTGGCATGGGAAGCCTGGGAGCGATGAAAAAAGGGAGCAAGGACCGCTACTTTCAGGCCGATGTTGAAAGCGACGTCAAGCTGGTGCCGGAAGGAATCGAGGGGCGTGTGCCTTACCGCGGCAGCCTCTCGGAGAATATCCACCAGTTGATGGGTGGGCTTCGCGCCGGCATGGGCTATACCGGTTGCCGGACTATCAAGGAACTGCAGGCCAAGGCCCGCTTCATACGCATCACCAACGCCGGTCTGCGCGAATCGCACGTGCATGACGTGACCATCACCCAGGAAGCGCCTAACTACCGCGTCGAGCGACAGGTCTGACCGACCAAACCCGGTGAGGGGTGAGGCGTGAGGCGAAAAGGCTTTTACTCCTCACACCTCACTCCTCACTCCTCACGGAGCAAAAATGCAGGACATCCACAGCGAAAAAATCCTCATTCTCGACTTCGGCTCCCAGTACACCCAGTTGATCGCCCGCCGGGTACGCGAGGCGCACGTCTACTGCGAGCTGCATCCCTTCGACATGGACCTGGCGGCCATCCGGACCTTTGCGCCGAAGGGGATCATCCTCTCCGGCGGGCCCAAGTCGGTCTATGAAGCGGGGGCTCCGGCCGTGGCCGAAGAACTGTTCGAACTCGGTGTGCCGGTGCTCGGCATCTGCTACGGGATGCAACTGATGAGCCGGCATTTCGGCGGCGAGGTCGTTCCGGCCGGCAAGCGCGAATTCGGTCATGCCGAGCTGCACGCATGCGGCACCCCGGGGCCGCTCTTCGACGGCTTTTTCCTCGAGGGGAAGAGCCCGGTCTGGATGAGCCACGGTGACCACGTAGAGAAAGTCCCCGCCGGTTTCGAAGTTGTCGCCGGCACCGCCAATGCCCCGGTCTGCGCCATCCAGAATGTCGAGCGCCGCCTCTACGGGGTCCAGTTCCATCCTGAGGTCAATCACACGCCGCGCGGCGAACTGCTCATCGACACCTTCGTGCGCAAGATCTGCGGCTGCAGCGGCAAGTGGACGCCGGGCCACATCATCGAGGACGCCGTCGGCCGCATCCGTCAGCAGGTCGGTGCGGACCGCGTCATCCTCGGCCTCTCCGGCGGCGTCGACTCCTCCGTGGCGGCCGCGTTGATCCATCGGGCGATCGGCGACCAGCTAACCTGCGTCTTTGTCGACAACGGCCTGCTGCGCTTGGGGGAGGGGGATCAAGTCATGGCCACCTTCGCCAAAAACCTGGGGGTCAAAGTCATCCGCGTCGACGCCGAACAGCGGTTCCTTTCGGCGCTGGCGGGAGTGACCGACCCCGAGCAAAAACGCAAGATCATCGGTGGGCTCTTCGTCGATGTCTTTGAGGAAGAGTCGAACAGGCTCAAGGATGCCAGGTGGCTCGCCCAGGGGACCATCTACCCCGACGTCATCGAGAGCGCCGGGGCGAAGACGGGCAAGGCCCACAGCATCAAGAGCCATCACAATGTCGGGGGGCTGCCCGACTACATGAAGCTTCAGCTGCTGGAGCCGCTGCGCGAGCTGTTCAAGGACGAAGTGCGGGCGATCGGCGAGGAGCTCGGCCTGCCGCATGCGATGGTCTGGCGCCATCCCTTCCCGGGGCCTGGGCTGGGGGTACGGATTCTCGGCGAGGTGAAAAAGGAATACGCCGACATCCTGCGCCGCGCCGACGCCATCTACATCGAGGAACTCTACGCCACCGGCCATTACGACAAGATCAGCCAGGCCTTCGTGGTCTTTTTGCCGGTCAAGAGCGTCGGCGTCATGGGCGACGGCCGCACCTACGAGTACGTGGTCGCCCTGCGCGCCGTGGAAACCAGGGATTTCATGACTGCCGGCTGGTACCCGATGCCCTACGACGATCTGGCGCGCATCAGCAACCGTATCATCAACGAGGTCAAGGGGATCAACCGGGTAGTCTACGACATTTCCAGCAAGCCCCCGGCGACCATCGAGTGGGAGTGATGAAGCAGAAGCCGCCGGCCCTTGGCCTGGCGGCTTTTTTGTTGTAGAGTGACACGGCGCCCAGATCGGAGGATATCATGAGCGACACCCAGACGACGCTGCAGCAATTGAAGGAGAAGATGGCCGCTTTTGTCCGCGAACGGGAGTGGGAGCAGTTTCACACGCCCAAAAACCTCTCCATGTCGATCGCCATCGAAGCGGCCGAGCTGATGGAGCACTTCCAGTGGCTCACCGTCGAGGAATCGAAAAACCTCCCTCCCGATGCACTGGTCGATCTCGGCGAGGAGTTGGCGGACATTGTCATATACGCCCTTTCCCTATCGAATGTTCTCGGTCTGGATCTTACGGATACGGTTCTGGCCAAGATGGAGAAGAACATCCGTAAGTACCCGAGCGAGAAGGTGCGGGGCAAATCGCACAAGTACACCTATTATCAGAAAAGGGAAGGGTAGGGGCGACGCATGCGTCGCCCTTGCCTGCAGCGGGGAAAATGAACCGTCCCGGCAAGCCCGCAAAAAAATACAGCCAGGCGGCCCGCCTGCACGACGTGATCCGGATCCTCGAAGCGCGCTACGGCGCTACCATCGATGAACTTGCCGGCGAGTGCGCGGTCAATCGTCGCACCGTCTTCCGCGATCTGCAGGCGGTCCGCGACGCCGGCTACCCCCTGGTTTCCGAGCGGGAGAGCGATGGCCGGGTTGTTTACCGCTTTCTCACCGGGTTCAAGAAGATCCCGCCGATCACTTTCTCCCTTGATGAGCTGATGACCCTCTACCTCTGCCGGGGACAACTCGCCGCCCTGGCCGGGACGCCGTTTCAGGACGATCTGGACGCCATTTTCGGCCGCATCCGCTCCAGCCTGCCGCCGCGCAGCGTTGCCCACCTGGAACGCATCGCCGAAGCGGCGGCGCCGCGTTTCCAAGGCGTGCGCGATTACCGAGGCAAGCGTCAGATTCTCGTTCAGTTGCGGGAGGCGCTTCTTTACCAGTACCGTTGTCGCCTGAGTTATGCGCCGCCGCGGCGCGAAGCCGAAGACTACCTGTTCGACCCCTACACCCTGCTGTTCTACCAGAACTCCCTCTATCTCGGCGGCTTCGCCCATAACCGCGGTGCCCTGCGGTTGTTCCTGATCGATCGCCTGCAGAAGGTGGACGTCAGCCGTGAACGCTTCGAGGTTCCAGATGATTTTGTCGCCGCTGATCTGACCGGCAGCGCTTTCGGTCTGATCGATGATACGCCGGTGGCAGTCAGGGTTCGCTTCGGCGCCGCCGTCGCCCACCTCATCCGCGAACGAAGCTGGCACCCCACCCAGGTGCTGGAGGAGGCTGCCGACGGCTCGCTAGTGCTCTCCTTTACGGCCGGCGGCGAGAAGGAACTTCTCGCCTGGCTCTATTCCTACCTTCCCCACGTCGAAGTTCTTGCCCCTGCTTCCCTCTGCTCGGCATTCCGCCAAGGTTTGGAGCAAGGCCTCAGGAATCAGGAAAAACCTGAAATCTGAAAACCTGTCTCTCTCTTTGCGACATATTCTGTCATTGTGGCACCGTATGCTTGGAGTCGAAGGGAACTTCCAACGCCACACAAGGAGGATTTCATGATCTGGCTCGACATGACGGAAAAAAACGGCAGAGGTCTTTATCTGGACATCCGCGGCATCGAACCCCGACGGCTGCGCGGCGACACGGTCTTTACCATCTCCGGCGTTCTGGGGGACGGACAGGATGAGGCCGACGTCCTGTTGGACGTCGGCAATGAGGTTGAAGTGGTCTTCGTCGACGACTGGCTGAGCAAGGTGCGACAGGGGGGCCTCTTCTCCCGGGTGAGCCGGGAGGACCTGGTGGGAGCTCTGGTAGAGAGAGCTGCCGGCATGTCTTTCTGCATTGAGAGCTTTCCGGCGTTGGAGGGGAGGCCAAAACAGCGAGTAAGAGGCTACCGTTCGGACGGCCATTGGCTGCCGGTGCGGCCGCTGTCCTATAGCGATCAACTGGAGCTGCCGCTGGGGGTGGCGGAGGCGGCGGCGTAGTACTCCCCCCTCTATCAAAGTGGGACTTAAGGGCTGGTCCATCTTCAATGACGCCAGCCCGCCGGAATGCGTTGCATTTCGCCTTCAGCTGCGGTACAAAAGGCGAAACTTCCTGCCGAGGATGAGCCGCCATGCGCACCATTGTACTTGCATCAACCAGCCCCTACCGGCGCCAGTTGCTGCAGCAACTGCAGATCCCCTTCGTCGCCGCCGTTCCCCGCTACGAGGAGACGATCGAACAAGAGGTAGCGCCGGGACTTCTGGTCAAGCATCTGGCCGCAGGCAAGGCGGAGAGCCTTGCCCCTTATTATCCCGACGCTCTGATCATTGGCGCCGACCAGGTTTTCGTCGATCCGCGCAACCGTATCCTCGGCAAACCCGATGATGCCGAAAAGGCAGAGGAACAACTGCGCGCCATGGCCGGCAAGACCCATACCTTCTTCACTGGCGTGGCTGTGCACGATAGTCTCTCGGGGGAAACGATCACCGATTTTGCCACCTATATGGTCACGCTTCGCCATCTGGACCACGCGCAGATACACTCGTACGTCGAACGGGAGAACCCGGTCGACTGTGCCGGTTCGTTCAAAATTGAAGGCTTGGGTATTGTCCTGATGGACGAGATGGGCGGTGAGGACTACACCAGCCTCATTGGGTTGCCGTTGATTAAGCTGGTTCGCATTCTCGAGCAGTTCGGCGTTCAGGTCCTGTAAGGCGAAGCTCGGCCCTTTCAAGAGCTGAATGTCGGGTGTCTGTCGCCTGGCTTCGTATATTGACCTTGTCCCACCTTCGGTGGTAATATCCGCCCACTTGTCTTCTCCAAGACCGGTTATCGCAACGCGACAGCGTTCGCTGAAATCGGTTTTTTAGTTTGAAAACCGGCATGAGGTAAGAGGTGTGAGGTCAGAGAAAATACCTCGGACCGCAAGTCCTTTTCCTCGTGCCTCTTGCCTTGAGCCTGCTTTTATGAACCACGCCAACTTCGTACACCTTCATCTGCACAGCCAGTACAGCCTGCTTGACGGTGCGGTCAAGATTGGCGACCTCGTTCAGCGAGCTCGCGATCTGCGGATGCCGGCTCTGGCAGTGACCGACCACGGCAACATGTTCGGTGCCGTCGAGTTCTACCTCAAAGCTCGCGAAGCGGGCATCAAGCCGGTAATTGGCTGCGAGGTGTATGTTGCTCCAGGCTCGCGCTTCGACAAAGGGAATGCCCGCGGCTCTTCCGAGGCCTCTGATCACCTCGTGCTCCTCTGCCAAAACCTCACCGGCTACCGCAACCTCTGCCATCTGATTTCCGCTGCCTACCGGGAGGGGTTTTATTACAAACCCCGCATCGACTGGGAACTGCTGCGCCAGCGTAATGAGGGGCTGATCGCGTTGACCGCCTGTCTCGGCGGCGAGATCCCCGGTCTGATCGGAAAGAACCGTTTCGACGACGCCAAACGGCGGGCGGGAGAGATGGCACAGGTATTCGACGGTGACCGGTTCTTCCTCGAACTGCAGGAGAACTTTCTCCCTGAACAGACACCCGTCAACAAGGGGCTGATCCAGATCGCCGGGGATTTGGGGCTGCCGCTGGTGGCCACCAACGACTGCCATTACCTCACCCGCGAGGATGCCTACGCCCACGAGGTGCTGCTCTGCATCCAGACCGGCAAGACAATGGACGATCCTGGCCGGATGCGTTTCGAAAACAACGAATTCTACGTTAAAACCCCGGACGAGATGACGGAGCTCTTCCGCCATGTCCCTGAGGCGATCCGCAATACCATCGAAATCGCCGAGCGCTGCAATCTGGAACTCGACTTCAAGACCTATCACTTCCCCCAGTACGAGAAGCCGGCCGACAAGAGTCTCGACGAGGCCTTGGCCGAACAGGCCCGCTCCGGGCTCGAGGAACGCTTCGTCGTCATCCGCCAGCAAAGCCCCAGTTTCAGCGCCGCGGACGAGCAGCGCTATTGCGAACGCCTGGAGATTGAGCTCGACTGCATCCGGCAGATGGGCTTCCCCGGCTACCTGCTGATCGTCGCAGACTTCATCAACTGGGCCAAGGATCACGGCATCCCCGTCGGCCCCGGGCGCGGCAGCGCCGCCGGAAGCCTGGTCTGCTACGCCATCCGCATCACCGACATCGACCCGCTTCCCTACAACCTGCTGTTCGAGCGTTTCCTCAATCCAGAGCGCGTCTCCATGCCCGATATCGACGTCGACTTCTGCATCTACGGTCGCGAGCGGGTGATTGACTACGTGCGCAACAAGTACGGCGCTGAGAACGTCGCTCAGATCATCACCTTCGGAACGATGCAGGCTAAAGGGGTCATTCGCGACGTCGGCCGTGCGCTTGGAATGTCCTTTGCCGAGACCGACCGCGTGGCCAAGCTGATCCCGGCGGTCCTCAATATCACCCTCAAGGAATCTCTTCAGCAGGAGCCTAAGCTCAAGGAGTTGGCCGAGAAGGATCCCAAGATCAAGGAACTCGTCCAGATCGCTCTGGCCCTTGAGGGGCTGACCCGGCATGCTTCCACCCACGCCGCCGGTGTGGTGGTGACCCCCCGGCCGCTTCCCGAGTATTTGCCCCTCTACACCGATCCCAAATCGGGCGGGCAAGTCACCCAGTACGCCATGAGCTACGTCGAGAAGATCGGCCTGGTCAAGTTCGACTTTCTCGGGCTGAAGAACCTAACCGTCATCGACAACGCGGTGAAGCTGATCCGCGCCGGCAAGGCGCCGGACTTCGACATCGCCGCTCTCGGCTACGACGAC
>Ga0256865_1000404_pt1 | contig 15006 bp, 14 predicted proteins | sample RVTome_14_FD_187337 | JGI IMG/M metagenome (GOLD analysis project Ga0256865, IMG submission 187337) | Soil microbial communities from uranium-contaminated site in the Upper Colorado River Basin, Wyoming, United States - RVT145D125 HiSeq ... | reverse complement strand
CCATCGAGGCGGTCGCGCTTTGGGGGTGGCATCTCCTGCGGCGGAGGGGGCTGGTCCGTGCCCTGCCCCGCCACGTCGGGAATCTGGTAGTGATCCTGACCGCGGTCAGCCTTCTTGGCGTATGGGCTCTCCAGGCTTGGTCCGGATCGCTGCCACCCGTCTGACGTAGCGGCGCACAACCCAGACCGCAGCGGACAACGCCGCCGCGACCACTGCCACCAGCACCGGGACAATCCACTTCGAGTTGGCCAGATGGGAAAGGGTCTCCGAGATGGGCGCCCGTCCCCGCGACGGGTCGAGAACCCAGGCTCCCACCCTGAGCATGATCCCAAAAGACAAACCCCCGAGAGCGACCCGGCTGAGCAGGCGGCGAAGAGCCGTCAGGTGATCGCCGGCCGCTCGGACCGCGACCGCACCGGTGACGAGGATGAGAATGACCGCAGCTGCGGTGGCGGTACCCAATCGCGAAGCCATCCTGGATCGGGGGCCGATCATCGGCGTCTCCGTGGGGTCCCTGATGACCAGCGGGTCGAGACCGGAGACAACCCGGCGGACTTCGTTCGCGGACAGGGTGATACCGGCAGCAGCCAGCTCTTCGGTGATGACGGGAACCGCCGGTGAGAGGATGGGGGCTACGTCCACCGTGGCCGCACCACCCTTCCCGGCTGCGGCTGCGACGGCTCTCAGGAGAAGCTCTTCGGCGGCCTCCTCGAATGCATCGCTCTCGATGACGCCGGCCACGGCGCTCTCGGCGATCCGCCGCTCGAGACCGGAGGCCACAAGCTCCTCCTCCAGCCAGGACCCGACCTGATCCACCACCACCGCCGAACGGGCAAGGGGTAGAAGCGACTCTCCGAGGGAGTCCTCGTCGACGACCACGGCCCGACCCCAGACGCTGAGGAGCAGGACCGTCACCGAGAGGCCAAACAGCCACGCGGCCACACTCTCAACCCTGAACCGTGTCATCTGGCTACCTGATGACCAGGGCCGGGTTGGTCCGGACGCGGGGACGCTTGGCCACGATCGCATCGGCAAGCTCGTCAAAGGCGGCTTCCGCCTCCGATCCTGGCGCCGCCACCACCGCGGGCCGGCCCTCGTCGGCACCGCGCCCCAGTTCGGGAAGCAACGGCACCCTGGCCATCACGTCGACACCCAACTCGGATGCCAGCGCCTCACCGCCACCAGATCCGAAAAGCTCGTAGCGCTTGCCGTCGTCTCCGGTAAACCAGGACATGTTCTCCACGACTCCGATGACCTCCTGGTCGACCTCGGCCGCCATCAGGGCGGCGCGACGCGCCACCCTCTGTGCCGTCGGCTGCGGGGTGGTGACCAGGACGACCTGGGCCCGGGGCAGGAACTGTGACATCGAGATGGCGATGTCCCCGGTTCCGGGTGGCATATCGACGATGAGGAAGTCGAGATCGTCCCAGAAAACGTCCTTGAGGAACTGCTCGATAGCCTTGTGGAGCATCGGCCCCCGCCAGATCACCGCCTTGTCCTCCCCGACGAAGTAGTCCATGGACATGACCTTCACCCCGTGGGCCACCGGCGGGATGATCGACTCCCCGACCATCGACGGGGGACGGTCGACCCCCATCATCGACGGGATGGAGAATCCCCAGATGTCGGCGTCGACGATTCCGACTCGGTGCCCGGAGCGACGAAGGGACACCGCCAGGTTTGAGCTCACCGACGACTTGCCGACACCGCCCTTGCCGGACGAGATTGCTATCACCCGCGTGCTCGAGCCTGGCTCGCCGATCCCGGGGCCTGCGGTCGCCAGGAGCTCGGTCATCCAGGCGGCGGCATCCTCTTCGCCCATGACGTCGACGTTGATGTCGGCTCCTCTGCCAAAGGGCGCGAGGGCGGACCTGAGCGGCTCCTCGAGAAGACCCGGCGCGGTGGGCAGCGGCAGCAGAAGATCCAGCTTGATCTTGCCGGTCAGAGTCCTTTCCACTTCCTTGACGAAGCCCAGCTCACCAAGGGTTCTCCCGATGAATATGGGCGATTCGATGGACGCGACCGCCTCTCGGGCCTGGTCACCGGTGGACATGATTTCCCCTACGACGGCAGTGGTTAGAAGACACCCGAAACTATAGTTTTGATAGGTAGATACCCCACATGGACACCAAGACACTCGAGCGGCACATATCGGATCTGACCTCCGCTCTGGGCGACCCGACCCGGCGGGCGATCTACATCGCGGTCCGGGAGTCTGCCGACGCTTTGACCACCTCCGAGGTCGCGGAGCTGTTCTCGATTCATCCCAACGTGGCACGACATCACCTCGACCTGCTCACGGCCGACGGCTACCTCGCGGTCAGCCTGCCCCAACCACGTTCGGGTGGGCCCGGCGCCGGCCGCCCCGCCAAACGATATGAGGCGACGTCGAAGGAAGTCACCGTTCACTTCGCACCCCGCCGCTTCGAGATGCTGGTCGAGATGCTGATTCAGATCCTCAACGAGGTGCACCCTCCGAACGTGGGCGCGATCGCGGAAAAGGTCGGCCGATCGTACGGGGCCGAGCTTGCCTCCGAGATCGGCGCCACCGGTGAACCTGGCTACGAGGGAGCGGTGAAGGCGGTTGCGTCGGCGATGACCGGCCTCGGCTTCACGATCGACCCCGACCCTGCCGAAGGGCAGCTTCTCACCTCCCACTGCCCGTTCGGTGAGGCTGCGACCAGCCACCCGGAGGTGATCTGCTCCCTGGATCGGGGAATAGTGGCGGGGTTGTTCGGCGGGCTCTCTTATTCATGCGAGCCGGTCGTCATACCCCACACCGCGCTCGAGGACGACTGCGTCACCAAGGTCCCGGTGAGCATCACCCCGGCTTGACCCCGGTTTCACCCGTCGAGGGATCGAGCTTTGTTCGAGTCCTGCCTCGAAAACGAAGCCAGGTCGCGGTTGTAGTCTCAGGGGACCTGAGAAAACACCGACCCGAAAGGCCATCATGACCAACGATCCGTTCGGGGCTCGCAGCACGATCGACACCGCCCTGGGAACCCGGGAGATCGCCCGGTTGGACGCGGTCGAGGGGTGCGAGATCCTTCCCTACTCGATAAAAGTCCTCGCAGAATCGGCGCTCCGCAACCTCGACGAGGTCGCAGTGACTGCCGACGACGTCCGGCGGCTCGCCGCCTACGACGCAAGAGATGTCGGGGAGCAGGAGGTGCCATTCATACCCGGGCGGGTGGTCCTTCAGGACTTCACCGGGGTCCCGGCGGTCGTCGACCTTGCCGCGATGAGGTCGGCAATCGTCCGGATGACGGGCGATGAGAGCTCCGCCCAGAAGGTCAACCCGCAGATTCCCGCCGACCTCGTCATCGACCACTCGGTCCAGGTCGACGCCTTTGCCCGATCCGATGCCCTGGTCATCAATTCCAGGAAGGAATTCGAGCGAAACCAGGAACGCTACGAGTTCTTGAAATGGGGCCAGTCTGCGTTCGCCAACTTCCGGGTGGTGCCACCGGCGACCGGGATAGTCCACCAGGTCAACCTGGAGTACCTGGCCAAGGTCGTCTGGGATGACGGGCGGAGCCTGTATCCGGACAGCCTGGTGGGCACCGACAGCCATACGACGATGATCAACGGGCTCGGCGTGGTGGGCTGGGGCGTCGGCGGCATCGAAGCGGAGGCAGCCATGGTGAGCCAGCCGATCTACATGCTTCTCCCCGAGGTGGTCGGGTTCCGCCTCACGGGGAAACTGTCCGAAGGGGCGACGGCCACCGATCTGGTCCTCCGGGTCACCGAGATACTGCGCGCTCATGGCGTCGTCGGGAAGTTCGTCGAGTTCCACGGGCCGGGTCTCACCGACATGCCCGTTGCCAATAGGGCCACGATCGCAAACATGGCGCCGGAGTACGGGGCAACGGTCGGCTTCTTCCCGGTAGACGAGCAGACCCTCACCTACCTGCGGCTCACCGGACGGGACGACAAGCTCATCGACGCGGTCGAGCAGTACTACAAGGAACAGGGGATGTGGCGTGACGACGACCGCGAGATCGCGTACTCGTCTCACCTGGAGCTTGACATGTCGACCGTCGAGCCGTCTCTCGCCGGCCCCAAGCGACCTCAGGACCGCATCTCCCTCGCCGGGATGAAGCAGCAGTGGCAACAGGACCTGACCAATGTCTTCGGAAAGGCCAGCGCCGCCATGGTGGGAACCGTGGAGGAGATGGCGTCGGAGGGCGGGCCACCGGCCAATGACGTCAACGGGCGCGGTAAGGCGCAGGTCACGTATGAGGGCGAGACCTTCACCCTGGAAGACGGTGACGTGACCATCGCCGCGATCACTTCCTGCACCAACACCTCCAACCCTGACGTGATGGTGGCCGCGGGCCTGGTGGCGCGAAAGGCCAAGGAGCTCGGCCTGACCCGGAAGCCGTGGGTCAAGTCATCCCTTGCTCCCGGGTCCAAGGTGGTGACGGAGTACCTGGAGAGCTCCGGTCTCCTGCCCGACCTGGAGTACCTCGGCTTTCATATCGTCGGGTACGGGTGTACCACCTGCATCGGGAACTCCGGGCCACTCCCCACCGAGATCTCGGCCGCAATCGCTTCCAATGACCTGGTGACGGCATCGGTGCTGTCGGGCAATCGCAATTTCGAGGGTCGGATATCACCCGATGTCCGGGCCAACTACCTGGCCTCACCGCCGTTGGTGGTGGCCTATGCCATCGCCGGGACCGTCGACTGGGATCCCATCAAAGACCCGATCGGCACCAGCCAGTCGGGAGACGAGGTGTTCCTCGCCGACATCTGGCCGGCCCAGACCGAGATCGCATCGATCGTCGCCACCAACGTGACTCAGTCGCAGTTCACGGAGAAGTACGCGGATGTCTTCACCGGCTCCGAGGAGTGGAGGATGATCTCGACACCCGAGTCAGACCTCTACCACTGGCGGCCCGACTCGACCTATATCCAGGAGCCACCGTTCTTCGAGGGCCTCACCCACGATGTCCGCGCCGTCGAGCCGATCCGCGAGGCACGGGTGCTGGCCAAGTTGGGTGACTCGGTGACCACCGACCACATCAGCCCGGCCGGCTCGATCGCAGTCGACTCGCCCGCCGGGAAGTACCTGATCGAGCATGGGATCCAACCCGCCATGTTCAACTCGTATGGATCGCGGCGGGGTAACGACCGGGTGATGACCCGGGGGACCTTCGCCAACATCAGGGTCCGCAACCAGCTGGCGCCAGGCACCGAGGGCGGCTGGACCACCGACCTTCTCGACGGCCAGGTCAAGAGTATCTACGAGGCGGCCCTCCACTATCAGTCGGAGGGTGTCCCGCTGATCGTTCTCGGCGGCGTCGACTACGGCATGGGGTCCTCGCGTGACTGGGCGGCGAAGGGCTCGTTCCTCCTGGGCGTCCGGGCCGTCATCGTCAAGTCGTTCGAGCGAATCCATCGATCGAACCTGGTGATGATGGGTGTTCTGCCGCTCGAGTTCGCCGCGGGTGAGGACGCCGACACTCTCGGGCTGGACGGGACGGAGTCTTTCGACATCGGCGTCGACGACGACCTCCTGCCCCGGCAGATCGTGAAAGTCACCGCCACCCGGACCGACGGCTCCAAGGTGGAATTCGACACCGTCGCCCGAGTGGACACGCCAATCGAGGTCGTTTACCTCCGGAACGGTGGGATCCTCCACTACGTGCTGAGAAGGATGGCCTCTGACTGACGACGCGACAGGTCCCTTGCCGTCGCGGGGCGGCGTCCTCACCGGGGTCTTCGTCGCCGTGGTCGCGATCGGGTTGGTGATCGGCTGGATCGTGAGCAGCACCACTGGTCCTGCCGCGGCCGTGGGCGAGACGGCGCCTGACTTCACCGTGACCCTGATCGAAGGCGGCCAGTTCGACCTGTCGACTCACTTCGAGGAGGACGGACGGCCGATCGTGCTCAACCTGTGGGCCTCATGGTGTGGCCCCTGCCGCACCGAGATCCCGGCGATCTCGAACTGGTCGTTGAGGAACCCGGAGGTCCTGGTGCTGGGAGTCGCGGTCGAGGACCAGGACGACGACTCTCGGGCATTGGCCGCCGAACTCCGGCCGGCGTACCAGCTGGCCATCGGGAGCAGCGAGTTCAGGGGCGCCTACCCCAGCCTGGGTCTGCCCGCGACCTACATCATCGACGCCAACGGCGACATTGCCGATTTGATCAACGGCATAGTCGACGAAGACTCGCTCGACGCCAGGTTCGAAGCAGCTATATCCGGGTGAGATAATCGATATAGGCGAGATTCGGGCCGGAGACGAGCTCGGCCGACACGATGAGCCGCTCCCGTGCCGAGTACTTGGGGTTGCAGGTGGTCAAGGTCAGCCAGCCGCCTTCCTTTTCGTCGGTGACCCACACATCGGTGGGGGCGACGATGAGAAGCTCCCTCACCTCGTAGACGTGGGTTCCTATCGCCGTCTCCACCTCGATGACATCGCCCGGCTCCAGCCGATCGAAGTCGTGGAAGGGGCGACCATATGTGGTCCGATGCCCCGAGATCACCGAGTTCCCCGGCTGACCCGGCAGCGGGGTCCCCGGCATGTGGCCCGGCCCTTTCTGCAGGGTGGGCCTGTCGACGCCCTCGAAGATGACGACACGAAGGTCGAGGCTGGGGACTCTGATGAAGGCGAAACCCTCCTCGGCGACCGGGAGATCCTCGGTGTGATATTCGATCGGCGGGTCGTCCGGCGACCCATCCTCGGGTTTGACCTCGACCACTTCTGGTGGGTCCTGGCGGTTGGTCTCCAGCCGGACAACCAACTCATCCTGCGCCTCATCTTGGACCCGAGCATTCACCAGGTCGGTTCCATACAGCTGCCAACCGAGATAGCCGAGTACGAAGATGCCGCTCCAAATGAGTGCCCAGCCGGCGACCTGGATTCTTCGCTGCATGAGGAGAAAGGCTAAATCAGGGGGACCGCAACGGGAGTGGGTCTAGTGGCCCGTCACTAACGACCGGTCCATCTCGGCTGGCGCCTCTCCAGGAACGCTTCGACTCCCTCTGCAGCGTCGTCCGTCATCAGAACCTCGGTCAAGCCCAGCTGCAGCCGATCGAGTGCGGCGTCGAGATCACCGTCCACCATCGAGTAGAAGGAGTCTCTCCCGATGAGGCTGGTCGCCGGGCTGGTGGCCACGAGGGCCGTGACCACCTCGTCGATCGCGGCGTCGAGATGGTCGCGCCGGACCACCCGGGAGACGGCCCCGATCCGCAGCGCCTCGCCAGGGCTGATCATCCGCCCGGTGAGCATCAACTCGAGTGCCGCCTTCCTGGGCAGGGTACGGGCCAGGATCGCCGAGATCATCATCGGCCACAGCCCAACCCGGGCCTCGGTCGTCCCGAGCTTGGCGTCGTCGACGCAGATCGTCACATCGCAGGCGACGGCGAGGCCGAAGCCACCGGCAAGCGCGTGACCGTTGACCCGGGCCACCGTCGGCTTGCCCCCGGACCACATCAGCCGGAACAGGTCCTTCAACGCTCCCCGTTCCTCATGGAGACCCAGAGCATCGTCGGCGAACGACCCGGAGAGGTCCCCACCGGCGCTGAAGGCCTGATCTCCGGCACCGGTGTAGACGATCACCCTCACCTCGTCGTCCTCCACGGCGTCGCGGGTGGCATCGGCCAGCTGTCGCATTGTCTCCACCGACAGTGGATTCATCTTGTCCGGCTGATCGATGGTGATCGTGGCCCGACCCGAGGCCACCCGATATTGGATGTTCCGCTCCATTCCCGATCAGCCTTTCACACGATTACCGTCGACGCCCATGGTATGGCTTGCGATCGTCCTCTTCCTCGCACTCGTGATCGCGATGTTCCGGGGCGGCCGTCTCTCCAACCTCGCCGACATCAGGCTGCGGGCCTGGTGGCTCCTCGTCGTCGGCGTCCTGCTCCAGGTCGGCACCAGGTTCCTCCCCGACGAGTCGTGGGCCGACACCGCCGGCGTTTCCATGGTGCTGGTTTCGTTCGGGCTGCTTCTGGTGATGGTGATCCTGAACCGAGCCGAGCCCGGAATGTGGCTGGCCGGCATCGGGATCCTGATGAATTTCACCGTGATCGCCGCCAACGGCGGTATGCCGGTCCTCGGCGAGGCGGCCGAGGTCGCCAGCGGGTTCACCGTCGCCGACCCCGACGTGGCCGGTTCGTTCAAACATGTCCGGTTGGACGACACCTCGCGGATCGTGTTTCTCGCCGATGTGATACCGCTCCGGCTCGGTTCGATGGGCACCGTGATCAGCCTCGGCGACGTCTTCCTCGCCGTGGGGCTGGGCCGTTATCTCGAGGCCGAGCTGCGCCGACCTCGTCGGTGGTTCCGCAAGGGCGCATCTGCCGAGCCGGGATCTGCAGCAGGCGTCTAGCGAGCTGTCGCCGGGACGGCGGTGAGGACGCCGCGGGTCTGGAGGAGACGCCGAACCGACGCCACCACCTGCGGGTCGTACTCGTAGGCGGCGCCGGCATGGAGGTTCTCCATGGCCTGCAGGGGCGACAGCCCCTGGTCATGCACCTGCCAGTCGTATGCGGCCGCCACCTTCACGATCCGGGACACGATCGAGATGTCGGGATCGGACTGCTCGCCGGGCCGGCGATAAGGCTGATATTGATCGCGGACATGGTCCGCGACCCGATCCAGGTACGGGGACTCGCCGATTATCTCCGCGCTCCATCGGGCGATGTCGTCGTCGGTGTAGCCCATGCGGAGAATCTGGGGCTCGTTGAGACTCACCCGGCCGATGTCGTGCATGAGCCCGGCGTATTCGACGTCCTCGACCTCGACCGGGCCCAGCCCGATCTCTTTGGCAATTGACGACGCCAGCGCGGTGGTCCTGTCGGCATGGCCGTCGATCCCCAGTCCCGACACCTCAGGAATCCTCGCCAGGGCCCGGATCGTCTGCTTGTAGGTGACGCGAGTCTTCTGGAACCGGCGGAAAGCACTGTGGGCAAACCAGTAAGGGAGCGCCGCTATCGGAAGCGCCCGCCAGCCGATGGCGGGATACATCTCGCCGTACAGGGCACCGGTCAGGGCCAGGCCCACGAACACGTTGAGATCGTGGATCAGCGCCCGGGCCAGGTAGGTGCGGGATAGCTCACGGGGGCCGAGAATGATCAGCGCCCTGAGCAGCACCTCGGTGACGATCCACGCCGAGAGCGCCACACCAAACGGGAGTAAGTCCTCCCAACCGCCGTCGAGACCGGCGTAGACGCCGACCCGCATCCCCGAGTACACCGTCGCATAGACGATGTACCCGGCCAGCCTTCGGGTCAACGATGACAGGAGCTCCTCGTGCTCCTCGCCCCGCGAGAGCCGGAGCACCCAGACGGCGGCCAGACCGATTCCGTAGATGCCGATCGCCCCGGCGAGGTCCACCGAATTGCCTTCTCCGAGCACGAAGGGGATGGCGGCCGCGACCGCGAGACCGGTGGTGAAACGATTCCCGGAGTTCGAGGCGGAAACGCCGAAAAGCGACGCCACCACGAGCAGCGCCGCAGCCACCATGAGCCCCATCGGCTCACTGGAGGCCCGGACCGCTGCAGTAAGCCCGACCCCGAGGGCGATCATGGGGAAGGCCCAGGAGACGATCACAACGGTTCGTCTGTTCCATTCAGCCACGAAGGGTCAGCTCCGGCTCTTCGGCGAGACGGCGTGCCATCTCCTCGTCGTTGACATGGGGCGCTCCCCAGGATCTGCCACTCTTGTTCAAGGCCTTCTCGAACGCATCCACCACATCGGGGTGGAACTGTCTGCCGGCGTGACGTCTCAGCTCGCCGAGGGCATATTGCTGAGACAGCGCCATGCGATATGACCTGGCCGACGTCATGGCGTCGAAGGAGTCGGCGACGGCGACGATCGAGGCTTCCAAACTGGGAGGTCTCCCCTCGGAATGGCCCTGGCCCCCGTAACCGCTTCCGTCGTAGTTGCTGTGGTGACCGGACGCGATGTACACCATCGGCTGCAGGAAGTCGACCTCGGCCAGGATCTCCTCGACGAGATGCGCATGTTTCTTCATCTCCTCGTACTCCTCTTCGTCGAGCCGCCCCCGCTTGCGGATCAACTCGGTGGGCACTGCCAGTTTTCCCAGGTCATGGATCAGAGAGGCCCATTTCACCGTCTCCAGTTGGGTACCGGTGAAAGCGAGCTCATCCCCGATCATCTGTGCGAAGAAGGCAACTCGTTCGGTGTGGCCCCGGGTGTACATGTCCTTGGCCTCGAGGGTCTTGACGAAGCCCTTGATCGAGCCGAGATGGGCCTCCCGTAGCTGAGAGAAGGCGTACAGAGACATGTGGCCGATGGCGTACACCCCGATGACGAGGACCAGCAGGGCGGAGCGGCTGACGATGAGATAGGCGGCCCCGATCAGACCACCGACCAGCCCCATCCCCACCTCCGAGGTGAGTAGGACGTGCATCTGGGACCAGGGCTCGAGATTTTCGTCGCCGTAGACCCGTTTCACCGCATACCGGACCATGACGGTTTGGACGGTCGTCCACGACAGTGCCGCGAGAGCCGATGCAAGGGCAACTAGAAGCAAGGTGTCCTGGCTCGCGACTCCGATGTCACCGAGTAGGAGATCGAGCAACAACCCGGCGGAGGCTGCGGCCAGGACCATCTGACCGACGTTGGCCAGTGGTTGGAAGATCCGTCGCTCGCGGAAGTCATCGAGGGCAAATGGACCCATCACCGCCATCAGCGCCATGCCGAACATGGCGTCGGAGTCGGGTTGGATGGCAAAGATGACCCCGGCGGTCATCATCACCATCAGCGAAGAAGACTGCATCATCCGGTCGTTGACCTCGACCGCGAACAACTCGAGGATGACGAAGAGGGCGGTGAAGGGGGCCCAGATCAGCCAGTTGGGGGCGTCAGAGAAAACGATGGCTGCGATCAGGGCGGAGACGCCGATCAGCAGGTAGACGGCTCCGATCAGAATCTTTTGCTGCGCGGCAAAACCGAGACGGTCAAACCGTCCCAGCCAGCCTCGTCTCGGTTTCCATTCCATACAGGTGCCCCGACAGTCGTGTCACTGTCACACATGTGAGCGGTGAGCCGGCGTCATTCATCAGCCGATCTTTATGCCCTTACGCAACCAGCACTCCCAGGTGCGCTCGGGTTGGTTAGGTATCCGTGCAAACGGGCCTGTTGTTTCACGACGCTCACCTTTGGCTGTCGTATTCCACCGACAGTGATTGCCGGTGGTGGACGATCCGCTCCGCTGGGTAGATGTGCGTTCAATTCACAAGAGGCCGACGCCTGACGCCGGTCTCACCCAATCCCCGGCAAATGGTGTCTTTGCGGGGAACCTTCACATATCAAAAGGCCCCTGACTTCGCCCGCCATGTGGGCCGGGGCGGACGGGTCACGGACCACATCGCCCCACGGCTTCCTGAATGGATAGCTCCAGCACCAGCCAATCTAGAGGGAGGCAGCGGGCTGAACAAGAGAAATGTCCTTGGGTGGCTGTTGCGACCGCCCCGAACAAGTACGCTGACACCCACAGTGGACGTTGTTGCTCTCCAGGAGAAAATCGGCCGGATCGACGGCGTGGAAGCGGCCCGGGTCGTCGGCGGGAACGGCCAGATCACCGAAATCCACGTGCTGGCGCGACGGACCAAGCCCGCAAAACAGCTGGTGAGAGATGTGCAGTCGCTGAGCCAGGCCCTATTCGGCGAAGACATCGACCGCAGGGTGGTCTCGGTGGTCCAACTGGCCGACTCCGATCTGGACGGCGGGCTTCGCCCGGCGCTCGTCGACGTCGCCGAGACGCTGGACGGATCGAGGGCGGAGGTGAAAGTGAGCCTGCGCTGGGGCGGCGAGATTCTGCAGGGCTCGGCGAGCGGAGCCGCCGCATCCACCATGCGCGCAAGACAGGTCGCCGAAGCCACCGTCGACGCGGTGCGCGCCGCGATTCACCCCGAAGCAGCCCTTGCCGTCAATTCGATGGACGTGCCCGAGCTGGGGAATCGCCACGTGGCGGTGGCGCAGATCGTCCTGGTCACGGAGGCCCGCGAGCGGCTCCTCATCGGATCTGCCTACGTCGAGGAGGACGAGGCCAGAGCGGTGGTCCGGGCGGTCCTCGACGCCCTGAACCGGGTGCTTCCCGACCTCCGAAACGACATCAAAGGCGGCTAGCCCCGGATCTGCCTGACGATTTCCGCCTGGGTCTCGTCGTCGAGCCCGGCGATCGGTCCCAGTGAGTAGAAGCCGACCCGCTGCAGTCGCGCCTCACATCTGGCTCGAATCGCGGCACCGAGCCCGTCCAGCGGCGCGATGACCGCGACTTCCTCCACCGCCTCGTCGGGCACCACCGCCGCCATCTCATCCCAACGGCCCCGGCGGGCCAGGGCTCTCAGCTCGTCGTTGAAGCCCCAGTCGTTGGCCTCGAATATCGGGGCATATGAGGGCGTCGACCCGTAGAACGAGATCTGGTGGCGAATGGGCTCGATGCTCTGCTCCAGCTCCGCCTGGGTGGCCCCGGTGGCGACGAAGAGCGCCGCAACACGATCGACGTCTTCGATGGATCGTCCCGCTGACTCGGCGCCCACGGTGATCTGAGGGATGACCACATCGTCGAGATATCTCGTCGTGTGAAAGGGATGGACATGGAACCCGTCGCACATCTCCCCTGCCAACTTGCTCAAGTACGGCCCCACACCGGCGATATAGACAGGGATAACGGGGTTAGGAATCGGGCCCGGGTTGAAAAACGGGGTCATAAGGGAGAACTGGTAGTAGTCCCCCTCGTAAGCGAGGGGGACTGCGCTTTGGAAGGTGTCCCAGATCGCCCTCAGCGCCAGTATGTAATCCTTCAGCTGCGGCCCCGGCTTGTCCCATGTCGATGAGAACCGTCGAACGATGTGGGCCCTCACCTGGGTCCCGAGGCCGAGCATGAACTTGCCCGCCGACATCCTCGCCAGGTCCCAGGCGACGATCGCAGTCGTCATCGGAGACCGGGGGAAGGCCACTGAGATCCCGGTCCCGAGCTCGAGGCCCGGTGCCGCCGCCGACGCCAGGGCTAGTGGGAGGTAAGGATCGAACTGGGTCTCGGCGGAGAAGAACCCGTCGTAGCCGAGCCCGGCCGCCTTCACCGCCGCCTCTGCTGCCCCATCCGGCGGCCCGGTGAACCAATAGTCGACTTTCATGATTCTCAGGATAGGTCTCGCCGACGAGGCTGTAGCCTGGGCATTGTCATGAAGAAAACGGCCAAGTTCATAGGAGTCATCGGAGGCGCTGCCGCGCTCATCTGGGCGATGCGGGATCGGTTTGTCACCGTCGCCACATCCCGTGAGCCCGACGCTCCCCAGTTCCGAGCGGTGCGCCAGCAGGGCCCGAAGCCGGGTTTGAGCGCCATCGACGGAATCGGGCCCGTCTTTGCCAATCGGCTCGAGGCGGCGGGGCTAAGGAGTGTCAGCGACCTGGCCGAGGCCTCTCCGGATCGAGTCGCCGAAGCCGCCGGGGTGAGCGCGACGAGGGCTCGCAGCTGGATCGACCAGGCTCTGAACCAAGTCTGACGTGCCCTACCTCCACAACCCGGAGGATCTGGGCGACTACCTGGGCGAGGAACCGCCCTATCGAGCCGATCAACTGAAGAACTGGCTCTACCGGACACCGGTTCTCGACGTCTCCGCGATGACCAACCTGCCGGCGGAGCTCCGGGACCGTATTGGAACGTCACTGTGGCCGTTTCGAGTGGAGCGCGAGCAGATGGGCGACGGAGGGACGACGATCAAATGGTTGTTTCGGGCGCCCGACGGAGCGGCCTACGAGTCGGTGCTCATGGGCTATCCGAGGCGGACCACGCTCTGCATCTCGAGTCAGGCGGGTTGCGCCCTCGGCTGCACCTTTTGTGCGACCGGCCAGTTCGGGTTCGAGCGCCACCTCGAGGCTGGAGAGATCGCCGCCCAGGTCGCATATGCCCGGGCGTTTCTGAGGGAGATCGGTATCCCCGGGTCGCCGCGGCGTCTCACGAATGTCGTCTTCATGGGCATGGGCGAACCGCTGGCCAACTATGACAGGGTGCGCGAGGGGCTCCGGCGCATGATCGAGGTCATGGGGATGTCGGCGAGATCAATAACCGTGTCGACGGTGGGGATGATCCCCGGGATCCGGCGTCTGACCGAGGATCCCTGGCCGGTGTATCTGGCGATCAGCCTCCACGCTGCCGACGACGAGCTGCGCACCTCGCTCGTGCCCATCAACAAGCGGTATCCCCTCGCCGACCTCGAGGCGGCGGCGATCGGCTACTTCGAGGAGAAGGGGCGGCGGATCTCCATCGAGTGGACGATGATGGACGGGGTCAACGACGGGGACGACCAGGCCGAGAAGCTGGCGCGGATCGCGTCGAGGATGCGGGCCCACGTCAACCTCATCGCCCTCAACCCCACCCCGCTCACGGCCGAGTCGGCATCGCCGCGGCTGCGCATCGAGGCCTTCGCCAAGCTGCTGGAGAGACGAGGGGTCAACGTCACAGTGCGTGACACGAGAGGACGCGACATCGACGCCGCGTGTGGCCAGTTGCGGGTAATTGCTGGCACTCCGCCGACCGGGGGTTAGGCTGCTTGGTGCGGAGCGGATCAGGGGCTGAAGGAGTCGTGCCTTCAAATGCCCAAATTTCGTCGTACCCGAGCCGCCGCCGTCGCCCTGGCACTCGCCATCCTCGTAGCAACAGTCTCGGTGGACTACACCGTCAAGAGGGGCGACACCCTCGGCCAGATCGCCAGCGAGAAGGGTGTCGAGCTGAGCGACCTGATCGACGCCAACGACATCTCCAACCCGGACCTCATCTTCCCCGGCCAGATCCTGATCATCCCGGGCAAGGATGGGAAGCCGTCGGTCATCCACGTCGTCATCAGGGGTGACACCCTCAACCGGATCGCCATGAACTACGGCGTGAGCTCAGCGAAGCTTGCGTCCGCCAACTCACTCGCCAACCCGGATCTCATCTTTCCCGGACAGGAGATCGTCATCAAACCGGGCAAGTCGTCAGGTGGCGGCGGGGACGGTGGAGGTGGAGACGGAGGATCCGACG
>Ga0256865_1000398_pt1 | contig 15116 bp, 10 predicted proteins | sample RVTome_14_FD_187337 | JGI IMG/M metagenome (GOLD analysis project Ga0256865, IMG submission 187337) | Soil microbial communities from uranium-contaminated site in the Upper Colorado River Basin, Wyoming, United States - RVT145D125 HiSeq ... | reverse complement strand
GCCTCGACGTTTCCCGCTGCCGTCAATATACCCGGAAATTTTTCAGGGAAGTACTAAAATTTTTCAGCGCTCGCGCTGAAAAATTGCAGGATCCGGCGCGGCAGCCACAGGAGATTGCCGGGAAACGGCCCGCTGACGAACCCGGCGTGGCCGCCCTCGTCCGGCTGCTCGAGCACGACCGCTGGAGCCAGCTCATCCGGCAGCGGCATTGCCTCGAAGGGCAGGAAGGGATCATTGCGCGCGTTGACCATGAGCGTGGGCACCGCGATGTGCCCCAGCCACGGCTTGCTGCTGGCGCGCGTCCAGTAGTCATCGACGCCGGCGAAGCCGTGCAGCGGCGCCGTGACCACGTCGTCGAATGCCCGCAGGGTCCGGGCGGCGCGCACGATGCGGGCGTCGTAGAGGCCCGGGAAGCGCGAGAGCTTCGCCAGGCTCTTCTCCTTCATCGTCCACAGGAAATTCCGTGCGTACACGAGATTGAAACCGCGCCCCAGGGCGTCGCCTGCCGCCATCAGGTCAACCGGCGCCGACACGGCAGCGGCACGCTCGACGACTTTACATGCGGAGGCGCCGGTTTCGCCCAGCCATTTGAGCAGCACGTTGCCGCCCAGCGAAACGCCGGCGGCGTAGAGAGGAGCGCCCGCCTGAGCTGCGGCGAGGCGTCGCAGGATCCAGTCCACCTCGGCGCTGTCGCCCGAATGATAGGCGCGCGGCAGGCGGTTCGGCTCGCCGGCGCAGCCGCGAAAGTGGACGACGGCGCCGCGCCAGCCCCGATGCGCGACTGCCGCCATCAGCGCGAGCGCGTAATGGCTGCGCGAGCCGCCTTCCAGCCCGTGAAACAGCACCACTAACGGGGACAAACCACGTTGTCCTTGCCTGGCTGGCTCCTGCGCCTGAGAGGGTGAAAACGAGGGTGAAAACGTGGTCTGTCCCCGATTTATCTCGACCCAGTCGAGCTCGATGCAGTCGCCGTCGGGCGTATCCCAGCGCTCGCGCCGGTAGGGGACGTCCGGGCGCGCCGCGAAACGGGCTGCATAAATGGTCTGCGCGTGGCCGCCCGGAAGCCAGGCCGGGGCGCGATACGGGGCACCCGTCACGATGCAGGTGTCAAGGGTCAGACTCGACATTCCGACGGTGAGCTGACTTCTCGAGCGTGAGTGAACGGAAAGTCGAGCCTGACCCTCCACGGGTTTACTGAACGCAGAACTACTTCCGTTTGACGTAGGCGGCGGCGCTCGTGCCGGCGAGCTTGCCGAAGACCGAACCGGAGGTAAGCCCCGTGCCGCCGGGGTAATTGTGATAGAAGATGCCGCCCACCATTTCTCCCGCCGCGAAGAGACCGGGAATGGGCTTCCCCGCGGTGTCCTCGACCTCGCCGCTCTTGCTCACCTTCACCCCGCCGAAGCTGAACGTGACGCCGCAGGTGACGGCAAAGGCCTCGAAGGGCGGCTCGTCGATCCGGTTCGCCCAGTTGCTCTTGTTGATCCTGAGGCCTTCCGTGCAGCGGCCGTCCTTGATCGCCATGTTGAACGGGATGTCGGTGCGCACCGCCTTGTTGTACTCCTGTATCTCGCGCAGACAGTTTGCGCCGTTCACGCCGTCCAGCTTTTTCACGAGCTCCTCGAGCGTGTCGGCGCGCGCCTTCGTCACCTGCTTGATGCGGTACTCGTCGCGCAGCACCGGGATGATCTTCTTGTCGAAGATCTGCCACGCGAACATGCCGGGCTGCTCCAGTATGACCCGCCCGTACTTGGCATAGGTGTAGTTGCGGAAATCGGCGCCTTCGTCCACGAAACGCTCGCCGCGGGCGTTCACCATGATGCCCCACGGATAGCTGTGCTTCTGGAACTGGTCGCCCACCGCGAGATCGCCGAAGGGGGGAGCGTTCATGTCCCAGCCGACCGCATGACAGCCCGACCAGTGGCCGTAGGGCATGGCGCCGGCGTCGAGCGCCATCTTGATCCCCTGGCCCGTGTTGTAACGGGTGCCGCGCACCTTTGCCAGGTCCCAGCCCGGGCCGAGATAACGGGCGCGCATCTCCGCGTTGGACTCGAAGCCGCCGCAGGCCAGCACGACGGCGTTCGAGTGAATCTGCACGTTCTTGCCGCGGTGCCTCGCCCGCACGCCCAGCACGCGACCGTCGTCATCGGTGATGAGCGAGACGGCGGGAGTCTCGTAGAAGATCCTGATGCCCTCGCGCTCGCACGCCTTGTGCTCGTTCTCGACGAGGCCGGGGCCACCGCCCCACGTCTCCGCCGCGAGACCGCCCCAGAACTTGTAGCGCTTATCGTCGATCTTGTAGGACTGGCGGCCGTAGCTCGGCTGGAAGCGAACGCCCTTCTTGCGCATCCACACCAGGGTCTCGAAGCTGCGGGAGATCAGGATCTCGCAGAGATCGGGATCGGTGCTGTACTGCGTGATGCGGCCCATGTCGTCGTAGTAGGCCTCGGCAGTGTAGCTGCCGAAGTCATGGGTGTTCTTTTCATCCTCCGTAAGATCGGGGATGAGTTGCGCCAGATCATCGACGCCGTTGAAGGCCACCCGCATCAAACCGGCGGTGTAGCGGCTGTTGCCGCCGCAGTCCTCGATCGGCGCGGCTTCCAGCATGATGACGGACGCGCCGTTCTCGCGCGCGGCGAGCGCCGCGCAGGCGGCCGCGTTGCCCGCGCCGACCACGATCACGTCGGGTTTTCCAAAATCGGTAATGCTCATTGCTCTCCTTCAGCTTCGTGAAACGTCAAACGTGAAACACGAAACGTGAAACGTAAGCGATGTGCGAAGACGACCGAAGGACTCGCGTTTTACGTTTTACGTTTCGCGGAGTCAGTGCAGCGTCTTCGGCTCCCGCCTCCGCTCGGAGTCGGCGGTGGTCGCCGCAGCGGGCGCCGGCGAGGCATGATGCGCCACCATTCGCCAGCCCCGCTCGGTCCGCAGGTAGATGTTGGTCGCGATCATCGGCGCGCGCGGGCGGGATTCGCCCGCGATCATGATGTGCTCGTAAACACTGTGCACGGACAACATCATGCCCCGGACGTACTGCTGGTCGCGCAGCTGAAAACGCAACGTCTGGCCGCCCGCGAATACCTGGCGCCAGGATTCGCGCACGCGCTCGACGCCCGCGACCCGGGGCCCCTGCGGGTGGATGCAGTAGATGTCGTCGTCATCGGCCCACACGGCCATCATCGCCTCGAGGTCCGATCTGGTGAATGCGTCGTAAAACGCAGCCTCGGCGTCCTGCGGCGTGGGATACAGCGCCTTCTTCATAGCAGCCTGTCGAACGCGGCCTCAATCGCCGTGATTCGTAGCGTGGCCCGATGGCTTCGATCGATGCCCGGGCGACAGGCTGCTTACAATGAAGCCAATCAGGCATCCAAACGATGTCCCGGCTGGAATAGACTGCATCTGCACAGCATTCCTCCCGCACCCGCCCCATTCGCTGGTGTTCTTCATGTCAGGAGTTTGTCGGACCCTGGCCCGGCAAACTCCTAGATTCTATCAAAGTCGATCTCCTCCAGAACGCGGTCCGGCGCGAGCTGGTTCATGCAGTTGAAATGCCCCAGGGGGCACTCGCGCTTGAAGCACGGGCTGCACGGCAGCTCGAGCGTCAGGATCCGGGCATTGGGCGAGAGCGGCGGCGTGAACTCGGGGCTGCTCGAGCCGTAAAGGGCGACCTGCGGCTTGCCGAGCGCGGCGGCGATGTGCATCAGGCCGGAATCGTTGGTCACCACGAACGCCGTCGCAGAGAGGAGGTCGATCGCCTCGCCGAGCGTGGTTTGCCCGCACAGATTGCGGCAGACGCCGCCCGCGGCGCGGGCAATCTCGGAGCCCAGTTGCGAATCCTTTGGCGAGCCGATCAGCCAGACCGCACAGCCGCGCGCGGCGATGCCCTGCGCCAGCTCGGCAAAATGGCGCGCCGGCCAGCGCTTGGCAGGGCCGTATTCCGCGCCCGGACATAACGCTGCTGCGGGGCGCTGCCGGTCGAGGTCGAGCCGGGCGAGGAGCGCGCGGCGCGCTGCTTCATCGACGCGCAGGCCGAGAGGCGGCAGCGGCAGGCGAAGCGTGTCCCCGCGGGCAAGCGCGAGCTCGCCGTAGCGCTGGGCGAGCTGCAGCAGCCGTTCCGGCGCCGGCCGGCGCGCGTCCGTCAGGAGCGCGTATCGGGCCTCGCCGATATAGCCGGTGCGCACGGGAATGCCGGCAAAAAGAGGCACCAGCGCGGACTTGAAGGTATTGGGCAGGACGATGGCCTGGTCATAGCTTTCGCTCCGCAGCCCTCGCGCAAGCTTCCAGCGCGCGGCGATCCGGAGCTCGCCGTGGCCAACCGGCATGTCGATCGCGCGCCGCACCTCGGGCAGGCGCTCCACCAGCGGCCGCGTCCAGCCCGGCGCAAGGACATCGATGACGGGCTCTCCGTGCCGCGCGCGCAAGAGCTTCAGCATCGGCTGCGCGAGGACCATGTCCCCGATCCACGAAGGACCAACAACCAGGATCTTCACGAATGCGGAATGATGAATGATGAACGATGAACGGCGCCGAAGCTCATTCCGTATTCATCATTCCGCATTCATCATTGGGCGCGGTGTTTGGTGTCCGCCGCCGGTGGCGCCGCCTTTGAGCGTGTAGCGGGTTCCGCAATAGGGGCAGAGCGCCTCGCCGGTCTTCTCGATCGGCAGGAATACGCGTGGATGCGCGTTCCAGAGCAGCATCGAGTCCATCGGGCAATGCAGCGGGAGGTCCTTTGCCGTGACCTCGATGCGGCGCGACCTGTTAGCCGTCTGTTCGGTCATGGATCAGCAGCCGTGGCTTACCCGGCCACCGGCGTCAGCCACTCGCTGTAGCGGTCCGATTTTCCGGTCACGCAATCGAAAAACGCCTTCTGCAGCTTTGCTGTTACCGGCCCGCGCTGGCCCGCGCCGATCACGCGGTTGTCGAGCTCGCGGATCGGCGTCACTTCCGCCGCAGTGCCGGTAAAGAAGGCCTCGTCCGCGGTATAGACCTCGTCGCGCGTTATGCGTTTGGCAACGATGGACATTCCGAAGTCGCTGGCGATGCGAATGACGGAATCGCGGGTGATGCCCTCGAGCGCCGACGTGAGCTCGGGCTCGTAGAGCGCTCCATTGCGCACGATGAAGATGTTCTCGCCCGCACCCTCGGCGACGAAGCCGTCGACGTCCAGCAGCAGCGCCTCGTCGTAGCCATCCTGCGCGACCTCGTGATGCGCCAGGATCGAATTCATGTAGGTGCCCACCGACTTGGCCTTGCACATGGTCACGTTGACGTGATGGCGGGTGTACGACGAAGTCTTGACCCGTATGCCGCGCTCGATGGCGTCGGCTCCAAGGTAAGCGCCCCACGACCACGCTGCGATAGCCACGTGGACGGTTATGTTCTTGGCCGAGATCCCCATGGCTTCGGAGCCGTAGAACGCGATGGGACGGATGTAGCACGCCTCCAGACGGTTCGCGCGCACGACCTCCTTCTGCGCCTCGATCAGCGTCTCCTTGTCGTAGGGAATCTTCATGCCGTTGATGTGCGCCGATCGCAGCAGCCGGTCGGTGTGCTCGCGCAAGCGGAAGATCGCAGTGCCGGCGGGGGTCTTGTACGCGCGCACTCCCTCGAACACGCCCATACCGTAATGAAGTGTATGCGTGAGGACGTGCGTGGTGGCGTTGCGCCACGGCACGAGCCGGCCGTCGTACCAGATCTGACCATCGCGATCGGCCATCGAAGACATTGCGGGACCCATAGGAGGAAAGTGCCATTCTAGCGCATGTCCGAACGCGAGTTTGAGCCGGGCCTCGCATCGGGGAGCGCGAGCGCAGCAACTTGTGTTCGGGTGCGCATTTTGGCACGCGTTGCCGGTGGTATACTCCGCCGCCTCTGAGTAAAATGAGCCGGTTTCCGCGACCGCTGCTCACGCGCGGGTTTTATCGCGGGCTAGGGAGCGTTCATGGCGGTCGGTTTGCGGAAAATGCTGCAGCGGCTCGGCCAGCGCGTCATCAGCGACCAGGACAGCGAGCAGGAACGGTTAAACAAGACGCTCGCGATCTTCGCCGCCGGCCTGATGGGCTTCGGAGCGATGCTGTGGCTGCTCATCTACCAGGCGATGGGCATCAAGTTCTCCTCGACGGTGCCCTTCACCTACATCCTCGTCTCTGCCGCCTCGCTCGCGCTTTTTCTCTGGAACCGGAACTTCGCGCTTTTCCGCTTCATCCAGACGAGCCTCTTTCTCTTCGTGCCGTTCGTGATGCAGTGGAGCATCGGCAGCTACGTGAGCTCCTCGGGCGTCATGCTCTGGGCGCTGCTCGCGCCGGTTGGCGTCATGATGTTCCAGGGCCCGCGCGAATCCCTGCCGTGGTTCTTCGCCTACCTTGTCATGACCGCCGTGTCGGGATTCTTCGACTACTTTCTCACCGAAGGCACCGAGTCGGGCGTCTCGGCGCAGTCGATCGCTGTCTTCTTCGCGCTCAATTTCGCGGCGATGTCCACCATCGTGTATCTCCTCATCAGCTTCTTCGTGCGCCAGCGCGACCGGCTGCAGGCGCGGGTGGACGAGCAGTACCGGCTGCTGCAGGACGAGCAGGAAAAGTCGGAACGGCTGCTGCTCAACATCCTGCCCGGACCGATCGCGGAGCGCCTGAAGGCCAACCAGACGACGATCGCCGACGGGTTCTCGGACGTCACCGTGATGTTCGCCGACATCATCAATTTCACCCGCCTTGCCGAGGAGATGCCGCCCAAGTTCATGGTCACGCTGCTGAACGAGGTGTTCTCGCATTTCGATCAGCTGGCGGAGAAGTTCGGCCTGGAGAAGATCAAGACCATCGGCGACGCCTACATGGTGGCGGGCGGTCTTGATGAGCACCACGGATCGGCGGATGGCGCCGGGGAAGAGCGCGAGTACTGCAGCGCCATCTGCGGCATGGCGATCGAGATGCGCGACTACATGGAGGCGTTGTCCGGCATCAGGCGGGCGCGGCTGCAGATCCACGTCGGCATCGGCACGGGGCCCGTCGTCGCGGGCGTGATCGGCATGAAGAAGTTCATCTACGACCTGTGGGGCGACACGGTCAATATCGCGAGCCGCGTGACCGAGCAGGCCGGCCCGAGCGTCATTCTCGTCGATGCCACCACCTACCGGCGGGCGCGCAACCGGTTCGACTTCGACGGACCGCACGAGATCCAGGTGAAGGGCAAGGGCAGCCTGACGGTCTACCGCCTGCTCGGGCAGCGCGCCGCAGCGGCCACTCCTGCCGCCTCCGCGACCGCCGGATAGCCGAAGGACCGGCTGGCCTTCTCCGCGCGGGCCCGCCAACGCGCCGCCGCCCGCGCACCCGTTGCCGCTACTTCGGCTCTCCCAGTACATCCGCCCATAGCGCTTCCACTGCCCGCCGCTCCGCCGCGACGCTCTCGGGCGCCACGCGCGCGTAGCGTTCTCCCTGCAGCCGCACGGCGTGCTGCAGCTGCCTGAAGCGGCGATAGGCGTCGTGCGCCGCCTGCGCGCGCTCCGCCGTGAGCAGACCGAGCCGCGCTGCGAGCTTCAGGAGCGCGAGGTTGCCGATGTTCCCCGTAAGCTCGGCGCAGCGATGGGCGTAGCCGAGCACGAGGAACTGCACCGCGAACTCGACATCGATCAACCCCCCACGATCGTGCTTGAGGTCAAAGAGCGACGAGCGGTTGGGATGGCCGTCGAGAAGCTTCTGCCGCATGGCGAGGACTTCGCGGCGAAGCGTATCGAGGTCACGGGGCTGCTTGAGGATGTCCACGCGCAGCGCTTCGAACGCGGCTCCGATCTTGCGGTCGCCGGCAACGAAGCGCGCGCGCGTGAGCGCCTGGTGCTCCCAGACCCACGCGTGCTTTGCCTGGTATTCCCGGAAGCTCTCGAGCGGACTCACCAGCAGCCCGCCCGCACCGTCGGGCCGAAGGCGCAGATCCGTTTCGTAGAGCACGCCCGCCGCCGTCACCGTCGTCAGCCAGGCGTTCACGCGCTGCGCGTAGCGCGCGTAGATTTCCGGGGCCTCGGGGGCGTCGTCGTCGTAGAGGAACACGATGTCGAGATCGCCCGCATAGCCCAGCTCCTTGCCCCCGAGCTTGCCGTAGCCGATGATCGCAAAGCGTGGATCCGGGCGATGCGCGTGGCGTATCGTCGGCCAGGTGATGCGCAGCACTTCGTCGAGCTGCACGCACGCGAGATCGCTCAGGTGGTCGCTCAGGGTCTCGATCGGAAGGAGCCCGGCGAGGTCCTGGGCGATGAGGCGCATCGTGTGGGCGTGCTTGAAATGCCGCAGCAGGTCCATCTGCTTCTCGGTGTCGCTCCCGGCGTCGGTGAGCTGCGCGCGCAGGTGCTCGAGGGCGGCCGGCCAGTCGGGCGCGGTGTAGAGCGCGCGGGCATCGAGCAGCTCATCGAGCAGGATCGGATGTTGCGTGAGGTACTGCGCGACCCAGGGACTGGCGCTCATCATCGTCGCGAGCCGGGTGAGCGCCTGGGGGTACTCCTCGAGGAGAGCCAGGTAGGCGCTGCGGCGGCTCACGGATTCGAGCAGATCGAGCATGCGCTCGAGCGTGGCGTCCGGTTCGGGCTCCGCCGCCGCGCTCTCGACCGTCAGGGGTATCAGCCGGTCGAGCTGCGCCTGGCTTGCTGCCGGCATCTCCCGGTAGCGGCTGCCCGCGCGCATGGCTTTCAGGCGCTTGCCGATGTCCTCCGGATGCCTGTAGCCGAGCTGCGCGAGGGCCTGCGAGCAGGCTTCCACGTCCGTGCTGTCCTGCCATACGTGCGCGAGCGGATGCTCCCCGCCGGCGGCCGAGGCAAAGATGCCGTCGAATACCGCGGCAACCCGCGCGCGATGTGCATCGAGGAGACTCGCGAGCGCTGCAGCGTCTGCGCAGCCCATCGCCTCGGCGATGAGGGCCCGGTCGCCCTCTGCGGAGGGCAGAACATGGGTCTGCTGGTCGTCGAGGTACTGCAGCCGGTGTTCGAGCTTGCGCAGAAACGCGTAGGACTCCTCCAGTTCCCGCACCGCCAACGCCGGCAGGAGGTTGCGCGCGGCGAGCAGGGGCAGCACGGCCAGCGTCGGCTGCGTGCGCAACGCGGGGTCGCGACCACCGCGGATGAGCTGAAAGACCTGCACGACGAACTCGACTTCGCGGATGCCGCCGCGCCCGAGCTTGATGTTGCCGGCGAGATCGCGCCGCTCGACCTCTCTGCGAATCTGCCGATGGAGCTCGCGCAACGAGGCGAGCGCGTTGTAGTCGAGATGACGGCGATAGACGAACGGGCGCACGAGCTCGGTCAGCTCCGCGCCGCGGTCTCCGGTAAGCGCCCGGGCCTTGATCCAGGCATAGCGCTCCCACTCGCGCCCCTGCGTGACGAAGTAGTTCTCGAGCATCTCGAAGCTCGCGACGAGCGGGCTGCCATCGCCGTAGGGGCGCAGGCGCATGTCCAGGCGGAAAACGCTGCCCTCCGCGGTGATCTCGGAGAGCGCGGCGATCAGGCGCCGCGCGAGGCGCGAGAAGAATTCATGGTTGCTCACCGGCTTCGCACCGTCGGTCTCGCCTTCCTCTGGGTAGACGAAGACGAGGTCGATATCGGACGAGACGTTGAGCTCCGCCCCGCCGAGCTTGCCCATCCCCACGATGTGAAGCTCCTGGGGTGCGCCACTTGCGGCGCCCACCGGCCGGCCGTGGCGCGCGGCGAGCCACTGGTGCAGATGCCTGAGGGCATGCTCGATCGTGACCTCGGCGAGCGCCGTGGTGGTCTCGAACACCTCGGAGAGCGGCGCGAGACCTCCCAGATCGCGGGCGATGAGGCGCAGCATGGCGCGTTGACGCAGGATGCGGAGAGCGCGCCACAGCGATTCTTCATCCTTCGCCGGCCGGGCCGCGAGCGCGGCCCGCATCTCATCGCGGCTGAACGCCTGATCGAGGCCCGCGTCCAAAGACCATGCAGGCTCGGCCTCGATGAGGCGTCGGGCGTAATGGCTGAGGCGCGCGGCCTGCGCGAGCAGCGGCGCGGCCACGATCCCGCCAGCGGCGCTTTGGGATTCCATCGCCAATTGAGGTTAGAATACGTAAATCCTTGAAGCAATATCGCATTTTTTTGAACTTCAGGCAAAAAGTGGCCTCGCGCGAATCGCTGAAATGGGTACGAGTCAGCTCGCTCTGGACCTACCGTGTGCTCACCTGGGGCGTGCTCGCGGCCGGATTTGCGTTTGCCGCCGCAGTGCTGGGCATGCGCTACTGGATCCTGCCCAACATCGGGGAGTATCGCGCGGACATCGAGCGCGTCGTCAGCGAGGCGGCGGGCCGGAAAATCGCAATCGGTGATATTCGCGCAAGCTGGGACGGATTGCGTCCGAAGCTTGTGCTCGAGCGGGTCCGGGTCCTCGACGCCGCAGGCCGCTCCGCGCTCGAGCTCCCGCGCGTCGACAATACACTGTCGTGGCTGTCGCTGCTCACGCTGCAGCTGCGCTTCTATGCGCTCGACATTCATCGCCCCGCCCTGGAGGTGCGGCGCGACCCGGCAGGGAGGATCACCGTTGCCGGCGTCGCGCTCCCCGGTGGGGTCGGGGGCAAAGAGTTTGCCGGCTGGCTGCTGCGCCAGAGAGACATTGAGATCATCGACGCCACCGTGGCGTGGACCGACGAGGAGCGCGCCGCGCCGCGTATCGAGTTCAAGCACGTCAACCTGCACATCATCAACCGCGGCTCGCAGCATCGCTTCGGGCTCCAGGCGATGCCGCCGAGCGAGCTTGCGGCCCCGCTCGATCTTCGCGGTGATCTCGTGGGCGGCAGCGTGGAGTCGCTTGCCCGGTGGAACGGGAAGCTTTTCCTGCAACTCGAATACGCGGACATTGCGGCGTGGCGCCAGTGGATCTCTTTCCCGGTCAGGTTTCCCCGGGGCCAGGGTGCGCTCCGCGCGTGGCTCGCCTTCAGCGATCGGCAGTTGACCGGCGCGACGGCCGACGTGCATCTCGTCGACGTGCAGACGCAGTTTGCGGCGGATCTACCCGAGCTCGACCTGACAGAGCTCTCGGGGCGACTCGGCTGGAAATCATCGCGGGAGGGCTTCGAGTTCACTACCTCGAAGCTCGCGATGACGACCGCAGGCGGCTTGAAGCTCCATCCGAGCAGCCTGCGACTCAGGGTGGCTGCCAGTGCCAGGGGCGCCGCGCCGCACGGCGAGCTCCAGGTCGACGAGTTGAGCCTCGAGCCGCTCGTGGCCCTCGCGGACCGCTTGCCGCTTGGCGAGGAAACGCGGAAGCAGCTCGCGCGGTTTTCGCCCAGGGGCGGGTTGCGCGACGTCGCCGTGCAGTGGCGCGGTGACTGGCGAAAACCGGTCGAGTACGGAGTCAAGGGGCGCTTCGCGGGGCTTGCGCTCGGGCACGTGGACAAGATGCCCGGCTTCAGAGGCATCAGCGGGAGCGTGGAAGCAAGTGAGCGCGGTGGCACGCTCTATGTGAACTCCCAGAAGGCGGTGATCGAGCTGCCCAGGCTGTTCAAGGAGTCCCTGCCCCTCGACGTGCTCACGGCACACGTAAGGTGGGAGCGCCTCGCGGGCGAGACCGAAGTGCGGTTCAACTCGGTCGCGTTTTCCAATTCGCATGCGGCCGGCACGCTGTTCGGAAGATACCGCACCACGGCAGGCGAGCGCGGACATATCGATCTCACGGGCCGTCTCACCCGCGCGGACGCCCGATTCATGCCCCTTTACGTTCCGCTCACGATCTCGGGGGGCACGCGCGAGTGGCTCGACGCGGCGATCATCGCGGGCGGGTCGACGGACGTCAGCCTGCGGCTGAAGGGCAATCTCGACGAGTTTCCCTTCACGGACGGCAGTGGCGGCATCTTCCAGGTGGTTGCCAAGGTGACCGGAGGAACCGTCAACTACGCGACGGACTGGCCGGGAATCGAGGACCTCTCAGGGGATCTCATCTTTCGTGGCAAGCGCATGGACATCAACGTCCGGCGCGGGACGCTTTCCGGCGTTGCCCTCGAGCGCGTGCGCGTCGAGATCCCCGACCTCGTCGTACATGATGAGTTGCTGCGCGTCGCGGGGCGGGCACAAGGCCCGACAGCCGATTTCCTGGCTTTCGTCGAGAAGACCCCGGTGAACGAGACCATCGGGCGTTTTACCGAGGGCTGGCAGGCGACCGGGGCCGCCGCGCTCGAGCTCAAGCTCGAGATGCCGTTGCGCGCGCCCGCCAGGAGCAAGGTGGAGGGCGTTTTCCGGTTCGATCGCAACACGATCAGAGTCCACTCCAGTGTTCCCCCCGTCGAGCAGGCGAGCGGTCGGGTCGAATTCACCGAGTCGTCGGTGGCGGCGCGCAACGTGCGCGGGGTCGCGCTGGGCGGTCCCGTCACGATCACGACGACTTCCAAGGAAGGCGGCGCTGCCCTCGTCAGCGTCAACGGGCGCATCGACACGGACAGGATGCAGGGCGGGAAGGACCAGCCTGCCTGGGTGCAATATCTGCGAGGGAGCGCGGATTGGCGCGCGTCGATCACCGTGCGGGGGCGCGAGGCGGACATCATGGCTCATTCGGATCTCAAGGGGATGGCCGTCTACCTGCCGCCGCCGCTGCTCAAGCCGCCGGCTGAATCCTGGCCTCTTCGCGTGGAGAGCCGCGCCATCGGGCCCGGCGAAGCGCATATCGGCGTCTCCGTGGGCAAGATCCTCGACATGAAGCTCGTGCGCCGGACCGACGGCGCGGCAGCCTCGATACCGCGGGGCGTCGTGAGTTTTGGCGGCCCGGCAGCCGAGCCCGAGCGCGACGGCATCTGGTTGAACGGAACGATCCCGGCTCTCGATGTCGACGGCTGGCTCGCGCTGCTGAGACTGCCGGGGCAGCCCGTCGACACCCGGTGGGGCGGCATCGACCTCAAGCTGGTCACCATGGACGCGTTGGGGCGCCGCTACAGCGGCCTCGCCATCCACGCCGTATCCCAGACGGATGGAACCTGGAGGAGCAGCCTGGTGGGCAAGGAGTTCGAGGGAACGCTGCTGTGGCAGCCCCAGGGACGTGGACGGCTGACCGCGCGCATGAAACGGCTCGCGATTCCGGCGCCAGCGCCCGCGACCCTTCGTGCGCCCGCCGAAGCCACGAAGAATCCGCGCGATCTCGACCTGCCGGCGCTCGACATCACGGCGGACGAGTTCGTGCTGAGCGGCAACAGCCTGGGCAGCCTCGAGGTCACGGCGTTGCCCGAGGGCTCGGACTGGCGAATCGAGCGGCTGCGAATCGCCAACCCGGAAAGTACCTTTACCCTGGACGGGGTCTGGCAGGGATGGCTTGCCGCCCCGCGCACGCGGGTGAACATTCGCCTCGATGCGAAAGATGCCGGCAAACTTCTCGACCGTCTCGGCTACCCCGATGGATTGAAGCGGGGAACCGCAAAGCTCGAGGGCACGCTCAACTGGCAGGGCAGCCCGTACTCGATCGACTACCCCTCGTTGTCGGGACACCTCGTGCTCGATGCGCAAAAAGGCCAGTTCGGCAAGATCAACCCCGGGGTGGGCAAGCTGCTGGGCGTCGTGAGCCTGCAATCCCTGCCGCGCCGTGTCTCCCTTGACTTCCGCGACATCTTCAGCGAAGGCTTCGCCTTCGACGAGATCGTCGGGCCGGTCAAGATCGAGCGCGGGATCGCGGTCACCGACAACTTCAGGATCCAGGGCCCGGCTGCCCGCGTCGTGATGAAGGGCAAGGTCGATCTCGCGCGGGAGACCCAGGACCTGCGCGTGCGGGTAACGCCGTTTCTGAGCGAGAGCGTGTCCATCGCGGGCGCCTTGATCGGAGGGCCCGTGGCCGGTGTCGCGACATTCCTCGCCCAGAAGATGCTGAAGGACCCGATCGACAAGATGGCCGCCTTCGAATACGACGTGACGGGCACCTGGAAGGACCCGCAGGTTGCCAAGGTGCCGGTGAAAAGCCGGAACGATGGCGAGGCTGCGGGGGACGGCTCATGAGCGCCTGGAAATCGCTCGCCCTGCTGGCGTCGTTGTCTGTCGTTGCCTGGGGGGCAGCTGCCCAGAGTTTTGTCGTGTCGCAGGCGTTGTGGGACCGTCCGCGCACGGGCCGCGCCGTGCTGGAGCAGGCCGCGATCCGGGACGCGGTGAGGGCGCACCTCGAGCACGAGGGATCGCGCCTGGTGCTGCATCACGGCCCCACGCAGGAAGCGCTCCTGCAGGCCGAGGAATTGCGCGCCTGGCTGGTGGCGCTGGCGCTCGACTCGCCGCGAATCACGCTGCAGAACGATCTCGGGAACGACGATCCGTTGCGAATCGAGGTGGCGCGCCCATGAGGGTCCGTAACATGCCGCCCGGCACCGGTAGAATCCGCCTGACGGGATTGCGCCGCCTGGCGCCTGGAGGGTTTCAGCGATGAATACACGTTCAATGATCGGCAAAGCCGCGCCGCAGGGCGCGGGATTCCCGCGCGCGACTGCCGCGCCTGCCCGGGTGGCGGCCGTGCAAATGGCATCAGGGCCCAACGTCGAGGGAAATCTTCGCGAGGCCGCGCGCCTCATCCAGCGGGCCGCCGAGCAGGGCGCGCAGCTCGTCGCGCTGCCCGAGCATTTCGGCATCATGGGCATGCGCGAGGAGGACAAGGTCGCCGTGCGCGAGAAGGAGGGGAGCGGCCCCATCCAGGCGTTCCTTTCCGAAACGGCGAGGAAACACGGAATCTGGCTCGTCGGGGGGTCCGTGCCGCTCGAGTGCCGGGCGCCCGACAAGGTGCGAAACAGCTCCCTGGTCTACGACGCGACCGGCAGGCGTGTCGCGCGCTACGACAAGATCCACCTCTTCGGATTCGAGATGGGCGAGGAGCGCTATTCGGAGGAGCGCACAATTGAGCCCGGCGACCGGGTCGTCGTGATCGACTCGCCCTTCGGGCGCATCGGGCTCTCCGTCTGCTACGACCTGCGCTTCCCCGAGCTTTATCGCGCCATGAAGGGAGTCGAAATCATCCTGGTGCCCTCTGCGTTTACGGAAACCACCGGGCGCGCGCATTGGGAGCCGCTGATACGCGCCCGGGCGATCGAGAATCTCGCCTACGTGGTGGCGCCCGCGCAGGGCGGCTATCACGTCAACGGGCGTGAGACGCACGGCGACAGCATGATCGTTG
>Ga0256865_1000397_pt1 | contig 15171 bp, 14 predicted proteins | sample RVTome_14_FD_187337 | JGI IMG/M metagenome (GOLD analysis project Ga0256865, IMG submission 187337) | Soil microbial communities from uranium-contaminated site in the Upper Colorado River Basin, Wyoming, United States - RVT145D125 HiSeq ... | reverse complement strand
AATATCGGCGGCGACGGCTTCGGGCTTGAACTTGAAAAAAACGACATGCTTGAGCATCGCATCAACTCCTTTTGGTGGTTCGAGACTCGAATTGCGACCGTCACTATTACAATTTGCGGGGGATCCTGTCAACGATGAAACCGTGCACGGCCGGCTCAGCCTCCGCGATAATGCCGGGTGGCGAGCATCCGCAGGACCCACCAGACGGCGACGGCGGCGAAGAGATGCTTCAGGGTGTGGCCGCCCACCAGACCGCCGAGCGAAAATATCGGCCGATCGAGAAGCTCGCAGGCGACAGCCAGGCCAAAGAAGAAGAGAACACCCCACACCTCGCCACCCCGCGTATAGCGCGCGGGGAGGAAGAGCAGCAGCGGAATGAGTATGGCCGGATAGAAGTGGACGAAGCCGTAGGGGCGCAGATCCCCTGTCCCCGCCTGTTCGGTCAGGCGCCACCAGATCACGCTGGCGACGCCGGCGGTCAGCAGGGGGAAGAGGGCGCGGCTGCCGCAGGTAACGCTCACCCTCTCGGCAAGCATCGCCGCGGTGAAGGCCATGAAAGCCACGGCCATCGGCAGGCGGTCCCAGAAAAGCCGGTCATTGTCCGGTGCCAGGTGGTACCAGGCCGAGCCGCAGCCGATCAGGGCCGTCCCGAGAAAAAAGACCGAGTAAGCCCGGATTTCCCGCCGGTCGGCGAAGACTTCAGACCGGTGCAGCCCCAGGTGGAGCAGGCCGAGCAGACCAACGACGAAAACGGGCAGGTTGGAGACGACGTTCAGGAAGTTGGGGATGCCGAACAGGGGGCGGCCATCGGCGAAGCGATGGTAGGACGGGTCCTGGGGGATGGGAGGGAGCAGAGCGACAGCGAGGGCAAGCCCCAGAGTGATCAGGCCGAGCGACCTGAGGAGGCGACGGCGGTCCATGGGGTCAACAGGTCACGTTCTGCCGCTCTCCCGGCGGCAGCGGCGCCTTGCGGCCTTCGGCGTCGACCCGGACGAAGGTCACCCGGGTGGTGAAAACCATCTTCTCCTCCGCGGCCCCCGGCGCATCGGCAAAAACCTCGACCCCGTAGCTGACCGACGTGCGGCCTTGGTGCAGGGAGAGGATGTGGAAACGCAGGATGGAGCCGTTCAGCACCGGGTGACGGAAGACGATCTCGTCCATGCTGACGGTAACGAAGGTGCAGCCGGGAAACTCCCGCGAGGCGACCAGCCAGGCGAATTCGTCGACCCACTTGAGCATCGCCCCGCCGAACAGAAAGCCATGATGATTCAGATGCTCCGGGCGCACCAAGGCGAAGGTATCCATCCTGCATTCCTTTTCAGGCAACCATCCAGGGGAACGGCAGCGGGCAACTCTCGCGAAAATTCGCGGCGGGTTAGTTGGTGGTTCGCCCCAGCGATGCGGCAACAGCTTTTTCCGGCAGATAATAACGGCTGTAGTAGCTGGTCACATCCTCCAGGATCCGGGTCGTCTCCTGAATCTGCCGGAGAATCTCCTTGAAAGCCTGCTCTTCCCAGCCGCTCCTGGTATCGACGTTGATGCGCTGCGGGTTCTTCCGGGTAGCCGTGGCGCGGTTGCGGCCGGCCGAGTGAAGCAGGATCCAGGCATCGGCAAGGTCGTTCTCGATGATGCGTTCCGGCCGCAGCCGCTGTTCCTCGACCAGCAGGACCCGGGCGGCGAAATGACCGGCCAGCCGGGTGATGGCCTCGCCGTGCACCGCCAAAAGCTCCCGTGCCCGCTCGGCCGCGGTCGCATCGATGAAGATGGCGACATTGGCGCAGCGGAACTTTTCGTAGTCGACCAGTGCCTGGACCTGAACCATCGCTTTTCTCCCTTGACGATTTTTCCTGGGCTCAGCTTATACCGGGAGCTTCACATATAGCTGAATTTTCCCGCCCTGCAAGGGGAGAGGCACCGATTTTTTATCTGATCCGCCGCCGCGGCCATGGCCGATAGGGATAGGGCCAGAAGGGGTCATACCAGAAGGGATCGCGATAATAGTAGTAGGGATAGTAGTGGTACGGCCCCCAGGGGTAGAAGGGATCGTAATAACCGTAGGGGTAAGCCGAGGTGCGCTGGTTCCATAGGTACGCCTCGGCAATACGGAAGACGGGATAGACGTAATCGTAGTTATGCAGGGGACGGGTTTCCACCCCCTCCACGGTGCCGGTCAGGGTGACGAACAGGCCCTGCTTGTAGAGTTCGGGATCGAGAAAACGGCCGGTCCGCGCGAGAAATCGTCCCCCCGCCTCGTCGGCTGCCTGCGGTTCGCCCCAGCGGTCGAGGGTATAGCTCAGCACCTCCAGCGTCGTTCCTTCCCGGCTCAGCCGGGTTTCAATGATCAGGCCGCCCAGCAGGAGGGTCTTCCCCTTATAGGCATCCGGATTCGCCTTGACCTGGGCGAATTCGACCCCCGGCTCGACGTCCAGCAGGGCATCCCGGGAGAGAACATGGGAACAGCCACCGAGCAGCAGGAGTAACGGCGCAACAACGAAAAGCAGCATGCGTTTCATGGCCACCTCCTTGTCACCAGCCCCTACATTCAGTCTATCCCCCCGACTGGCGGTTCGTCAAACCAGCGACCGCCGCCGCGGCTAGAAGGAATTGATCCGGCGGATAAAAGCCTTGAGCAGACCGAAGCTGCGCCGGTTGAACTCGAAGGAGAGTCGGGGCAGGTGCAACAGGTCAGGCTGGTCCTGCTCGTCGGGAAACGGTCCGGAAAGCTGTAGATTGCTCCCCGGCTCGATGATTTCGGCAAACTCGCTCTCCAGCGTTTCCACCTGTTCCGGCGTCAGGGTCTGGTTGAGGCGGATCACCAGGGTATTGCCGACAAAGCGCTGGGAATGGTAGATGCGGTAGAAATTGACGATGTTTTCCACCGCCTCGACCGGGTCGCGGGTGATAGTGAAGAGACTGAAGTCCTCACCGGAAATGAGTCCCCGCTTGAGCAGGGTCTTTTTGAGGAAGTCGAACCAGTTCTCCCAGTAGCTTCCGTCATCGTCATCGATAAGGACGAGGGGAATCGGCGGGTTTTTGCCGGTCTGCACCAGGGTCAGAGTCTCCATCGCCTCGTCCAGGGTGCCGAAGCCGCCGGGAAAGAGCGCCACCGCCTGCGCCTCCTTGAGGAAGGCAACCTTGCGGTTGAAGAAATACTTGTAGGTGATGACGTTTTTGCTCTCCATCATCACCGGATTGGTCTCCTGCTCAAAGGGGAGACGGATATTGACGGCGAAGGAGTTGTCCGGCCCGGCCCCCTCGTTGCCGGCCTGCATGATACCGCTGCCGCCGCCGGTAATGATCATGAAGCCGCGCTCGGCCAGAAGCCGGGAGAAGGTGACGGCCTTCTGGTAGATCGGCTCATCGGGTTGGGTGCGGGCCGAGCCGAAGATGGTCACCTTCATGCGGTCCCGGTAGGGGCTGAAGATCTTGTTGGTGTAGCGCATCTCTTTCATGGTCGTGCGCATCAGCTTGAGATCGGCCAGGTAATCGGTATCCTGGCCCGCCTTGAGGGCACTGATGAGCATTTCGCGCACGATCCCCGGATGATGCACGCCGGCCGTGCGGATGATGTCGTCAATCAGTTCATCGAGTTCGCCATTGGTGCGGCTGAAGTGAACTTCCATGCAATCCCTTCTCCTTGTCGGGACGACCGGCCGAACCGCCGTTCGCCCGGATGCCTTGTTTTATTATACCGTTTTGGGTACTTCCAGGAAGGGGCGTCCGGCAAGACTCTCGGCCCGGATGAAGATGCCGCACAGCCCGGAGCCGGCGTAGCGCCGGTCGAACTCTGCGTAGAGATGGCGCAATTGGCGCTCGTGGTGATAGAAAGACTCCCGGCTCGACGGATCCAGGCGTTCTTCGACCTCCTCGCAGAGGAAGGTCACGCAGTTGAAGGGACGCCGGCCAACGTCGTGCCGGCAGCCGGCGTCGCCGAGAAACGGACAGATCCGCGAAAAGTCGGGTTCTGGTGCCGCTTCGCCGACGACCAGATAACCGAGCAGGTTGACCAGCGTCAGGTGATTCTTGCCGCAATCGCAGCAGTTTCCGGCGCAGTCGCGGCAAAGTTGCGCCCCGCCGGCCTGCAGAAATAAGGCGTGCAGCTGCCACTGGCAATCGGCCACCTGCACCAGGTTGGCCTTCAACCGGGCAGTTTCGGTCGGCTCCAGCCGGGAAAGTTCTTCGCCCAGACGGATTATGAGCTGCCGCCACAGGCGAGTTTCAGTCAGCATTTTTTCTGTCACTTGCGACCCACAAAGGCAGACGGCACAGCCCTCAGGTTGTGCCGTCTGCTTCTAAAAAAAGTGGCCGGAGAAGCCCGTAAGCCGGGTTCTGTTCCCGCCGCCGGTTACCCGACGAAGGGCGATGATCATTCCTCTAGGACCGCCGTTGCCGACGGCCTCAAGCAACCTAACCCGGGAGCTTCGGACGGGCCGCCCTCAAACGCTCCTCTATTCGGTCTTGCTCCGGATGGGGTTTACCTAGCTTCCGACGTCACCGCCGGAACTGGTGAGCTCTTACCTCACCCTTTCACCCTTACCTGCCGACCAGCGGCCGGCAGGCGGTCTCCTCTCTGTGGCACTTTCCCTGGGGTCACCCCCGGTCCCCGTTAGGGACCATCCTGCCCTGCGGAGCCCGGACTTTCCTCCCGCCCCCGAAGGGGCCGGCGATCATCTGGCCTTCTCCGACCACTTTCATTCTACTGCTGCCGGCATCTCCGGCCAAGCCCCCATCACTCCGGCAGGACGAACAGCATCCGGTTGCAATGCGGGCAGGTCTGAATCTCGCGGGAGGTGAACAGGCTGTTGAAGAGCTGCGGCGGCAGGTGCATGTTGCAGCCGAGACAGGTCCCCTTGCGGGCTTCGACCACGGCGACGCCGGCCCGCCGCTCCAGCAGCATCTGGTAGCGCTTCTGCACCGGCAGCGGAACCTGCTTGAGCAGAGCATCGCGGTGTGTCGACTTCTCTCCCAGATTCTCGTCGAAGGCGGCCAGATTGGCCTCGATTTCGGTGCGCCGGGCTGCCACCTTCGCGCTGATGGCAGCCAGTTCCGCCTGCTTCTCTTCCATCTCCCTGCCGAGAGACTCGATTTCGCCATCCTTGGCCAAAATCCGGTCGTGGATATCCTTGTTCATTTTTTTGGCGGTATCGATCTCCTTGAGCACCGCCACATATTCCTTCTGGGTCTTGATGCTCGGCAGGCGCCCTTCAGCCTTCTTCACATTCTCCTGCTCCTGGGCCAGGGCCTGAACCAGTTCCCGCCGCTCGGTCTGCAGCCGGTCCAGATCGGCTGCCAGACTGTCCACCATGGCCTGGACCCGCTCCTGGTCGGCGCCGAGAGCAGCCAGCTCGGCTTCCAGCTTCTGCCGGTTCTGGCGCACCCGAAGCAGTTCCTGATCGAGCCCCTGCAATTCCCTGAGCAGTTCCATCTGTTCTTGCACGTTTTCCTCCCAATCCGTCCTGCGGTGTTCGTTACGTTTATCGACCAAAGAAGAAGAGGGAATCAGATTGTCCGGAACGGATCAGATTCCCCCTTCATTTCGTGGAAAACAACATTGTGCCCCTTCTTTTCCGCCTCCCGCCGCAACACCGCGGAAAGTCCTGCAACCATCAGTTGCTCGGTGGCGAAGTGCCCGCCGTCAATCAGGGCGATCCCCTGACTCTCGGCGTTTTTCGCCTCGTGATACTTCACATCGCCGGTTACCAGAACGTCGGCCCCCTGACGAACCGCCTCGGCCAGCAGGGAAGAACCACTGCCGCCGCAGAGGGCGACCTTGGCCACTCTGCGTCCGGCGTCCCCGACGAGACGCAGGGAATTCGCGCCGAGGGCCGTTTTGACCTGCAGGGCGAACTCGCCAAGAGGGAGCGCTTGCTCGAGGCGACCAATCCGGCCCAGGCCGACATCGCTGCGGCGGTTGGCCAAAGGGATGAGATCGTAGGCGACCTCCTCGTAGGGATGCGCCTTGAGCATCCGCTCGACGGCACGGTGGGCCGCCTCACGGGGGAGAACCGTCTCCAGACGCAGTTCCCGCACCGCCTCTGTTTCTCCCGCGCGGCCGATAAACGGGGTGGTGCCGGGACCGGGACGGAAAGTGCCGGTCCCGGAGCTGCGAAAGGAGCAGCGATCGTAGCTGCCCACCTCACCGGCGCCGCTGGCGAACAGGGCATCGGCCACCTGACTTTCGTAGCCGGCGGGGACGAAGACCACCAGCTTGAGCAATTCGCCGCCCGCCGCCAGCGGTCTGGCTGCAGCCACGCCAAGCCTTGCCGCCAGCCAGTCGTTGAGGCCGTTCCGGCCCCGGTCGAGATTGGTGTGCACGCAGAGAATGGCGACGCCCTCGCGAACGGCACGGAAAAGAATCCGGCTCGTTTCATCAGCCGGAACCAGGCTACGCAGAGGGCGGAACAACAGCGGGTGATGGGCGACGATGGCCTGGGCACCCGCCGCCACGGCCGCATCCAGAGCCTTTTCGCTCGGATCGAGACAGATCAGCACGCTCTTGAGTTCGGCAGCGGCCTCTCCCACCTGCAGTCCGACATTATCCCATTCCTCGGCCAGGGCGGGGGGGTAGAGCGAATGGACCAGACCGACCAGGTCCTGTATGCGCGCGATACGTTCCTTTTTCATGTTCCGGCGGGTCGAAAAAAAAGAGTGCAACTGTGGCGCCGTTGCACTCCTTTGAGCTATGAACTGATGTATGTGGTTATGAGTGTTCGACTCATCTCGTTCCAAAGTGGTGGGCCCACCAGGATTCGAACCTGGGACCGACCGGTTATGAGCCGGTGGCTCTACCAGCTGAGCTATAGGCCCGGGACAAAGCGATAGTTTAGGTTTTCCGGCCCCACCTGTCAAGGCATTTTGCTGACCTCTCAGGTTTCGACAAAACTCTTCAGGCGCTTGGCGCGGCTCGGATGGCGCAGCTTGCGCAACGCCTTGGCTTCGATCTGGCGGATGCGCTCGCGGGTGACGGCGAAGTCCTGGCCGACCTCTTCGAGGGTATGATCGCTTTTCTCGCCGATGCCGAAACGCATGCGCAGTACTTTTTCCTCGCGTGGGGTGAGGGTCGAGAGAACCTTGGCGGTCTGGTCGGAGAGGTTCCCCTTGATCACCGCCTCGAGCGGCGACACCACACCCTTGTCCTCGATGAAATCGCCCAGCGAGGAATCCTCCTCCTCACCGATCGGGGTTTCGAGGGAGATCGGCTCCTTGGCGATCTTGAGCACCCGCCGCACCTTCTCCAGCGGCAGCTCCATGCGCTCGGCGATCTCCTCGGGAGTCGGCTCGCGCCCCATCTCCTGCACCAGTTGTCGACTGGTGCGGATGAGCTTGTTGATCGTCTCGATCATGTGCACCGGGATGCGGATGGTGCGGGCCTGGTCGGCGATCGCCCGGGTGATCGCCTGGCGGATCCACCAGGTGGCGTAGGTGGAGAACTTGTAGCCGCGCTGGTATTCGAACTTGTCGACCGCCTTCATCAGGCCGATGTTCCCCTCCTGGATCAGGTCGAGGAACTGCAGGCCGCGGTTGGTATATTTCTTGGCGATGGAGACCACCAGGCGCAGGTTGGCCTCGACCAGCTCGCTCTTGGCCTGCTTGGATCGCCACTCCCCTTTGTGAACTTCCTTGAGCGAGGCGAGCAGCTCTTCGGGAGCGAAGCCGGACTCCTCCTCGACCCGCTTGAACTTGCGCTGGGCGCTCTTCAGGCGCTTTTCCACCGCCAGCAGGGTATCGATCGGCACCGCCAGTTCGGCGGAAACCTTCAACGCCTCCTCATCGCTTTTGCGCATGCGCCGCAGTTGCCGCTTGATTTCCTTGTGCGGCACCTTGAGCTCCGTCTCGCAAGCGCCCACCTCGGCCATCCCTTTCTTGACCTGCTCGGCCAACTCCTTGAGCCGGTCGACGATCTTGGCGACCTGGAAATCCTTGAGCCGGATCTTGCGCATCAGCTCGGCGATCTCCCCCTTGAGCGCCTTGCACTCTTTATCGAAGGCCTTCTTCTCCTCCCTGGTGACTTCGCCGGCCAGCTTCTCGCGCAGTTCCATGAACCGCCCGTCCAGCTCGCGAATCTGGCCGACCAGGTCGAGAATGCGGACGCGCTGCTTCTCTTCCTCTTCGCTCCCCTCCTCCTCTTCGTACTCCTTGGTCACCTCGGCGACACTGATCTGCCCCTTGGCGAGCTTCTCGCCGAGGGTGATAATCTCCTTGAAGGCGATGGGGGTCTTCATGATGACGCTGGTCACCAGGGCATCCCCTTCCTCGATGCGCTTGGCAATCTCCACCTCGCCCTCCCGGGTCAGCAGGGAGACCTGGCCCATTTCGCGCAGGTACATGCGCACCGGATCGCTGGTGCGCCCGAGGGTTCCAGCCTCGAACTCCTCTTCCTCTTCCTCTCCCTCTTCGAGTTCCTCGTCGAGGGCTCGGTCCTTGCGCAGGGCGATCTTCTGCTCGGAGTCGACCACTTCGATATCCATCTCGCCGAACATGCTCATCACGTCATCCAGTTGGTCGGAGGAAACCATATCAGGCGGCAGGAGGTCGTTCACCTCGTCGAAGGTGAGGTAACCCTTTTCCTTGCCCATATCGATCAGTTGCTGCACTTCTTCCAGGCCGCTCTTCTTTGACATTCCTTGCCTTCTCCTCTCGAGCCCCGCCGACTGGCGGAGGGCCGCGACTATTTGCCTTATCTTGAAAATCCTTACGATCGCTTTTTCAGCTCGGTCAACTCACGCAGATACTGGGAACGCCGTTCCCCTTCCCCCGCCGCCTCGGCCTGCCGGATCAGTTGCTGCAACTCCCGACTGCGCATTTTCTGCTGTTCGCGGGTCGCTGCCTGGCGGCAATCCTGAAATATCCGCTCGGGATCTTCGGCAACGAGCTGCTCATCTCTTATAAGAATACCCGAAAGAATTGCCTTTTGGTTTTCGCTCAGCGACGAATCATTAAGTACGCTCTCCAGTCCGTCGCGACCGGCAAATCCCAGGATCCTTTCTGCGACGATGCGTCGATCCTCGTCGAGGAAGAGGGCACTGGCGCCGACTTCGGATGCCTGCTGGCGGATCCGGGCTTCGGCCACCAGCATCTGCAGCAGCAGGTCCTGCGCCCGGCTGGCTGACCCCGGATCACGGGGCCGACACCTTTCCACCGGCGCTTGGACGGTCCGCTCCTGCGAAGCGGCGGAAACCGGCTGACTCCCGGCTGCTTTAGCGACGGGCCGGCCGCCCGGCCGCACCTTCTTCCCGATGAGGTCTTCGGCAAGGCCGGTCCTTTGGGCCAGAGCCTTGACGTAGAGGCTGCGCTCGATATCGCTAGGCAGCAGGCACAGCTTGGCGGCAATCTCCTCGACGGCCCGCGCCCGCCCCTCGATCCCCTCGCCGTGGGCGGCCAGGGTCGCCTCCATGAAGACCTCGAGCACGGGCCGCGCCGCCGCCAGCCGTTCGCGGAAGGCCTCGACACCTTGCTTGCGCAGGAAGGAATCGGGGTCCTCGCCGGCATCCAGCTCCACCACGGCGGCGGGAAGCCCCTCGGCCAGCAGCACGTCCATCGCCCGGAAGGTTGCTTTGCGCCCGGCGCTGTCCTGGTCGAAAAGCAGCAGCACACGTTTGGCGTAGCGTTTGAGCAGGCGGGCGTGCTCTTCGGTCAGGGCGGTGCCGCAGGTGGCCGCCACATTGCCAAAGCCCGCCCGGTGCAGGGCGAGCTGGTCGAAATATCCCTCCACCACGATCCCCTCGCCGCTCTGCCGCATCCCTTCCTTCGCCTGGTACAGGCCGTAGAGGATGCGCCCCTTGTGGTAGAGGGGGGACTCGGGTGAATTGATGTACTTGGGGAGCGAGTCGTCCAGCACCCGGCCGCCGAAGGCCACCACCTGCCCGCGCAGATCGAAGATCGGAAAGATCAGGCGGCGGCGGAAGAGATCGTAATCGCTGCGTCCATCCTTGCCGGCGCGGGTGAGACCGAGGATATCCCGCGCCCACCTGGGGTCGAAGCCCTTGCCGGCCAGATGCCCGGCCAGCGCCTCCCAGCGCTCCGGTGCATAGCCGAGGCGAAACTCGCGGGCGGTTTCGCCGCCGTAGCCCCGCTCCTTCAGATAACGACGGCCGGGAGCCCCTTCCGCCCCCTCCAGCAGCAGCTGGTGGTAGAAATCGCAGGCCACCTCGTTGATGCGAACGAGGCGTTCCGCCTCCTCCCGCCGTCGCTCCTCCGCCGGGGTGAGGGCTTCTTCCTCGACCTCGACTCCGGCCCTTTCGCCGAGGCGACGCACCGCCTCCGGAAAGGAGAGCCCTTCCATGCGCATCAGGAAGGAGAAGACGTTGCCGCCCACGCCGCAGCCGAAGCAGTGAAAGATCTGCCGCGCGCTGTTGACGTTGAAGGAGGGGCTCTTCTCGCTGTGAAAGGGGCAAAGGCCCTGGTGGTTGGCCCCTGACCGCTTCAGCGGCAGGTAGGAGGAGATGACCTCGACGATGTCGTACCGCTCGCGGATCTCCTGAATCTTCGCTTCCGCTATCCGCCCCGTCATGATCCTCTCAGTTCGACCACCGTGACGTTGTCGCCCCCCCGGGCGATATCGCCGGCATGGAAGGCGACGACCTCCCGGTGCCCGGCCAGGAAATCGCGCACGGTTCGCCGCAAAATCCCCTCGCCGGCTCCATGCACCACCTCTACCTCGCGCAGGCCGTGCAGGAGCGCATCGTCGAGGAAGCGATCGAGCAGCGGCAGCACCTCATCGACGCGTTTGCCGACCAGCAGCAGCCGCGGCGCGAAACGATCACGCTCGACCCGGCCGGTGATGACGCTGCGGCCGGTTCGCCGGTGGGCGAAACGTCGGGGTGAAAACTGCTCCAGGGCGGAGAGAGGGAGGCGCAATTTTTTTCCCCGCAGATCGAGCTCCACCTCTTCGCCAAGACGGCGGACCACCGTCGCTTCCGCGCCGAGGGCGGTCACCCGCAGAAGCTCCCCGGTCGCCACCTCCTGCGGTGCGGCCCCTACCCGATGCGGCAGCGGCCGGGTGGCGGCGATCTCCTCGCGCACGCCCCGCATCGCCCCGGCGATCCGCGCCTCTTCAGCCGGCGAGCTGGCGACCTCGCGCGCCTGGCGCAACAGGGTCTTGACCTGGCGCTCGGCATCGCGCACCAGCTGCTCGCCGCGCCCGGTCGCCTTCTCCAGGATCGCCCGCTGCTGCTCCTCGAGTTCACCGAGCAGGCGCTTGCGCTTTTCCCGTTCCTCACTGGCGCGCTGCCTGAGAGCTTCGGCATCGCGCAGCTCCTGTTCGAGTTGCCGGCGCAGACGGTTGAGCTCTTCGAGCAGCTCCAGCCCTTCCCGCTCCCCTTCGCCCAGGTAGCGGTCTGCCCCCGCCAGCACCTCCTCCGGCAGACCGAGGCGCCGCGCAATGGTGAAGGCACTGCTCGCTCCCGGAATCCCGTAGTGCAACCGGTAGGTCGGAGCCAGAGTGAGCGGGTCGAACTCCACGGCCGCATTCTCTACGCCGCCCCGCAGGTGGGCGTAGCTCTTGACCAGGTTCAGGTGGGTGGTGACGATCGACCGTGCCCCGCGACCGCGTAATGAGTCGAGCACAGCGAGCGCCAGCGCCCCGCCCTCGGCCGGATCGGTGCCGGTACCGATCTCGTCGAGCAGCACCAGGGAATCGCCGTCCGCCGCCTCCAGGATGCGACGGATGCGGAGCAGGTGCCCGGAGAACGTCGACAAATTCGCCTCGATGCTCTGCTCGTCGCCGATGTCGGCAAAGATCTTGCCGAACAGGTGGACCCGGCTGTCGGGGTGACAGGGGACATGCAGCCCCGAGCGGACCATCAATACCAGCAGCCCCGCCGTCTTCAGGGCAACGGTCTTGCCGCCGGTGTTGGGGCCGCTCACCACCAACGTGTCGGTCCCTGCCCCGAGCTGCAGGTCGACCGGCATCACCCCTTCCTGCCGGGGGGTCCCGTCGGCATGGAACAGCAGCAGCGGGTGGCGCGCCGCCTTGAGCTCGGCTACCGGTTCCGCCGCCAGGCGTGGCGCCACCCCATCGACGGCCCTGGAAAACCGGGCGGCCGCCGCGACGAAATCGAGGCGGGCCAGAATTTCCTGATTCACCCGCAACGCTTCTGCCTGCTGCCTTACCACCGCCGAGAGGCGCCGCAGAATCCGTTCTTCTTCGCGCTTCTCTTCCCGCTGCAGAGTCTGCAGCTCGTTATTGCGCTCGAGGACGGAGGACGGCTCCAGGAACAGGGTCTGGCCGCTGGCCGATTCGTCGTGGACGAATCCCTTGAGCTGGCCACGGTGATCGGCCCGCACCGGCACCACGTAACGGCCGCTGCGCTCGGTGATGATCCGTTCCTGAAAGACCCCGGCCAAGGCATCCGAGGCCAGCAATTCTTCGAGCATCCGCTTGATCCGGCCGCGCAGCTGCTGGATGCCGTGCCGCAGTTCCCCCAGTTCGAAGGAGGCGCTGTCGAGCATCTCGCCACGCGGGCCAATGCTCGCCCGCAGGCTTCGCCCCAGCTCCCGCAAGGAAACGAGTCCAGCAGCCAGTCCGGCCAGCTGCGGAGCCCGTTCGCGCCCGAGAAAATAGCGCCGGCAGGCGTCTGCCGCCTCGATGCTGGCGAGTACCCCCAGCAGGGTGTCCGCCGGCAGCCAGCTCCCCTCGGCCCGCAACTGGCGCAAGGCCTCGCGCAGATCGCAACAGCCGCCGACCGGCGGACTCCCCTGCTCTGCCGTCAGTGCTACCATTTCACCAATGGCCGCCAGCGAAGCCGCCACCTCGTCGGCCGTCAGTTGCGGCAGCAGGGCAAACGCCCGCTCCCGTCCCGGAGCGGTGACGGTGAAACCAGCCAGCAACTGCCTGATCTTGTCGTATTCCAGAACCCGTAGGGTCTCTTCGATCATCTTGCCGTCATGGCTGAACGCGGCGCATCGGTTCGACACAGCGGGAGCACGCGGCAACTTCCACGGTAAGTCGCCTCCCCCAGGTGGATGAACGGAGGGGCCAGTTCTGAATTCTTGAACACCGGCTGAAGAAATCCGGGCAGCGGGCGCAGGGAGAGGGCAAAAAAGACCACCGCCAGTAACACCACCCCTTGGGCCAGGCCGAAGAAACCACCCGCCAGGCGGTTGAGCCCGCCGAGAAAGAGCAGATTGACGAATTTTGACAACAGGTGCCCGAGAACCGCGAAGAAGAGGATCGTGGTCAGGAAGAGCGCAAGGAACGCCGTCACCACCGCAATCGAGGGGGAAAATCGCAGACTCTCCACCAGCAGGTCCGCCAGGGACGCATGATAGCTGAAGGCAAGCACTGCGCCGCCGAGCAGCCCGACCAGCGAGCAAATCTCCTTCAGCAACCCGCGCACCACTCCCTTGACGAGAAAAACCGCCAGAATCACCAGGATAGCGATGTCGACCACGTTCATATTCAATCCCTGCCCTGCCTTAACCGGATGGCCGCCTCAGGCGGAGAGCCGGGCCTTCACCAGTTCGCTGACCAGGCGACCATCGGCCCGGCCGAGCGTTTTGCCGGTGACAACCTTCATCACCTTCCCCATGTCCTTCATCGAGGCGGCCCCCGTTTCACTCACCGCCGCCTCGATGATGGCGCGGATTTCCTCCTCGCCAAGCTGCGTCGGCAGGAACTCCTGGATAATCGCCAACTCCTGTTCCTCCTTCTCCGCCAGCTCGGGCCGCCCGCCTTCCCGGTAGACCTGGGCCGACTCCTTTCTCTGCTTCACGAGGGTGGAAAGGACGCCGATCACCTCCTGGTCGTCCAGCTCGCGACGCTCGTCGATCTCGCGGTTCTTGATCGCCGTTCGAATCAGACGAATGGCGTTCAGACGCAGGGATTCCCTGGCCTTCATGGCCGTCTTCATTGCCTCGATCAACTGCTCGTTAAGATTCATCGGTCATCGCCCTCGGCGCAACAGGAAAGGGAAAACGCAAACAGGGCAACCGGTCGACCGGTGCCCTTCTCTTGCGAATTGAACATATTATAACGATTTCTAAAGGGGCGCAAGCTTCTATTTGCCGCGACCTTCCTTCTCGGCTATCCCGGAAATGCCGAAGCGCCGGCGCAATTCGGCATAGATCCGCTCCGGCGGCAGGTCGTAGTAGCCGAGCAGGACGAGAGTGTGGAAGAATAGGTCGGCCACCTCATAGACCACCTCCTCCGGGTCCCCCCCCTTGCCGGCCACGGCTGCTTCGGTCGCCTCCTCGCCGATCTTGCCGAGGATCTTGTCGAGGCCCTTGGCGAACAGCGAGGCGACGTAGGATTTCTCCGTCGGATTCTGGCGACGCTCCTGGATGACGTGGTAGACGGCATCGAGCACGTCCGTGCGTCCGTAGACGGCAGCCGGGTCGACCAGCCTTTCCCCTTCGCTGCGCACGCCCTGCTCATCCCATACCCGGTAGAAGCAGGAGCGATGGCCGGTATGGCAGGCGGCCCCGGCTTGTTCGACGCTCAACAGCAGGCAGTCGGCGTCACAGTCGAAGCGGATTTCCCGCACCGTCTGCACATGCCCCGAGCTTTCCCCCTTCATCCAGAGCTGGCGCCGCGAGCGCGAATAGTAGTAGACCTTCCCGGTCTGCAGGGTCCTTTCCACTGCCTCGGCGTTCATGAAGGCCATCATCAGCACCTCGCCGCTCGCCGCGTCGCGGGTGATGGCGGGGATCAGGCCGTTCTGGTCGAATTTAAGCTGATCGATAAGAGACATGATTTTGCCTTTGATTCTATGGACGCGCCATTTCAGGGCCGATCAAAAATGTCCAGATGCAAGGCGCCCGAAATTCTGAGGCATGAGGCGTACCTGTGGGTACGTCGAAGTGCCGAAGGATGAGGGCAACGCCGCAGATGGGCGTTTTTCATCGGCCCATTCACAGGCGGACCGGCACCCCGCGCTCGCGCAAATACTCCTTGCACTCGGCGATGGTGTACTCGCGGAAATGAAAGATACTCGCCGCCAAAGCGGCGCTCGCTCCGCCGGTGGTCAGCCCCTGATGGATGTGTGCCAAGTTGCCGACGCCTCCTGAAGCGATCACCGGGATCCCGACCCGGTCGCTGATGGCGCGGGTCAGCTCGATGTCGTAGCCGTCCCTGGTGCCATCCTTGTCCATGGAGGTCAGCAGTATCTCCCCGGCTCCGAAGTTCTCCATCCGCGCCGCCCACTCGATGGCATTGATGCCGGTCGGATTGCG
>Ga0256865_1000396_pt1 | contig 15188 bp, 16 predicted proteins | sample RVTome_14_FD_187337 | JGI IMG/M metagenome (GOLD analysis project Ga0256865, IMG submission 187337) | Soil microbial communities from uranium-contaminated site in the Upper Colorado River Basin, Wyoming, United States - RVT145D125 HiSeq ... | reverse complement strand
CGATTTCAGAGCCATCCCCTGCTGCAGACTTGAGTACTTCCAGTTGCAAGGGTGAGAAGCCAAACAGGTTCGGGTCGTCGGGGTCCTCGGCGCAGACAACCATTGGAGCGATGTTGCATGCATTATTGATGCTGGGGCTGGGACCCGCCACCGCCGACGCCGCCATGGGTATGGAAGTGATACCGAGCACCGCGGACAAACTCGTGTCGAGGGCATACCCGGTTGCGATGACGCGGACGTACGGCCCGATTCCCGCCGATACGAACGGATCGAGTGTCTCGGACCACTGCACCACGACCGAGATCTCGCCGTTGTCGTAGGCGGAGTTCAACTCGTGATTGCCGGCTGTATCGGCATTCAGGCCGAACAGGCTGTACGCCGCCGCATTGCCGAGGAAGATATCAGGAGTCTGGTCATAGACCTTGGCCGCTGCCAGGGCAGCGGCATCGACCGTATTCTGCAGGCGCGTTTTGTTGGCCAGCGCATGGCTGGTGTCCAGCGCAAGGCCGGCGATCGCCAGCATGGCGATCAGGCCAATGGCCACAACAGGCAGCACGATGCCGTGCTGCCTGTGGACACCGGCCAGGTTGCCTTCCCTGATGCGAATAAGACGCATATCTGCTCTGTCGATACCTGCTCGTTACTGCCGCCGGCTGGTGGAGCCGACATCGGCCTCCACCGGGGCGCTGACCCGCTGCGGCTGCGATACGTCTCCGCGATGCGAGTTGACCACCGCCTCCAGCCGGTACGGGTCTCCTCCGACTACCGCATCGCTGGTCGGTGCGGCGCCCGCCGCCTTGTCGTGGACCTGATTCGAAGTTACGGTTCTCACGGCATCGCCGAAATCCCTCTCGGTGCGTGTTTGCGTGGCACAGCCTGCGGCGAAGGCGCTCACCAGCATTACTGCGGCCATCGATCCTGTTTTCCTGTTCATGAGTTCATTCCTGTTCATACTGCGGTTTACGGATTGGCGCTCGGGGCAGACTTGCCTTCGGTTCTTCCCAACACATACCAGTCGAAATCACTGGGTTCCGCGAAGCCGTCGGTCGGCAGGCGGATCTCCCCAGGTCCGAGCGGTTTTGCCAGATGCGGCGTAACCAGGATAAGCAGCTCCGTCTCGCCCTTGATGAATTCCTGGCTGCGGAACAACGCACCAATTCCCGGAATGCTCCCGAGAGCGGGGAACTTGGTCACGACCTCGCGCAAGTTCTCGTTTATGAGTCCGGCTATACCGATGGTTTGTCCATCCGCCAGCTCGACCGTGGATATGGCGCTGCGTTTGGTGAGCGCGGGGATCAGGAACGACGACGTTACACCGTTTAGATTGATACCGATGGTGTTGCCGCTGACCAGTTCACTGACACTGATATTCAGCTTGAGGTTGATACGGTTATTGTCGAGCACGACCGGCAAAAACTTGACGCCCACACCGAACTCCTTAAATTCGATTGTGACGCCCTGTGTTGTTCCCTGCGGCACCGGAATCGGAAATTCGCCGCCTGACAGAAACTCGGCTTCCTGGCCGGTCTGCGTTGTCAATGTCGGCTCGGCGAGAATTTTGGCCAGCCCTTTTTCCTTTGCCGCATCGAATGCGACGTTGAACATCGCAGTGTCGGTCAGCAAGCTTGCGAAAAATCCCTTGTCCTCGATTGCCAGGTCGTTCGGCGCGAACTCGTCAATGACCGGCCCGAGCGGCGCTGCGTTACCGAATACCGGAATACGAACGTCGTTCGGCGGAAAGACAGCGTCCGGAAATCCGGCGCCGCCATTGACGCCACCCCATACCCAGCGGCTGCTGTTCTGCACGATGGCATTGAATCTCACATCCAGGCGCCGCAGTTCGGTACGCGAGATTTCCGCGACCTTGACCTCGAGCATCACCTGTTGCACCCCGCCGATATTCATCAGGTTGATTATTTCGCCGCGCATGTTGTCGTCGCCGCTTTTATCGTCCTCCTGCTCGAATTCCGTTGTATCGACCGCGCTGAAGGCGGCGAAGTACCCGCGGGCAATCTTCAAGGCCGCCTCCATATTGGCGACATTGGATACGTTGCCCGACAGAACGATGTTGCGCTGTGCAGATCGTACTTCGATCCTTTCGTTCGGCAGCAGCTCATGCAGTTTCTGCTTCAGTGACTGCAGGTCATGCGTAACCTCGACCTCGATCGTGTCGATGAGGATATCGCTGCGATCCCAGAGCAATACGTTGGTTGTGCCGAGATCCTTGCCGAGCACGTACAGCTGGCTCGCCCTCAGGATCAGAATGTCCGCCACGTCCGGATTGCCGACAGAAACCCGCGTTGCGGGCGCGTCGAGCGCGATCAGCCGCGACTTGTACAACGGCACCGTGAGAAACTTCGCTCCGTATGCATAAGCGGGTTCCGCGCGTTCCTGGGCATGCACGCTGACGCTGAACAGCAGTATCAGCGGCAACGTCCACCAGATCTTCTTCTTCCATTGATTCTGTCGTTTCATGACTGTTTTCCTCGGGCTTCGGCCTGGATACTACCGGCCGGTCAATTCTTGGTTTTTGTCGTATCGACTTTCGTGCCGCGTATGACGGTCACGGTCGTCGATGTCGGTGGCGGCGGACTTGCCGGACGCTTCACCACCGGCTTCGGCGGCTCAAGCTGAGCGACGAGTTCCGGCTCTGGCTCCGGTTCGCCGGCTTCGTCCAGCGGATTCCGCAGTGTCAGCTGGATCTCACCCTCGCTGCGGGCTTTAACCAGCAATTCCGCTTGTTGCGGTGTCATCTCCAGGGTTACGGCACGCACAATGACCGGCTCGTTTTGCTCTGTGGATGCCGTTTGATCGACCGCCAGCACTTTGATGTTTCGCAGGATAGTTTCGGTAACGGCCCGCCGATCCGTTGTCTTTCGCGATGACAGCACGTCGACGCGATTACCCGGAAGGAGGAAGCCGGCGACGCCGATGACGTCATTTACCCGAACGGTAAGTGCCCGCATGTTCTCGCTGACCAGCGCAGCAAGTGTGCTGCCCTTGTCGTGCGCAACCAGCCGTTCAGCGATCAGAATTTCACCGCGAGCGACATCGATCGTCGAGACCCGTCCTTCGACGTCCTCGATTGCGGTAAAGAAGCCGGTCGGCGCGATTCCCTCGGGAATCTCGACAAACTTGACGTGGCGCCCTTCGACTTTCGTGCCGTACGGAATAGCCATGGCCGCCGCTACAACGTGTGTACCCTGTCTGGCGCCTTCCTCGGCGGCCGATCGTGCAGTAACCCAGCGGTTTGCCGTCCAGGCAGCAGCCGTTCCCATCACGACTGACAGCACTACCAGGATCATGCCTCTTCTGTTGGCCATCGTTCCGATCTCCTATCCGATCGCCTGATGGCGACCGGTCCGTGAATTGCCTTCCAGTGACACAAAGTAATTTCGCCATGCCCACAACAGACCTTCTCTGTCGACATAGCGCTGATTGACCGTATAGAGCGAATTGTCCACTGCCATACTGATGAGATCGCGTGGATGGCATGGAAGCAGATCAACACCCGATCGGGTGTGAAGTTCATTGATTGCGAATTTCAGTACATCCGGATCGTAGTCCACCTCGAGCGCGAGACATGTGTCTCTCCAGATTCGCTCGTACTCCTCGATGGTCAGCGGAGTAAATTTGATCTTGTAGCCAATACGGCGCAGGAAAGCCTCGTCGGCCAGCTCCAGTGGGTGAATATTGGTGGAGAATACGAGAACCACGTCGAAGGGAACCGAAAAATGACGACCGGACTTGAGATTGAGATAGTCCCTTTTTTCTTCAAGCGGGACGATCCATCGATTGAAAAGTACAGACGGTTCTATTCTCTGGCGCCCCAGGTCATCGAGGATGAATACGCCGTTGTTGGCTTTCAACTGCAACGGAGCTTCATAGGTTTTCGTTGACGGTTCGTACATCACCTCGAGCATATCGGCCGAGAGCTCGCCTGCCGTTATGACTGCGGGGCGCTCGCACACCTGGAACCGCGGATCGTGACCCCGGTCGAGCTGGTAGTCTCCGTCAGTCATGGCCTGGTCAATGACCTTGTGCACGAGCGGATCAAACAGTTGAATGACGTTTTCGCCGACCGCGATTGCGTACGGGATAAGCACAGGATCAGGAAAAAGGCGCGTCAGCCGTTGCGACACATAAGTTTTGCCGGTACCTGCAGAACCATAGAGAAAAACGGCTCGTCCTGAATTCATCGACGCGCCAAGCCGATCCAGGAGCTCCTGATCGAGCACGATATCGTGAAAGGCACCGTTCATGGTGGCCCTGGATACGCTCTGTTTATGAATAGTCTGGGCTCGCGCTACGCGCGCGTATTGCTTGACAGGCACCGGGGCAGGACCAACGTAACCGCTGCGCAGCAGAGCATCCAGTGCGCCGCTTCGACCCCGGTCCGTAAGTGTGTACTTCAGCCCTATGTTATCGGCGTGACTCGGCCGGATCTCGATCCGGGCTTCACTGCGCATGAAGTTCAGTACGTGCTCGACAATGGCGCCGGACAAGCAAAGTGCATTGGCCAACGCAGACAATGACAAGGTACCGTGAGCCTGAAGATGTTTGGCCGCGAGTTCGGCCAGAAACTCCCGTGACAACCCGGTGTCCTCGACGCACTTCGGGCGAGGAGCGATTTTCCTGAACCGCATCGACCCTATCGGATTGATTGTATCCTGCGCAACACTGTTGTAATCGCTCATTTAATTAACTCAGGATCAAGGTGGAAAACAAGTTTTGCTGCCACATTGCGATCAAGGTTCCCGCGGAAATCGCCGGGGCATATGCGAAACAGTTGGGTTGCGAAGCGGCTTGTGTCGCTTCAACCGGATACAGCGCTGAGCGGTAAGCTTCTGCATGCAACAGCCGCTGCAGGTGACTGACAAGGATGGGCATGACACGGCGCGCCGCTATGTACAGCAGGCCGAAGATCGCGCCCGCTATCAATGTAAATACGCCGGCAGTCAAAGTCGCCAACGGGCCGAGAAAGGCGCCCACAACGCCGAGAAGCTTAGCGTCCCCGGCACCCATACCGCCAAGAACATACAATGGCAGCAGGAATGCGATGCCGACGAAGAGGCCACTGATTGCAGAAACTACTCCGCTAAAACCGGCAAGGGCGAATTGAAGCACCAGCGCAACCAGAAGTGCCGGAAGAAGCACCAGGTTCGGTATGCGGTGCCAAGCTATGTCGGTGACCGTGCACACCATCAGCACGGCGACAACGAATATTACGGTTACAACGGGCATCACTTCTGAAAAAGGCAACATCGGATTCTCTCCGCGGTTGAGATACAGAGGATCCCAAACGGCCGGCCGGCACGAATCGACCGGCCAACCGTCTGGGTGCCGAACTGCGCCTACGGAGTACCGCCCAGTGCGGTGATCAGGCCATTGATAATGCCCAGAATCGTCGTACCGAGGTTGGTGAAGGCGACAACGACTGCCGCACTGATAAGGCCGGCAGCAACCGCATACTCGACGATGGTCAGGCCTTCCTCATCGCGGAGGAATGCCATTACTTTTGCTTTCATTATGATTTTCTCCTGTCCACTGAGATTGTGATCTCGTACGAGTTCAGCCAATCGATCGACTGTTGTTACTCAAGTGCCGCAGTCGCTGATTGACGCGGACAACAGTAAGTTGCTCGCGCATTCGCCGATAGCACTTTTTTGGCCGGTAACAGGATTCTTTTGCGCAATGCGCACGCCGTGATTTCGCAGTTTATGTGACGCATGTCTGCGCGCAGGGCTGCAGATTGGAGTATGAAATATCGAATGCGAAGCCCCCTGCCCTTACTGCTGATGGCGTTTTTTGGCCATAGGTCGGATTCCAGCAGCTTATGCAAAATCCCGTCTGACGCGGACATTGAGAGGAAAGCGAATTGAATAAGCCCATACTCCTTTGGGTAGACGCATGCGCAGCTTCGGAGGAATCCGAGATGCCCGCGCTGCTGACGGAAAGGTTCGATGTGTGCCAGTGTGTCGACTCACGTCGGCCTGATCGTGAACTTGAACAAATGAATATTGCCGCCATCTGCTTCGATTTCGACTATCCGAACCGACAGCAGCTGGACCTGATGGCGAACACCAAAGTCCGATACCCGTCAATACCGATACTGATGCTGACCGTCCATCATTCGGAATCACTGGCAGTCTGGGCATATCGGAATGGCGCCGTTGACTTTCTGGTCAAACCCGTAGTCGAACCGGAACTTCGACATTGCGTCGATCGAATTCTGGAGATCAACTCCTGCAAGAGAAGTCAGAGCAGCCGCAAATCTCACAGATCCAAGGGGCATGTCCCATTCGGCATTACGTCCAGCTCGCGGTCCTCGAATGACAGGCTGGCACCCGCAATCTACTACGTACAGGAGCACTATAACGAGCGTTTCTACAGCGACACCGTGGCTCGCATGTGCGGAATGAGCGCGACGTACTTCAGCCGCACTTTCAGGCAGGCTTTCGATATCACGTTTCAGGACTTCGTACTGCGGTATCGCATAGCCGAAGCCTGCCGACAATTGCGCGCACCGAATGCAATAATTACCGACGTTGCCAGCAGTGTCGGATTTCAGGACCCGTCGTATTTCACGCGCGTATTCAAACGGTTTGTCGGTGTGCCCCCCTCGGATTACTGTGCCGGTGGCGCGGCGTCAGACAATGACGCACAGTTGCGCGCAATCGAAGAGTGTCAGTCGACGTCCGCCAGCCAGGTAGTGCGAACGTTATCACGCGCGCTTGCGTAATTTCCCCGTAGCATAAATTCGGTCGAAGCTCATTTTGGCGCGCTGACGCAGCAATATCTCCCCAGTTACGTTCAGCACATACGGCGCCAACCGCGACGCTTTGGAACCTGGATAATCGTTTCAAGCTCTGGTATCTGAGGCCCGCCCGGAATTATCCTGTTCTCAGGCGGTCGAATTGCTGCCGTGTCGGAGTCGACGCGGTAAACAATCCAGACAGAGGAGATCGGATCAGATGTCGATGAGAACCTTGGGACTAACAGCCATGATTGCCGTTGGCCTGTGCGGCGTCGCCGCGGCGCAAAGTGCTCCGGCGGCCGCACGCAGCATTTCCGTCACCGGGCAGGGCGAAGCGTCGGGGCCGCCGGACCGCGCACAGATCAGCGCGGGAGTGCAAACGCTCGCGACGACGGTCGCAGAGGCCTCGCAGGAAAACCAGGCCATCGTCGAGGCCATCATGCGGGCACTGGCACAACAGGGCATCGACAAGAAGGACATGCAGACGGCGAACTACAGCATCTGGCCCGAGCAGCAGCACGACCCGCAGCAGGCCAACCAGGTCCGCATTACCGGATACCGCGTATCGAACGTGGTCAACGTCATCGTCAAGGACATCAACAAGGTGGGCGAGGTGCTGGCGGCGGTAGCGAACGCGGGCGCGAACTCGATCCACGGGGTGAACTTCATGGTCGAGGATACGGCGGCGCTCGAACAGAGCGCGCGGGCTGCTGCAATGGCTGACGCCCGCACACGGGCCGAGGAACTCGCAAAACTTGCCGGCGTGACACTGGGCGAGGTGCTGACGATCTCGATGTCATCGGGAGGCGGTTATCCCATGCCGATGATGGCGGCGCGGGAGAGTTACATGATGGCGGATATGGCGGCAGCACCCGGCATATCGCCGGGGCAGCTCGACGTCAACGTGCAGGTCTATGTGACCTTCGCCATCCACTAATTCGGTGACAGTTACCCGGATTCATAGCGCGGGGAAAAAATCGAGGAAGCTGGCAGCGTTCCCCGCCGTTCGCTACAGTGATCCGGCAAGGCGGGAACGAATCAGCGAGGAATTCAAAATGAAACGAGTACTGACAACGCTCGCGGGCGTATTCCTGTCGATCCCGGCACAGGCACAGGACAGCCTGCCGTTCGCAGTCGAACCCGTCACCTCTTTCGACCAGCCCTGGGCCATGGCTTTCCTGCCGGATGGCCGCCTGCTGGTCACGGAGAAGAAAGGCAATCTCTTCGTCGTCAGCCAGGACGGGCAGAAGTCCCGTCCAATTGGCAACATGCCCGACGTCGACTACGGCGGTCAGGGCGGGCTCGGCGACGTCGCCGTCCATCCGGATTTTGCGACCAACGGGCTCATCTACCTGAGCTACGCCGAAGGCGGTACAGGCGGGACCCGCGGTGCCGCCGTCGTGCGAGCGGTATTGAACGCCACCGAGCGCGGCTACCTTTCCGACGCCGAAGTCATCTGGCGCCAGTACCCGAAACTCGTCGGTTATGGCCATTACGGTCATCGGCTACTGTTCGACGACGGCGGATATCTCTGGATCTCATCCGGCGATCGCCAGAAGTTCACGCCCTCGCAGAACATGCAGTCCAGCATCGGCAAGATCCTGCGGTTACACGATGACGGCTCGGTGCCGCAGGATAATCCCTTCGTCGATTACTTAAGTGTCGATCCCTTCGTCGACGACGAGGGGGTTTACGGCCAGATCTGGTCGCTCGGCCACCGGAATCCGCTCGGGATCGCCTTCGATCTCGACGGCCAGCTCTGGGAGATCGAGATGGGGCCGGCAGGCGGCGACGAACTGAACCGCATCGTGCGCGGAGGCAACTACGGTTACCCGGTCGTCTCGAACGGCGATCATTACGACGGCCGCGTGATTCCCGATCACGACACGCGTCCCGAGTTCCTCAAACCGGCCATCTGGTGGACGCCCGTCATCTCGCCGGGAAACATGATCGTCTATCGCGGCCAGCTGTTCCCCGACTGGCGCGGCGATGCACTGGTCGCCGGGCTTTCGTCAATGGCCATCATTCGCATAGACCTCGATGGCGACACCGCCCGCGAGGTCGAACGTTTCCCCATGGGTGCGCGCATTCGCAGTGTCGTGGAAGGGCCTGGGGGCACGCTGTGGGCGCTGGAAGACGAGACCGATGACAGCCAGGGCCGCTTGCTCAGGCTGATTCAGGGTCAGTGACCCTCAATTGTGCGCATCTGGGGTATTCTTGGACCTGCAACGCGCTTGGCACTTTTCCGGAGGATTCATCATGTTCAAGAAGTCCCGGGAGGACGACGATTCCAGGCCCATGCCGCCACTGCGGATCGGCGAGCAACAACCCATACGCTCCAAAAACGTTTCTGTCATCGGCCCGACCCTGGTCTTCAGGGGCGAGTTGTCGGCCGACGAAGACCTTGTGATCGAAGGCACGATCGAGGGCACCATTGCCCATCACGAGAAGAACCTGACGATCGGTCCCAAGGGCAAGGTATCGGCGGACATACACGCGAGTTCGGTGCTTGTCGAGGGCCTGCTCGATGGCGACATTCACAGCGACGGACTGGTGTCGCTTGCCAAAGGCGCCACGGTGAACGGCAATATCTATTGCACGCGGCTCGTTATGCACGACGGCGCCCGCTTCAACGGCAAAGTCGAAATGGAGCAACAGTCGGCGTTGAAGATCGCGCCGAAACCGGAGGCCGTGGACGATGCGAGAGCCGGCCCGGAGAGCATGTCGGCGTAATTAGAATCTGACACCTCTTTCGACCAGCCTTGGGCCATGGCTTTCTGCCTGATGGCTGCCGGCTGAAACTGGTTCGGGGACGGCGACCCTGACTCGGCCCGGCAGGGGCGGCCGGCAGCCCAGGATCCCGGCACAGCATCCAGCGGCATCGCTGCGAACCTTCGTTTTAGAATTGGCCAGCGCAAAATGGTCTGGCAATGTCGTCGGTAATCAGGGTAACTGTCACCGAATTAGCCGAGCACGATATCGAAGCGGTGTAGCGGCAATCCCGTCTCCTCGTCGTCGTGAGGTGATGTGATCAGCAGGTGCCTTTGACCGGCCGGTGTTCTGCGCATGACGCCGTCCTCCTCGAGCAGCGGATCGCCCTCGAAGTACATTTGCGTCGTGACTTTGCTGCCAGTTTCGTGCGCTACCTTGAAATGAATATGCCTGGGACGCATGCCAGATTCACCGAACGACGATAAGGAATAAGGAGCCGGCTTGATGGTGCGAAACCCGTAGTAGCCGTCGGTATCCGTGTACGCGATGCCGATTCCCTGGAAATTCGGGTCGAGCGGTGCCGGATTCCTGTCATCGGGGTGCGTGTAGCGACCCCAGTGATTGGCCTGCCAGATATCGACGCGGGCGTTTGCCAACGGATTACCCGCGAGATCGGTCACCTGGCCGCGGACCAGGATGACGTCGCCGGCCGCGCTTTCGGTATGTCCCTCGAGCAGGGTCAGGTCGACGTCCGATTCCGCGTGCGGGCCCGGCGGGTAAAAAGGGCCCTCTGTTTGCGCGGGTGTTTTCGTCAGTGCATTGGCAATACCGGACCCGAACAATGCGGCGCCGCCTGCCAGTGTTCCGAGCTGCTTCGTCACTGTCCGTCGTGAAAACGTCTTCTCCATAGTCCAGGATTCCTCTTTGGAGTGGGTTGTGTTTAATGTTTTCGACCGAAGTCCTGACTATAGCAGCGAATGGTTACTTGGCACGTAATTCGGTGACAGTGACCCTAATTCCGACAGGAGCACTCGCATCCACTACGAACGAGGAACAAATCAGGGTCACTGTCCCTGAATTATGCAGGCCCGTCTAAGTGATTGTTGACGACCTGAGATCGAGCATTGCAAGGAGTCCGCTCGCTTTTCCGTACAATTCACGGCGATGAGTCAAGCCGTTGTCGCCGCCATTCACCAACCGGGTCAACTTTTTGACGTCGTCCAGGTCTGCGACCGCGTTAAGATTGTTCTTATCCCAGTAAAATACCGCAGAGTGAACGGCATAGTCTGTCGCTACAATCTCCGGCTGTTCCACGACACGGTTGTCTCGAATCCAGTCAGAAAAAGCCTGGTAATTTTTCTTGCCGGTTAACTGGATGAAGCCGCGGCCGCGGTACCTCCACCCGTCACCGCTGGATTCCGAACCGTTGCCCATGCGCCTGGCATAGACCCGGTTTGCAATCCTCTCCGGTTGCCGTGCGTATCCTTCTGCTTCGTCATCGGTCGGAAAATACTTCGCGAAAACCAGGCGCAGCGCTTTTGCCGAATAGTTCAGGTTTTCTGTGTCGAATCGCATCGATCCGGACTCGTGCAGTACTTGCGAAAAAAAGTGTGCGAGCCTGGCCTTCGACGCGGCGATACCGTACTTCGGCAGCAATTCCTTGAGATCATCGATGTATTGAAGACCATCATGTCTCGCGACTCCCATTTCTACCAACATCTCGATATGCGTTTTCATGTGCTCTCCTCTGCAGGGGTCCGCAGCGCGCAGGCAACAGAATTGCCGCCGTCGGTGCGCCTCGCTAAGCAATTTCAGCGGCAACTGCGCCTTGACACGTCGTTAATGCCGCTCGCGTTCGGTATTTCGCCGCTATAATTAGCACGCGGAACATCTGTTGGACAGGGAGGCCCTGGGATGAAATGCGCGAACTTTTTTGTACAACAGCCGAACTTGGCGAGTGACCCAAAGGATCTGTTCGACAGATGAGTGAAGCGGATGAACTCAAGCAGTACTGGAAGAAGCCGGGTAACGACATTGTCGCCGTTCGGCTCGACCTTGATACCGACGGCTTTTCCTACAGGAAATGGGGCGGCACTCAGCACTGCAAGGCGGGCGACTGGATCGTGCTTAACCGCAGCGATACCTACACCGTCGATGCGGAATCCTTCGCGAAGACCTACAAAAAAACCGGGCCGGGTACGTTTCTGAAGGTGACGCCCGTTTGGGCTGTCAAAGCGAAAGACAACGGTTCGATCTGGACAAAAGAGGGTTCGTCGCGCTATGCGAAGGGCGACTACATCGTTTATAACGATGCAGACCGCCGCGACGGCTACGTGGTTTCGGCCAGACTGTTCGAGGACATGTACGAGCTCGTCAAGTAGCGGCCTGCAAGAGATCGGCGAGCCGTGCCGCGTCGGAAGCAAGGTCAGGCGTGCCAGCGAAGAAACCCTGGTCCTGACGCCACCAGTCGACATAGCGGCGCAGCTGCAGCCTGGTTGCAATGAACGGATCGTGGCGAGGAGCCTCTGCAAGACGACCGACGCGTTCACGCATTTCCGCGAGATACACTTCGGCGGTTTCGTCCGTTCGTTCGTCGATAATTCGACCAAGGAGCGCGAGTTCGACGAGTGAGCCGTGTGCCCAGAACTCGGCCTCGCGTACCCGATCAACCTCGGCGGCACGGTAAGCCGTTTTCCAGTCCTTCCTGTCCAGTTTGCCGTTCAGCGCGGCGTCGAGTGCCAGGTACTGGACGGCGCTCCAGTGATGTGACGGATTCATTTTGAATGCTCGCCGGTACCACTTCAGCGCCCTTTCAAGCGCTTCACGCGAAGCTTGCCTGCCATTCTCGTCGTAAAACTGTGCGAAACAGAATTCCGCAAGACGTTTCTCCGCGCTGCCCAAAAGCCCCACATTCTCGTCAAGCGCAGTCCCTTCGTTGTTACTGGCGAGCTGGATCTCGAGATCCCGTATTTCGCGTTTGAGTGCATCACGAAGGCTTGCCAGCTCGCTTTTGGCCGCGCCGCTCCCGGCGAGAATCACCGCTTTATCCCGGAGGTTCTCCAGCGACGCCAAACGGGCCTGAAGACTGATGTTCTTCAGAAAATCCGCATACCCCTCGTTGAGCTGCACATAGCCCACCAGGCTTACCCAGTCGTGCCCGGCTTTGTCGGAATTCTCGTAGAGCTCGACACGCGTTGCATGCAGCGCGGCCCGAACGTCACGCCCGCCGAGTATGTCCCTGTAAAAGCGTGTCGCGAGAATGATTGAACCGTCTATTGTCAATGGAAGTTGTGATGCGATAACGACAGGTATGCCGGATACGTGCAACTCATGCGCGACGCTTTTCGCGGGGTTGATGCTGTCCGTCGCGTTAGCGAGATCGCACGCTGCCAGCGTAACGACGACGCTGGTGGACGTTATGGCAGTCAATGCCTTCGCAAGATCTTCCGGCTTTACCGCATCGACACCCTCGATCGGGTGATTAAGCGCAACGCCAAAACGATCATCGTCATCCCCCGCTACGGGCGTTCCGTGAGCCAGCATATGCACGTGCGTGAATCCCTTGCTGGCGTTCGCCGCATTATCCACGGCCGCTTTGATGTCCCTGAGTTTCGCATTGCCAATTTCGACCAGGACGTTTGACCGGTCAGACAGCCTGGCTGGCAGCCAGGGTTCGAGCGCATCGAGCAGTGCCCGGCGATGCTCATCCTGGGGCACGACGCCGCCGGCCGATGACCACGCGAACAGTACGCGCGGCCGGATCGGCCACGCTGGCTGCCGATCCACAAATGCTCCGCGCACTCGACGGGTAAATACGACGCCTCCGCCGCTGAGAAACAACGGCTTGCCGTCTTTCGCGAGAGCGGCCTCAAAGGGCATGGCTGACAGTTCGGCGGCATTGGCGACGAAGTCGATTTGCTGCAAGGCATTCGCTCCGGCAGCAAGAGCCGCGCCCAGCGTGTCCTTCCGGTCCGTTGCAGAATCCAGCAGTTCCGTGGCTTTTTGTGCCAGGGTGTCGAGCGCTTGCCGCCGCCGCTCTTCGGATGCCTTCTCGTAACGCAAGGACTTCATCAGCTTGTTGAAAGGCAGCTGGTCGACGTTCATTGCTACCTGGCGCACAGGCAAAGGCCCGGCTGTACAGAGGTAATCGTCCCCTGCGCGAAGTATGCCGGTATTCAGGTTTTTTAACCGCGCGAATTCAACCAGAACGGATTTCACGGCGCGGATTCCCACACGAGATCGAGCCCACCCCTGGACTGCGCCGGGTACACAGTCTCGTAATTGTAAGCTTCGCGCAACACTGTGTCGTCCCAGATGCGCGTCTCATCGGATACGTAGTTGAAATACAACTTCGGGCGTGCGCCGCCGTGCCTGATGACACGTGCCACTGCCTCCGGGTGCGGATGCGAGAACTGCTCGCCGCTGGATGAGAAAATATAGGAATCGCATTCGAGACGCTGAATGAGGTCGGAGCTCACACTGCCCCTGCTCCCGTGGTGTGGCAACTTGCACGCTGTGAGGTGCAATTTGTCGACGCCCAGCCGATCGATCGCTTCGATCAGGGTCGATGGGTGTGCATCGCCTGCCAGCAAAACCCGGGTGCCTCCGTACTCGGCGAGTATGGCAATGCTGCTCCCGTTCGCTGCAGACCTGTCCTCGACGAAGTCCTCCCGCAAAAGCTGTTCGATGTCCGGACGCGCGCGGGCCGGTTCGACTTCGCCGTCCCCCAGCGTCCGGAACTGCCCTTCCGTTCGGGCGCGTTCGAGCTCTTCCGGCGAAATATTGATGTCCTTGCAAGACTCTTCCCAATCGTCGCGCAATTCGGCGAGCCTCGGTATCGTGGGCGACATCAGAGTCAGAATCAGGCCATCGTCGAACTGTACGCGCGGCAGCGGACCTTCTCTCGCTATCACCACGGCGTCGCCATCGAAACCGCTTTTGTTCCAGTTGGCACCGCGCCTCAGGATCAGATCTGTCAGTTCCTCGCCGTGCTTGCCGGCGAGGACTTCTGCCGGCTTGTCGGGAATATGGCGAAAGCCGTTGAACCAGACATCCTGCGCTTCGAAGCCAACGGTGTCGTCGTGTGAGAGCTCGATGATGCCGCGAATGTGATCGTAGTCCACGTGCGTGACAACCAGCAGTTCGAACTTGCGCTCATTGTCATTCAGCTGCAGCAGCCGTGGCTTCAATACCTTTTTATAAACACCCGATGCCCCGCCATCGATGAGAATGCGCCGCAGCAAGCCCTCTTCGCCGTATTCGATCCACAGGCAGTCGCCATATCGGGCCGGCAGTACCTCGAGTCGAAACATGTTGCCTCCCTGCGTCAGATCGGCCTACGCCACATCACCCGGGATGCGACCTGCGAGCTCGTCACGGCTGCGCATGAATTTCAACAAGTTCTCTGGTCGATAACCTGGATCGAACGCGAGAAGTTTCCAGGCCGACTCGTGAACGGTGAGTCCCGGTATGTCAGCCGTTTCCTGCAGATCGCGATCACCTTGCTCGCCCTTGAGGCTTCGCATCCAGTTCCGGACTTTCATTAATCCTTTGAGCGACTCATCCCGCGTGTCGCCGAACCAGGGCCGGTAATAGCGCAAAAATTCCTCGTCGACGACCAATCCCTGTTCCCTGGCTTCATCGATCATCCAGCGAAGCGCCCCGTTTGCCAATCCGTCGTCCGCATATCCACCGCCAATACTGGTGTGGACGCCCGGAA
>Ga0256865_1000390_pt1 | contig 15249 bp, 13 predicted proteins | sample RVTome_14_FD_187337 | JGI IMG/M metagenome (GOLD analysis project Ga0256865, IMG submission 187337) | Soil microbial communities from uranium-contaminated site in the Upper Colorado River Basin, Wyoming, United States - RVT145D125 HiSeq ... | reverse complement strand
TCTTCTTTCTTGTGCAGCGCGGTGAGGCGACCGCCTTTACCTCGGCCGACGCCATCGACCCCGAGTACGGCCGGTTGCTGCGCCAGGCGGCAAAGGCAGGCGTCGAAGTGTTGGCGTACAAAACCGTCGTTACCCCGGAGGAAAACAAGGTCGGGGAGAGGATTCCTGTGATGTTTGAGTCCTGAGGACAGAAGACAGAGGACAGAGGACAGAGGACAGAGGACAGAGGACAGAGGACAGTTGTTGCTGTCATCCGTCATCAGGATTCTGTCAGCGATCACCAATCACGGACATTTATGCGCGCCGTAGGCCTGATCACCGAGTACAACCCTTTCCACAACGGCCACCTGCATCATCTGCAGGAAAGCCGCAAGGCGGCCGATGCCGGAGTGGCGGTGGCGGTGATGAGCGGACACTTCCTGCAGCGCGGTGAACCGGCCCTGGTGGACAAGTGGGTGCGCGCCAGGATGGCGCTCGCCGCCGGGGTCGACGTGGTGGTGGAAATCCCCTTCCCCTGGGCCTGCAACAGCGCGCCGCGCTTTGCCGAAGGGGCGGTACGCTCGCTAGACGCCCTGGGCGGTGTCGACGCCCTCTGCTTCGGCAGCGAGGCGGGCGAACTCGGGGGCCTGCAGGCCTGCGCCGACCTGCTGCTGCGACACGAGGACGAACTGGGCCAGCGCACCGCCTCTCTGCTGCGCTCGGGGTTGACCTATCCGGAAGCCCGGGCGCAGGTGCTGGTGCCGCTAGCCGACGACGCCGCGCTGGCCGAGCTGTTGCGCACCCCCAACAACATCCTCGGCATCGAGTACCTCAGGGCGTTGCGCCAGGCCGGCAGCCCCATGCGGGCGCTGACCATTCCCCGCATCGGCGCCGGCTACCACGACGTTGAGGCGGTCGGCGCCATCGCCAGCGCCACCGGCATCCGCCGCCTGCTCGCCGAGGGGAGCGAGGTCGCCCAACTTCTTCCCGAGTCCGTCCATGCCATCCTGCAGCAGGCCCTGGCCGCCGGCCGCACGGTCGATGAAGATATCCTGCACCGCCTGCTGCTAGCGCGCATCGGCCGGGGAACGGAGAGCCTGGCCGCGCTCTACCAGGTCGAGGAGGGGATCGAGAACCGCCTGGCGGAGGCTGCCGACGTCAGCCGCAGCTACCGGGACCTGGTCGACGCCGTTAAGGCGCGGCACCTCACCCGCACCCGCATCCAGCGCCTGCTCTGCTACATTCTCAACGAGGTGGGGCGGGAGGAGATGGAGGAGTTTCTCACCGCCGGCCCCCTCTACCTGCACCTGCTCGGCTGCACGCAGAAGGGCCGTGCCTTTCTCGCCGGCTGCCGCAAGCGCCTGGGCCTGCCGCTGATCGCCAACTATTCCCGCCTGCATGCGGTCCTGAAGCGCCACTACGGAGCGCAGAGCGCCCGTTGCCGTCTGGCGGAGCGGATGCTCGCCCTGGAAATGCGCGCCACGCGCAACTACACTCTGCTGATGAAGAAGTGGGAGGGAGGAATTCGAAACCGCGATTTTTACGAAGAGATGAGATTCGAGGGCGGGGGGATGTAGGGGCATCCCTTGCGGGTGCCCTGGATCGGGCAGGCGCAAGGCCTGCCCCTACACAATCAATTTGGGCAATTCAGAGGCGGCTGGGCTATTTCGCCGGGAACGCGGCAAGAACCACCATATCCCGGCCTACGGGTTTTTTTGGACCAGGGACCTTGGACCAGGGACCCGATTCTCAGACTATCAGGTTCGGCAATTCATCGGTATCGTCGTGTTTGGCCGGGAAATGTCCCGCGAGCAGTTCGCCGCAGCGGCCGATAGCGGTGCAGAGGGCATCACAGGTGCGTCCTTCATGGATGCCGGTGGTCACCGTCTGGACGATCTCGTCCCAGGTGTGCAAGGGGACGACGGCGTTGATGCCGCGGTCGGCCAACACGTAGACCCGGTGCTCGAAGAGGGAGATGAGGATCAGGATGCCGGTTTCGTCCCGGGTGTGGTGCAGCCCCTGCTCAAGGAAGGCGACCAGGGCCTTCTCCTCGACCTCGGCGGTGATCTCGGCCGGGTGGATCAGTCGCCGCTTGAGCCCCGGCGTGCTGCGGATGAGCGCTTTGAAGAGAAAATAGAGGGGGAAGAAACCGGCGAGGAACACCCAGACCGAAGCGCCGCCGAAATACCAGCTCAGCAGGCTCGCACTGGCCAGGGCAAAGCTGCCGGCGCCGACGATCTCGGCCTGCGGGTAGTCGTACGATTGGTCGACCACCATCGGCACGATCTCGCCGTTGGTGCCCTGTTCGACCACTCGAACCGCCGCCTCAATGCGCTGCTTTTCCTCTTCGGTGAAAAAATCCTTGGATTTGGGCATTGGGCAACCTCAATGTTCAAAACCTGCACGCGGATAAAATCTGATCCAATCGGATCAAATCAGATGAAACATGGATCAGATGGGTTTGAACCAACGCCCTGTAAAATCCGCCTTTATCAGATTTGATCCGCGTGCAATGGTTTAAGCCTTTGATTGTAGCTCCGTAGGTCGGGATAAGGCGTTTTTTGCCATTCCCGGCGCAATCTTCGCAGACCCTGAGCAGGCCGGAAACGCGGCGCTTATTCCGGCCTGCGAAAAATAATGGTCCTCACCAACTCCCCGACGACCCGCCGCCGCCGAAGCCGCCGCCTCCCCCGGAAAATCCCCCGCCGCCACCGAAGCCGCCACCGCCGCCGAAGGGACCGCCAACCCAGTAGCCGCCACGCCGGTGATGACCGACACGGGAGCGTTGGCCGCCGCCGAGGAGGGCGAGACCAGGTCCGAGAAAGAGGAGCAGGAGGAGGGTTCCCCAAGGACTGCGCTCCTTTTTCTTGCCGACGCGCCCCGTCCCCTGGTACTCACCGCGCACCGCCTCGGCCATGGCGGCGACGCCGGCGGTCACCCCGCCGTCGAAGTCGCCGGCCTTGAAGCGCGGGGATATCTCCTGATCGACGATGCGCCCGGCGAGCAGGTCGGTGAGGCGTCCCTCGAGACCGTAGCCGACCTCGATGCGGATCTTCCGTTCGGCCTTGGCGATCAGCAACAGGGCGCCGTTATCCTTTCCCTTCTGGCCAATTTCCCAGGCCTCCGCCACCTTCAGCGCATATTCCTCCAGCGCTTCTCCTTCGAGGGTCGGAACGGTGAGAACGACGAGCTGGGTGGAGTCGCTACGCTCGAAATCGCGCAGGAAGGTCTCGAGCTTTACCACCGTCCCCGGCGAGAGAATGCCGGCGCGGTCATTGACGTAACCGGTCGGCCGGGGGATCTCCAGCGCCAGAACGGCCGCCGGCAGCCAGAGGGCGAGAAACAGCAGCGGGATGAGACGGCGCAGGGTCATCCTAGAATTTCACCTGCGGGGCCTTCTCGGCGCCGGCCTCGGCCTTGAACGGCTCCTTGCGTTCCAGTTGCAGCAGGAATTTGTTGGTCAGGTTGTTGGGGAAGGTGCGGATGGAACTGTTGAAGGTCTGCACCGTCGCGTTGTAGCGCTGCCGGGCGACGTTGATGCGGTTCTCCGTCCCTTCCAACTGGTGCTGCAGGTCGAGGAAGTTCTGGTTGGCCTTGAGGTCGGGATAGCGCTCGGCCACCACCAGCAATCGCGAGAGGGCGCCGGAGAGCTCGCCCTGGGCAGCCTGGAATTTTTCCAGGGTCGCCGGGTTGTCGAGGTCCTTGGCCGAAACGTTCATCTGGCCGACTTTTGCCCGGGCTTCGGTAACGGCCTGCAGGGTCTCGCGCTCGTGCCCGGCGTAGGCCTTGACCGTTTCCACCAGGTTGGGGATGAGGTCGGCACGGCGCTGGTAGGTCGCCTCGACGTCGGCCCAGGCGGCGAAGACCGCCTCCTCGTTCTGCTGGATCTGATTGTAACCGCAGCCGGAGAGGAGGGGGAGGGCGGCGAGCCCGCAGAGGATGAGCAGCATCAGACGTTTACGCATGGGGTGTTGCTCCTTTTGAATAAAATTCGATCGTTAAATGATAATCGCATAAGAAACAAAGCTCTTAAGGCCGGTTACGATTGAGTCAATATAGGCATCTGCGCCGATATTGTAAAGGGCGTTCCGGCGGGTTCTACGGTCTAACGGATTCATCGAGAAGAAACTCCGCGCCCCGGGCCGCCTTGTCGACGAGTTCCGGCGACTCCATTTCCTTCTCCGTCGGTGCGGCGCCCAGCTCCCGGAACTTGCGGGCGGTGATCAACACCCGGGTTTCCAGTGAGGCGACCGCCTTGTTGTAGGAGTCGACCGCCCGGTCAAGCCCCTTGCCGACGCCGGCGAAGTGACCGGCCAGGGTGGCGATGCGCTCGTAGAGGGTGCGGCCGAGGTCGCTGATTGCCTGGGCGTTCTCGGCGATCTGCTCTTGGCGCCAGCCGTAGGCCACGGCCCGCAGCAGGGCGATGAGGGTGGTGGGGGTGGCGAGCAGTACCCGATTGTCGACGCCGAACTCGATCAGCGAGGGGTCCTGCTCGAGGGCGGCGGCGAAGAACATTTCGCCGGGGAGAAAGAGGACGACAAATTCCGGGGTGGGCTGGAACTGGGCCCAGTAACCCTTGGCCGAGAGCTTCTGCAGGTGGCTGCGGATCTGCCGGGCGTGGTCCTTGAGTCGCGCCCGTTTTTCGTTCTCGTCCGTCGCCTCCAGTGCCTCGAGGTAGGCCTGCAGGGGGGCCTTGGCATCGATGACGATATTCTTGGCGTTCGGCAACTTGACGAGCATGTCCGGGCGCAGGCGACCCTCTTCGGTGGCGGTCGATTCCTGCTCGGCGAAGTCGCAATAGGCGAGCATCCCGGCCATCTCCACCACCCGCCTGAGCTGGATCTCGCCCCAACGGCCGCGCACTGTCGGCGTGCGCAGGGCCTTGAGCAGGCTGGACGTCTCGCTCTCCAGCTTCAGCTGGGTGGTGAGCAGCGACTTGAGCTGCTCGTCGAGGCGGGCATAGGCACCGGTGCGGGCCCGCTCCAGATCGTGAATCCGGACGTCAACTTTGTCGAGAGCCTCCTTTAGCGGTCCGACCAACTGGCCGATTGCCTGCTGGCGAGAGTCCAGATCGCCGCGGGCCCCCTCCTGAAACCTCTCCAGAGTGCTTTTTGCCAGGTGCAGGAAAGCCTGGTTGTTGCTTGAGAGCGCCTCGGCCGAGAGTGCCTTGAAGGCATCGGCCAGCTTAGTCCGTGCCTCGTCGAGCAAGATGAACTTCTCGGCGGCGGCTTTGCGCTCCTCTTCCAGGCGCGTCGTCAGTTGCGCCAGGCGGGCCTGCAGTTCGGCATTTTCGGTGCGCAGTCGGGCCATCTCCGCAACACTGCGTTCGAGAGCGGCTTCCGCCGCCTCGATCTGCCGGTCCCGCCCCGCGATCCGCTCCTGAAGGGCGGCCAAATCGGCAGCCAGTTCCAGGCGTCCGGCTTCGCGGGCCTGGGTCGCTCTTTCGCGCAGAATCAGCCAGACGGCGAGGGCTCCGAGCAGGATGCCGGCGATGAGGGTGACGGGCAGGGTGAAGGAGACCATTGTTGTCATTGTTGTGTGTAGCTCCGCGGTGGATCGGCTGGATGTTTTTCGCGCCAACATAGCAGTGCTGGGCGCCAGCTGCAAGGCAAAAGGGGCATATTCCCGGCCACCTCCGGCCTCTCCGAACCGACGGCGTCGGGTGTTCGATTCGGCCCCTTCGGCTCGCAGGCCGTGCCGATTGCCGGCCGGGTCGCGTTGTTCTACACTAAAAGCAGGAAAAGATTTTACCGTGTGAGCGGCTGGTGGAGGGAACAGGATCCGGGGTCTCGCAAAGGAGCGAATGAATGCTGAGGAAATGTGGGGTGACTCTCGTGGCGATCCTGATGCTGGTTCTCGGGGCGGCAGGCGATCTGTTTGCCTTTCGCTGTGGCAGTGGACTGGTGGAAAAGGGAGACCGGAAGATCGAGGTCCTGAAAAAGTGCGGAGAACCCGCCTCGGTTGACGAGTGGGAGGCGATCCGGCGTACGCCGGCGTTCCGGTTCGGCCTGCCGACAAACGGTCTGGAGAAGGTTAGAGTCGAGGAGTGGACCTACAACTTCGGCCCGCAGAGGTTTCTGCAGATATACCGGTTCGAAAACGGCGAGGTGGTCGAAATGAAGTTCGGTGATTACGGCTTCTGACCCGGTTCCAGGCATCCTGCCGGCAGTTGGTGCTCAGCCCCCGCAAATCGCTCGAAGGCGGTGCTGAAGCTCTTTCAGGCCGCTCTCAGTCAACTCCGTCGGCGTGCCGCAGGCAAGACAGATTTGCCGTCTGCCGAGTGAGAAGTCTGCCAATTTTTGTGACTGGACTATTCGGCATTCCGGGCACTCGAAGTCGATCGACAGCTCCATCTTCGCCACCTTCCAGAGGGTTCGCGTTGGCAGGAGCTAATAGTCTGCCAGAGCCATGAATGCGTGACAAGAAAAATCTTTGGGGGACCTGGAGGGTTCGGGGGGATAAAAAAACGGGGAACCCGGTTAAGGATTCCCCCAGCCGGAGGAAGGGAAGGGGCCGCCCCTCCGGCTATCATGATACGACACCTGTCATCTCCTTCAGGGGAGGAGAAACTGTGGTATCTTACTGTTGCGGAGCATGGGCACGGTCTGCCCGCATGAGCATATTAGAGTAGTTTATATATTTGCCGTCGCCCTGCTGTCAATGATTTTCCCGTAATTAACCGGTAAATAGCAAAAAAATTCAGATTTGGAGCCGTGTTCTTCCATTTTTGTATATTGCTGATGGCGGCCGGTTGCGTCAAGGGAATGGTTGCCTCGCTCGACGACTGAAATGAAGCAGGTCGGCAGGCGGAAGGGTCCGATGCAGCGGTGCCCCTTCCGCTTGGAAGTTGGTTGACACCTGTGCTAGGATGAGGGCAAGAAATTGCCCGGTGGAGCAACAGATTTGTGAGTAAACAGGTGCCGTCAGGGGAAGTCCGCGTCGCTGAAAAAAGCCGAAGTCGGACCGCAAATCCCCCACTGTTCAAGGTATTGATGCACAACGATGACTACACCACCATGGAGTTCGTGATCCAGGTGCTGGAGGGTGTTTTCCGCAAACCACCACCCGAAGCGACCCGAATCATGCTCAATATCCATGTCAGGGGAGTCGGCATGTGCGGCATTTTTCCGTTCGAGATTGCCGAAACCAAGATCGAGGAGGTTCATGCCCTGGCCCGTAAGGAAGGGTATCCTCTCAAATGCAGCCTCGAGGAGGCCTGAAGGAAGCCGGATGTTCAACCAGGACGTGCAGATCACATTTTCTCTGGCCGTGCGCGAGGCCCAGCGTCGCCACCACGAATATCTGACGACGGAGCATGTTCTTTATGCCATGCTCTTCGAGGAGCATGGCCAGGAGGTTATCGTCAATTGCGGCGGCGACGTGGCGTCCCTGCGGGAGTCGCTGGAAGGGTATTTCAGCCAACATCTGCAGGCAGTACCCACCGACGAAGAGGCGTTGCCACAGCAGACGCTGGGGCTGCAGCGGGTGCTGCAGCGGACGGTCGAGCACATGCAGGCCGCCGGCAGGAAAGAGATCACGGTGGGAGATGTGCTTGCCGCCATTCTTGAGGAGCGCCATTCGCACGCGGCCCATTTTCTCACCGAGCAGGGGGTCAGTCGCCTTGATGTGCTCAACTATATTTCCCATCGGGTGAGCAAGGTGCCCCAGGGCGGTAGTGCCGAACCGGCGCCCGGCCCGGAAGGTGAACCGGCGACGCCGGCGAAGGGGACGCCAGCCCGGGATCCGCTTGCGGCCTTTACCGTCAATCTGCTGGAGCAGGCCCGTGCCGGCAAAATCGACCCCCTCATCGGTCGCGCCGCGGAACTGGAGCGGACCGTTCAGATACTCTGTCGGCGGCGCAAGAACAACCCGCTCTTCGTCGGGGACCCGGGAGTGGGCAAGACCGCCATCGCCGAAGGGCTGGCGCTCAGGCTGCATCAGGGCGAGGTGCCGGAGTTGCTGCGGAAGTGCGAGATTTACGCGCTCGACATGGGAGCGCTGCTGGCCGGCACCAAGTTCCGCGGTGACTTCGAGGAGCGGCTCAAGGCAGTCATCGCCGCCCTGGCGAAAAAGCCCGAGGCCATCCTGTTCATCGACGAAATTCACACCATCGTCGGCGCCGGCGCCACCAGCGGCGGTTCACTCGATGCCTCCAACATCCTCAAGCCGGTCCTCGCTGCGGGGGAGATGCGCTGCATCGGTTCCACCACCTTCGAGGAGTACAAGAACCTCTTCGAGAAAGACCGCGCTCTCTCCCGCCGCTTCCAGAAAATCGACATCCTGGAGCCGTCCGTGGAAGAGACGGTGGAGATTCTCAAGGGGTTGCGCAGTCACTACGAGGAGCACCATGGCGTGCGTTTCAGTGATGAGGGGTTGCGTGCCGCGGCCGAGCTCGCCGCCCGCCATATCAATTACCGTCACCTGCCGGACAAGGCAATCGACGTCATTGACGAGGCCGGCGCCTACCTGCGGCTGCATCCACAGGAGAAGCGGACGGTCGGGGTGGCCCAGGTGGAGGCGGTAGTGGCCTCGATGGCCCGGGTACCGGTGCGCAGCGTCTCGGTCGCCGACCGGCGCCGGCTGCGCAGTCTCGACCGCGACCTCAAGCGCCAGGTCTTCGGCCAGGACGAAGCGATCGCAACGCTCAGCCGCTCCATCCTGCGCTCCCGGGCCGGGCTCGGGCATCCGGAGAAACCGGTCGGCTCGTTCCTCTTCACCGGCCCCACCGGCGTCGGCAAGACCGAGGTCGCCCGCCAGCTCGCCCAGCAGATGGGCGTGGAATTCCTGCGCTTCGACATGAGCGAGTACATGGAGAAGCACTCCGTGGCCCGACTGATTGGCGCTCCGCCCGGCTATGTCGGTTTCGACCAAGGTGGTCTGCTGACGGATGCCGTGGTCCGCAATCCCTACGCGGTGCTTCTGCTCGATGAGGTTGAAAAGGCCCACCCGGACCTTTTCAATATCCTGCTGCAGGTGATGGATCACGGGACCCTGACCGACAACAACGGCAAGAAGGCTGATTTTCGCAATGTCGTACTGATCATGACCAGCAATGCCGGTGCCCGGGAAATGAGCGCCAACCCGATCGGCTTCGGCGGCGGTGCGCCTGGCAGCCCCAAACAGGCAGTGGAGAAACTCTTCTCTCCTGAATTCCGTAACCGCCTCGACGCGATCATTCCCTTCCGTGCCCTGAGCGAGACGGTCATGGAGAAGGTGGTCGACAAGTTTCTGGCCGAGTTCAGTGGCCGACTGGCGGAGAAGAAGGTGACCCTCGCCCTTTCCCCCTCTGCCCGGCGCGACCTGGCCCGCCGAGGCTATGATCCGCTCTTCGGCGCCCGGCCGCTGGCCAGGCTGATGCAAACGGAAATCGGTGATGTCATCGCCGGCGAAATCCTCTTCGGCAGACTCAGCCGGGGAGGGGCGGTCCGCATCGGCCTCAAGGCCGACAAGCTCACCTTTAATTACCTGTGAGGCGTGAGGGGTGAGGCGTGAGGGGGCGACAATGCCTTTTCGCCTCACTCCTCACTCCCCACTCCTCACCCCTTACCGAGATGCCCATCTACCAGCTCATCGACCAGCCGGTTTTCCCGCCCCCCGAACTCGCTGAGAACGGTGGGCTGCTGGCCATTGGTGGGGACTTGTCAACGCCGCGCCTGCTCCTTGCCTACTCCATGGGCATTTTCCCCTGGTTCAACGAGGGCGACCCGATTCTCTGGTGGTCACCCGACCCCCGCTGTATCCTCGAACCCGCCGAATTGAAGGTTTCCCGCAGTCTCGCCAAGGTCCTGCGCCGGCAGGAATTCACCGTTACCTGCGACCAGGCCTTTGCGGGGGTAATCGACGCCTGCGCCGAGGTGCGACGCCAGGAAGAAGGGACCTGGATCACCACCGGGATGCGCCAGGCTTACCTTCGGCTGCACCGGCTGGGCTATGCCCATTCGGTGGAAGTATGGCGGGAAGGGGAGTTGGCCGGCGGGTTGTACGGAATCTGCCTGGGACGGTGTTTCTTCGGTGAGTCGATGTTTCACCGGGTCGCCAATGCTTCGAAAGTCGCCTTCGCCGAGCTGGCCAGGCGTCTGAACTCCCGACGGTTCGAACTGATCGATTGCCAGCTGCCGACCCCGCATCTGGCGACCCTCGGCGCCCACACCATTCCCCGCGAAGAATTCCTCCATCGGCTCCGGAGGGGCGGGGTCGTCCCTTCCACCATGCCGCCGCCCGGCGCATTCCCCTGAGCAGATTCCCGCCCCCTCACCAGGAAACGCTCCAGGCTAAAATTTAGGCAAAAGGCTATCCGTGCCCTTGCGGGCAGGCGTGGCTGTTTAGTGACGAAGGGTTCCCCACAGGGTTTTCCACGAAACTGTGGATGGACTGGAATTCTGGTCGTTTTTCAGATAGTTGGAGCGGTGAGGGCTTCGAATCGTCCTGGCGGTTCCATGAAACGCAGGACGATTCTTTGCCCAGGTCGGAAGTGCTTGGCAAAAACTATGACGGTGTTGTCGGCATTATAAAGGAATTGATGCCGAGGCAAATCCTTAATTTCCGGATCGCTTTTCCTGGTCCAGCAGGGCAAGCCGGCCGTTCAGGTCGTCGATGAATTGCCGTGCCACCCGTCCAGAGCGGGCTCCGCGGGCGAGTGCCCAGCGCACGGCTTCGGCCTCGAGATTCCGGGGAGAGATTTGCAACTGTCGCCGGTGGCTCAGGTGGGCCACAATGGCCAGGAAGGTTTCCTGACCCATGGGATAAAAGCCGAGTGTGATGCCGAAACGGTCGGAGAGGGAGAGTCTCTCTGCCACGGCCTCCTCGGGGTGGATCTCCGCTTCGCCGGTGTTTTCCTGGAGCCGTTCCGGCAGCAGATGGCGGCGGTTGCTGGTGGCATAGATGAGAACGTTTTCCGGCCGGGCTTCGATGCTCCCTTCCAGCAGGGCCTTGAGTTCCCGGTAGCCGGCCTCGTTTTCATCGAACGAGAGATCGTCACAGAAAAGGATGAAGCGGAAGGGCTTTCCCCGCAGGCAGGCGGTGATGACCGGCAGTTGAAAGAGATCCTCCTTTAGGACCTCGACCAGGCGCAGCCCCTGCTCGCCGAATTCCCTGAGCAGTCCCTTGACCGCCGACGACTTGCCGCCGCCCCGTTCCCCCCAGAGCAGGATGTTGTTGGCCGGCACGCCGTGCAGGAACTGCCGAGTGTTCTGCCGAAGGCAGGACAGTGCCCGCTCGATACCCAGCAGGTCGGCGTGGTCGGGAAGGTCGGGGTGGGACACTTCCTCCAGGTATCCCTCATTCCCCTGCCGCCGCCAGCGGAAGGCAATAAAGTTCGCGAACAGCTCCGGGTCGGGCTCGTAGGTTGAGAGGCGCTCTTCGAGGTACTCCTCGCCCAGATCGAGAAGGCGCTCGAGACGTTCCAGCAGATAGTTCCAGTCGATGTCGATCTCATCCAGATCCAGCGGCACGTTTTCCTCCGGCTCACATCGTCATTTTACCATAGCAGATTTAACGTGTCCGTGCATCCCGTTGCTGTGAGGGGCTCCCTGTGTTATGGTGCTGCGGCTGAGCAGGGGAGGTGGCGTGGGAAACGTAAAATTCGAGCTTTTTGCCGTGGCTGCGCCAGGGCTGGAGGCGGTCTGTGCCCGGGAGTTGGCGGCTTTGGGCATGGCTGATGTGCGTCCGGTCGGCGGGGGGGTGGAATTCACCGGGGAGTTGCGAGACCTCTACCTGGCCAACCTCTGGCTGCGCACCGCCAGCCGGGTGGTGGTGCGGCTTGGCGGATTCAGAAGCCGTGATTTTCCCGAACTCTTTCGCAAGGCGTCGCGGCTTCCCTGGGGGCGTTTTATCCGGCCGGAAACCCGCGTCATGCTGCGGGTCGCCAGTCACCGTTCGCGTCTTCAGCACACCGGTCGCATCGCTGCTACCGTGGGTGAGGCGATCGATCGGGCGCTCGGGCGTCCAGCACCGCCGGCCGACGGGCCCGAACAACTGGTTCTGGTCCGTTTCGAAGACGATGCCTGTCTCATTTCTGTGGATAGCTCGGCCACGCTGCTGCACCGCAGAGGCTATCGAGAGGAGGCTGCCCATGCCCCCCTGCGGGAGACACTGGCGGCGGGTCTGCTGCTGCTGCTCGGGTGGGATGGCTCGGTCCCTCTGCTTGACCCCATGTGCGGTTCGGGAACTCTCCCCATCGAGGCTGCCCTGCTCGCCGGCAACCGGCCTCCGGGCGGCCAGCGGGAGTTCGCCTTCATGACCTGGCCCCGATACCGGCCAGGACTTTGGCAGGCGCTGCTCTCCGAGGCTGCGCGGGGCGGGCGGGAGGGCGACATCCCCATCCGTGGAGCCGACCGTGATTCCGTTGTGCTTGCTGCAGCCCGCCGCAATGCCGAGCGGGCCGGCGTTCAGGGCAACATCGACTTCTCCCTGGGCGAGCTGGGGCAAACCCCGTCTGCTGGAGGGATCGGCCTCTTGCTGTGTAATCCGCCTTACGGACAGCGGTTGGGTCGCGAGGAGGATCTGCGTCCGCTCTTCCGCGCTCTGGGCGAGGTCTGTCGAAGCTCCCTGCCGGGCTGGCGGGTGGCCTTCCTCTCCCCCTCAGGTCATCTGGCCAGGGCCACCGGTCTTCCTTTGCGACCGGTAGCGGTTCTGAGCAACGGGGGGATCGCGGTGACCCTCTGGGCGACGTGAAAACTTTTTGCCGATTCCCCTTGTAATCGCGAGGGAATTGAATTAATATTCGCCTTTACCTCGGTGCCTGAGTGCCCGGGGCTGAAGATAAAGAACGGAAAGCGAGGTGATTCTTTCGTGGAAATCCAGGTCATCGACAACAACGTCGAGAAGGCCATCCGGGTTCTCAAGCGCAAGCTGCAGCAGGAAGGGCTCTTCCGGGAAATGAAGCAGCGCAAGTATTACGAGAAGCCCAGCGTCAAGCGTAAGCGCAAGGAAAAGGAGGCCCAGCGCCGCCTGCGCAAGAAAATGCGCCTGATGAGGACCGATTGATCCATCGCATCCTTTAAAATCTGAAACAGGAAGAGCCGGTCCGTTTGGACCGGCTCTTCCTGTTTCAGGGCTATTCGTGGCTATTGTCTCAGCGCGGCAGGGCAGGGAGTTCCAGCCCCGCCATTTTCTGGACCATGCGAACCACCTGGCAGCTGTAGCCGAATTCGTTGTCGTACCAGACGTAGAGGACGCAGCGGTTTCCCTGGACGATGGTCGCCAGCGAATCGATCACCCCGGCATGGCGTGAGCCGACGAAGTCACTGGAAACAACCTCGGGAGAGTTGGTGTAGTCGATCTGGTTCTGCAACTGGGATTCGAGGGAAATGTCCCGCAGGTAGGCGTTGAGTTCCGCCACGCTGGTCTCCTGGCTCAGTGTCAGGTTGAGAATGGCCAGAGAGACATTGGGAGTCGGTACCCGGATGGCGTTGCCGGTCAGCTTGCCGGTCAGTTCCGGAAGGGCCTTGGCTACGGCCTTGGCGGCGCCGGTCTCGGTGATGACCATGTTGAGTGGGGCGCTTCGCCCGCGCCGGGAAGCCTTGTGGTAGTTGTCGATCAGATTCTGGTCGTTGGTATAGGAATGGCAGGTCTCGACATGGCCATTGACAATACTGAAGCGGTCGTTGACTACCTTGAGAACCGGGACGATGGCGTTGGTGGTGCAGCTGGCTGCCGAAAAAAGCCGTTCAGCTTCGGTCAGCAGTTCGTTATTGACACCGAAGACGATATTGGGGATGTCCCCTTTGCCGGGTGCAGTCAGGACGACCCGATCGATCCCCCTGGCCTTCAAATGCCGCCCCAGCCCTTCGCGATCACGCCATTTGCCCGTGTTATCGATGAGGATGGCGTTCTGGATGCCGTACTGGGTGTAGTCGACGTTTTCGGGAGCGTCGGCGTAGATGATGCGGATCATGTTGCCGTTGGCGATGATGGCATTCTCTTCTTCGTCGATGGTGATAGTCCCCTGGAAGTGGCCATGGATCGAGTCGCGGCGCAGCAGGCTGGCGCGCTTGACCAGGTCGTCCGCGCTCCCTTTACGGACTACGGCGGCCCGCAGGCGCAGCTTGTCGCCGCCGCCGGCTTTCTCGATCAGGATGCGAGCCAGCAGTCGGCCAATGCGGCCGAAGCCATAAAGAACGACGTCGCGCGGTTCGCTGAGCAGTGAAGCCTTGCCGGTATTGATTTCGGCCAGCTCCCGGCGCAGAAATTGCTCCAAGGTGAGCCCGGTGCCCTGGTTCTGGAAGCGGACGGTCAGTTTGCCGATGTCGATCCGGGCCGGTGCCAGCTCGAGGCGACTCAGTGCCTCGAGAACCGGATAGCTCTCCCGCACCGAAAGTTCGTTCTCCAAAATCTGCCGGGCAAAGCGGTGGGCCTTGAGAATGTCTATGGTCGAACCGTTGACCAGGGAACGGCCGTAAACGCTGGTGACGATGCCATGATTGCGGTAGAGGCGGCCGATCAGGGGCAGCATCACTTCGGCGATCTCTTCGCGGTTTTTCCAGTCCTTGAAATAGTAATCCTGCTTCGTGGTGCTCATGCCGGTTCCTTCCTTAGAAAAATCCCGCCGAAGCGGGTGCTTGGATGTGAAAGATGCCGTATCCTAAACGAATGCCCCCCCATTTTCAACCCCCTTTCGGTCGATTAATCACGACTTTGGGCTGGACTTGGACCCGGTGAGCTGATATTAATTACTCCGACTGCGCCAAGCGGCCTATTGCCGCTGACGTCACTAATGAAACTGAGGAGGTCGAAGTCTATGGGCGAGACGGTGCATTACAGTGAATTGGGACTGGCCAACACCCGGCAGATGTTCCAACAGGCGATGGCCGGCGGCTATGCCATTCCGGCCTATAACTTCAATAACCTCGAGCAATTGCAGGCAATCGTCATGGCCTGCGCAGAGACCGCTTCCCCGGTCATCATTCAGGTGAGCAAGGGGGCGCGCGATTACGCCGACGAGACGATGCTTCGCTATATGGCCCTCGGCGCGGTCAAGATGGCCCGGGAGTTGGGCTCCAAAATCCCGATCTGTCTCCATCTCGACCACGGGGATTCTTTCGAGCTGTGCAAGTCGTGCGTCGACTCGGGGTTCTCTTCGGTGATGATCGACGGCTCCCATCTCCCCTATGAGGAGAACGTTGCCCTGACCCGTCGCGTCGTCGAATATGCCCACGCCCGCGACGTCAGCGTCGAGGGGGAACTTGGCGTGCTGGCCGGCATCGAGGACGAAGTTTCGGCCGAAACCTCCACCTACACCAAGCCCCAGGAAGTCGAGGATTTCGTCCGCAA
>Ga0256865_1000389_pt1 | contig 15343 bp, 13 predicted proteins | sample RVTome_14_FD_187337 | JGI IMG/M metagenome (GOLD analysis project Ga0256865, IMG submission 187337) | Soil microbial communities from uranium-contaminated site in the Upper Colorado River Basin, Wyoming, United States - RVT145D125 HiSeq ... | reverse complement strand
GCCGAGATGGAACGTGAATACGGCCGGGCGCATGCGCTCGACGAGATCGAGTTGCGCCTCGAGGTCCGGCGCATACGGCGCCCGCACCGGCTGGGGCGCGGGAAGACCGGTTTCGGCGTAGTAAGGCGCTACCGCCTCGAGCGCGGCACGCTGCGCCTCGGGCGGGATCGGTTCTGGCTGCGGGCGGGTGAGCAGGTTGACGCCAAAGGGCTTGTCGGTCTGTGCGCGCACCGCCTCGGCGTCGCGCTGCATGGCTTCGGGCTGCGTATAGGCGAAGCCGAAGGCGCCCAGTGCGCCGGCACGGCTGACCGCGGCGACGAGCTCGGGCGTCGTCGGTCCACCTGCCATCGGTGCCTGCATGACGGGGAAAGCAAGGCCCAGACGCTCACAAAGGGGAGTGTACAAACTTGCCATAACCTGTTGAATCCTTTCGGGTGCAAGTGGTCACTTCAAGGGTCAGGACGATGTCCTTCAGGCGCCCTCACCGGGTCTCGTCGAAGAGCTCCCGCCCGATCAGCCAGCGGCGGATCTCGCTCGTGCCCGCCCCGATCTCGTAGAGCTTCGCGTCCCGCAGCAGGCGGCCGGCCGCGGTGTCGTTCATGTACCCGATGCCGCCCAGGCACTGGATCGCCTCGAGTGCCATCCACGTCGCCTTCTCCGCGGCGAAGAGAATCGCGCCCGCCGCATCCTTTCGCGTGACCTTATCCGCGTCGCAAGCTCGGGCGACGGCATAGACGTAGGCCCGGCACGCGTTCAATGCGACATACATGTCCGCGAGCTTACCCTGCATCAACTGGAACTCCCCGATCGCCTGCCCGTGCTGCTGGCGTTGGTGGACGTGCGGCAGCACGGTATCGAGGCAGGCCTGCATGATACCGAGCGGACCGCCGGCGAGCACCGCCCGCTCGTAGTCTAGGCCGCTCATCAGTACTTCGACGCCGCGGCGCTCGGCACCCAGCACATTCTCGACCGGCACCTCGCAGTCCTCGAACACGAGCTCGGACGTATCCGAGCCGCGCATGCCGAGCTTGTCGAGCTTCGGTCCCGCGGAGAAACCGCGAAACGCGCGCTCGACGATGAACGCGGTGATGCCGCGCGCGCCGGCGCCGGGATCCGTCCTGGCATAGACGACGAGAACATCCGCCTCGGGTCCGTTCGTAATCCACATCTTGGTGCCGTTCAGAAGATAGCGGTCTCCGCGGCGCTCGGCGCGCAGCCTCATGCTGACGACGTCCGATCCGGCGCCCGCTTCGCTCATCGCGAGGGCGCCGACCTGCGTTCCGGAGACGAGCGCGGGCAGATAGCGCTCTTTCTGGGGCTTGCTGCCGTGGCGCGCGATCTGGTTCGCGCACAGATTCGAGTGCGCGGCGTAGGAGAGCCCGACTGCCGCCGACGCGCGGCTCACTTCCTCCATGGCCACGACATGCGCGAGATATCCCGCGCCGGTGCCCCCGAACGCTTCTTCGATCGTGATGCCGAGCAGGCCCAGCGCGCCGAGCCGCGGCCACAGCTCGCGCGGAAACCGGTTGGTGCGATCGATCTCCGCGGCGCGTGGCGCGATTTCGCGCGCGGCAAAGGCGGCGACCGATTCGCGCAGTATGTCGACGGTCTCGCCGAGGTTGAAGTCGAATCCGTTGTACATCGTCTGAAGGCGCGCCCGATCGTCAGGCGCCAGCGCTGCGCGCGCCGTGTCCGCCGCTGGCCAGTGCTCGTGCCTGGCTCCCGCCCGTACCTGGCGCCAAACTGCAGCCGCTCGCCCTCAAGCCAGTTCCCGCTGACAGATGTAGCATGATCACTCTGATAACGTTGACGTAAACGTCAATACAAGTACTGCCCCGATGCCGAACGTCTTGGTTCTCATGCGGCAGCCTTTCCGCCTTTGGCCGCTTCCCGGTCCCTCAGCGCGCGGCGGCATTGGTCTGAGAAAAAACTGATTTCATTCAACATAATTTCTATGTCCTCGCGCTGCTGTTCGAGCATCGTGCGCCGACGCTCGAGCTTGCCGAGGAAGGCCTCGAGCTGGCGCCGCTCGTCGCGGGATACGTCGTAGAGTTCGAAGAGCTCCCGGATCTCGCTCAGGCTGAAGCCAAGGCGTTTGCCTCGAAGCGCAAGCTTGAGGCGAACCCGATCCCGATTGCTGAAGATGCGGCTCAGGCCGTTTCGCTCGGGGCTGATCAATCCCTGGTCCTCGTAATAACGGATCGTCCGCGTGGTGATTCCAAACTCCTGCGCCAGTTCTGAAATGCTGTATCTCTCGGCCATTGTGCTATGCAGCATCGCGGCGTAATATAGATGCGCGCCACACTATATGACCTTTACGTTAACGTCAATACCCGTGTTCTGCATGTCAATAGGGCGGCCTATTCTGGGAAGGACCGCGCGCGTCGCGGTACGATTCGCCAACGGCCCCTTGCTCTTGCGCGCGCATGGCGCGGCCGATACCAAGAGGATTTGAAATGACCGCAGAACGCCAAACACCGCATCAACCCTACGACCCGGCCGAGCTCGCCCGGCTCTATGCGGACGTCGCGCGCAAGAGCGCCGAGCTCGTGACCCAGTACGGCCAGCGGCGGCTGCCCGGTGGCGCGCTGGGCATGGCGGACGAGCTGGGGGTCGCGCAGGCGTTCTTTGACGCGTGGGCGAGGCTGCTCGCCGATCCGTTCAAGCTGGCCGAGGTGCAGGTGCGGTTGTGGCAGGACTACGTGTCGCTCATGCAAAGCTCGTGGCTGAAGTTCATGGGCCACGACGCGAAGCCTGTAGCCCAGCCCCACAAGAGCGACCGCCGGTTCAAGCACGAGGACTGGGAGAGAAACTTCCTCTACGACTACATCAAGCAGTCCTACCTCATTGCCGCGAAGCACCTGCACCGGGCGGTCGCGGGTATCGAGGGGCTCGATCCCAAGTCCGCGAAAAAAGTCGACTTCTACACGCGCCAGTACATCGACGCGCTCTCGCCGAGCAATTTCGTGCTGACGAATCCCGAGGTGATGCGCGAGACGGTCGCGACCGGGGGCAGGAATCTCGTCAAGGGCCTCACCAACCTGCTCGACGACCTTTCGCGCGGGAACGGCGAGCAGGTGAGGCTCAAGATGACCGACGAGAACGCATTCAAGCTCGGCCTCAACATCGCGACGACGCCGGGCAAGGTGGTCTACCGGAACGAGCTGCTGCAGTTGATCCAGTACGAGCCGGCAAGCGAGCAGGTCCATCGCCGGCCGTTGCTGATCATCCCCCCCTGGATCAACAAGTATTACATCCTCGATCTGCGCGAGAACAATTCGTTCATCCGGTGGGCAGCCGAGCAGGGCCACACCGTTTTTGTTGTCTCATGGGTCAACCCGGACAAGCGGCTCGCGCACAAGAGCTTCGAGGACTATCTGCGCGAGGGTGCGCTCGAGGCGCTCGACGCGGTCGAGAAGGCAACCGGAGAGCGCGAAGTCAACGTGATCGGATACTGCCTGGGCGGGACCCTGCTTGCCTGCGTGCTCGCTTACCTGGCGGCCAAGGACGACCGGCGCATCGCCTCGGCGACCTTTTTCGTGACGATGATCGATTTCGCCGAGGCCGGCGAGCTCGAGGTCTTCATCGACGAGAAGCAGCTCGACGCGCTCGAGAAGCGCATGAAGCGCCGCGGCTATCTCGAGGGCTCCGAGATGGCGACGACCTTCAATATGCTGCGGGCGAACGATCTTATCTGGACCTTCGTGGTCAACAACTATCTGCTGGGGCGCGACCCATTCCCGTTCGATCTCCTCTACTGGAACTCGGACTCGACGCGTATGCCCGCGGCGATGCACAGCTTCTATCTTCGCAATATGTACCTGCGCAATCTGCTGCCCAACCCGGGCGGGATCGTGCTCGACGGCATTCCGATCGACCTCGGGCGCATTCGGACGCCCGCCTATTTCATCTCGACCATCGAGGATCACATCGCCCCGTGGCGCTCGACCTACGCGGGCGCCCGCCTGCTCAAGGGGCCGGTGCGGTTCGTGCTCGGCGGCTCAGGGCACATCGCCGGCATCATCAATCCCCCGGCGGCAAACAAGTACGGCTACTGGACTAACGGCAAGCTCGCCGATGACCCTGAGGACTGGCTGAGCGGAGCGACCCATCACGCCGGGTCCTGGTGGACGGACTGGGGCAGGTGGGTTGCGGCGCACGGGGGCGGGCTGGTGCCGGCGCGCGTGCCCGGCGCGGGCAAGCTCAAGGTGATCGAGGACGCGCCCGGGGCCTACGTCAAGGTGCAGTCCGCCGTGAAACCGGCGCGCGGGCGAGCCTCGCCACCCGCCAGAGACCGGCAAAAGGCGCGGCCGGGCGATGAAGCAGCGCGCTAGTGCCGTTCCAACTTGTTCAGACAAAGCGGGAGCTGTCGCTATATGGCTATCGTGGATTCGGGACAACAAGTTGGAACGGCACTAGCGATGCGCCAGGCCGTCGCGTTCATCATGCAACGTTGACCTCGCACGGATTCGCGGCGTGGAGATAGCAGGCAAGGCCTTCTTTGTTACCGGCGGCGCATCCGGCCTCGGCGCGGCGACGGCCCGCCGGCTGGCGCGGGCGGGCGGCAAGGTCGCGATCTGCGATGTGAACGCCGAGCAGGGCTCGAGGTTCGCGGGCGAGATCGGTCCCGCCGCGCTCTTCGTGGCTGCCGACGTGACCGACGAAGGAGAGCTCGAGCGCGCCATCGCTACCGCCCGCGCGCAGTTCGGGGCGCTTCACGGTGCGGTCAGCTGTGCCGGAATCGCTCCCGGCGAGCGCGTTATCGGCAGGAACGGACCGCACGGGCTCGGAAGCTTTCGTCGCGCGATAGAGATCAATCTCGTCGGAACCTTCAACGTGCTGCGGCTCGCGGCGCAGGCGATGACCGGCAACCCGCCGGACCGCGAGGGCGAGCGCGGCATCATCGTCAACACGGCATCGGTCGCCGCCTTCGAAGGGCAGATCGGCCAGGTTGCCTACAGCGCGTCGAAGGCGGGCGTCGTGGGGCTCACGTTGCCCGCGGCGCGCGAGCTTGCGCGCTTCGGCATTCGTGTGATGACCATTGCACCCGGGATCTTCGAGACTCCGATGGTGGATGCATTCACGCAGGAGCTGCAGCGATCTCTCGCGGCGCAGATTCCGTTTCCGCCGCGGCTCGGGCGGCCCGACGAATATGCCGCGCTCGTCGAGCACATCATCACGAACACGATGTTGAACGGCGAGGTGATCCGGCTCGACGGCGCGGTGCGGATGGCGCCGAAGTGAAAGGCTGAACCGCCAAGACGCCAAGAACGCCAAGAACGCCAAGAACAGCAAGAGCATTCATTGAACCGCCGAGATGGCATGGACGCCTCCCGCCCCTTCGGGGGAGGCGAGCATGCCATCTTAACGGAAGGTGTAAAGGTTGAGCGAGGTGGAGAGGGGCTCTCACAATCCTGACGGCATCGAGTGCCAAGGTGACGTGTTCCATCACGAACGGAAAGGAGAGCCCCACATGGATCGTACTCTGTATGCGCTGGATTTGGCAAAGCAGGTCTTTCAGGTGTTCTGGGTAGAAGGGCGTAGCCGCACGCGCGAGAAGCGGCTCAAGCGCGCGCAAGTGCTGGAGTTCTTTGCTCGAGTGGCGCCCGCGCGGGTAGCGATGGAGGCCTGCGGCAGTGCCCACTACTGGGGGCGGGAGTTGATGGCGCTGGGCCACGAGGTGATGCTCATTCACCCGCGCTATGTGCGCGCCTTTGTGAAGACGAACAAGACCGATGCGGCCGATGCGCGCGCCATTCTCGCGGCAGCGAGCCAGCCCGGGATGAGGTCGGTGCCGGTGAAGAGCCTCGCGCAGCAGACGGTGCTGGCGCTGCACCGGGTGCGCGAGGGCCGGCGCGATATGCGAACGGCACTGATGAATCAGCTGCGCGGGCTGCTGGCCGAGTTTGGGGTGGTGCTCAAGCGTGGGCGCCAAGCGGGGCTGGCCGAGCTGCGCGGGCGCTGGCCTGAGCTCGAGGCGAAGCTGCCCGGGGTGATGATGCGCCTGCTGCGCGAGCAGTGCGAGGCGATCGGGCGCCTGGAGCGCGAGGTGCACGAGCTGGAGGGGCGCATCCGAGCCGAGCACGCGGGCGATGAGCGCTTCGCGGCGCTCACCAGCATCCCGGGCATTGGGCCGTTGGGGGCGAGCGCGCTGCTCGCCCAGCTCGGCACCGGGCAGCAGTTTCACTCGGGGCGCGGGGCGAGCGCCTTTGTGGGGATCGTGCCGCGCCAGCACGGCACCGGGGGGCGCGTGCGCCTGGGGGCGATCAGCAAGCGCGGCGATCCCTACCTGCGCACGCTGCTCATTCACGGGGCGCGCTCGGTGATTGCCAAATCCCGGCACCACTCGCCGTGGCTGAAGGCGCTCATCGCGCGCCGACCCAAGAACGTGGCGGCGGTGGCGCTCGCGAACAAGAACGTGCGCATCGCCTGGGCGCTGCTCACGCGCGGCGGGCGCTACCAGCCCGATCATCCGCCCCGGGCGCGGGCCGCGGCGCAGTGATTGCTCAGCGATTGAAAGGAGACCTCCCACGGGCTTGCGCAGGTTGATTGACGAAGTGATGGCAGAACTGGTCGGACCGCGGGGAAGCGAAACCTGCTCGGCGTCGAGTGCCACGAGCACGTTGTCCGAGATGAGAGCTTCCCCGGCGAATTCCATCATGTGCCCGCAGGCTGATACACCGAGCCTGCATGACGAGGCCGGATATAAGACTGCAGCCCACACCACTCTGTCAGCACCGAGGAAATCACTTGCCAAGCGGGGGGCGTCCATATAAGACGCCGAGAGCGCCGAGAACGACATCAACCAACAACACTTAACGCGAAAATCACGAATCGCCTGATTTGTCGCGTTTCTGTTTCAGCAGGTCCGCCAGCCCTTCGAATGGGCGCTGGGTCGCATGTGTTTGCTGCCCGGTGTCGGCATCGCGCCCGGCGCTGTCCAGGTACTTCCGGTGCTCGGCTTCGTGGCAGTAGGTGCAGAGCAGCTCCCAGTTGCTGCCGTCGGGCGGATTATTGTCATGATTGCCGTCGCGGTGGTGGACCTCGAGCAGCTGCAGATTCGCCCGCGTGAATTCCCGGCCGCAACGCCCGCACACCCAGGGATAGAGCTTGAGCGCCTGCTCGCGATAGCCCTTCTCGCGCGCCTCGCGGTTGCGCCGCGCTTCGGCGACCACGCGGTCAAGCCTGGCGTGATCGGGACCGGATTTTCCTGCCGCCATGGCCGCTCGGGGCAACCGCAATTGGTTGCCACCGGGAAGCGAAGAGTATACGTGATGTTCTTCCTGCACCGCGTCCTGATCGGTACGCGCAACGGGCAACCGGTCACTGGTCACCGGTCACAGGTCACGCAGTCCAGGCCTATTGCGGCGGCCAACCGGGCAGCGCCTTGCATCGCTCGAGCCAGGCGATCACGGACGGATAGTTTTCGAGCGCAACCTTGCCCTCGGGTGCCGAGCTGACATAGGGGAAACAGGCCACATCGGCGATGGTAGGCCGGTCGGCCGCAAGCCACTGATGGCTCTTCAGCCGCCCTTCCATCGCCGCGAGCCCCTTGCGGCCGAACTCCTGCGCTTTGTCCAGGGGCCCCAGCGTCTCGCGGCCCATCACGACCGCGCGCCGCCCATACTGCAGGCCGCACTGGATCTCGGTCGCTGCAAGCACCATCCACTGCATGACCGCGGCCATGCCGGCCGGATCAGTCGGCAGCCATTTCTCGCCGCCGTGCTTGCGCGCCAGGTAGACCAGGCACGCTCCCGAATCCCAGATGACGGTTCCATCGTCCTCGATCGCGGGCACCTCGCCCCGCGGATTGATCTTGAGATAGGCCGGCTGCTTGTGCTCCTGGTTCTTGTTGTCGAGCACAACGCGCTCATACGGGACGTTCAGAAGACCCAGCAGAATGCGGACCTTGTAGGCATTGCCAGACGTCTGGAATACGTAGACCTTCATCTTCCCTCCTCCGGAAAGCAACGGCCCCTCAGCAGAAAGGCTATGTCGGGGCCTTTGCGAATGGTAAAGTTCGCGTTGATTCTAGGCTGAGCGGCGCGTTCCTGCCACAGCGCAGTCCACAAGATGGATGGGCCGCCGGAACAGGCGGCACGGCACGCATCAGGAGAGAGCAGCACCATGACGATCAAGCTCGGCGGCGTGATGCAAAGCCCCGTTACACCCCTCAAGGATGATTTCAGCCCGGACCTTGCAGCCTTTGAACGGCTTCTCGATTTCCACGTTCGCACCAGCGGCACCGCGATCTCCTGGCCGCATCACAAGGGCGAATCGCTGAACCTCACGATCGAGGAGCGCAAGCGTTTCGCCGAGGCGGCTGTCAAAACCGTTGCCGGCCGCGTCGGCATCTCCATCCATGTGAGCGCGCTCTCCGTCGAGGATTCGCTGGAGCTCGCGCGCCACGCGGAAAAAATCGGCGCTGACGCCATCATCGCCATCACGCCCTATTTCTGGAACCCGTCGAAAGAGGCGATCTACGAGCATTTCGTCCGCCTGGGCACCGCCGTCGACCTGCCCCTCATCGCCTACAATTCCCCGAGCTACCTCTCCGGAATCGAATTCGACGGCGAGCTGCTCGCCCGCCTGATCGAGCGGCTGCCGAACCTCGTCGGAATGAAGGAAGCGAGCTTCAACAGCGAGAAGTTCATCGAGCTCGCGCGCGCCGCCTTTCCGCTGCGACCCGACTTCGCCCTGGTGACGGGCGTCGAGTACCTCCTGCCATCGGTGCCTCTCGGCGGGGTCGGCTCGTACTCGTCCGCCGGCGCCATCTGTCCCAACCTGTGCAACCGCGCGTTCGATGCCTGCGTCGCCGGGGACTGGGACACGGCGCGCGAGCTGCAGCACAAGCTCTCGCGCCTGTGGCTTCTCTTCCGTGACCAGTACCCGTCCTCGTTAAAGGGGGGGATGGTGATGATGGGCCGGCCGGTGGGGCCCACCCGCCCGCCCCTGCCCACAGCCACCAGGGAGCGCCAGCAACACATCCGTACCCAGCTCGAGGAGATGGGAATACTCGATACCGAGCCGCACGGCTGGTAGGACACCGGTGATTCGTAGTTCGTTTCAGCCAGGGCTGGTCCATACGCCCGTCACGCCATTCACGCGCGAGCATCGCGTTGATTTCGCGCTCTACGAGAGAATCATCGACTTCCACCTGCGCAACGGCGCCGATGCGTTGGCATTGCCCATGCACGCCGGCGAATCGGTCAGCCTGACCGACGCGGAGCAGCGCGAGCTCACCGCCCGCGCGATCAGGAAGGTGAACGGGCGCGTCCCCGTGATCGCCCACGTGAGCGATTCGGGAACGTCGATTGCGGCGGCCAGGGCCCGGCACGCCGAGGAAGCGGGCGCGGCGGCAGTCATTGCGGCGGCGCCCTATTACTGGACGCCGCCGCCCGCAATGCTGCTCGAGCACTTCGCCCGGATCGGCTCGGCCGTACGCGTCCCGTTCCTGATCTACAACGCTCCTGACGAGATGGGCGGTACCCGGATGACGACCGATCTCGCCTTGAAGCTCATCGACCGGCTCGAGAACTTCGCGGGCATCGTGGACGCGAGCCTCGACTGGCAGTTCATGATCGACGTCGTTTACTTCGCCCGCCGTGCGCGGCCGCAGTGGCAGCTCCTCACCGGCACGGAATACATGGTCTCGGCGCGGGCGATCGGGACCTCGGGCGCATTCTCGCCGCTTGCCGGTATCGCCCCGTCTCTCGTGCGCCGTCTCCATGACTTGTGCGCCAGGGAGGATTTCGCCTCGGCACGCAAGGTGCAGGAGGAAATCGCGGCGCTGCGCAGGCTCCTCAAGAACGGCGGAATCGCCGCCTTGAAAGCCGCGTTACGCACCATGGGCCGCGAATGCGGCGAGCCCCGCTATCCCCTGATGCCCCTGGGAGAAGCCGAGCGGGTCGCCCTTTCCGAGCAGCTTGCCGCACTCGGCCCGCTGCGGGCGGAGCCGCGCGGCTGGTGATATGAGCACGCGAAGGCCGACGGCGCTGGTGACGGGAGCCTCGCAGGGCATTGGCGCGGCGATTGCGGCGCGCCTCGCGGAGCGCGGCTACGACGTCGCGGTGTCTTCCACTAGCCCGGACAAGCTTGCAAACACGGTTTCGCAGGTCACGAAAGCTGGCGCGCGAGCGGCGCCAGTTGCGCTCGATGTGTGCTCGCGCGCCAGCATCGCCAAGGCGATGGCGGAAGTCGTCGGAGCATTCGGGCAGCTTGACGTGCTCGTCAACAATGCGGGAGTTCCCCTGAAGAAGCCGGCGGTCGACATCACGCCCGAGGAATGGGACCGCGTGCTCGACACGAACCTCACCGGCGCCTTCTTCATGAGCCAGGAAATGGCGCGGCACCTCCTCGCAGCGCGGCGCCCCGGCTGCATCATCAACATTGCATCCACGCACGGCCTGGTCGGGCTTCCGGAGCGCGCCGCCTACTCCATCGCCAAGGGAGCCCTCGTTCACATGGCGCGCGTGCTGGCTGTGGAATGGGCGGCGAGCGGGATCCGGGTCAACGCTGTGGTCCCCGGGCGCGTCGACACGCCGTCGCGGGCAGCCTCGCTCGCCGAGCCCGGCTACCGTGACATGGCGCTCAACCGCGTGCCGCTGCGGCGGTTTGCGACGAGCGATGAGGTCGCGGCTGCCGTGTGCTATCTCGCCAGTCCCGAGGCGGCCTACGTCACAGGGCAGGCGCTGGTGCTGGACGGCGGCCTGACCGCGCAGTAGCGACAGGGGAACTTACAGCACGGGGCGGAATTCGCGATGAAATCGTTCGATGTACTGGTAGTCGGCCGCGGCAACGCGGCGCTCTGTGCCGCCCTCGCCGCACGCGACAGGGGCGCAACGGTGGGAATGCTCGAAGCGGCCAGTGTGGAGGAAGCCGGCGGCAACAGCCGATTCGCGGGCGGCGTCATGCGCTTCGCCTACAACTCGGTCGCGGATCTGCAGCGCCTGTGCGACATTCCTGCCGATGAGGCGAAAAGCGCGGACTGGGAAAGCAATACCGTCGAGCAGTTCTACGACGACCTCTACCGGGTCACGAGCTTTCGCACCGACCCGGCCCTGAGCGAGACCCTCGTCACGCAGAGCCTCGATGCGATGGTCTGGCTGCGCAGCCAGGGCGTGAGGTTCGCTCCGAACTACCGCCACCAGTCGGCGGTGATCGATGGCAAGCGCAGGTTCTTCGGCCGCATGCCGATGTGGATCACCGGCGGCGGACCCGGTCTCGTGCAGGACCTCACCACGACTGCCGTTCGCAAAGGCGTCGAGATTTTCTACGAGACACGCGCGGTGTCGCTGCTGTATGACGGCGAGCGCGTCGCCGGCGTGCAGGCGAAGACGCGCGGCAAGCCGGTGACCTTTAATGCGAACGCAGTGGTCCTGGCCTGCGGAGGATTCGAAGCCAATCCCGAGTGGCGCACGCGCTACCTCGGGCCGGGCTGGGAGCTCGCCAAGGTGCGCGGCACGCGGTTCAACGTCGGCGACGGCCTTCGCATGGCGCTCGACATCGGCGCCTGCCCCTACGGCAACTGGTCCGGCCGGCACGCCGTCTCGTGGGAGCGCCACGCGCCCGAGTTCGGCGATCTCAACCTGCCGGAAAGCTCGTACCGCCACAGCTTCCCGATGTCGATCATGATCAACGCCGAGGGCAAGCGCTTCGTGGACGAAGGCATCGAGTTCTACAACTACACCTACGCGAAATACGGTGCCGAGGTGCTGAAGCAGCCGGGCCAGTTCGCCTACCAGGTGTTCGACGCCAAGGTGAAGCACCTGCTGCGCCCGGAGTATGGAGACCGCAACGTCACGCGTGTCACGGGAAACACGCTCGAGGAGCTGGCATCCAGGCTCGAAGGGGTGAGCAAGGAGGGCTTTCTCAGGACGGTGCGCGAATTCAACGCGGCCGTGCGCACGGACGTGGCGTTCAACCACTCGATCAAGGACGGGCGCGGCACCGTGGGCATCGATCCGCCCAAGTCGAACTGGGCGAACCCGCTCGATACCCCGCCCTTTGAAGCCTATGCGGTTACCTGCGGCATCACCTTCACCTTTGGCGGCCTGCGGGTCGATCCGGCAACCGCCCAGGTGATCGACGTGAATTTTCATCCGATTCCCGGTCTCTATACCGCGGGCGAGATGCTTGGCGGGCTTTTCTACTTCAACTACCCCGCCGGCACGGGCCTCGTGTCCGGCACCGTGTTCGGCAGACTCGCGGGCTCCAGCGCTGCAACGGCCGGACGGAAGTAGAATCGCAAGACAAGGGCCATTCCGCATCCGCCAGGGCAGCGCATAAGGAGAGGAAGCGATGATCACCGACACGCTGGCACGATTCGTCATCGACACCAAGACAGGCTCGGTGCCGCCCCCTGTGCTGGAGGCCGCCCGCAACGCGCTGACCGACACGGTGGGTGTGGCCCTCGCGGGCACGCTGGAGCCCCTCGGCGAGATCGCGACGCGCTGGGTGCAGGATCTCGCGGCCCGCCGGCAGGCGACGTTCTGGGGCCACGATCTTGGAACTTCCGTAGTCGAGGCGGCTTTCGCCAACGGCATTTGCAGCCACGCCCTCGATTTCGACGACAGCCATCCCAACATGCGCGGGCATCCGAGCGCCACTCTCGTGCCCGCCGCCCTGGCCGTCGGGGAGGCGAGCGGCGCGCCCGGTCGCGACGTTCTCGCCGCCTATGCGATCGGCCTGGAAGTGGGCGGAAAGCTTGCGCTTTGCCTCGGGAACGGCCACTACCTGCGCGGCTGGCACACAACCGCCACCGCAGGTGTGTTCGGCGCGACAGCCGTGGCCGCACGCCTGTGGGGACTCGATGCGGGCGCTCTGCGCAAGGCGTGGGGTCTCGCGGCATCGCAGATGAGCGGGCTCGTGCGCAATTTCGGAACGATGACGAAGCCGTTTCACGCCGGGCACGCAGCGCGCTGCGGGGTCTTCTCGGCGTGGATGGTGCGGCAGGGCTTCACCGCCAGCGACGCAATCTTCGACGGTGAGAACAACGTCTTCGACACCTACGGCGGCAACGACGGCGCACCGGCGGCCGAGCTGGTTCAGCGGCTGGGACAACCCTGGGAGGCAACCGAACCCGGCATCTACGTGAAGCGCTGGCCGTGCTGCTATTCCAGCCACCGGCCGATCGGAGGTCTCGTCGAACTGATCCAGAAGCACCGCTTGCAGCCGGACGAGATCACCGAAGTCGCCGTCGGTTTCCTGCCCGGCGCGGACACGGCGCTGGTGAGCCTAGATCCGCGCACCGGCCTCCAGGGAAAATTCAGCGTCGAGTACACGCTCGCGGCCCTGCTCCTCGATGGAAAGCTCGATCTTGAAACGTTTACGGACGCCATGGTCGCGCGTCCGCAGGCACGCACGCTCCTCGGCAAGGTGCGCCGCTACCGCATCGCGGACGAAAAGGTTTACTCCGGGATTTCGGCATCGGGCTACACCGACATCGCCGTGACCACGCCGCGGGGCCGCTTCGAGCTGCGCGTCGACCGCGTGCCCGGATCGCCGGCCTGGCCGCTGACCGACGCCGACCGTCGCGAAAAATTCATGGACTGCGCCGCCCGCGTGCTTGGGGACCCGGGCGCCGAGCGCCTGTTTGAGCTGTGTCAGCGCTGCGGCGAGCTCTCCGACGTGCGCGAGCTCGTGAAAGCAACCATTCCTGCAGCGGGCACCGCCCGCCCGCGCAGCTCGAGCGAATCCGTGTTGTCGAAATAGCTGCCAGACTTTGCTTCATTCCCCTCCTGTTCAAGGGTGCGCCGGGCTTCTCCCCTCCTGCCCGAGCTAATCCTTACCCACATCTTTTTGGTGGATGAGGTGGGGGGCTACGTGTGGTTTCATGATTCGATACATTTCGGTCATAGCGATCAAGTGTTGGAAACCTCTCCAAAGGGTTTTGCTGCCGGGTTCGCCATCGCCGGGGCGGCCGAGGAAGCCACCGAGGCGCGCGATCCAGCGCACAGCTTGGCGCAAGGGCGGCGGGATGGCCACCGGGATCGGCGTGTGATGGATGCGGCAATAGAGCGCTTCCCACTCTTCCTGCTGCAAGAACGCGGTGCAGGCCATATCGGGCACGAGCCGCGCGAGCAGCGTCGCGTAGAAGATGCGCCAGGCAATCACGGCATAGAGCGTGATCAGCCGCTTGAGCCGTTCCGCCGACTGCAGTTGACGCATTTCGATGCGGCAGCCGTCCTTCAGGATCTTGTGCCACTGCTCGATGCCCCAACGCGCGGCATACCAATCCAGGCGCTCGAGCGCGTCTTCGGCGCTCACGACCGGCACGCTCGTGAGCAGCTTCCAGTCGACGGGCTCCGCGTCCTGCGGCGCCTCGGGCTCGTAGGCCCATACGCCCCACAACGCCAGCGGCGGCAGCGCGCGTGCCGTGCCATTAGCCGGGGCGTGAAGCACGAGCGGGCAGGCGCGAATCTCGAGCTTGGCGGTGCGCGCCTTGCGCTTGCCGCGCGCCGGCAGCGCGAGAGCCTTGTGTGCGAGGAGTGGCGCGCTCGCCAGGGTGGCGAAGAGCGGTGCCTCGGCGCCGATGAGGTTACGGTCGTAGGCCGCACGCACGAGCACATCGACGCCGAGCTTCTGGGCGGCGAGCAGGAACTCGAACACATCGCTTTCGCGATCGGCGACACTGATGAAGCGTGTGCCGGGCAGCTGCGCTTTGAGCTGCGCCACCGCCTCTACGCTCTCGATCCACTTGTGGCTTTCCTTGTCCTTAATCGGGCGCGTGCGCCGGCTCGCGCGGCTCCGGGGCTTGGCCGCATCGCGTGCCCACAGCCGCAGGCTCACCACGCCCAGGGGCAGCCGCTCCGGGGTGAGCGCCAGCGTGCTGTGCATGATCATGCCGTGGCCGCCCCCGGCGTTGAGCGGCCCCAGCGCCTCGGTGGCCGGGTGCGTCGCATAATCGAGGTAGCTCGTGTCCTGCACCGCGAGCACGAGCGGCTCGCCGTGCATGCGCCGAATACTGGAGACGACGTGCGGCGCGAGCACGCTCTCATGGGCAATATCGGCATTGTCAAAGAAGCGATAGGCGGCCTTCAGCGCCGCGGTCTGCTCCAGCGCCTGCGGCAGCGACACCTCGGGGCGCTCGCCCAGGTGCTGTGCCAACTGCACCAGCCGCGCCGTGCGCCGCTTGTCGCCGAGTTGCGCCGCGCCGAATTCGGCTCGTGCCCAGTCCTTGTCTGTGCTCCTCGCTTGCGCCAAGCATCAGCCCGTATGCCATGAGCCGATCCGACGCTACCATCATGCACTCGCTCGTACAATCCCTCCTCATAACCGTACGATCCGTAAGAGAAAGATGTGTCCAATGGTCAGCTGCCTGAGGAGGGGTGTCACCGAAGGT
>Ga0256865_1000388_pt1 | contig 15370 bp, 30 predicted proteins | sample RVTome_14_FD_187337 | JGI IMG/M metagenome (GOLD analysis project Ga0256865, IMG submission 187337) | Soil microbial communities from uranium-contaminated site in the Upper Colorado River Basin, Wyoming, United States - RVT145D125 HiSeq ... | reverse complement strand
AGACCAGCAAGAGAATGGTGTATACTTCGAGAAGGAGAAGGCAGTTGAACATGTCAATACTCTTGATGTTCTGATTAATAAGCTTACCTCTGAGATAACTGAAGACATCCCACCTAAACCTAAGCAGAAAGGGGTAACAATCAATGCACCATTTAAAAAGAATGGCGAACTCACTAAAGCAGTTATCGATTGGGAAAAAAATGCCCGTGACATTCATGGTGATCTATGGGATGTTTCTGTTGCAGGTCCTTTCTCTAGGATTGATTGGTCTCATATTAACCTTGGATCTTCTGTTCAACTTAAAGAGTGGCTATACTCCATAGGTTGGTTACCAGATGAGTGGAATTACCACAAGACAGACAGAGATGAGGATGGTAACAAGGTTAGAACATCTCCTAAAATTACAGAAACATCTCTTGAAAGATTGTATGGAGAGTTTGGAAAAAAACTCACTCTTCGATCTAAAGCATCTCATCGACGGAATCAAATTGCTGGATGGATTGGAAACACTAGGGATGATCATCGCATTGAAGCCAGTGCCAACCCTCAAGGGACACCTACTGGTAGGATGAAGCACCGTGTGGTTGCCAACATACCTAAGGCTAACGCAGATAAGGAGACACATGAACTTATTTGGTACCCTGAAAAACAATCTGTATTCTTTGGTACGGAGATGCGGTCTTTATTTTCTTCTGGCCCCGATCCTCATGTCGTTCTCGTTGGTAGGGATGCTAGTGGTCTTGAGCTTAGGTGTTTTGCTCATTATATCAATGACCCCGATTATACTGATATTATTCTCAATGGGGATATCCACACTTATCATCAGGAAATGGCTGGTCTTGAAACAAGGGACATGGCTAAGACGTTTATCTACGCTTTCCTCTACGGAGCAGGAGACGCAAAGATCGGATCAATCGTATTACCAAATGGATCTAGTGAAGAGAGACGGAAAGTTGGTACTGATCTTAAGAGACAGTTCCTCGCCGCCAACCCCGAGCTCGCAAGACTTATCAAAGGGGTGAAGAAAGCTAGTCGTCGTGGGTACCTAATTGGTATTGATGGACGTAAGCTCATGATGCGTACCAATGAACGTGGTCAGGTAGCTGAGAACAAGGCACTGAATACACTCCTTCAAGGTGCAGGTGCACAGATCATGACTTACGCTAGGGTCTGGTTATATGAACAGGTTAAGAAGAATGGATGGGATCACCCCAACCTTGGTCATTGTATCAAAGTTCTAGACTACCACGATGAAGAGACGTACCAGTGTAGTGATAAAAGGTCTAGTCAATTAGCTGAACTCATGATCCAATCTGTTGTCGAAGCTGGTAAGTTCTATAACTTTAACATACCTCTTGATGCTGATGCTAAGATAGGTAGAACATGGGCAGAAATTCATTAATGAAACAGTGGCTAAAAGATTTCATCCACAATGCTATTATTCACCCATTGATGATATTACTGCCAGAAAAATTTGCCACACGTTTCCATGACTGGAATGCTAGATGGGCTTTCAAAGAGTATTATGACGAGTTGAAACTAGAAGGCAAGAAGAGGGATCACTAAAGAATGTCCTTAGGAGATACACTAATGTACTATGATGAGCTAGTTAACTGTGATTTTTGTGGGTGGTCAGGGTCCTGTAACGCCCTTGTTGAAGGGAGACTGTGCCCTGATTGTATGTCTGATAAGATAGTTTAGGAGGTAGACTAATGAGTAAGAGATGTTATTATTGTGATACTGAGTTTGAGAACAATGGCAGTCCTTTCGTTGAGTGTCCTAACTGTGGGTGGTGCCCGGCAGATGAGGAAAATTACTAATGCAAAAAAGCTACATTAATTTCTGTGTTAATAATCAACCTTGTGGTGTTCTTATCTATGATCCTTCCCACAAAGGGTGCATGAAAGCTATGCTTGAGTTACTCACTGAAAATAATCTAGTGGTGAACTAATGAATGAACTTAAATACTGTGTAGTGTCTGATTGGAAACATTCTGAGGGTGTGGATGAAGATGTTGCGGTAGTCTTCCATACCAAAGAAGAAGTCAAGCAAGAACTCAGTGGTATGGAAGGCGCGATGAATATCCGAGTCTACGAACTGAAACCTACCTTCGAGTGTATCTAATATGAGACGTAAATGTGATGAATGCGGGGAGTCTTGGTCCCCTACTTGGTGGCCTCACCCCTACTGTCCTCGTTGTGAATCTGATAGTTACTACGAAGAGGAGGATGACTTTGATCTACGAATGTAAACAGTGTCTATGGAGGGGTACTGAAGAAGAATGGGAGGAGCATGAAGGACACTGCCCTACCTGCTACTGCACAACTAAGTATCCAGTGGAGGATAAACTACATGGCTAATGGAAGACGTGCTAAACAACTACGACGTAAGGCTGAACATACCCTACATGAATGGTATCTCTCCCTCCTAGAAGAAGACCAGAGGGAAGGTCTTACATTACCAATGTCACTAGAGTATACACCTAAGGTAAGCTATTGGTGCGAGAAGCACGAACGCACAACTAAGGATGGTAAGGAGTACGTCTCGATTCAAGCACATGTATCTACTAATACTCAGAGGTGGTTTACTTTACAAGAGAAGAAACACTATGGGTAGTGCAATCTTCACACCAACTATCGACGGTAGGACCTTCTTCGATTCACTCGGGAAAGACTACATTCTTATTTATTATGATGATGTATTTGTTGACATGGAAGGCGATGACTCTCCGTTTGTAGAATCAGTAGTCCTGTTTGATACAGAATGGGATGTATTAGTTATCCCGAAGAGTAGGTTCGATGAAGAGTTTTCAGAGGCACCTGAGTCTACGATCACAGAAGACTTGTTCGATTAATAAACACTTTCTATAGTCGGAGTACTACTATGTCCAAGACCGAATTCGATAAGAAATACAGACTAGGTCTAGCATATCAAGCTGCTATAGAAGGTAGGCCTAAAAGTTCCATCCGAGCACTAATAGGTAAGGACCCACAAGAAGAAGAGATAGAGTATATTGTAGATAAAGCTTCTTTCTATGTGACATTAAGGGATGTAATTCTTGGTATCCCTTGGAACCAATTAGGTAATACGTTGTCTATAGTAATCACTGCAAATAAACTAAATAAAAGAAACAAGGATAGATAACATGTCTATTGGTGCACGTAAGACTGCTTCCAAATCTTCTGATCAACCTAAGCCGGGTACTTACATGGCCCGTCTGGTAGGTATTATTGACTTGGGTCTTCAGCCTGCCTTCGACTTCCCAGGTGGTCATGCTGAGGCTCAATATAAACTCACACTAACTTATGAACTACCCGGTTCTCGTATGCAAGATGGCCGTCCTCACTGGGTTTCTGAAGATATTAAAAACTCTGACTTCTATGATGAGAAGAAAGGTATCTCCTCTACCCTCATGAAGCGGGTGTATGCTCTGGATCCAGATGGTAATACAACCAAACACGGGAAGGATATCACCCCCCTGATCAACATCCCTTGCATGGTTGAAGTTGGTCTGAATAAGAACGGTTATATTAAGATCAAGAATGTAACTGGAGCACCTGCAGGTATCCCGGTAGGTGAACTCGAGAATGACCCGATCATTTTTACTCCCTCTGAACTTCAAGTAGAAACCTTCCGACGTCTACCTACCTTCACACAAGGTAAGATTAAACGAGCTGATGACTTCGAAGAGTCTACCATCTACCCCGCTCTTCTCTCCGAGGGACTGCTTGAGGAAGATTCGGATGACACAGCAACAGGATACTAAGGATCTGTATAGTAACCCTGAAGATATTATATACGCTGCAAGTAAGGGGAGTAAGGTTGGTAGTAAGTTTCTAAAACTTAAATCATTAATAAACCTTCTGCTCGGTAACGACAAGAGGTGGGTCGGTGAGAAGATGCCTGACAATGTAAAGGCTGAACGTAAAGACCGACGTAAGCAGATTAAACAACTCCAAGAAGAACTGTTTAAGGATTGACACCATGTGCCTGCAGACTGATGAGTTGGATAACATCTATGATATGTTCTCGGGTTATGTTGACCCATTCTGGTATGAGAAAGAGGAGACAATCTACACTAAGTTTTACTGGATATGTAGGGAGATACTTGCTCGTCAGAGATTTGAACAAGAGAAGGTTAGACCAAACATTAAATCTGCAGGTACTAAGCCTGACATAGAGATTAGGTGGAAGAAATGAAAGATCAATTCAAGAACTACCCTAAGTGTTCAGGTACTAACCATATGAAAGAGTTCATTGAATCTATGGAAAGGTTAGAAAATCATAAAGATCTTTTAGAGAAGCGGGTAGAGTTCACTACCTCACTGCCTAAGATAGATGCTCGCGGTGCAATTGTAGGGGTGAAGAAGAAATGAAAGTCACTGATCTCAAGGCACTTGATCGGAAGCACTATGAACCAAACACAGATGTTATAGAGACTTGTGAAGAGCTTTTAAAACATGCGAAGAGTGGGGAGATTCAATGTCTTCTAGCTGTAGCTGGTAGTAAAAAGGATGCATGGACGTATTCAGTATCTTCCCACAATGGACCCAGTTACTTCACACAGATGGGTGGTCTGTATTCACTACTAAACGACACCAAGAATAGGTTCGAGGAAGCATGATGAAAGCTCTTATAGATGGAGATGTACTCTGTTACTCTGTTGGATCTGCTACGGATGATGAAGGTAAGCCACTTTCGTGGCCACTGACATTCGCCAGACTTAAAGGTAAGATTGAACAGATCGTACGAGATAGTGGAGCAGATGAGTTTGCTGTATATGTGACAGGAAAAGGTAACTTCCGACACACAGAAGCAACCATCAAACCTTACAAAGGTAATCGTAACGCACCGAAACCTCATCACTATCAGAGGGTGAGGGACTACTTCAGTAAAGCTCAGGACATTGAGGTGGTATGGTGTGAAGGCTACGAAGCTGATGATGGTATGTCCATAGATCAGTGTGAGAACATAGAACCTACTATCATTTGTTCTATTGATAAGGACCTAGACATGGTTCTAGGGTGGCACTATCAGTGGGTAGTTGGTGATCGTAAGCCTCGTCCACCATACTTTGTAGATTACATTGATGGTATGCGTTGGTTCTTTAAGCAACTGTTGATGGGTGACACGACTGATAACATCCTAGGACTGTACAACGTAGGGAAGAAGAGTACACTAGTCACGAAACTAGATACGATGGAAAATGTACAAGAGATGTACGATCATGTACAGCGTTACTACGAGAAGTACTTCGGTTCATATTGGCGTATGTTCTTGAATGAGAACGCACGTCTCCTGTGGATGCTTGAGCAAGAAGATGATGATGTACGAGATAGTCTAGATGTACTAGAATGTAACCGACAGAAGAAACTAGAGGAACAATTTTAATGGATATCGAGAATAAGACTGAAGATTTCATGGAGAAGTTGAAAGAAGCACTGGCTGTATCCACACAAGAACAACCAGAGATTTCCTTCGCAAGTGACGAAGATCAGTCTACTAATTTTCCCAACGAGGTTGACGGTTGGAAGATCATACGCCGTAGTGGTCATCTAGTACCACGGCACTATATGAATTCTGCTGTGTACACTAAGATCAATGGTGGTAAAGATGCCGAGGAAACCAAAGAAACCAGTACTGACGTATAGGAGTGGTCTTGAGGTTCAAGTTGCAGATCAGCTTAATAGACTGAAAGTTAACTACATGTTTGAACCAAAGGATGGAAAGATTGTCTATGAAATACCAGCATCAACACACTCTTACACACCAGACTTCGTAATTGCTACTAAGTCTGATAATGTAATCATAGTAGAAACTAAAGGGATATGGGATTATGCTGATAGATATAAGCACCTTCTTATCCGACAACAATACCCGAACCTCGATATCCGTTTCGTATTCACCCGGTCCAAACAACGAATACGAAAAGGAAGTTCTACAACTTATGCGGACATTTGTGATGGACTTGGAAGAGCTCCGTTCAAAGGAGTACACTGGCTCTACGCAGACAAACGAGTCCCTGAAGAGTGGCTACGAGAGTGATAAGGTTTTCTTGTAATGTCTAAACAACTAGAGGAACTACAAATGCGTCATCGTAAAAATAAAGAGTCTACCAATTTCTACTTCGAATACAAAGGTGAACTGTACTACTCAGACTATCTTGAAGACCTTGAACTAGACGAAGAGTCAGATGTTGAAGACGAGCAGTACACACGTAAAGTAAAGGTTGGTGATGGGTGGGAAGATGCAGTAACCTACTACCCTGTTAAGGTCTATGTTAACAGTAAGGACGAGGGAGATATTCATTACCGACGTTCTTGGAATACTTCCTATATCCGTAGTCGTTCTGACTTCGAATCTAAGTTTACACCACGTCCTGATATCAAGGATTAATAATGAGTCGATACCAGATTAACAAAGAAGAGTTGACATATCTCCGTGATATGATCGAATTTCTTAAAGATTCAGGGAACTCTTGCTCAGATGAGGGGTCTAAGATTCTAAAGGATATCTTTGATCTTATCAATTCCCGTCCTATACTGGACACTATGATCCATCCTAGTATCTTCATTGAGCACGCAGATTATATTGCTGGAAAAAAGAATGAAGAAGAAACCCACAATACAAGTGAGAAAGAAGACAATGGAAAATAATACCCAGGAAGTAGAATCAGTAGTAGTAGAAGAAGTAATCCAGGCAGAAATTCGTCGTACTCCAGTACTCTCTGAGTATATGGAATTACTTAAAACTAAAGACGAAGCAGCTTGCATGTCCTATTTGAAAGAATGTTTTGGTGCGCCCACTTCCCCGGACATGGACAAAGAAGGGTTCGATGCTTTCGTTAAAGAAGTCACCAATGGGCTGAACACTGCTGACACTAGCAATGATTCTCAGGAAGATAAGGTTGATGATACAGCTAGCGCTGAATAGTCCAGGGGAACCACATGTTCCCCGAATTGCACTTAACAGTGCCACTGCTCGTGTCCCAGCTAAAGCACACAAAGATGATGCAGGCTGGGATCTCTTCACACCAGAAGATGTAGAGTTAGTCGAAGGTGAGATCAACATGGTTGACCTTCGTATTAGGGTGGCGATTCCAGAAGGTTATTTCGGTCTGGTAGTCCCTCGCTCCTCCATGGCTAAGCGTCGAATCCTCCTTGCCAACACTGTTGGTATCATAGATAGTGGGTACAGAGGGAATATTAAGGTTCCTCTTATCTACTCCCCTACCATAGATATGCCACTAACAACTATGGTATACCATGATGAACGTATTGCTCAGATTATTATCGTTCCTTATCTCACACAAGAGATAGGACAGGTGGATAGTCTGGATAATACAGATCGTTCTGACGGTGGGTTTGGTAGCTCTGGGATGTAACCACTTCAACCCCGTACCAGGTAAAGCTGACGGGGTTAGGGTGGTGTAAGCGAAAGCCCTCACCTGTACACACCAGGTCGCGATAAGAGTGGGTTAGTGTAGTGATCACATACGCAGGAGAAAAAATGAACATGCTAAGCCGACTTAGGTATCCAGTGTGAGTCAGTAGGTGAGAGATCTTACCTCCACCCTCGAAGCCCGTAACGGATAATGCCGACGGGCTTAAGGTGGTATAAGAAATAAGAAGGTTGTACAACAAATGATTATCATTCCAGAGATGGAGACTATAGTTATTACCCCACCACGTACTGCATCTACTTCGATCTTACGTGTAATTAAAGAAAGTTATCCTGAAGCCATCTCTCTGTATAGGCATATGGAAGCTAGTGGAATACCAACTGGATATGATTTGTGGAGGAAGGTGGGTTTAGTTAGGCAACCTCTAGAAAGATTATGGAGTGTCTACAAGTACACCTACAAGAACAGTTGTCACCACAAACAACAGATAAAAGAACTTAGTGGCGAGACTAACATACCTGAGTTCGATGAATGGGTACTCCACAACACCATTCCAATGGTGACAGGGATTGATTACTACGAGAATATTATTCCAACCTATCTTCCATACTACAGTTGCTTGTATACCATGCCTGAGAATAGGAAGAGTCAGTTCATGTATCTCCGCCCTGATCTAGGTACAGAAGTCTTTCGGTTCGATAGAATTAATATGTTGGAACAAGTGCTAGATGTATTCTTTCCTAAGATAAACGGCACAGAAGATAATGAAGTCCCTGAGGTATCTAAGGAAGTCGAGAGACATGTAAAGAAGTATTTCTCCTGGGATCTCCAACAATTTAATTAGTACTTTACATACCACACTAACCCCAGTATCAGGTAAAACTGACTGGGGTTTTTGGGTTATAATACACAACATAATAATTCCGGAAATAATATTATGGCTTTAGTGAAAAGTGAATCAACCTTATATACTTGTGATTTCTGTGGTGAGGTCTGCACCCCTGTTAAAACTCACCGCTATACTCACAGCTATGATGAGAACGGCAACAAGCTAGAGATTACATTTAAAGCTGGTGGGTACATACCTATTGGTAATGTTAATCCAGATGTTTGTAAGACATGTGCTATGACTGCAGCACAAGCTATACTTGCGGCTCTCTAAACCTACACCTAGGAAGCTCTGTAATGCGATCTGAGAAGCTTTTAAAGAAGAACGATACCATCCTACGTCTGCTATGTAACGCCTTCCACAGGACGTTTCAGAGCCGCCTAGAGGTACGTGAGAAAGGTTGGATGAGACAATCAAAGGTTAATAAAGTATTAGGTATGTACGGAGAGTAGATATGGAAAAAATTACATTAGGTGTAATCTTAGTATCCTCTGGAGTATTCTCAGGAACACTAGGTCTTGCTATCCCTGCAGTAGAACTAAAGGTTTTAGGTTTACTACTATTCTTAGGTGGTTCCACCGTACTATACAATATGTAAAAAGGTTAGACCCAATAAAAAAGGCCCGGTAGCTATACGGATTAATTTCCATATAACTGCCGGGCCTTTTTGTTGTTGTACAATCTGTGCTTCTAACTTATTTTGAAATAAGCTTCTGTCTCTTAGACTTGGACGTACTTTTACTCTTACGAGATTTTACGGTCTTTGCTTTCGAAGGGTTGTTATAATGTGAAGGCATTACTTGCTCCTCTTCTTAGACGCGCTAACAGCTTTAGGCATCTTAACTTTCTGTTTTTCAGCCATATGGTAACTTACCCTGTTAGTCCGATCAACCCTATAAGGGCACCTAATACTTTACCAAGACCAAAGTAAGTTACAGCGGCTCCCGCTATACTCCCAATCAGTAAGTTCTTAACAGTCCTAAGATGAGAACATATAGTCTGCTGCACCTTACTGATCTCCTCTTGCGCTTTTACAATAGCCTCGATACGGGTATCCCTGCGTTCATTATCCCTCATGATGTTGTCCACAAGAAACTCCAGACGTGTCAGTCTTTCCCAATCTTCTGTCCTACGGAACTTACTTCCGTCACCCCCTGTCTCATGGAAAGAACTTATAGTAAAGACTGGCTCAGTCATTGTGTTTTACTTCCCTTTACTTAATAGATTAAAGTTTCCTACTTTCTCTATCATGATACGAAGCATGCGCCTCATACCTAGAGCATGGATATACACAGCACCTAGAGCCCACCAATAATATTCAGGTGCGCTAGAAAGAGAAGTAAATCCTTCCATTACTGCGTTAGCCAACATACCATCTTTATAAGTCTCTGTCAAGAACCAGAGATCCAGGAAAGGACTTGACATGGTTAGTACTAACGGTGCTGTAGTGATGGCAAGGAGATACTCGTCCTTCCATCCTGTGTTCTCTAAAGAGAGTTTATCTAATGTTGTGTCTGCTATATCTGCAGACTTAGCCCTCTCAATCTTAGCAGTCAGGACTGCTTTCTCTGTTTCAATAGCAGCTTCCCTACGTAGCTGCTGAAGGTCTTGTTTCTTTCCTACATATTCCTTAACACCAGAAACTACAGAAGGGACAAGACCTAAGAGTGTTGCAATGATAGACATGTTACTAGACCCTCTATTTGGTTGTCATAACCTCTACTACAGCCCCGTTAGGGAATTGTAGAGAGGTGATATTGTCATCTATACCTGTACAACCTATAGGCATTACTCCTGTCTCTCCTGTATCATTCAACAGGTAGTCAGTAGGGGCGGATACCCTTATACATGAAACATCAGTAGTGTCTAGAGAGTTACCTGCAGCTATGACATCAATCCTAGTAGGGGTGAATACTTGTAGACCGTCTGATGCATAACCTGAGTAAGGTATCTCTGCTCTATTCGTGGCCATATTATTTATTGTCCTTATTGATTCTCGAAAAGTACTACATCAAAACCATTAAGCTGGTAATCCCTAGCACCATCCGAATTAATTACAGGATATATAGCTTCAATACCATCATGGAATGCATACAAGTCGATAGATTGTTCGACACCCTGTCTAATCTCTTGAGGAGATGTTACAATACTTACACCAGTTCCTGGATCTGTTTTATCAAAGACAAGAAAAAGTTTAAGAACAGCGTTAGTGTTACCACCCCCCAAACATACGTAAGTGATACGAGAATAGATACCAGATTCAGGTTTCAATCCATCTACAATGATCCCACCTGTCCCTCCATTAAACGTTGGATCGAACCACAACTTACCAGAAGTCACATTAGATGTCTGAAAAGAGTTAGCTCCATCATTTACTAACGGGAAAGGTGTATCTGTTGTTGCAGATACAGATGTAGTGTTAGCTGCATTAGATATATTAACTTCGAACCTTTTACATAAACCACTATGCGTAATAGTATTATGATCTACATCTGCCAATAACATAGCAGCCAAAGCTGCATCATCTACCGCTTGAGTACCTGTACCCCCACCGTATTGCCACACATTCACAATCTGACCAGGGAATAAACCCTTAGCTTGATACCCCGAAGCAGAGAGGTCTATGTAATCTCCACCGTTGTCAGTACCAGTGCTTGCTGGAACAATCTCATAGACATTGTTTCCAGGGTCACCCTTAGTATGTCTACCTAGTACACGGGCGTACATACCGATCCATATAGAACGTGATTGGTTTAAATCTTCTAGTGTATCAAATATTCTCATCCTAGCTCCTAGTCTACCTTGTGGTGTAGCCCCAAGGATAGCCCTTAAATCTAACATCAGTGTACTCCTACTATCTAAGGAGAGAAGGTAACCACCTTATCTGAATTCCTGCAATCGAAATGAAGCCACGATACATCTAATTCAATACCTCGGATGTACGGGAAATCTTGTGGATTGTTCAGGATATGCTCTCGGAGCTCCTGAGAGCTCTTCTGAGAGGCTATACAGTCAAAGGCCCTACCGTAGGTATGCTGAGAATAAAGGCTGTAGTAGCGGCTCTCAGGAAGCCTCAGGCCACTCCACTCCCTATCCCCTTTCCAATACCAGGTATTGACTACCATAGGTCCTGCGTATTCCCTGATCTTATCGAGCATCTCTAGGGCACGCGAGTCAAGAAGGGACCATGCCTTCTCTCCCCTCGCTTCATAGACAGATCTAGGAACTAGTTCGTATATTTTAAAATGTTTACACTTGTACATACTAAGCAAAGCCTCCAAAGTCTCCACCACCTATATCACCTTCAAAACCACCAGCGCCTGAACCACCGCTGAAACCACCTGAACCACCACCGAAATCCCCACTGCTCATTTCAGAACCAGAAGTACCTCTACGTTGTGCAGCAGTACTACCTGTGTGGCCTTCGCTTTCTCTACGTTCTTGAGTGCGTTGGTTCTCAGATAGATTCTGAGAGAATGAACCACCACCAGAGAAATTATCCCGTTGAATAAGATCACCTGAAGAAGTCCTTTCGTAGATAGTCTTCTTATCAGAGAGACCTCCAGACCTGGTACTTACACCTTGAGAGATAGTTGAGTTGATTATATCTTGAACAGGTGTAAGTGAAGCTAACCTAGCTCCCTCTTCTTCTGTAGCAGTAGAAGCAGCAGCAAGGTTAGCAGCTTGCATCTCTTTGAAGTTAGCTATAGTATTTATATACCCTATCGTACCCTCAGCAGGTATACCTTTAGAGATGATCTCCTGTTCTAGTTGGCCTGCCTTTTCTAGTGATTCAGAAGCTTTAAAATCAGCAGCAATAGTTGTGGCTAACTGGGGACCACTTCCTAGAGCAAGACCTGCTACATTTCCAGTAAACAGATCTAAACCAATACCGAGTAAGTTCTTACCATAATCTAAAAGAGTAGGTTCTAGGTTAGATGCAGCTAGAAGATCACCAACAGTGGCAGTAGGTTTATCAGCCTGCTCGAATACCTCAGCCCTTTGTATACCCTTCTTAAACTCGGATACACCTTCAAAGGCAGAGAAGGCAAGACCTATTGGAGAGACTGGGGCAGAGAGTACATCCTTCACAGTACCAAAAGCTTTGAAACCTGCAGCAGCACGAAAGATGGACCCTCCTACTTGAGGCAGTCCACTTGTAGGAGGGGTACCAGATCCACCAGTACCTCTCATGATATCTTTAATAGAGGTACCTGCAATAGGGATAGGTACTGAAGGTTTCTCTACCCCAAAGAAGATATCTTCTTCAGACTCAACCCAAACAAAATCATTAGTAGATGGGTCGTAACTTAAGAAAGCCATACTAAGCCTCCTTAGTACCTAAGAAAGATTGAACTTCTTTCTGTGCTTTATTGATTTTCTTCTCGAACAATGAGAAGGACTCTCCAAGGGTTTTAAGTTTATTACCTGACCCAAAGAGCTGAGGATTAGCCTTGATCTGAGCAGACCCTATGGCAACAGACACTGGTTTATTACGATCTTGTTCTAAAGCTCGAAGGAACTTAAGACCACCAGACCTGCCTAAGAGATGCATAGAATAGAGATTGGTAGGGGTAGAATCAAGACCACGCTTACCTAATAGCTCTTTATTGTCTTGAAGGAAAGCTGCACCCATCAAAGCATTATGTTCTGGGTTGAGAACATCCGCTTCTTCTAGGTCAACACCAAGTTCATCTCCGTGTTTAGCTACTACATCTTCCCAAGTACCATCCGTGAACTGGAATATACCTTTGGCAGAAGATGTTTCAGCTTGAGTAAACCTACCCATCGAAGATTCTAGTTGGGCAAAGATGAGACCAAGCTCGGGATCAGCACCTACTCGTTCAAAAGAATTTTTAACTGTACTAGCTACGAACACCTTATCATCAGTAGGTTCTTCAGCAGCTGCTTGTGCGTCTTCTAATTCTGTATCAGTCATTGATTCTTCTACTTCTTCCTGAACTGCTTCTACTTCTTCATCAGTAACATCCGGGACAAGATAAGGATCTTCGTAATCTGGATCATCACTCATGTCCATAAAATTATAGGACATACGAGAAGATTGACCAGTAAGGTTATCATTAAGCTCTAAGTAATCATTCAATAGCTCACCTTCATCACCACTACGTTCTTCTTCAGTATTGAACAGAGTAGACTCTTTACCATAGACGGCTAGCATATGTTCATTAAAGAGCTTAGCTACAACAAACCCACCCGCATTCCTGATCTTCTCTGCACCAAGTTTTTTCAACTCTTCTTTAGTCTTTTCTACTTTAGAAGCAACATCAAATTGTTCATTCCTCTTAAGAACTTCAACAAAACCATCTAGGTCATACATTGTATTATGATATGCCCTGTCAAAATGCTTATCTGCTACACCAAAGAAAAGTTTCGTTAATGCGTCCGACACCAAATAAACAGGACCTACCTTGCCCAGAGCCGATGCGTACCACCGGGAACCAATGGATGCAGGAGACATACCAAACTGTTTCATAGTAGTCCTCATATGGTTGAGGTCTTTCTGGAACAAAGGTTTGTTCTCATTACCCATAAGGATGAGAGCTTCTTCTAGATCTTTAAGAGAATTAACACCAGCATCACCGTAGACCAGTCGAAGCTTATCATCATTATCGTGTAAGAGTTTACGCAACTTAGTACCAGAGGTGAAACCTGAGCTAGCATCAAATGAGTCATGAACCAGTTGTTGTGTAAGGCTCTCTTGCAGAGCCCGTCGTACTTCCCTAACCTTGGGATTAGATTCATCAATATGAATTGTATCCGGGTATAGTTCGTCGTACGTCTTACTAGCAACAATATCACCATCATTACTAAGAACAGATTTGTATAGATCCCTAATAGTTCGATCAACTTCTTCTGTGCTTCTGGTTGATAGAATATCTTTAACAACAGTGCTAGCTTCTACACCAGAATACTGCTCTACAATAGATCGATTGAGTTCATCGATCTTTGCTGTCCTAAGTAGTTTAGTAGTTTCAAAAGTTGTATATAGTTTTTCAATCCTTTGGACTTCCTCGGCCACTTCTGGGTAAGCGTTTAATGCATCTTTGTAGGAAGTCTTCCAACTTTTAATAACAGCAAGAGGACTAGATTTAGGTGACTTATCTAAAGAATCTTGTAGTGTACGCATTGCATGGGATTTCAAAGCACCCCTAGCAATCTCAGAAACTTCTTCGGAAACTGCTACACGTTGATCGTTATCCGGTATGGCTTTCTTAAGAGCTTCATGTTCTGAACTAAACGTTTTATTGAACTGTTCAAGGTTAGAACCCTTAGTCCCCTTCTGCCAAAACATAGGACCAACTTCATCATCAGTAACAGCAAAAGCCTTGCCGAACTTTTCTTGTTTAAGAAGTTGTCCAGACACACCCTCCTTGTAACGAGGATATGCTTCAACACGAACAAACTCTCTAAAGTCGGAGTACCTTTCAGCGACAGATGCGTCACCGTGTATCATCTTCTCTTCGATAATATCGTCTAGGACTTTTCGCATATCCCCCAAAACACGAGGAACATTGGATGTAGGATCTGCTTTATGGATCTTAGATGCTTGATCGCTAATAAATGTACGTAGTTTACTAACACCTTGAAAAGTGAACTGTCGTACGGTACCATCCGCACGAGACTTTTTAGATACTGCCCGCATATAGTCGGGGATTACCTGTTTAATGACAGGCATCCCACTATCCCTAGCAGTGATAACCTTTTCAGGTTCTGTGTTATCTAAGAGTTTCTTTACTTCCGCAAATAGTGGACGTGCATCAAACCTAGCAGTCTCATCAGGATCGATCCTCTTACTCATCTCTGATATAGTATCTCGATATTCTTTCTTAATCTTTTGTAGTTGTTCCCTTACATTCTTACCAGTCTCAACACCGGTAACATCACCACCTGGTACTTGCCTAATATGCTCTTCCATGTTAACAATATCTACACGTAGTTTCTCCGCATGTAGTTTTGTGTCCATAGAGAACTGTCTTAAGGCGGTAGCGATCATAGCCTTCTGAGCAGGGTCTGTCTCTGTAGTAGCATCTTCCAACATCTGGTTGATAGCTCTTTTA
>Ga0256865_1000384_pt1 | contig 15483 bp, 15 predicted proteins | sample RVTome_14_FD_187337 | JGI IMG/M metagenome (GOLD analysis project Ga0256865, IMG submission 187337) | Soil microbial communities from uranium-contaminated site in the Upper Colorado River Basin, Wyoming, United States - RVT145D125 HiSeq ... | reverse complement strand
TCACAGTGGATCTCTCTTGCCGTACCTTCAACTGGAAACTCCCATCTGGGGCTGGTGTCGAGGTGACATAGGACGGAGCGGGTCACTCCTCCACGAACGTATCGTACTCTTCGCCGTTCATCAGCCGCTCGAGCTCCTCGGGCTCCTCGATCTCGACCTCTACGATCCACCCCTTGCCGTACGGGTCGATGTTGATCACGGAGGGGTCGTCCCGGACCGCATCGTTGACGGCCCGGACCGTCCCCGTGACGGGGGAAGGGAGCTCGATCACGGTCTTCTGGGATTCCAGCTCGCTGAACGTGTCTCCCGGCTCAAGGAACTTTCCGACCTCGCACAGCGCGGAGGAGAGGATCTCCCCCAGTTGCTCCTGCCCGTAGTCCGAAACGCCGATGCGGGCGGTGGCCCCCATCTCGAGGACCCAGACGTGATCTTCGGAGAATTTCAGTCCGGTTTCTTCCATAGGTTGCCAGTTTACTTCGGCGCGGGAGGGAATTGTCAACCGGAGGGGAGAAAAGTTTCAGGACGATCTTCCCAGAACCGCCAGCGCCGTCTCGACGTGCCCCATCGGGGCGCTCACCTGGAGGCCGTTCACGCGTTCCGAGATCTTCTCGACGATCCCGCGGGCGATCTCGATCCCCGCCTTCCGCCCGTCCTCCCGGGTCCGGCACCGCGACATCCGGTCGAGGATCGCCTTCGGCACGACAACCCCGGGTACCTCGTTGTTCATGAACTCGGCGTTCTTGAAGCTGAGGAGCGGCCACACCCCCGCGAGCACGGGGATCTTCCGCCGGTACGTCTCCACGCGGTCGAGGAACCGCAGCAGCGCCTCCGGATCGAACACCGGCTGGGTGATGGCGAACTCCGCCCCCGCGTCGATCTTCCGGAAGTATCGATCGATCTCACGCTCCAGGTCCACCGCGCACGGGTTGGCGCCGACCCCGATGAACAGGCCCGTGGGCGGATCGATCGGGTTCCCGCCGATGTCCAGCCCGTGGTTCAGGTTGGACGCCACCTGCACCAGCCCGATCGCGTCGACGTCGAAGACGCCGGTCACGTCGGGGTACTCTCCCAGCTTCGGCGGGTCTCCGGTGATGATGAGGAAATTGGCGAGCTTCGCGGCGTATCCCCCCAGCAGGTCGGACTGCATCCCGATCAGGTTCCGGTCGCGGCAGCAGTAGTGCAGGATCGGCTCGATCCCGACCTGCTGCAGGATGGTGAGGGCGGAGATCATCGGGGAGACCCGCGCGCTCGCCCGCGGGCCGTCGGGGATGTTGATCGCGTCGACGCCGGCATCCGCGCACTTCCGCGCCCTGTCGAGCAGCGCGGTCATGTCGCTCGATTTCGGCGGGACGAGCTCCACCGAAGTCACCTTCTCCCCCGCGCACATCTTCGCCGCGAGGCGGGATTTCCGCTCGGTCGGGACCGCATAGACCAGGGACTCCTGCCGGAGGAGCGGTTTCACCTCCACGCGCCGCTTCCCGACGCGCAGCGGCTTCACGGCCCGCGCAGCCATCCGGATGTGCGCCGGCGTCGTCCCGCAGCACCCCCCTACGCCCCGGACCCCGAGCTCGATGTACTTCTTTGCGTATTCGGTGAAGTATTCCGGGCTCGTCAGGTACATCACGCGCCCGCTGATCTCCCGGGGCATCCCCGCGTTCGGCATGACGACGACCGGTTTCCCGGTGTGGGGGAGGATCGCCTGGAGCGCGTCGAAAGCGCCGGAAGGGCCCGTGCCGCAGTTGATCCCGACGATATCCACGTTGTCGTCGCCGGAGAGCGCCGACGCCATCGTCTCCGCCCGCATCCCCAGCGCGGTCTCCCCCCGGTCGTTGAGGACGAAGGAGGCGAGGACCGGTTTGCCGAACTCCTTCCCCACCCGCGCGGCGAGCTGGAGTTCGTTCAGGTTGGAGAAGGTCTCGAGGAGGAACAGGTCCACCCCCTCCGCCGCGAGGGCCTCCATCTGTGTCCTGAACGCCCCCTCTACCTCGGGGGCGAACGCGTCGGGCATCCGCTGCCGGGACTCGGTGCACGGACCGACCGAGCCCGCGACGAAGACCTCGTCCCCCGCCGCCTCCCGCGCCAGCTTGACCCCGGCGCGGTTGATCGCCTCCGTCTTCTCCGCGAGGCCGTACGGCTTGAGCCGGATCGGGTTGGCGCCGAAGGTGTTCGTCTCGATCACCTCGGCCCCGGCCTCCACGTAGTCGCGGTGGATCTGGAGAATCAGTTTCGGGTTCGTGAGGCACAGCTCGTCGTAGCAGGTGTTGATGAACACCCCGCGGTCGTAGATCACCGTTCCCACGGCGCCGTCGAAGATGAGCGGCGCCTTCTTCATGCGCGCAAGGAGGTCCAGGGCTACTCCAGTTCGTCGAACTGCGATTTCGCGGCGTAGCACATCGGGCAGACCCACCCCGGGGGCAGGTCGTCGAACGCCGTTCCCGGCGGGATATCGCTCATCGGATCCCCGGCCGCCGGATCGTAGATGTAACCGCAGTTCGCGCAGATATACTTCTTGATGACGCGCCTCCTCTCAGACCGCGAAATATTTCGCCTGGGGGTGGTGGACGACGATCGCCGATGTGGTCTGCTCGGGCACCATCTCCATCGACTCGGTGAGCGTCACGCCGATCCGGCCAGGGTCGAGCAGCTCGAACACCGCCGTGTGCGCGGAGAGGTCCGGGCAGGAGGGGTACCCGAAGCCGTAGCGGGACCCCTGGTATTCCTGGACGACGTAACCTTCGATGGCGGCCGGCCGGTCCCCGGTGATTCCGAGCTCGCGGCGCATGACCTCGTGCCAATACTCGGCCAGGGCGTCGGTGACCTCGACCCCGAAGGCGTGGAGCATCAGGTAGTCGTGGTACCGGTCGGACGTGAAGAGCTCCTGCGCCGCCCGGGCCATCTCCTCCCCGATGGTCGCCACGAAGAAGCCGGCGACGTCCCCCCCCTCCGCCCGCGTCCGGAAATAGTCCGCGATGCACAGGTGCGGCGGGTTCTTCTGCCGGGGGAAGGGGAACATCCACGAGCGCCCGTCGTGCTCCACCACGAGGGTGTCCCCTTCCGCGAAGGCGCGGAACCACCCGTAGGCGACTTTCGGCGCGAGAATGTTCTCCTCCACGCCCCGCCGCTTCAGCTCTTCGTACATCGGCCGGACCTTCCCTCCGACCAGCTCCTCGTACGCCGCGGCGGTCATCTTTCCCCGCCGGTACCCCCACCGTCCGCGGAAGAGGGCCTGTTCGTTGACGTAGGGGAACAGTTCCCGCGGGGCGATCCGGTCGACGTGGCGGACACCGAGGAACGGCGGCGACGGCACCGGGTTGTCCCGTGCGACGGCCGCCCCCCGGGGGCCGGGAATCAGGGAGGGGACGGTTCCGGCCGCGTCGAAGACCGTCGACGAAAGCGTCCCCTCGTCGATCCGGCGCATTGCCGACAGGCCGGCGAAGGCGTCGGCGCAATAGACCACCGGGCCGGGGTACCCGGGGACGCACTCCTGCGCCACGAACTTCTCCGTGAGGGCCGCCCCTCCCAGGAGGACGGGGACGCGAAGCCCCGCGGCGGCGAACTGCGGCATGTTCTCCCGCATCACCAGGGCGGATTTCACCAGCAGCCCCGACAGCCCGATCGCGTCCACCTGGAGCTCCCGCGCCTTTTCGATGATCGTTTCCGCCGGCACCTTGATCCCCAGGTTCACGACCCGGTACCCGTTGTTCGAGAGGATGATGTCGACCAGGTTCTTCCCGATGTCGTGCACGTCCCCGGCCACGGTGGCCAGCAGGATCCGGCGCCCCTCCTCGCGCTCCGCTTTTTCCATGAAGGGGGCGAGATAGTCTACGGACCGCTTCATCACCTCGGCGGACTGGAGGACGAAGGGGAGGAGCATCTCGCCCCTCCCGAAAAGCTCCCCGACCCGGCGCATCGCCGGGACCAGCAGATGGTTGATGATCGACGCCGGCGGCCGGCGCGACAGGAGGATGGAGAGAAGGTCCTCCAGTCCCTCCTTGTCTCCCGCCACCACCTTTTCGGCCAGTTCCTCTTCCGGGGCGATCGCGGGGAGATCCCTGTCCCCGGCGGACTCCTCCTTCGCGGGCTTCGCGTCCGAGAAATGGCGGAGGAAGGCGGAGAGGGGGGACTCCGAACCGGTGCCCCGGCGGTCGTAGATCAGGTCCAGGCAGACCTCCCGGTCGCCGTCGGGGATCTTCGACATCGGCAGGACCTTCGCCGCGTCGATGATCGCCGCGTCGAGCCCGGCGGCGACCGCCTCGTGCAGGAATACGGAGTTCAGCACCCGGCGCGAGGCGGGGGAGAGGCCGAAGGAGATGTTGCTCACGCCGAGCAGGGTGAACACGCCGGGGAGTTCCTCCTTCACCCGCCGTATCGCCGCGAGGGTGTTCGCGGCGGCGTCGACGAGGGTCGCATCCCCCGACCCGATGGTGAAGGTGAGAACGTCGAAGAGGAGGTCCGAAGGGCGCAGCCCGTACCGATTCACGGCGAGGTCGCGGATCGCCTTCGCGGTCGCGACCTTCTCCTCGACCGTCAAGGCCATCCCCTTCTCGTGGATGGTGAGGGCGATGACCGCCGCACCGTACGTTTTCGCCAGCCGGCAGACACGCTCGAGGTTCCTCCCTCCGTCCTCGAGGTTCACCGAGTTGACGAGACACCTCCCCGGGTGGATCTTCAGCGCCGCCTCGATGCAGTCGGGGGTGGTCGAGTCGATCACCATCGGGACCTGGACCGACTGCGCGAAGAGTCGCGTCATCGCGGTGAGGTCCGCATTCTCGTCCCGCCCCGCGTAGGCCGTGCACAGGTCCACGGCGTGGGCGCCGACCTCCTGCTGCTCGAGGGCGATCCGCAGCGCCCCCGGGTAGTCGTCCGCCAGGAGCAGGTCCCGGAACCGCCTCGAGCCGTTCGCGTTGCACCGCTCCCCGATGAGGAACGGGGGAATCTCCTGGCGGATCTCCGCGGCCTGGTAGAGGCTGGAAAGCGACGGTTTCTCCACCACGCTCCGCGTCGCCGGGGCGACCCCGCCGAGCGCCTCCCGGAGTTTCCGGATGTGCTCGGGCGTCGTGCCGCAGCACCCACCGACGATCGAGACCCCGTCGTCGCGAACGAAGGCGGAAAGCTGCGCGGCGAACGCCTCGGGGGAAAGAGGGTAGTGGGTCTTCCCGTCCCGCACCTGCGGGATCCCGGCGTTGGGGATGCAGGAGACGCGGCCGCGATAGTGGCGGCAAAGGTACCGGAGATGGGAGGTCATCCCCTCGGGGCCGGTCGCGCAGTTCAGCCCGATCGAGAAGACGGGGAACGGCTCGATCGCGGCCAGGGCGGCGGCGACGTCGGTCCCCACCAGCATCGTCCCGGTGTTCTCGATCGTGATCGAGACCATCACGGGGACGTCCCGCTTCATCTGCCCGAGCGTCCCGAAACAGGAGACGAGCGCGATCTTTATCTGCAGCAGGTCCTGGCACGTCTCGAGGATCAGGAGGTCGACCCCGGCCTCGACGAGCGCTCTCGCCTGCCCGGCGAAGGCGGCCGCCATCGGCTCGAAGGCGATGTGCCCCAGCGACGGGAGCTTCGTGGTGGGCCCGATGGAGCCCGCCACGTACGCGGTCCCACCGTGCCGTCGGATCGCCTCGTGCGCATTTCCGACCGCCGCGCGGTTGATCTCCGCCACCCGGTCGGCCAGTCCGTACTCCGCGAGGACGATCGCGTTGGCGCCGAAGGTGTTCGTCTCGAGCACCGTCGCTCCCGCGGAGAGAAAGGAGGAATGCCACTCCCGGATCGCCTCGGGGGCGGAAACATTGAGGAATTCATTGCACCCCTCCCGTCCCTCCCAGGCGGACGCGGGGATCTCCATCCGCTGCAGGTTCGTCCCGCACGCCCCGTCGAAAAACAGGATCTTCCCGTCCCGGATCGCCATCGCTCTCCCCTCGGTAAGTGCTCAATCTTAGAACAGAATTCAGTCGCCGTCAAACGACTTTTCTTTCCTCTTGACTTCGAGGATCCTTTCCTGCTAAGTAGATAGCATCCGTGTATACCGTATACAATTCACATCGCTGATCTCACGGACATGCATCATACACGACCGATATCGATTCCCGGTTCCGGCCCGTCGTTCACGAATCATCATGGCGAAAGGAGGGTTTGCGCAGTTAACCGCGGGGGAACCGCCGCTGTTCCCTTGCCCCCAACCACCCGAAAGGAGGCAGGGACCATGGCACCGGTCGCAGAAAAAGCCGACGAAAGGAGAAGCGGAAACGTGTCCAACCTAAAGGCGAAACTCTTGGAGAAGATCCAGGCCCACCGGCCGCGCACGACCAAACTGGTCAAGGAGCAGGGGAGCATCGTGATCGACCAGGTCACCATCGATCAGTGCATCGGGGGGGCGCGCGGCATCCGCAGCCTCGTGACCGACATCTCGTATCTCGACCCGATGGAAGGGATCCGCTTCCGCGGCAAGACGATCCCCGAGACGTTCGCGGCGCTGCCCAAGGTGCCGGGGTCCGACTATCCGTACGTGGAAGGGTTCTGGTACTTCCTGATGACGGGAGACGTGCCGACGACGGAGGAGGCGCTGGCGGTCGCCGCGGACTTCAAGGCCCGCGCGAGCGTTCCCAAGTACGTGTTCGACGTCATCCGCGCGATGCCGCGCGATACGCACCCGATGACGATGTTCTCCGCGGGCATTCTCGCCCTGCAGCGGGAATCGCTCTTCGTGAAGCGGTACAACGAGGGGATGAAGAAGACCGAGTATTGGGACCCGATGTACGAAGACTGCACCAACCTGATGGCGAAGCTCCCCGAGATCGCGGCGTACATCTACCGGCTGAAGTACAAGGGGGACACCCCGATCGCCCCCGACCCGAAGCTCGACCTGGGCGGGAACTTCGCGCACATGATGGGGATCGCGAAACCTTACGACGACGTGGCGCGGATGTACTTCATCCTCCACTCCGACCACGAGTCCGGCAACGTCTCCGCGCACGCGACGCACCTCGTCGCCTCGGCGCTCTCCGACGCCTACTACTCCCTGTCGGCGGGAATCAACGGGCTGGCGGGTCCGCTCCACGGTCTGGCGAACCAGGAGGTCCTCTCCTGGATCCAGGACGTGTTCAAGCAGCTGGGCGGGAAGCTCCCGACCGAGGAGGAGCTCAAGAAGTTCCTGTGGGACACGCTGAACAGCGGAAAGGTCATCCCCGGCTACGGCCACGCGGTGCTCCGCAAGACCGACCCGCGGTACACCTCGCAGATGGAGTTCTGCCAGAAGAACCTGCCGGACTACCCGATGTTCAAGCTGGTGAACATGATCTACAAGGTGGCGCCGGACATCCTCCGGCAGCACGGGAAGGCGAAGAACCCGTGGCCGAACGTCGACGCGCAGTCGGGCGTCATCCAATGGTACTACGGCCTCACCGAATACGACTTCTACACCGTCCTCTTCGGTGTCGGCCGGGCCCTCGGCGTCCTGGCGAACATCACCTGGGATCGCGCGCTGGGGTATGCGCTCGAGCGTCCCAAGTCGGTCACGACCGACATGCTGGAGAAGTGGGCCGCCGAAGGGGGCCGCAAGCTCTCGTAAGCGATACCACCGGTACGACGGAAACGGAAAGGGGGGCCGAAAGCCCCCCTTTCCCGTTTGAAAGCGATCAGCGAATCAGTGCGCCGCCGCCCCCCCGCACCCGGTGCAGGAGCCGATGACGTGCAGGTCGACGAGGGAAACGGCCGATATTCTCTCTTCCTCCTCGAACCGGACGCTCTCGAGGGGCGGGGGGATCCGGATGTCGAGCAGTGCGTTGCAGTGGACGCAATGGAAATGCGCGTGGGGGGTGTCCGCGCCGTCGAAGCGGGAGGAGCCCCCTTCGCTGGGCCGGATCTCCCGCACGGTCCCCTGGTCCCGCAGAAAGTTCAGGTTCCGGTAGATGGTCCCCAGGCTGATGTTGGGGAGCACCCGGCGCGCCTCCCGGTAGATGATCTCGGCGGTGGGGTGCTCATGCGACTCCCTCAGGATGTCGAGGATGACGCCGCGCTGACGGGTGTTTCTGGTCTTCTTCATATATTTTCCTTTGTGGATGGACTCTAGGAACGTATCCTATGTATGCGAAAAAAGATTGTCAAGGTGATTGAAACGGCGGGTCGAATCCGTTATATAGAGGTGCTGACGCAAATCGACCGGAGGTGGCTTCCTTGATCGTTCCCGTGGAGCTGGTTTTGCCCGTTATCCCCCTGACGGCGGGGGTTTTCGACACCCAGGTGTTGCGGCACGTCATGCTGGCGGGGCCCGTCGTCAAGCTGGTCCTCCTGCTCCTGATCGGGTTCTCCGTGGTTTCCTGGGCCATTATTTTTCTCAAGGCAAGGCTCTTCAAGGGGATCGAGAGGAACCAGGCGGGATTCGCCCGCGCCTTCGCCGAGGGGAAAAGCCTGTCCGCGCTCTACGAGCAGGCCGAAAAGGGGGAAAAGTCCCCCCTCACCGATGTATTCCGCGCGGGGTACCTCGAGCTGACCCGGATCCAGCGGGAGCGGGCCGAGGCGGTCCGGGGCGAGTCGACGCAGGGCGGACGCACGCCTCCCTTTCCCGTAGAGAACGTCCAGCGCGCGATGTACAAGACGACCCATGAGCAGGTGGGGGTCATGGAGGGTCTCCTTCCCTTTCTCGCCACCACCGGCAGCGCCACGCCGTTCATCGGCCTGTTCGGCACCGTTTGGGGGATCATGAACGCCTTCTCCGGCATCGCCACCACGGGAAACGCCTCGCTGGCCACCGTCGCTCCCGGCATCGCCGAGGCGCTCGTCGCCACCGCGGCGGGACTGGCCGCGGCCATTCCGTCCGTCATCGCCTACAACTACTTCCTGACCCGCATCCGGACGATCCACACCCGGATCGACAGCTTCACGGCCGAATTCATCAACTTCCTCGAGCGCAAGGCCGACAAGGGGTGACGCCATGGCGATGATGAGCTCTTCCGGCCGCGCCGGGGATCGAAGGGTCATGGCGGACATCAACGTCACGCCGCTGGTCGACGTTATGCTCGTCCTCCTCATCATCTTCATGGTCACCGCCCCCATGCTCACCCAGGGGGTCGACGTGAACCTGCCGCAGGCGAGCGCGAAGGCGATGCGCAGCGAAGAGGAGCGCCTGATCATCACCGTCGACGCCAACAGCCGCGTCTTCCTGGGGCAGCAGCCCGTCGAGTTCAACCGCCTGGGGGGCGCCCTCCGGGAGATCGTCGCCCGGCGGACCGACCGTCAGGTGTTTTTCCGCGCCGACCGCTCCGTCCCGTACGGGTTCGTGGTGAAGGTCATCGCGGAGGTCCGAAACTCCGGGATCGAAAAACTTGGCATGGTCACCGAGCCGCTCGAGCGGTAAATTGCCGACGGGCACGCCGTTCTTCCCGGAGCTCTCCCCGCCGCCGCTGCGGCCCATGCTCGCCTTCTCGGCGGCGGCCCACATCGCCCTGGCGATCGCGGCGCTGGTTGTTTTCCCCCTGTTCGGGACCCCTCCGCGCCTCGAGCCGGTAGCCGTCGTGGACCTGATCGGCGGCGGGGAATTCCGCCAGGAAACGAGGAAGCCTCCGGGGCCGGCGCCCCTCGCCAGGGAGGATGAGAAGCCCGCGCCCCCGGCTCCCACGCCCCCCCCGGCGAGGCGTGAAAAGAGGCTAAAGGCCGAACCCGACGACTTCGTCCCGCCGAAGCGTCAGGCCGCCGACGCGACGTCTTTCTCCGAGAGGCTTCGGAAGATGCGGGAGTCCCGCGCCGGTTCGGAGGCGGTCCGGGAGGCGGTGGAGGATCGCCGGAGCGAGGCGGCGGCCCGCGCCGCTGTGCGCAGGGTGGGAGAGCGCGTGGCGCGCCGGATCGAGCCCCCCCCTGCCGCGCGGCCCGTCGGGCGCGGGGCGGGAGGCGGCGGCGGTGCGCAGGGAACCGTTCGCGTTTCCCCGGAGCTGCTCGACTATTTCCGCCGGCTCGAGGAGAAGGTCCGGAGCAGTTGGGTCCTTCCCGGGTCGCTGGTGCGCGATGCGGCGAAACTCGTGGTGGAGATGCGGATCGTGATCGAAAAGGACGGCCGCGTCTCCGAGGAACGGATCGAGCGGGGTTCCGGGAACCCCTACTTCGACGAATCGGTGCGGCGCGCCATCCGGAAGGCGAGCCCTCTCCCGGTCCCCCCGGAACATCTTAGGGGCGGGGAGGATCATTACGAAGTGGGATTCCGTTTCCACGGGGGTGCGAAATGAAGCGATCGATCGTCGCGGCGGCGGGTGCGCTCCTTCTCGCGGTGTTCCTCTTCCCCTCCCGGGGGTTCCCTCTCCTCTACATCGACATCAACGCGCCCGGCGGGAAGCGGATGCCGATCGCGGTGGCCGACGTCGTGGTCGGTCCGGTAGACCCGTCCCTCTCCCGCGGGATCCCGAAGATCCTCTCCGACGACCTCGTCCTCACCGACCTGTTCGACCTGGTCCCCCCGACAGCGCACATGGAGACGGTCACGGCCGCGCACTTCTCCGGCAAGCCGCTGTCGTTCCCGGGCTGGAAGATGATCGGCGCCGAGGCGGTGGTCATCGGCAAGGCCGAGGTGCAGGGAGGCCGGCTCTCGATCGAGATGCGCCTTTACGACGCCACGCAGGGTACGCTCCTGCTCGGGAAGAGGTACACCGGCACCCCGGCCCAGCTCCGTTCCATCGTCCACCGGTTCGCCAACGAGATCGTGTACACCTTCACCGGAGTCCGGGGCGTCTTCGGGACCGAGATCGCGTTCTCCGCCCGCTCGGGGAAATCCAGGGGGAAGGAACTTTACATCGTGGGGATGGACGGGCAGGATCTGCGCAAGGTGACGGACAACCGCAGCTTCAACCTCTTTCCCCGCTGGTCCCCCGATGGGCAATGGCTGGCGTACACCTCGTACCGCACCGGCACGCCCAACGTCTACCTGCGCAACGTCCTGACCGGGACGGAGAAGGTGGTCGTCCCGTTCGGCGGGTCGAAGGTCCCCGGGGGATTTTCGCCCGACGGGGCGTGGCTCTATGCGGGCGTGAGCCGGGCCGGCAATTCCGACATCTACCGGGTCCGGGTGGTCGGAGGCGCCGCGGAAAAGGTGGTGGTCGGGTTGGGGCTCGAGGTGTCCCCGTCGCCGTCCCCCGACGGGAGGCGGATCGCCTTCGTCTCCGATCGCGGCGGTTCCCCGCAGGTCTACGTGAAGACGATCGGCGTCGCCGGTGAGAAGCGGATCTCGACCGGGACCGGCTACGCGACGTCGCCGTCCTGGTCCCCCGCGGGAGACCGGATCGCCTACACCGCCCGGTCCGGTGGACGGTTCATCGTGGCGACCGTCGCACCCGACGGATCCGGCCTCCGGGAAGTCGCATCCGCGACGGACGGCGACTGCGAAGATCCGTCTTTTTCCCCCGACGGCCGCTCCCTGGTTTACACGTACAGGAAAAAGGGCTATTCTGCCTTGAAAATCATCGCAACGGACGGCCGGAGACAGCGAACGCTCGTTTCCGGCCTCGTGGGAGCCGGTTCACCCGCCTGGTCACCCGGACGGTAGATTGCAGGGCGCTCACGCGCCCGGATGCATCCATCTAAAGGAGGGAAGCAGAATGAAGGGTACATTTTCCTGGAAATGGGCCGTGCTGGCGTTGTCCATTGCCGCCTTGATGTCGGTGGGGTGCGCTAAGAAGCAGACCGTGAAATCCGAAGGCGCCGCGGGTGGTCCGGCCCCCGCCGCGGTCGGTGAAGCACCCATGAAAGAGGCGCCTCCGGCGCCCGCACCCGAGGAGAAACTCGCATCCGCGGCGGAGGCCGGGGTCGCGGCCACCGAGGAGAGGCCTTCGCAGTTCGACGACGTCCGGTTCGACTTCGACAAGTCGGAGGTGAGAGAGGACGGCCGCAAGGCGTCCGCGGTCGTGGCCGCCTACCTGGTGAAGAACCCCGGGGCGAAGGTTCTGATCGAGGGGCATTGCGACGAGCGCGGAACCGCCGAGTACAACCTTGCGCTGGGTGACCGTCGCGCGACGGCCGTGATGAACTACCTCGTGTCCCTCGGCGTTCCGAAGGGGGCGGTCTCCACGGTCAGCTTCGGCAAGGAGAAGCCGCTGGATCCGGGGAGCAACGAGGAAGCGTGGGCGAAGAACCGCCGCGCGCACTTCGTCCTGCGGTAAGGCAAGGTGAACGGGATGACGCGCAACGCGGTCGTTTTCCCGGTGATCGGGGCATTCGCCGCTTTCATGGCGGGGTGCGCGGTCATGGACACCGGCGCCTTCACGCGGCTCCAGGACGAGATGGTGGGGCTGAAAAAGGAGGTGGCGGTGCTCAGGACGGCGCCCCCGCCCGCACCCGATCCCGCCGACGCGGGCGGGCTCCAGTCTCTGCGGAAGAGCTTCGCGGACACGAGCAGCGATTTCGACCGGGTGAGGTCGGACCAGCTGGCCGCAACCACCCGGATGGACGAGGCGCGTGACGAGATGCAGCGGATCACCGCCCGCCAGGACGCGCAGGACCGGGCGCTGCAGGAGATCCGGGGGAACGCCGAACGGATGAAGGAGATCGAAAATCGCCTGGCGGCGATCGAGGGACGGATCGGCAAGCTCGCCGCCGCCCCGGTCCCGGCGCCCGTTCCGGAAAGCCCTCCGGAGTGGAGAAGCCCGGAGGAGATGTACGAGGTCGCCGTGGGACAGGTGAAGGGCGGAAACCCGAAGAAGGGGAGGGAGACGCTCTCCGACTTCGCGGTGAAATACCCGGACCACAAGCTGATCCCGAACGTCCTCTACTGGAAGGGCGAGGCGTTCTACGCGGAGAAGGACTTCGAGAACGCCATCCTCACGTTCCAGGACGTGGTGGACAGATACCCCCGGGGGGACAAGGCGCCCGACGCGATGTTCAAGCAGGGGCTTGCCTTCCTCGCCTTGAAGGACAGCAAGAACGCCCGCATCGTCCTCGATCTCGTCCAGAAGAAGTACCCGAAGTCGAAGGCGGCCGAGATGGCGAAGAAGAAGGTCAGGGAGATCCGGTAGGAGCCCCGATCCCCGTGATTAAAAACTTCGTGCTGGACACGAACGTCCTTCTGCACGACCCGAACGCGCTGTTCCATTTCGAAGACAACCGGGTGATCGTCCCGATCACGGTGATCGAGGAGCTCGATCACTTTAAAAAAGACCTGAACATGCTCGGGCGCAACGCCCGGACGGTCTCCAAGCACATCGACCGGCTGCGCGCCTCCGGCAACCTCGCGGAGGGGGTATCCCTGGAGCACGGAGGGGTGCTGCGGGTGGCGTTCGGAAGCGAGGGGGCATCCCTGCTCCCTCCGGAACTGGGAGGGCGGACCGGGGACAACCAGATCCTCGGGGTCGCCCTGTCGGCGCGGGCGCGGGAAAAGGACGTCCCGGTGGTCGTGGTCACCAAGGACACGAACCTCCGAATCAAGGCGGACGCCCTCGGGATCACCGCGGAGGATTACGAGAGCGACCGGGTCGACATCGAGGAGTTGTACCGCGGCTTCCGCGAGGTGAACGTCGGCAAGGAGTTCATCGACGCATTCTACGCGTCGGGGGAGTGCCTTCCGCCTCCGGACGCCCGGGACCTGCACCCCAACGAGTACGTCATCTTCCGCGACACCGCCTCCCAGTCGTCGGCGCTGGGGCGGGCCGACGCGCTGCGCCGGAAACTCCGGCTCCTCGTTCCGTCGAAGGAGGACGTGTGGGGGGTCCGGCCCCGGAACAAGGAGCAGACCTTCGCCCTCGACATCCTCCTCGACGACTCCGTCAAGCTCGTGACCCTCGCCGGGAAGGCGGGAACCGGGAAGACGCTCCTGGCGATCGCGGCCGGCTTGCGGAAAACCTCGGACGAGGAGGTGTACCAGCGCATGCTCGTTTCCCGCCCGGTCTTCCCGATGGGGAGGGACCTCGGATTCCTCCCGGGCGACGTGGAGGAGAAGCTCAAGCCCTGGATGCAGCCGATTTTCGACAACGTGGAATACCTGTTCGGATTCAGCCGGAAGAAGCGGCAGGGCGGCGTGCGGGGGTACCAGGAGTTGATCAACCTCGGGATCCTCGAGATCGAGCCCCTCACCTATATCCGCGGCCGTTCCATCCCGAACCAGTTCATCATCGTGGACGAGGCGCAGAACCTGTCTCCGCACGAGGTGAAGACGATCCTCACCCGCGCCGGAGAGAACAGCAAGGTGGTCCTGACGGGAGACCCGTACCAGATCGACAATCCCTTCGTCGACTCGGCGAGCAACGGCCTCTCCTGCACGGTGGAGAAGTTCAAGGGGGAGGCGATCGCGGGGCACGTTCTTCTCGTCAAGGGCGAGCGTTCCCCGCTTGCGGAGCTCGCCGCGAACATCCTGTAGCCCCCGCTCTTGCCACCGCATCCGGAACGGGTGGTATCTCTCTTCCCTTTTCATGAGCATGGCGAATGCGGCGGCCTGATTTCCCACCTTTGCGGAAGGCATATCGAGCCCGGTTTTCATGACGTCGACATCGTCCCTCCTCAAGACCTGAAGCGCCCGCAGGAAGGACCGGGGAGTCCTGATCGGGTTGAGGATTGCGACGGGAGTCCCCTGGCGCAAAGGAGACGGTTGACGGGACGCCGTGTTCCTACTATCCTGTTTTGTAGGAAACCATGTTTCGGTAGGAGAGAGCATGCCGGCCGTCAAGGTGTTGCCCAAGGGACAGATCACCCTCCCGAAAAAGACCCGGGAGCGCCTCGGCATCAAGGTGGGGGACACGCTGATCCTCGAGGAAAAGGGGAAGGGGATCACCCTTGCGAGAGGAAAGACCCTTCTCGATTACAAGGGTACGTTGCCCGACCTGGGAATGACGATCGGGGAGATGCGGGAGAAGGCGATCGCCGAGGCCGTCAAGCGGAATGGATAAGGCGTTCGTCGACACGAGCGTCATTCTCCGGATCCTCGTCAAGGAGGATGATGGGAAGGTCGCGGCGGTCGAGCGTCTCCTTTTGTCGGCCCGCCGGTCGGGGAAGCGGCTTCACGTCCTTCCCGTGGCGATCCTCGAGGTCGTCTGGGTTCTCGAGAAGGTGTACAAACTCGACAGACGTTCGATCCGGGAACTTGCCGACGCCATCCTGAATACGGGGGAATTGATCGTGGAAAACGGAGAGGTTTTCCGGAAGGCCCTTGCCGTCTACGAAGAGAAGAACGTGAAGTTCGCGGACGCCGTGATGGGTGCCTGGGGCATCGCGCGCGGTCTGAAGACCGTCTACACGTACGACGAGAAGGATTTCCGACGGATTGGGGATCTTGAGGTCCTGAAGCCCTGATGCGAGTCCTCGGGATCGAGAGCTCCTGCGACGAGACGGCCGCCGCCGTCTACGACGATTCCGCGGGAATGCTCTCCAACGTCGTTTCGTCCCAGGTCGCGGTCCACGGCGCCTACGGGGGCGTGGTTCCGGAACTCGCCTCCCGTGAACATCTGAAATCGATTGTACCCGTGGTCGAGAAGGCGCTGTCCGCCGCCTCCACGGGCCGCGACGCGATCGACGGGATCG
>Ga0256865_1000382_pt1 | contig 15514 bp, 15 predicted proteins | sample RVTome_14_FD_187337 | JGI IMG/M metagenome (GOLD analysis project Ga0256865, IMG submission 187337) | Soil microbial communities from uranium-contaminated site in the Upper Colorado River Basin, Wyoming, United States - RVT145D125 HiSeq ... | reverse complement strand
CCTCGACGATCACATGGTCCGGCTTCGAGCATCGGCGCGTGCCTATGCGATCCCGCTCAAGCACACTCCCGAGGAGCTCGCCGAGGTTTGTCTCGAGCTTCTCCGGGTCAACGAACTGGAGTCCGCCTATATCCGCCCGCTCGTCTTCTACGGACTGGGGTCGACCGGTCTCAACCCGGCCGGCAGCGAAGTGCATACCTTCATGGCGGCCTTCGAGCTGGGCCGATACCTCGGTGAGGAGGGCATCAAGAGAGGGATCAGGGCGATGGTGTCGAGTTGGCGCCGGATCTCACACACCAGCTTCATCCCGACCGCCAAGGGCTCGGGCCAGTACCTCAACTCGATTCTCGCCAAACAGGAGGCACTGCGCGCCGGGTACGAGGAAGCGCTGATGCTCAATGAGTCCGGCTCCGTCTCCGAGGGAAGCGGGATGAACATCTTCCTGGTGAGTCGGGGTATAGCCCATACCCCTCCCGTCGCCTCCGGGATTCTGGAGGGGATCACCCGGAACTCGGTAGCCGAGCTCCTCGAGGCCGAGGGCGTCGAGGTGCGGGAGACCGAGATCGCCCGGGGAAACCTGTACACGGCCGATGAGGTGTTCCTGACCGGGACCGCGGCCGAGGTGACGCCGGTCCGTGAGATCGACGACCGCCCGGTCGGGTCCGGAGAGCCGGGGCCGGTCACCCGTCTCGCCCAGGACCGATTCCATGCCGTTGTCGCCGGGAAGGTCCCCGAGTATCGGCACTGGCTGTCTTTCGTCTGATGGGCCAGCAGCCGAATATGGAGATTGCCGAAGCCGACAAGCCGAGGGCGGTCCTCCAGACTCCTTCGGCGGTGGCATGGCGGTCTGACAAGCCGGGTCTGATGAACTCCCCGGACCAGGTTCCCACCGGTGGCCGGTTCGGCACGCCCGGACCGGACGCCGGCTGGGGCCTTCGCCTGCTCGCCAAAACCAAACTTCCCGACAACGATCCCCGTCTGACCGGGGTGGTCGAGGGGTTGATGATGGCCCGCGCCGCCCGGGCGGGCCGGGCTCCGGTCCCGGAGGATATCGAGGTGGCATTGATCCTGTGTGGTTACGGATTCGAAGCTCCCGAAGACGTGATCGAGCGGCGAGGGCGGTGGCTGTCGGCGGTTCCTCACGAGTCGCGTCCCGGGTCGACCGCGGCGGCGGAGGTCGATCCCGATCTGATCCTCAACAAGCCGGAGAAGATTCGCTGGGCGATGACCCAGAAGCACTACGCCGGGTGACCGGCGCGCCTACCTGCAACGTCCGCGGTACCGTCATCCACTTATGAAAATCGCCCGGATCAAGGCCGCAGACGACATCACCTACGGCGTCGCCGACGCCGAAGGCATCCTCGTCTACCACGGATCACCTTTCGTTGCATGGGAGCCCACCGAGATAGTCGTCCCCTGGGACAGGGTCCAGGTTCTCTCGCCGGTCCTGCCCACCAAGGTGATCTGCGTCGGCAAGAACTACGAGGACCATGCCGACGAGATGGACGGCGACATCCCCGAGGAGCCACTCATCTTCATGAAGCCGGCGACCGCGGTGATCGGACAGAACGCTCCGATCGTCCTCCCGCCCAGCTCGAAGGAGGTCCACCACGAGGCGGAGCTGGCGGTCGTGATCTCCAAGGTCGCCAGGAACGTCAAGGCCGAAGACGCCTCGGCCTACATATTCGGGTACACGGCCGCCAACGACGTGACCGCCCGCGACCTGCAGATGAGGGACGGCCAGTGGACCAGGGCCAAGGGCTTCGACACCTTTTGCCCGCTGGGCCCGGCCATCGAGACCGAGCTCGACCCGCTGGAGCGTCTGGCAATCATCTGCAAGGTCAACGGTGAAGTCCGCCAAGCCGGGTTCACCGCGGACATGATCTTCGGCGTCGCCGAGATCATCGAGTACGTCTCGGCGGTGATGACTCTGCTCCCGGGTGATGTAATCCTGACCGGCACTCCGTCGGGTGTGGGCAAGATCGAGCATGGGGACGTGGTCGAGGTCGAACTGGACGGGATCGGGTCGCTGGTCAACCCCGTAGTCGCCAAATGAGCGTTCGGGTCCGTGTCGCCCCTTCGCCGACCGGGACCCTCCATGTCGGCACCGCCCGGGCCGCCCTGTTCAACTGGCTCTACGCCCGGCACACCGGTGGTGTCTTCATCGTCCGGGTCGACGACACCGACGAGGAGCGCTCCACCGAGGATTTTCAAGCCGACATCCTTGGCTCGCTTCGTTGGCTGGGGCTCGACTGGGACGAGGGGATAGAGGTCGGCGGCCCCCACGGAACCTACCGACAGTCCGACCGGTACGACCGATACCGGGAGGTGGCGCTGTCACTCGTCGAGGCGGGCGCGGCATATTTCGACGATCGCTCCGGTGAGGAGTTGGAGACGCTTCGGCAGCGGGCTCAGGGGGAAGGCAGGCATCCCGGGCACTACATCCGTCGCCCGACGCCCGAGGTCGACGCCGGGGTGATACGGATGTCTATCCCCAACGAATCGCCGGTGGAGTTCGCCGACCTGGTGCGTGGGGCGATGAGTTTCGAGCCCGAGGACGTGGATGATTTCGTGATTCTCCGCTCTAGCGGGACGCCCACCTATCACCTGGCGTCGACGGTGGACGATGTCGACTATGAGATCACCCATGTGGCGAGGGGCGAGGACCTTCTCCCGTCGACTCCGAAGCACATCCTGATCACCAGGGCGATGGGAGCCGCCGAGCCCGTTTATGCGCATCTCCCCCTGCTGTTCGGCACCGACGGGAAGAAGCTCTCCAAACGGCATGGGGCCACCGCCCTCGCCGACTTTCGGGACGCCGGCTACTTGCCGGAGGCCGTGTTCAACTACCTGTCTCTGTTGGGATGGTCATTGGACGGGGAGACCGAGATCTTCGACCGTGACACGGCGATTGCGGCATTCGACCTGACGGATGTGTCCAAAAACCCGTCGATCTTTGACACCGAGAAGCTGGCGTGGATGAACGGCGAGTACGTCAGGGCGATGTCGTCCGAGGCCTTCAATGAGCTGATCCGGCCACATGTGGAATCGGCGCTGGGAAGACCGCTGACCGGTGACGAATGGTCTCGGTTCGAATCCATTGCCGACCTGGTGCAGGAACGGACCAAGCTGCTTCCCGAGGCGGGGGAGCAGGTGGTTTTCCTGTTCGAGGACTTCGGCGCCTACGACGAGGGTTCGTGGGAGAAGGTGATGACCAAGGAGGGGGTCAAGGAGATCCTCTCCGGCGCCCGCGACACCCTCGCCGGCCTCGACGTATGGGATCACGAGTCGATCGAGAAATCGCTCCGGGGCATGATCGAGTCGATGGGAATCGGTGTCGGCAAGGCCCTGCAGCCGATCCGGGTCGCGGTGACCGGCACCTCGGTGAGCCCGCCCCTTTTCGAGTCCCTGGCCTCCCTGGGCCGGGACAGGTCGCTGAAGCGTCTCGACCGGGCGATCGCCCTCCTCTAGAGGTTTCGGTTGGCCCCTTCCCGCCGATAACCTCTACTTCGCCCTGGTCCCGTCGTCCAGTGGCCTAGGACGCCGGCCTTTCAAGCCGGAAACGCCGGTTCGAATCCGGTCGGGACTGCAACCTCTTTCCCCTGGTCAGGGGATTTTCGCTCGATTCCCGCTCTTCGACTGGGTCGGTTTGGGCCGCTCCTGGGCCGCCCGAGAAGGCGGCCAGAGCGTCGAGACGGTCGGCGGTGCGGTCGTCGAGCCCTTCCATCAGATGTCCGTAGCGGTCCATCGTCACCTGGATCGAGGAGTGTCCGAGCCGGGTCTGGATGGTCTTCGGGTGCTCGCCGGCGGCGATCAGCCAGGAGGCGTGGGTATGTCTTAGGTCATGGATCCGGCACGGCTGGCCGACAGTCTCCGCGACTGCCGTGCGCCAGATCCTGCTGAACGATCCCCGCCGCAGGTAGGCGCCTCGTTCGGTGGTCCACATCAACCCGTCGACGAGCGGGTGCCGGTCGATGTGGTGGGCGATCGCGTCGAGGGCGATTCCAGGGAGGGTGATGGTGCGCTCCGATGCCGCCGTCTTTGGTCGACCCAGACGTGGAGCCTCTCCAGCTGCCTCGATGAGCGCCGATCGAACGGTGAGCCGGCGGCGCAGCATGTCGATGGCAGCGATCCGGAGACCGGCGAGCTCTCCCCAGCGAAGACCGGTGTAGGCGGCCACTATCGGCAACGCCTGATAGCGGTCGGGGAGTGCCCGGGCGAGTAGATCGACTTCCTGGGGATCGAGGAGACGCATGTCCGACCGTCGGGGATTGGGTAGGCGAATCCCTTTGGCAGGGGAGGAGAGGAGCCGACGGTCGTTCACTGCCTGATTGAGGGTGAGTCTGACCCACCGCATCGTCTTGGCGACTGTCTCGGGGGCGTATCCAGCGGCAGTCAGGTTGGCGATCAACTCACGAAGCAGCTCCGGTGTGAGCCGGGAAATCGGAACATCACCAATCACGGGAGCGGCGCGAGCATGACACGCTCGGTCAGTTTCGACGGTGCGTGCGGCGAGGTGGCCCCGACTGGCGAGCAACTGATCCGAGTAGTCGCACCATGGGACCTTTCCGAGATCCGGGTCGACCCATTCCCCACGGTCGAGCTTCGCAAGCTGGGCGCTCAGCCAACGCTCGGCATCGAGCTTCCTCTCGAAGCTCTTGGAACGTTCCCGTCCGTCGGCGCCGTAGTAGCGAGCGCGCCACGGAGCCGAACGCTCAGCCCGTTGCTGGATCCATCCTCTCATCGGCACGCCACCTGTTGACTGGCTACAGGATCGACCATATCCCCGTTGACCTCGACAGAGAAGGGTGGCGTGCTCAACGTGGTTGCTCCTCATCCAACCGCCGTCGAATCCACTTCTCGACATCTCTCCATCGATACCTCACGTGCCGACCGACCCGGAACCCTGGAGGACCTTCGCTCCGGTACCGCCACTGGTAGAGAGTCCCGACCGGGACGCCGAGGTACCGAGCCAGCTCTGCAACCGTCAGCAGCCTTTCGTCCGTTGCCATGGCCTCACACTGCGTGCCCACCCTTTCGGCAGACTTTCGGATCGCCTATCGGATTGGTCCTCGACGTGCTGATGGGGCGAGATTCCTCGAGCCTCCGTGGATTGAGCGACACGCTGTGGCGATGTGACGAGGTACTTCTGGGCCGAAATCCCCGCCACCGCAGGTGTGCACTCGTCTGTCTCGATAAGGGACTGCAGCTATGCGCTCAGGCTTCAGGAACCCTTTCGAAAAGGGCTCGGCAACTAGTTGCATGTGCGTGTGTCCTTCTCGGCAGTCCTAGACGATCAAGCTTGAATCGACTGAAGCCTCATCATGTCTGGGCGATGTGTCGCTCATCGCTCTTGGCGACGTAACTTGCCTTCTGCGGAGATGGTCCTCGCCTCGTCCCTCTTTAGACCAGGATCGAAATGGGCGGGTCGTCATGCACCGACGCATCGATCCCGCCCCAAGTCGCGTATCCGCCGGGTCATCGAACCCTGGGGGCCGCGCAGATGAGTTCGATTGTCCAACGCCTGGTGCTCAAAGATGCGCGGGCAGCGGGTTTCCGAAAGGGATTCCGAAAGGGTCATGGAAAGGGCGGCCCAAAGGTGTCGCCGGACGCTAGGCGGGCTGTTGCGCAATAGCGCAGAATGCCGGTTAGAGCGCGGGGGCCAGGGGCCGGTCCTCTGCCACTTTCGGCATATCAGGAATGCGAAATGAGCTGAGGGCGACGCCGAGTATGAGCCATCCCAAACCGAGTGCACCAAACCAGACTGCGTCACTCGGGTCCCACACATCGCGGGCTAGCGCGTGGAACCCATACGTGATGACTGCGGTTGCAAAAACCGCGTACGGAAGCCACTTCGCCCACCCCGGGTAAACGGTCGATCCGGTGACCCCGATGCCGAACACGAGGAAGGCTAACGGCAGCAGAAAGAGGCCGACCGTGTAAGCAAGAAGGAACGCAAGGAACATGTCCGGATGAGATCCAACCCAAAGCCCACCCCCAGAGCGAGCGAGCAACCACCAACGCTCCTCAGCCCGATTCTCCCCAATCGGGTCTCGAGGCTCGACGCCGCGGTCCAACACCCCCAGCCAACCGCCAACCCGGCTACCAGCGCCAAAATCGAGAAGCTGATTGGCAGATCGTCCTGTGACGAGTCATACGCCAACTCCAAGACCAGGACACCCGCTAGCCAAGCGACGCCCCCCAACGACACTGCCCATCCCCGTACTCTCATTGACATTGCGGATGTCTACACCACGCCCCTGTGTCAGGCGTCCGGCGTAGTGTTTGATCGCTTCGGCTGGGCGGCTCTGGTTGAACATCATGTCGTAGAAGGCAATGGCGTTTGCTTTGTTCCGTTCCAGGTGATCAGTCACTTCGACTCACCAGACACGGTGGTTTCGGGTGCGGAGTAGATCTTTCGCCACTCCGGTGACTCGAACGGTGGAGCAAAATACTGGGTGTCTTCTATAACTCGCCCTCCGCTCATTCGGATGATGGCGATCATGTGGAACACCGCATCTCCCGGATATGTTGCCCTGCCTTCTATAACGAACCGATCTCCCCCAAAGACAGTGACAATTGGATTCCCGAACGGCTGAAACGACGGTGTCACGATTGTCGAAGCGTCTCCTTTGACCGAATGGAATTCTGCGTTGCCGAGGCCACCCTCGAAGTTGGACAGCATGGCCAGGTAGCTTTCCCGTCCAACAAAGCGCTCGCCCGACTGTGGGTAGGAGGCGACAATCTCGTCGTGCATCAAGCTGCCGAGCAGGTCGAGATCTTTCGTCGCCAGCGCCAGGGCGTACTGTTCAGCCACTTCGTGGTTGTCCATGAAGCCTCCTCCAATCAGAGCTTTCGATCAAACTGTAGGCCAGCGCGTCGACCTAGGGTCGCGGTCGGCGAAGCCCCGGAGAACTTTCGCCGCCGCTCGATATCGGCACATATTGAGCGCTCGCCAACTAGTTGCTGCCCCCGTCGCCATAGTCCAGGTCCTTGGCGGTCCAGGCAGCGTCGCCCGGGCGAGCGAACCAAGCCAAAGGGTGACTCACCTGTGACCGATCCGGGTCGACGTTGCTGATAACCCAAATCCCATCGACCACTTCCCGGCCATCGTGCGCTGTCGGGACGTCGACGAGTGCCATGAGGCCGAAGTGTCGTCCGACTTCCGCCCAAATCACGAGGTGGGTCTCGAGGTTCATGTCATGGGCTTCGCGCAGCTTGTCGAGGTTTGCCGCCAAGGCAGCGGCGATACTTTGACTGGCATCGTCCGCTGAGACAGTCGTTGCGCTGGAGATCATGTAGTCGACCTGATGGCTGAGTGAGTTATGACGGCTGAACGAGATGATGGGCCCTGAAGGCAAGCCTTGAATCTGCGTGCCTCGTTGCAGCGCCTTGTGGAGCTCATCGCGGTGGTCACGCACCTCAATGGGATGAGCGACATGAAGCGTCCAGTGCCCCAGTTGCTCGTTTTCGGCCACGAGGTGCAACTCTCTCGCAAGTTCCACGACGGCGACACTTCCGCGTCTCCACTCGTCGTTCGTTAGGCGTGTGAGCTCGACGGCAAGAGGTTTCGGCCGGGCGTCCGGGTAGACGAAGTCGACGCGAAGTCGCTCGTTCCTGGCGTCATGGCGGATCGGCGCCCCGAGGTCGGCACCGAAACCCGTGGCAAGTTCCTCAAAGCGGCCAAGGACATAATCCTCATGATCAAGGTCAGGCATCGCTCCCATTATGAATGTGCCCTACGGGCGAAGAGCCTTCGAGTGGTGATCGAGGGTGCCTCGGGTAGACCCTTGACCAACCAGAGAACTCAGTCTGGGCCGCATTTGGGCCGCCTGAGGGTGAGAAACGTCCAGAAATCATCGGAAACGACCAACAACCCCACGGCTACATACCACCTGGTCAACGGGGGTTTTCGCCTTGATCTGCCTGGTCGTCGTCCTGCCCTAAAATGCCCTGTCCCGGCCTTTCAAGCCGGAAACGCCAGTTCGAATCTGGTCGGGACTGCCACCCTCACCCTGGTCAGGGGCCTTTCTGGGGATGGCTCGACTTCTTGCTCGCCGGATGAGGCCCCTGACGACTCGAGCGTTATCGAGCAGGTTCGTCGTTCCGCGGAGTCAGGATTCTGCGATGGGTCGACCGACCGTGAGAGTCTCTCGAAGTTCTGGTTCGAGCAGGTCGCGGAATTGAACGTCAGGGAGGGCTCCCATTGCGTCGAGCACCTTGGCGAGGAAGCAGCGCGCCGCCGCTGCCAGAGCAACGTCGAGGATTTCGACGTCGCTCAGACCGAGCCGACGAAGCCCATCGATGTCCTCTGCGGTGATCTCGCTGGCATCGGCAGCTACTTGCTCGGCGAAGTCCATCACCGCTAGATCCACTTTGTCTAGCCCGGCTGCTCTTCGGTCGGACACGATCTCCCGCACCGTCTGGACGTCGTAGAAGAGGTCACGCAGGACCCTGGAGTGCGCCATGGTGCAGTAGGTAGATCTCAGCCGCTGAGCCGCCGCCACTGTTGCCAGCTCATAGCGACGTCGATCCATCACTTCCTTCAACGCTGCATTGAGCTGGCCCCAAGCTTCGTAGACCTCAGGTCGGAGCGCCAACACCTTCGAGAAGTTCGGGACGAAACCCCATCCTTCCCGGTCGACCTCATAAGCCTCTGCGACCCTTCCCTCCGCTTCCTCTTCCGGAATCGTCTCGATGAACGCCATCACTCTCCTCCTAGGACAGCCGACGAAAGGTATCAGTCGCGGAAGGACTCGTGTTCCTCGTCTCCCAAGTTGTCGGCCGAAACCCTGTCCTTGCAGTGGTCAGGGCCGAGCCGTTCCTATGGCTGCTCGAACGGTAGGTGTTGCCACCACTTGACTTCTCCGGTTGAGGAGTCGAGAGCCACGATTGCCAGCGAGGTCGCGACGTAGGCGGTGGAGGGGCTGGCTGCGACGTCGAATCCGGTGCTGAGCCCGACTGGTGTTGTCCATATTGGATTGCCCGTCTCAGGGTCGAGTCTGGAGACACTGCCTGTTTGCGTATCGAGGGACCACAGGGTGTCCTCCGAAACCGCGAGGGAATCGCGGTTGAGCGCTTGGGATTCCCATGCGGTTTCACCGTTGGTGGGATTGATCGCGGAGACTCGGTCGTGGGCGGCAACGATCACAAGGTCGTCCGCGACGCCGATCGGTGTTCCGAGTCTTGCGGGACGGCGCACGAGCTCCTCGGCGTCTGATCCCAGCACGACAAGGTCGGCTTGTTGTCCTGCGATCACCACGCGGTCCCCGGCCACGACGACTCCTTCGAAGCCATTCACTTGGTCGTCGGTCCCATCGTCCAACGTCTTGCGGAGAGTCACGTCTCCGGATGACGAGTTCACCAGCAACAGCTCGTGGCCGCCGTCCACATCTCGGTCAATGGCAACGATCGTGATGAGATCGCCTCGAACCGCCAGATAGCCACAGGGCAGATTCGCTTGCCATCGTTCTGCGCCGGTTTCGATATCGACCGCCGCCAGGACCTCGGCGTCCTCGCTACGGCACACGTAAACGGTCCCTTCATCGTCAGCCACTACGTACCCATCGGCTTGCCAGATCTCGACCCCGGTCGACGGGTCGTAGGCCATTGTCGTCTGACCGTCATATGTGACGACCACATCGAGAGTCGCCTGCAGCAGCTGTCTTGCCCCGGGGTCATGGGTCCACATGTCAGCCCCATCATTGCTGAAACTCCACAACGCCCCGGCGTTGGCGACCACCACACCGTCTTGCGAGGTGACCGCATCGACCTCCCATGAGCCAAACCAGAATTCAGGTTCGAGGCCGCGACAGTCATCCGTCCCGCAGCCAGCAAGTTCTCGAGTGCCAAGCGGCTCACTCAGATCGACCTCGATCGTCTCTGTGACGCCTTCATCGGTGCACCCAGACGGAAAACTCTTCCGCCACACCAACGCACTGACATCTACACGCTCCTCCGACTCATCGACCTCCCACCCTTCCCACCGGGTACAACCGCTGGCGACCCCACCAAACAGGGTCGTGATCAGTATGTGTCGCTCATCGGGTGTCATTCCAACCATCGTCCACTCGTTAGGCCCCACCGAGCCACCACAACTAGACACGACGACAGCGACAATCAAGACCACTGGCGTCAGACGAACACGCATTGCTAGACCGCTCTCGATCGACACAGCTCGATCATCTGTTACGTACACCGCCTCTACTCGCTATATGACGTCTCGGACGAGCAGAGAGTTTCGCCGACGCCACCCCGCGAGCACGAAGTGCCGTTATCGAGCGGTCTCTGATATGAGCGGTTCTACTCGATAATTGGCGATCCGCGCCGGCTCGAAGGAATGATCCTCAGGATCCGATGATGGGGGCCCGGGCTGAGCCATGGGCCGCGAAGCTGGTGATGTCAACGAGGCTGGTTCGTTCCTCGCATGCGCAGGGTTGCTGACGTAATCAGCCTGCCGACGAGGGGTTTGGATGAGTCAGGGTGCCGTCGAGCTGGTAAACCATCTCCGCTATCCGCCTCGCGTTTCCCTGTGTTGCCCGCAACCGTTCGCCCATCTCCGGCCGGCGATTCCAAGTTGGCAGTGCCTTTCGAAGCTCCGGTGTGCCTTTGACGACGATACCTCCGGAGTGGAGTGCGTCACCCCATTTGATCTGGCCCAGGTGCCAGCGGGCGAGCGCCATCGCATCTTCGACATCGACCACGAGGTCGTCGCCGTAGCCGGGATCGGTAGCGCACAACTCGGCATCCCCATTCTCGATGAGGAGCCACGCGACGTCGGGTCTGCCCCGATATTCGAAGTTGAATCTGACAACGACGCGCCTCTCGGGCAGGGCCTCTCGGCGCAGGTAGACCTCGGACCATGACCACAACACGATGCCCGGCTCGGTGTGCACAGGCCGGACTTCCATCCACATTTCACCCCAGGCACCCAAAGCGTTGAGCACGGGTTCGAGAGCGAGCCCGGCCTCGGTCGGCTCATAGAGTGAGCCGTGGCCGTCGTCCTTTGGGGTGATGGTTATCACGCCAGCACGTTCCAGCTCCCGGAGGCGTTTGGTCAGGAGGGAGCGTGACAGGCCGGGAGCCCCATCGGCAATGTCGTTGAAGGTATTACATCCGAAGAGGATGTTGCGGATGATGATCGGGGTCCAGCGCTCGGCAAACACCTCTGCGCCACGTGCGACGGGGCAGTACTGCTGGTAAGAACGCATAGAAGAGTCTCCTCAGAGAGTGCCTCTCGTGGCTAGTGCTGTATCTGTACCTTCTCCAACATACCAGGTACAGAAAAAGTCCTTCCAGGGGATCGGCCACCACAGCATGATCGGTCATAGCGAACCCAGTGGAGGCTGCGATGACCAACAGATACAAAGACAAGTGGATTTGGAATGCGATGAGCCCGGAGAGAGAAGCCGTCGCCAAAGCGCAGGAGGCACTCGTCGCTGAGACCGGAGCAGAGATTCGCTCCTCCTGGATCGAATCTGATGCGGGAACAATGATCCACACTTTGGAAGTGGGAGAGGGGGAACCACTGATCCTTCTTCACGGGTCGGGCAACAGCGTCGCCGATTGGGTCCCGCTGATGAAGGTCCCATTGAACCGTCGTCTGATCGCAATCGACAGACCGGGATTCGGTCTCAGTGATCCCGTTGAATACCACAGAGACGAACTTCGAGTGAAGGCCGTCACAATGCTCACACGGCTGCTCGACGCGCTCGGAGTGGACAGAGCCGACCTAGTCGGCAGCTCTGGGGGCAGCGTCTGGGCCCTTTGGACGGCACTCGACCAACCACACCGAGTGCGAAGACTGGCCCTTCTGGGCGCCACGCCCCTTATGCCGGGCACATCAGCTCCGATACCCCTTCGGCTCATAGCTACTCCAGTCGTGGGAAACCTTCTCGGTCACTTGATGCCAGCACCGAGCCCAGAGTCGGTGACGAAGATGATGGGGATGATGGGGGAAGGCGAGACTGTGGGTCGATACCCAAAGTTGATCGATGTCCATGTGGCTGCCGGATCTGACCCAATCGCAAGGGAGGCGGCCGAGAGAGAACTTAAAGCACTGATCCGGGGTCTCGCCGGCTTCCGCCGCCGCTATGTCTTCACCGAAGAGGAGCTGAGCGGGATTGAACATCCAACGCTCCTCATTTGGGGAGACCAGGATCCTATTGGTGGCCTCGATGCGGCCCGCCGAGCTACCGATGCCATCCCGCACGCTGACCTAACGGTGCTTTCGACCGGCCATGCCCCTTGGTGGGGTGAACCGGACCGATGTGCCACTCTGATCGCTGAGTTCCTCGAGGCCGAATAGCACTGTGCTGCAAGCGACGCGCCACCCGATGTTGGGTGCGTCGCACTGAGTGCGTCGGAGCTCGGCACGTGCAAGCGGGAGTGCCGCGCTATCGCTCAGCCAGCGCATAACGCGCGCCGCCAAACGCCGGAATCGAACGAATCACCCACGCAGATCCGGTCGGGACTGCCGATTCGGATTGCTCCGACGCCATACGACAGCGAACTCGGAGTATCCGCGGTTGAGGAGTGTCGAGGCGTGTGCCGGCATCATCGGTCGGTCGACTTGTGTATAACTCGAACATGGCTCTGATTCATGGCGCTTCAGATGGTTGAGTACTTGCGGCTGGGCAGCACCGGTATGGAGGTTTCGGAGGTGTGCCTGGGCACTTGGAAGTTTGGAGCGAACTCGCCCACTGGTTCTGAGATCGTTACCGAGGCGCAATCTCTTTCGATCCTCGATGCTGCGTGGGCCGAAGGAATCAACTTCATCGATACGGCCAATGTGTACGGCAGCGGCGGCCGCAGCGAGGAATATATAGGTAAGTGGCTGACGGGGAAGGACCGTGAGGACTTTGTCGTGGCCAGCAAGGTGTTCTTTGCTCTTTCCGGTCGGCAGCATGTCGGCTTGTCCCGAAAGATCGTGGTGGCCGAGATCGAAGGCACGCTTGATCGCCTCGGCACGGACTACTTGGACATCTATTACATCCACGGCTGGCATGACCCTTCGCCCCTTGAAGAAACGCTCTCGGCTCTCAATGATTTAGTTCACAGGGGGAAGGTCCATTACCTCGGGGTGAGCAACTTCGCTTCCTGGCAGCTGGTCTTGGCAAATGAGATCTGCAAGTCCCGCGGTTGGGCGCCTGTATCCGTCATCCAACCCCGGTACAACGCGGTGGATCATGTCCCATACACGGTCGACCCTTCCGAGATGGCGCTTCCGGACCTCTTCGATGCATGCCGCTATCTGGACGTGGCTGTCTGCTCATATTCACCCCTTGCGGAAGGATTCCTCACGGGCAAATACAAGAGAGACGCCGATCGGAACACGATCAAACCCGACGGGTCAAGGGGCTCGATGTCGGAGTCCTATGGTGAGTTCCCCGAACGGTGGTGGCACGTCCTCGGCGAGGTCGAGGCGGTTGCCGACGAGGTCGGAGCAACCGCCGCTCAGGTCGCAGTCAAATGGGTTAGTCGCCTTCCCGGGCTGACATCCGTACCAATCATCGGGGCGACCGCAGTCGAGCAGCTCAACGAGACTCTGAGGTACGCCGAACTTACCCTCAGCGACGAACAACATCAGCGGATCTCAGATGCCGGCTCCCTCCAAGAACTGAGTCCCCACGCCTACACCTACACCTAGATGTGCCGACCGGGGCCTCTCGCCGCCGAGTCCAGGATCCCTGCCAACTCGGCAGGCCGGGTGACCATGGGCCAGTGACCGGAGTCGATATCGGCGAAATCCAGGCTTCGGACGCCGCTGAGCTCGGGGGCTTCGCCGCCGCCGATCCATTCCTTGGCCTGGTCGGGGCTGAACTCGGGGCATATCAGGAGCGTTGGTACTCCGAAACGTCCGTCATCGTCGTACGTGACTTTTCCTCTGGCAACACCCTCGGGAACCGGAACGGTCATGGCGGCGATTCGGTCGCGATCGTCAGCGTCGAGGTCGGCTGCGTCGGCGCCCTCGAACGGCTCCCAGCCCGGAAACGGCATCACACCGCCGTCGATCGGGAAGAAGTCGGCATAGGCATCGCCGTCAGAAGCGGGAAAGCCGCCGATCAACACCACCTGGCCAATCGCACCGGGTCGACGATCGGCGACCATCCAGGCAAGGGTGCAGGCCGCCGAATGACCCACGACGATTGGGCGGTCGGCGACGTCAGCGGCCGCAAGAACCGCTTCGAGCTGGTCGGTGAGAGTTGCAGTCATCGAGCCGTCATCGACCCCAGGCATGGTGGGCGCAATCGGTCGATGTCCCAGCCGCTTCAACTCAGCGTTGACCTCGGTCCAGATCGATTGCGGCAGCCAGAGTCCCGCGAGGAGCACGATGTCCATCAGCCGACTTTAGGTGTGTCAATCGAAACAGAGGGCTACCGTGACGGCCGTTCGATGTCACCTGAAACTCTCGATCTCTACAACACCTTCCTCGCGGTGCTGGCTCTCATCGCCCTTGCCGGGGCGGTGGCCCTGGCCGTCTACCGCCTGGTCAAGGGTCCTGAGGCGTCGGAGCTGCTCACCCCGGGCGCCCTCTGGCTGGCGTGGACCGTCGCCGCAGTCGCCACCGCCGGGTCGTTGATCTACTCGGAGGTCGTCCACTTCATCCCATGCCGGCTCTGCTGGTACCAGCGGATCGCCATGTACCCGATGGCGATCATCCTCCTGGTGGGCGCCATTCGCCGCGAGGTCGTCGTTCGCTACTACGCCCTCCCTCTCGCCGTGATCGGGCTCGGCATCTCCATCTACCACTACATCATCCAGATGTATCCCTCTCTCGAAGGCGGCTCCTGCGATCCCACCAACCCATGCTCGGCCCGATACGTCGAGCAATTCGGGTTCGTCTCGATCCCATTTATGGCCGGGGCCGGGTTTATCGTTATCGCAGTCCTTCTGATGTTCTACGTGAGAGATACCCGTGAATAAGACTGTTTTGTGGATCGGCGGCGGTGTCATCGGCCTCGCCCTCATCGTCCTCCTCGCCATGTCGATCGCCGGCGAGGAGACCCTCGACGCCTCAATCGGATTCGGCGACGTGTCCGTGGAAGGCGACATCTTGCCGGTCTACACCGGTGACCCGACCAACGACCAGGCGGTCGGCATGACCGCACCCTCCGTCTCCGGCGCCGACTGGGAAGGCAACCCGGCCGCGATCGAAGCCGACGGAAGAGCCAAGATCCTCATCTTCCTCGCCCATTGGTGCCCCCACTGTCAGAACGAGGTCCCACTGGTCCAGGACTGGCTGGATGCCGGCAACCTTCCCGATGGCGTCGACATGTACTCCCTGACCGTGGCCACCGATCGGCTCCGCCCCAACTGGCCGCCGCAGGACTGGCTCGAGGACGAGGGCTGGACTCCGCCGGTGATCATGGACGACGAGATCGGATCGGCAGCGGTCGCCTACGGCATGGCAGGAACGCCGTTCTATCTCGTGGTCGACGGTGAGAATCAGGTGCTGGGCCGGATCTCGGGTGAGATCGGTGTCGCAGGGCTCGATGCTCTCGCCGCGCTCGCC
>Ga0256865_1000373_pt1 | contig 15761 bp, 9 predicted proteins | sample RVTome_14_FD_187337 | JGI IMG/M metagenome (GOLD analysis project Ga0256865, IMG submission 187337) | Soil microbial communities from uranium-contaminated site in the Upper Colorado River Basin, Wyoming, United States - RVT145D125 HiSeq ... | reverse complement strand
TTCACCGTTTCGGGATTGATATATTCCCGGCCGTTATAGCTGCCGCCATTCAGGAGCATCTGAGACAGAATGGCCAGATCATAGGCGGTTGCGAACAGGCCGGCATGACCCGATACGCCGCCCGCCATTGCCGCTCCCGGATCCTGCACGTAACCTTTCAGCAGTTGCTTGCGGAAGTAGGTGTCATCCTCGGTGGGGACGATCCGTTCTTCGGCAAAGCGGTCGAGCGGGCAAAAACCCATGGAACAGGCGCCTAAGGGCTTGTAGAACTGCTCGTCTACATACTCATCCAGGGGCTGCTGCGCAATGCGTTCCAGAATCCCCTTCAGCACGTACATGCTGATATCGCTGTAGGCGTATTTCCCCTGGGTTTTCAGCGGCGAGTCCATCATCTGCTTCCACATCACTTCGTTATAGTAGCCCCTGCCCAGGTAAAAGTGATCCGCCACCTTGATCGGGTAACGGGCAGATGCATCGGTGCTGTAATCACCCTCCTTGACCTTGAGGAAAAAAGGTATGTAGGGAATAAAGCCGGCCCGATGCGTCAGCAGGTCACGCACCCTGATGGCCGCCTTGTCAGGATGCAAACTTTTCAATTCACTCAGATAGGTTCCCACCGTGGCATCCAGGTCCAGTTTCCCCTGGTCTGCCAGGCGCATGGCAGCGATCGTGGTTGCGAATATCTTGGTTACCGATGCCAAATCGAAAATGTCCGAAGATTGCGTGGGCACTGCCTGGTCGTACGCATGATGCCCGTAGGCTCGGTCGAAGACTATTTTCCCGTCTTTGAGCACCATCACCACGGCACCCGGCGTTGCCCCTTCACGAATGGCCTCTTCGACGATGGCATCGATTTTCTCGAGGTCATCCGGGTTCATGCCCACGGTGCGAGGGTCGGCATAATCCAGTTGGTACACTGCAGCTCCGATGGGCTCGTTCTCCGTCCGCTGTGCTTCGTCCGGGTTTATGTCCGCGGGGTGCGGCTCGGCATAATCCTGGTGGTACGCTGCGGCTCCGATGCCCTCGTCCTTCATCTGCTCCAAAGCGCACCCCGCCGGCAACGAAGCCAGCAGAACTCCTGTAAAAAGGGCAAATAATTTTCGCATCATTTCAGGATGTTTCCTGTCCGGGAGAGGAATTTGTTCGATTTCGGTGGGGGTTCAGCACGGGGGTCGAATGGAATTTACCCAAGCCCGGCCCCCCATGGCCGGCTCCTTACAGTGGCAGACCCTGCGCCACGGCCCACTGGCGCAGCAGCGCCTCGATCCGCTGGCCCTCGAAGACCTGCCAGCTCTCCAGCAGATGCAGGCGGCGCAGCAGATCCTTGACGTTGCGGAACGCTCCCGGCCGGGCAAAGAGCGCCTCGACCCGCGCCAACTCCGCCGGGCAGTGGCTGCGGATGAACTCCAGCACCAGCGGCTTGCCTGGATCGAGTTCCTGCCGGTGGGGGATGGTCACGTAGTCGGGGTCGGATTCCGCCCCGGCCGGTCGCTCGTCGTAGCCGGCCTTGAGTGAGGCGAGATAGACCTTTCCGGTGAACCGGTGGACCACTGCCCGCCGTTCGCCGAGTGGAGCGTCGCTGACATAGTGGAAGGCGTCGTCGATGGTGTCGTAGGTCATGGGGGCTCCGTGGGGCAGTTTCTGCAGGGTAACCTTTACTCGAGGGCTTTGTACTCGACCTTGATAATCTCGAGTTCTGTCTGCCCGCCGGGAGTTGCAAACGTGACCAGATCACCCTCTGCTGAACCCAGAAGGGCACGGCCGATGGGGGAGGTCCAGCTCACGTAGCCGCGCGCGGCGTCAAATTCATCGGCGCCGACAATGCTGAAAACCCTCTCTTCGCCCTCCTCGTTTTCGACGGTGACGGTGCAGCCGAACAGCACCCGGCCGTTGGCGATCTTCTGCTGTTCGACCGGGTCGACGATCGTCGCATTCTCCAGGCGTTTGGTCAGAAAACGAATGCGCCCATCATACTGCCTGAGCCTTCTTTTGGCGTAATGATAATCGGCGTTCTCGCTCCGGTCGCCGTTGCCTGCGGCCCAGGCCGCGGTTTTCACCATCTCGGGCCGCAGCTGGTACAGGGTCTCTTTGAGTTCGGCCCGCAATCTACGGGCACAGGCGGGGGTCATGTAGATCGGGGCAGGCTTCGGTGGTTTTTGGTTCGACATGGCTCTTCTGCTCAGGTTTGGGGAATACGAATGGTCCTATCTTATGCTGCTTTGTATCTGATTAAAAGAGGAAGTGAGGGGTAGGTGTGTCTCTTTTATTGCAAGAGACTCCTATCTATTAAGTTGGGAACAGCGTAGTATCAACACCTGACCTGCCTACCGAAACCATTATTTTTAGTCATTTCGAATCCCTTCCGTATTCCGGTCATCTCCATCCACCTCTCTGTCAAATCCCCTGGAACAGTCCGCACCGTTCCTTTCTGAGCCCTTTCGTCCCGTGAAATTCTTCACCAGGGCCGAACACTCAGACTGCGTAGTGAGTAAAGGACAAATAGTGGGCATTGGCATTCTCATTGGTTACTTCGCAAAACAAGATGAAGCCCGGATAGCTCTCCGGGAACTGGCGCAAAAAGGCTTCCGTCGCGCCGCTCTGGTGCATAAGGATACGGACGGAGAGGTTCGCATTGCAGACCCATGCCGCCGGCGCCATGCCCTCGGGGCAATGCTGGCGTCCTCTCTCCTCGGGGGGATCGGCGCAATGGTCGCCCTGCTCCGGCACTGGTCGCAGTCGCTTCCCGTCTGGACCATTTCCACCTCCCTGACGTTGATCCTTGCCTGTGCCACCAGCGGCGCCCTGGCGGCTTTGCTATGGCTGCGACGCTCCAGGCGTGGCGTCGAGCCGGGGGTTCTGCACGATCATGCCCGCTGGCTCGTCTCCGGGGAGTCCGTCCTCATTCTCCAGGCCCCGGTAGAATCTTTACAGATTCCGCTGGCTCTGCTGCGGGAAAGTGGCGACATCCCGCCGGCACTGTTCGTCATGCATCCCAAGCGCGAGCAACGGTTGAAGGCGCGGGGCATCGCGGTCAAGCTCTCTCCGACCCAGATTCAGGAACACGCCCAGCGCCATGCCGGTGAGCAACGGGTGGACCCACGGCCGCAGCAGACGACCGAACTGCTCAAACGTCTCAAACAGTCCCGTCTCTGGATCCGTCAGGTCTGCGCGGAGCTCGCCGCCGCGAGCCGCCTGGAACAGAAAGCCACGCCGGCCGCCGATTGGATCCTGGATAACGAGTACATCCTGGAGGGAACCGCTCGCGATGTTCTGCTGAACCTCCCCCGGAGCTTTTACCAGCAGTTGCCTACGCTCGCCGCCGGTCCCTACCGGGGGCTGCCGTGCATCTACGCGCTGGCCAAAGATCTGGTCTCCCACAATGAACTGCGCCTCGACCGGGAGAATATCCTGGCGTTTATCGAGGCCCACCAATCCGTGCGGACGTTGACGATCGGCGAACTCTGGGCCATGCCCCAGATGCTGCGCCTGGCGCTGAGCGAAAGCATCCAGGGTCTGGCCGTCACCGCCCTGACGGACCTGCGCGAACGTGAGCTGGCCGACTTCTGGGCGAACCGGCTGATCGTCGCCAATCGCCGCGATTCCAACCAGCTCTTCGCAACCCTGGCGGAACTGGCGAAAGCGGAGCCGTGTCCCAGTCCTTATTTCGGTGCGCAACTGGTCGGCCTCCTCTACGACGAGGCGACGGCCCTGGCGCCGATCCAGAGCTGGCTCGAGCGCGCGCTCAAAACCCCCCTGCACGACCTCAACCTGCGGGAGCAGAACCGGCAGACCAGGGAGCAGTTATCCTGCGGCAATGCCTTCACCAGCCTGCGGCAGTTGGCCCTTCTGGACTGGCGGGAGATCTTCGAGAAGCTCAGTCGGGTGGAGCAGATGCTGCGCCGCGACCCGTCCGGGCTCTATGCCGGGATGGATTTCGCCACCCGTGACCGCTGCCGTCGGGCGATTGAAGAACTCGCCCGCGCTGCCGCCCAGACCGAGGAAGCGGTCGCGGCGCGCGTCATCGAGCTGGCGACGCAGGCGGGGCGTGAAGCTGCGAGCGATGAACGGCGCAGCCACGTCGGCACCTGGCTGACCGGGGCGGGACGGGCTGAGCTGGCCCGGCTGCTCCCCTGCCGTGAAGCGCACCGATATCGCACCCTGGAATGGATACATCGCCATCACGCCGCCGTCTACGCTTTGGCCATCGCCGGCTTGTCATCGTTGTTATTCGCCTTGATCCTGGTCGGACCAGTCGGACAGGTCGGACTGGTCCGACGACTTGGATTGTTCCTGCTGCTGCTGATTCCCCTCAGCCAACTGGCGATCGAGGTGGTCAATTATCTGGTCACGCGCCTGCTGCCCCCCCGGCCCTTGCCCAAGATGGATTTCGAGGAGGCGGGGATTCCCGATGCCTTCCGCACTCTGGTGGTCGTGCCGATGATGCTGGTGAATGCGGAGACGGTTCGCGCCGAGGTGGAGAAGCTGGAGATCCGCTACCTGGCCAACAAGGAAGCCAATCTGCTTTTCAGCCTCTTCACCGACTACACCGATTGCGCCACGCCATGCCGTGAGGACGACAGCCGGCTTCTCGAGCTCGCCAGCGCCGCCCTGGCGGAGCTCAATGGGCGCCATGGCGGCGAGCGTTTTTTCCTCTTCCATCGCGAGCGCACCTGGAGTGAATCCGAGCAGAATTTCATCGGCTGGGAGCGTAAACGGGGGAAACTGGAGGAACTGAACGGCCTGATCGACGGCACGCAGCCCGAGACCGCCGCCCGCCTGGTTTACGTGGGCGACCCGGATCGGCTGGCGGACGTGCGCTTCGTCATCACCCTGGACAGCGACACCCAGTTGCCGCACGGGACGGCCCGCCGGATGGTCGAGACCCTGGCGCACCCCATCAATCAGCCGCGCTTCGACGCCGCCGGCAACATCCTGGCCGGCTCCTACACCATCATCCAACCGCGGGTGAGCCCGACCCTGCCGAGCACCAGCGCCTCGACCTTCAGCCGGCTCTTCGCCGATGCAGTCGGCATCGACCCGTACAACCAGGCGGTCTCCGATGTCTACCAGGACCTGAGCGGCGAAGGGTCGTACCATGGCAAGGGGATTTACGACGTCCGCGCCTTCAGCCGCGTCCTCTCGGGACGGTTCCCGGAGGCGTGGGTGCTGAGCCACGACCTGATCGAAGGGGCGCATGTCCGGGTGGGGCTGGCCAGCGATATCGAGCTCTACGATGAATTCCCTCAAGGGTATCAGAGTTACAGCAGCCGGGCCCATCGCTGGATTCGCGGCGACTGGCAGATCGCGGGGTGGATTTTTCCCCGCGTTCCCCAAGCCGCAGGCGGCCGGGGACCGAACCCGCTCTCCCTGCTGAGCCGCTGGAAGATCCTTGACAACCTGCGGCGCAGCCTGTTGCCCGCCGCGAGCCTCGCTCTGCTGCTGACCGCCTGGCTCATTTCCCCGCAGGTCGGCGGAATCGCGACGCTGGTGGTGGGCATGCAGCTCCTCTTCCATCCTCTGGCGCAGCCCTTCACCATGGCGACCACCCGCAAGGGATTGAAGTATTTCTCCCCGGCGAAGCTGTGGCACGACCTGCTGCGGGCGACGGCCGACGCCGCGCTGTTGCCGCACCAGGCCGCGGTGAGCCTGGATGCCATCGCCCGGGTCGGCTACCGCCGCCTGATCTCCCGGCGAGGTCTTTTGGAGTGGACGGCCCAGGCCACCCATTGGAGCGCCGCCCGCCGGCAACCGCTCTTCGTCGCCCGCCTGGCCCTGGGGAGCCTCTTCAGTGCCACCGCCGGCGTGGCGATCTGGCGCCTCATGCCGGCCAGCCTGCCGCAGGCCGCCCCCTGGCTCATCCTGTGGCTGCTCTCCCCGCTCCTCGCCTGGCTCCTGAACCTGCGACCCGCCCCGGAGCAACGGGCACAACCGCTGCCGGAAACGGACCACCGCTTTCTCAGGGAGGTCGCCCGGCGGACCTGGCGCTATTTCTCGTCCTTTGTCAACGCTAAAACCTCCTGGTTGCCGCCCGACAACTACCAGGTTGCCCATCAGAACCGCCTGGCCATGCGCACCAGCCCGACCAACATCGGCCTCTGGCTGACCAGCGCCCTGGGGGCCCATGATTCCGGCTACCTTACCCTGAACCAGGTCGTCGAAAAGCTCTCCAGCACCATGGCAACCATCGGCCGTCTGCAACGCTATGAAGGGCATCTCTTCAACTGGTACGATATCCAGACACTGGCTCCCCTGGAGCCGCGCTACGTTTCCACGGTCGACAGCGGCAACCTGCTCGGCGCCCTGTGGGCCCTGGAGCAGGGGCTTGACGAGTTGCTGCACGCCCCCCTGCTGGATGGCAAGTCCTTTGCCGGTCTGGCGGACACCGGGGACATCCTGCTGCAGTCCGCAGCCTTCAAAGGAAGTACCGGCCCGGCCCGCCGGACCCTCGACCAACTCCTGGCCGAGTGGCAGGCGCCGCCGTCCGGCATCGTCGCGCTGCTCCGTCTGCAACGGCGGATGCAGGTTCCTGTCGGCTCTGTTGCCGCTGCGGCAGGAGCCGCGGCCTGGGACGCCGAGCTGGAACAACAGGTTGCGGCATGGGTTCAGAACAGCGACCGCTATCTCACCTGGATCGAAATCCTCGCGGAAAAAACCGAGGAAGAGCTCTCCCCGTTGGGGCCGGCGGCCCTGCTCGCCATCCGTCAGGATCTGGCGCAGGCGCCATCCCTCTTCGCTCTTGCCCATGGCCGGATCGACTCGATCCCGATTCTTCGCGCGCTCCGCGAGGAGTCACACCCGGCCGGCGCACCCCTCGGGCCGTGGCTCGACCGAGTGATCGAGGCCTTCGCCACGGCGCAGTGGCTGGCCGGGGAAACCCTGGGGCTGGCCGAGCGGCTGATCGTCGACGTCCGCGAACTGGCTGCCGGGATGAACATGCGCTTTCTCTATGACCCCAAGCGCAAGCTCTTCGCCATCGGCTACAACGTCTCCACGAATCGTCTCGACGTTTCCAGTTACGATCTCCTGGCCAGTGAGGCACGGCTCGGCAGTTTCGTCGCCATTGCCCGGGGCGACGTCCCCCTGGAACACTGGTTCTCCCTGGGTCGCCCCTACGGTGCGATCGGCCGGCAGCGGGTGCTGCTCAGCTGGACCGGGACCATGTTCGAATACCTGATGCCGCTGCTGTTCCAGTCGTCCTACGGCAACTCGCTCCTGGACAAGGCGGCCCGGGAAGCGGTGCAGGCCCAGATCGCTTACGGCCGCCTGCGGCGTGTGCCCTGGGGTATTTCCGAGTCCGCCTTTGCCGATCTTGACTTGGAGAAGACCTATCAGTACAAGGCCTTCGGCGTGCCGGCGCTCGGCTTGAAGCGCGGTCTGGAGGAACAGCTGGTCGTCGCGCCCTATGCCTCCCTGCTGGCACTGAACGTGGCGCCGAGGGCGACGGTGCAGAACCTGAAACGACTGGCCGGGTTGGGGCTGCTCGGTGATTACGGTTATTACGAGGCGATGGATTTCAGCCGGCAGCCGCAGCGCAAGGCCCGCAGTCATTTCAAACGCGGGGTGATCATCGAGGCGTATATGGCCCATCACCAAGGGATGGCGTTTCTGGCCTTGACCAACTTCCTCCATGGCAACCCCTTCCCGCGCCGTTTTCACGGCGACTCGCGGGTGCGGGCCTTCGAGGCCCTGCTGCAGGAACGCATCCCGACCCTGCCGCCGTTGCGCCTGATCTCGATGCGGCAGAGTGAGCCCCTACTTCCGGGCGTTGACCTGGTCGCGGCGGCAGGAAACACCTTTTCCACGCCCCATACCGTCACGCCCAAGAGTCTGCTGCTCAGCAACGGCCGCTATGGGTTGATGGTCACCAACAGCGGTGGCGGCTACAGTCAGTGGGGAGAGCAGGAACTGACCCGCTGGCGGTCGGATCAGACCCGTGATGCACAGGGAACCTTCTGCTACATCCATGAGGCCGAGCCGGATCGTCTCTGGTCCACCACCTGGCACCCGGTCGGCGGCAAGGTTGAGGGGTATGCCGTGGACTTTACCCTCGACCGGGCCGTATTCCGCCGCGCCGACCACGGAATCCACACCGAAACAGAGGTCATCGTCTCGCCGGAAGACGATGTGGAGGTGCGCCGGATCACCCTGATCAATCGCTCCGCTCGCGCCCGACGCCTCAATCTCACCAGCTACGTTGAGCTGTCCATGGCGCCCCACAACGCCGATCGCCAGCACCCGGCCTTCAACAAAATGTTCATCCAGACCGAAGCGCTCCCCGAGCAGCAGGTGCTCCTCGCCTACCGGCGCCCGCGCAGCGAAAGCGAAGCACCATTGTATGTGGCCCATGGCCTAACCCTTGAGCACGCCGGGAAGGACACCGTCCCTGAAGAGGGTTGGCAGTTTGAAACCGACCGCGGGCGATTCATCGGCCGCGGTCGGACCCTGGTCAATCCCATGGGCGCCGGGCAGGAGCTCGGCAACAGCCAGGGTTTTGTCCTCGATCCGAGCTTAAGCCTGCGGCGCAGCCTCACCCTGGCGCCGGGGGAGCGCGCCCGGCTTTCCCTGGTGCTCGCCGCCGGGGCGAGCCGCGAGGAGGTCCTGGTGCTGATGGACAGGTACAGCGACCCCCATGCGACCGAGCGGGCCATGGATTTCGCCTGGCGCGCGGCCCAGCAGCAGTTGCAGATGCTGCGCATCCAGCCCGACGAAGCACGCCGCTTCCAGCAGCTGGCAAGCCATCTCCTCTTTCCCAACCCCCTCTTGCGCGCACCCGCCGAACGCCTCGCTGAGAACCGCAAGGGGCAAGCCGGATTGTGGCCCTACGCCATTTCGGGCGACCTGCCGCTGGCCCTGGTGACCATTGGTGAGGCGCGGGATATCAGCCTGGTTCGCCAGATGCTCCAGGCCCACACCTATTGGCGAATGCATGGATTGTCGACCGATCTGGTGGTCCTCAACGAGGAGGCCGGGAGCTATGAACGGCCGCTCCAGGAACGCCTGGAACAGCTGATCCAGACCCATGCGCTCTCGGCAGCGACGGATCGGGGGGGCGCCATCTTCCTGAAGAACGCGGCGCAGATCCCGGAGGACGATCTGAAACTCCTCAAGGCCGCCGCCAGCGTCGTGCTGGTGGCGGCACGCGGCACGCTCCCCCAGCAATTGGGGGTGCCGGTGGTGGCTCCCGAACGGTCGGCAACGCTGGTCCGCAAAGGTGCTCCCCGGGAGCCCTCGGCCCCGCTCCCCTTCATGGAGCTGAACTACTTCAACAGCCTCGGTGGCTTTACCCCGGACGGGCGTGAATACGCGATCTATCTCGGCCCCGAAACCAACACCCCGGCCCCTTGGGTGAACGTCATCGCCAACCCGACTTTTGGCACAATCATCAGCGAAACGGGGTCCGGTTTCACCTGGTACGGCAACAGCCAGCGCAATCGTCTCACCAGCTGGTCGAATGACCCGGTGCTGGATCCGGCTTCCGAGGCGGTCTACATCCGCGACGAGGAGAGCGGCGTCTTCTGGTCGCCGACCGCGGCGCCGATCCGGGAAAAGACCGCCTATCGGACCCGGCACGGGGCGGGGTATTCGGTCTTCGAGCACAACAGTCACGGCATCGAGCAGGAGCTGACCGTCTTCGTCCCCGTGAATGAGAGCGGGGGGGAGCCGATCAAACTGCAGCGCCTGCGGCTTACCAATGCCTCCTCGAGAAGGCGCCGGCTCTCGGTCACCTATTATGTGGAATTGACCCTCGGCGAGAACCGCGAAAGCTCCCAGATGCATGTCGTGACCAATTGGGATGACGAAGCCCGGGCCCTGCTGGCGCGAAACCGCTACCACCCCGAGTACGGCGAGCGGGTCGCCTTCGTGGCCATGACCCCCGAGGCCGACTCGTACGGCGGCGACCGCACCGCCTTCATCGGCCGCAACCGCTCCCTGGCCGACCCGGCCGCCATGGAGCTGACCCGGCTGTCGCAACGGACCGGGGCGGGGCTCGATCCCTGCGCGGTCCTCCGGGTAACCCTGGAGATGGCGCCGGGCGAGGGCCGTGATATCATCTGCATGCTGGGCCAGGCCGAGTCGGCGGCACAGGCCCGGCAACTGGTGTTCAGCTACCGGGAAGATCAGGCCCTGGAGGAGGCGCTGGAGCAGACCAACGCCTGGTGGGATGCGCTCTTGGGGACGATTGAAGTGCGCACCCCCGAACTGGCCGCCGACCTGTTGATCAACCGCTGGCTGCAGTATCAGTCCTTAAGCTGCCGCATCTGGGGGCGTTCCGCTTTTTACCAGTCAGGCGGCGCCTTCGGTTTTCGCGATCAGTTGCAGGATGTCCTGGCCTTCCTCTACTCTCGCCCCGACCTGGCCCGCAACCAGATCCTGCTGGCCGCCAGCCGGCAGTTCAAGGAGGGGGATGTCCAGCATTGGTGGCATGAACCGGCCGGCGCCGGAATCCGCTCGCGGATTTCCGACGACCTTCTCTGGCTCCCGTACGTGGTCGCGCACTACGTGCAGACGACCGGCGATATCGCCATCCTGCAGACGGAGGTCCCCTTCCTCAACGCCCCCCCGCTGGCAGGCGATCAGCACGAGGTCTTCTCCACGCCGGAGGTCACTTCTGAACGCGCCACCCTCTTTGAACACTGCCGGCGCGCCGTTAGCCGCGGCCTGACGATCGGGCCGCATGGCCTGCCCCTGATGGGGACGGGGGATTGGAACGACGGGTTGAACCTGGTGGGCGCCGGGGGGAAGGGGGAGAGCGTCTGGCTCGCCTGGTTCCTCTGTGAGCTGCTGCAGGGGATGGCTGAACTCTCTAATTTTTTGCATCAGTCGGAGCTGAGCCAGACCTATCAAGCGGAGAGGACGGCCCTGATCCAGCGGGTCGAACAGGCCGGTTGGGACGGCGAGTGGTATCTGCGGGGGACCTTCGATGATGGCACCCCCCTTGGCTCCGCGGCCAACAGGGAAGCGAGGATCGATTCCCTGCCACAGTCATGGGCCTGGCTTTCCGGCGCCGCCGACCCGGCGCGCGCGCAGCAGGCCCTGGAGTCGGCCTGGCAGCATCTCGTCCGCCCTGAGGAAGGTCTGGCGCTGCTCTTCGAGCCCCCCTTCGACCAATCGGAACCCTCGCCCGGCTACATCAAGGGGTATCCCCCCGGGGTACGGGAGAACGGCGGCCAGTACACCCACGCCGCCCTCTGGATGGCCATGGCCATGGCCCGAAAAGGGGAGGGGGAGCGAGCGGTGCAGCTGCTGCGCATGCTCAATCCGATCGAGCACGCCCGCGACGCGGAGGCGGTCTGGCACTACGGGGTTGAGCCCTACGTGGTCGCCGCCGACGTATACCGGTTGCCCGGCCGGATCGGCCAGGGTGGCTGGTCCTGGTATACCGGATCGGCGGCCTGGATGTACCGGGCCTGGGTTGAAGAGGTCCTCGGCCTGCAGGTGCGGAGCGGGGAGCTGCGGGTGAATCCGGTCATCCCCGCATCGTGGGAGGGCTTCAGCCTTCGGTATCGGCACGGGGAGACGATCTACGCGATCCAGGTGGAGAATCCGCACGGCTGCGAACGCGGCGTCGCCTGGGTGGAGATGGATGGCCAGCGCGTGGCCGGAGGCGCGATTCGGCTGGAGAGGGGCCTGGTGAAACATCGGGTTGTCGTCCGGATGGGGACTCAGGCATAATGGGTTCCCATAAGATCTATATAACCGTCGGTGCCATACCACGTTGGGGGATGCGTGTCTCAGAAAAAACCAGACGGCCAGCACGAAGAAGGGATTGAGGTCCCTTACGAGCGGATCAACCCGGATACGCTGCGGAAGATGCTCCAGGAGTTCGTGACGAGAGACGGGGCGGATTGGGGTGAGGCCGGCTGTACGCTGGAAGATAAGGTCGAACAGGTGCTTCGGCAACTTAGAACCAGGAAGGTCAAGGTCGTTTTTGACCTGGCGTCACAAACGGCGAACATCGTCGTTTGCCGCTAACCACTTTCCCCCGGCCGGAAGCAGTTGGGCGGCCTTCCGGCGTGCAGGCGGTCATGAGCAAAAACGGTTACTGGTTCTATGCGGCGATTGCCCGTCAGGTCCTCGGCGCGATGGACAGGGGCGAGGACCGCATCGATATCTCGGTCGATCTGAACCTCTCCCGTGGCACGTTTGCCCTCGGCGGCGACGCGCTGATCCTGGATGCGGACAACCGGCTGAGCCGGGCGGAGCTGCGGCGGATTGCGGGCAAGGAGAACAGAATCTTCATCCTGGAAGGCGGCGAGCTCGAGGTACTCGAGGTCAGGGACGACGGGTATTACAAGCTCGTCCCCACGGACCAGGCGCCGCTGCTGGAAATCAGCGGGGTGAAAATGCACATCTCGAAGGGGGTCAGCCCCTTTGCGAGTGCGGGGCAGATGGCGGCGCAGGTCGTGAAAAAGGGGGACCGGGTACTGGATACCTGCAGCGGGCTTGGCTATGCGGCTACGGCAGCGCTGAAGCTCGGCGCGCGCGAAGTCGTTTCCGTCGAGCGCAGTAGCACGGTCATGGCGCTGCGCCAAAGAAACCCGTGGTCGCTGGGGATATTCGGCGCCGGCATCCATTTGGTTCATGCCGATATCGATGCCTACATCCGGGAACTCGCGGCGGAATCCTTTGACGCGGTCATCCACGATCCGCCCCGCTTCTCCCTCGCCGGCGAGCTCTACGGCGAGCGGTTCTACCGGGAAATCTACCGAGTACTGAAGCGGCGCGGGGCACTGTTCCACTATACGGGCAACCCGCATGTGGTGAAACGCGGCACCAGCTTTGTCGACCAGGCCGCGCAGCGGCTCAGGACGGCCGGCTTCAGCAAGGTGGTGAAGGTTCCCGAGCTGATGGGCGTCACGGCATACAAATAAACCGGACCAGGGGGTGCCGGGGTTTTCCACAAAAAAAGGGCGGCCGAACCGGGCCGCCCTTTTTGTCGCCAGGTGTCGTGTCAAGGTTTTCCCCTGGGTGAGTCGAAAAAGGGGAAAATGGGACGGGTTAATTTCACCAGACTCAACAGGAGTCCCCGGACCGGGCGGTGTTGTTTTGAAGTCCTGACCGGCATAAAATGAAACTATAAGAGGCAGAGATCGGGCTGACCCGAGAGGAGTCGGAGGGGGAGCGGTACGGAAGGCTGTCGAGGCTCGGTGGTTGGCCCCGTCGGAAAGGAGAGAAACCATGGGACGCAAATATATCGATTGTCGAGAGCACCCGGGCGACGTCAAATGTTCCCTTACCCTCGTCGCCGACACGGAGGAAGAACTGCTTGAGGCGGTGGTCCAGCACAGTGTGAGCGTGCACGGCTTCAGGAACACGCCGGAGTTCCGCGAGCAGATCCGCAAGGAGTTCAAAGAGGGGATGCCGCGGGCATAACCGGGAGAGGCCCGGCTGGCGCAGGCAAAGGGGGCACCTCAAGGAGAGGTGTCCTCCTTCTTTTTTGGGCGGTGCTGCCCGCCGGGATGGCCGAGTCGAAAAAAGCGGCCCTGTTCGGAGATTCCGGACAGGGCTGCCGGCATCATGGCGCTGGAGGCGATCCTGGGTGAGTTGGAAGGGAGCGGCGCGGATGACCGGGTGCGCGATCCGGACGGTTATTTCCTGACCCTCATCGGCACGCTGCGGCCAGGGGAGCCCTGGGTCTGGCACCGCCTGGCCGCCTTGTGGATTCAGTAAGCTTCCTCCGGAATTCCCCGTTTAATTGACCCCTGTCAAGTCCCTCCGCCCTGACTTCGCGCTATGCTGAAATCATGAAAAACGTTGACAAGAGGCCTCGACATACAAAGGAGAAACACCATGCAAAAATCAGCAAGTGAGCAGATGACCCCCTCGTCGGCAACAACCGTCGGCGCGATTGTTGCCGACGACTTCCGGACCGCCAGGGTCTTTGAGAACCACGGTGTCGACTTCTGCTGCGGCGGCAAGAGTACCCTCGCTGCGATCTGCCGGGAAAAAGGGCTCGACCTGGCCACGCTTCAGCGGGAGATAGCCGAGGCAAAAAGCGCACCGGTCGATCGGAGCCACAACTATGCGTCCTGGGCACTGCCTTTTCTCGCCGATTACATCGTCAATACCCACCATGCCTATCTCAACGAGAACACCGCGCAGATCGCAGCCTACGCCCACAAGATTGCCGGGGTCCATGGCGCCCACCATCCCGAGGTGGTCGAGATCGACGCAATCTTCGCCAAGATAGCCACCGATATGGCGGCCCATCTCAGGGACGAAGAAGAGGTTCTCTTCCCGGCCATCAAGCGGATCGACGCCGCCAGAAAAGCCGGCAATCCTCCTGAGGCCCTGGATGTGGAAGCGATCAGGACATCCCTCGTCAAGCTCGACCATGAGCACCAGGAAATCGGCGATGCCGTCCACAGGATCCGTCACCTTGCCAACGGGTATGCGATACCGGGCGATGTCTGCAACACCTTCGCGGTCACGTACCAGAAGCTCAGGGAGTTCGAGGACGACCTGCACAAGCATGTCCACCTCGAAAACAACATCCTCTTTCCGAAGGCGGCCCGGCTTTAGCCGGCTGTTCCTGGTCTGGCCGGCAGATCCGGCTCCATGGGGCATTTTGCGCGCTTCAAAGATGTCCAAACTACTTTCCTTTTTGGGGCCCCCGCCGATCGTGGGACGGTTTCTTCCCTCCCGGTTTGAACCCCCGGGTCTCCCCGCCCTTCTTGAAAGGGAGCCGCCGGGGGTGTTTCTCCGGCCGTTCGGAACCCTTGCCGCCGGCATCGACGCTGATCTTCATCGGCTGGCCGCAGATCGTGACCTTTTGCAACAGGCTGATGACCTCGGCGGGCAGGTCGTCGGGCAGATCGACCAGGCTGAAGGTGTTGAAGAGCTTGATCGCGCCGATATGCCGGCCGCTGAGGTTCGCCTCGTTGGTGATGGCGCCGACGATGTGCCGCGGTTCGACGCCATGGTCGCGCCCGACCTCGATGCGGTAGCGGCGCATGCCCGCGGTGGCCGGTTCCGCAGAGCGTTCCGGGCGGGGAGGCGTGTCGCGTTCTTCGACCACCGTGTCGGCGGGAACCTCTGCGGGCTGCAGGGGGCGCTCCTTCTGGGCCAGGTAAGCCAGCGCCGCGGCGATCCGGCGATGGCCCGCGTCATACTCGCTCTGGAAGCTGTCGATCAACTCCTCGAAGAACTCGAGATCCTGTGCCTCCAGGGTCTCGGCGATCTGCTCCTTGAACAGGCCGATGCGGCGGTCGGTGATATCCTTGCGGCTCGGCAGGCTCATCGGCTTGATCGGCTGGCGGGTGGCCTGCTCGATTGCCGCCAGCATCCGCCGTTCGCGCGGGGCGACAAAGATGATCGCCTTCCCCTCGCGGCCGGCCCGCCCGGTGCGGCCGATGCGGTGGACATAGGACTCGGTGTCGCAGGGGATGTCGTAGTTGACCACGTGGCTGATGCGTTTGACGTCGAGGCCGCGGGCCGCCACGTCGGTGGCGACGACGATGTCGAGAGAGCCGTTTTTGAGGCGCTCGATCGTCTTCTCCCGCAGCTGCTGGGTCATGTCGCCGTTGAGCGCTGCGCAGGAGAAGCCGCGGGCCTCGAGTTTTTCGGCGAGCTCGACGGTGGCGATTTTGGTGCGGGCGAAGACGAGCATCGCCTCGATTTCTTCGGCCTCGAGGATGCGGGTCAGGGCGTCGAGCTTGTGCAGCCCCTTGACCTGCCAGAACCACTGGGAGATGGTGTCGACCGTCGTCGTCTTGCTCTCGATGCGGATCTCGACCGGGTCATTGAGATGGCGCCGGGCG
>Ga0256865_1000370_pt1 | contig 15778 bp, 18 predicted proteins | sample RVTome_14_FD_187337 | JGI IMG/M metagenome (GOLD analysis project Ga0256865, IMG submission 187337) | Soil microbial communities from uranium-contaminated site in the Upper Colorado River Basin, Wyoming, United States - RVT145D125 HiSeq ... | reverse complement strand
GAGAAATCCATGCCCCTCCCCCTTCTGATCGATACCCATGCCCACCTCGACAGCGGCCAGTTCGCCGCTGACCTGGACACTGTCATCGCCCGGGCCGGCGACAATGGCATCAGTCACATCCTCACCATCGGCTGCGATCTGGACAGCTCCCGGGCCAGTGTGGAGATCGCCGCAGCGCACCCGGCGATCTACGCCGCCGTCGGCATCCATCCGCATGACGCCGGCGAGGCCAACGCGGCCGGGCTCGAGGAGCTGCGTCGGCTCGCAGGCGCGCCCAAGGTTGTCGCCATCGGCGAAATCGGCCTCGATTTCTACCGGGACCGCTCGCCCCGTGAGGTGCAGCGGCAATCCTTCCGCCGGCAGCTCCGCCTGGCCCGTGAAGTCGGGTTGCCGGTCATCGTGCACGACCGCGAGGCGCACGACGAAGTGCTGCAGATCCTGCGTGAGGAGCGAGCCAGCGAAGTCGGCGGCGTCCTGCACTGTTTCAGCGGCGACCTCGCCATGGCCAGGGCCTGCATCCAACTCGGCTTCTACATCTCCTTCCCCGGCACCATCACCTACCCGAAGAACGAGGCTACCCGCCAGGTGGTGCGCGCCCTCCCCGTCGACCAGATACTGGTGGAGACTGACTGCCCCTACCTCGCACCCCAGGCTTATCGCGGGCGGCGCAACGAACCGGCCTTCGTCCGCCACACCGCCGAGGCGATTGCCGCCATCAAGGGGCTGACCGTCGAGGATGTCGCCCGCATCACCACCCTCAACGCGTTCAACCTGTTCGGCATCGGCGAGGTCGACATGACCAGCAAGATCGCCTACCGCATTCGCGACTCGCTTTATCTCAACATCACCAACCGCTGCACCAATGCCTGTATCTTCTGCGCCAAGTTCAAGGACTTTACTGTCAAGGGGCACCACCTGCGGCTGGAGCACGAACCGACTGCGGCGCAGGTGCTGGCGGCCATCGGCGATCCCGGCCGCTTTCAGGAAGTGGTTTTCTGCGGCTATGGCGAACCGTTGATCCGCCTCGACCTGATCAAGGAAGTCGCCGCCTGGCTGAAGCAGAGAGGCGTTCGGGTTCGCATCAACACCGACGGCCAGGCCAACCTGGTGCACGGCCGCGATATCCTGCCGGAGCTAACCGGACTGGTCGATGCGGTTTCCGTCTCCCTCAACGCCCCGGATGCGGAAACCTATCAGCGTCTCTGTCGGTCGAAATTCGGCGAAAGCGGTTTCCAGGCGGTCAAGGATTTTCTCACTGCGGCAAAGCTGCATATCCCCTCGGTTACCGCCACCGCCGTCGGCCTCCCGGGGATCGACCTGGAGGCCTGCCGCAAGGTGGCGGCGGAGATTGGGGTGGAGTTCCGGGAGCGGGAATACAACGAGGTGGGTTGACGGCGAGTCGGCCCCAAGCCACCAGGCCAGCGCTATTAATCCCCCTCATCCATCCCCGTCCACGTAGGCGCCACCGAAGTCCTTTCTCCGCGCCAACTGTTCAAATACACATTTGCTTCCTGTGGTAAAGCCTCGTCTTCGTGCGCTCTACAACGTGGAACCCGTCTTCCGGGCGTTATAAGTTGATCGCGAACATCGGCACACTTGCAAGTTCTTTTGATTTTTCCTATGCCTGAGCGACATTCCCCTTGCCGCCAACAGAGAGAATGAGGGAAACATGGAGAATGACAAGGTTTTCCCAGCCGCACCAGGCGCGACCGCCGGCGGCCTTGCCGAAATCCGTTCTGACCATCTCCTTCCCGAGCTCAAGGAACTGCAGGAGGAATTCGAATACCTGATCCACGAAATCCGCAGCCCTCTCACAGCCGTGATTGCCGCCGGGGAATTGCTCAAGGGGTTCAACCTTCCCACCGAGGAGAAAGCGTCGGTGCTCGACGGCCTGCTGGAGGAAGCCCGGCGCATCAACGGACTCCTCCATGAATTCTTCCAAGTCTACCACGAGGACGCTGGAACCTGGCTGTCGAAGATGACCTTCTCGACCATTCAGGTCCCCGATCTACTCCAGGAAACGGTCGCCCGATTCCGGAACGCCTCTCCGAAGTATCGCCTTCAGGTCTCCCTCGCGGCAAACTTGCCGCCGGTCCGGGGGGACCGGCCGAAGCTTGACCTTGTCCTGCGCAACCTGATCGCCAATGCGCTGAAATATTCTCCCGAAGGGGGGGCGGTGCTTCTTTCGGCATGGAGAAGCGATGATCGCGTGGTTGTCTCCGTGCAGGACGAAGGGCTGGGCATTCCCGAGGAGAGCCTGGAGAGCATCTTCGAAAAATCTTTCCGGGTGGACCGGCCCGAAACCCGAAAAACGTGCGGCGCCGGCCTGGGCCTGACGATGGTGCGCCGCATCGTGGAGAATCACGGCGACAGAATCTGGGTAAAAAGCACACAGGGAAAAGGAAGTGCCTTCTTTTTCTCGCTGCAACAAGCCACAGCGGATACCCCCCACTAACGCACAAGCGGGTGCAGACTCGCAACCTGCTGTATATGTGGGCCATTCTTATTTCCGGTCTCGTCACTCTTGGCCTGATCTTTCCAGCTCGATCGCCACCCTTCCCCCGGCAACTTTCATTTTTTACCGACGTCCCCTCGGCCTCGCGAGACCGCGGACGGCGGCAGCAGCTTCCGCAGATGGTCGATTTATCCTGCCGCGGCGGAAAGGAACAGGACCGCCAGGCCGGAGGCGAAGTTAGCCTTGACCAAGCCGAGGGAGAGTTTCTGCAAGCCCGCTCAGTAGGGGAATCCAGATGAACCCGGTGGACAGCAGCTCTATCATGGGATAATCCTTCTTGAAGTCTTGAAAAAGTGGGAGGCGGATTTTTCCTCCGCCTCCCGAGGATCTGGCTACTTCCTGACCTTCGGAACGCAGCCGCAACCGCACTTGCCTTGGGGCTTCTTCGTTTCCTCTTCCTGTTTCACACCCTTCTTCCTATCTTTTTCGGCCATCCTCGATCACCTTCTTTTAATTTAAGTTATTGCAAATATACTTAAATAATTAGCGAAGAAAAAAAGCGGTGAACAATCAGCACTTTTTCTCCCCGCCGCCACATCCGCAGGTGCACACACGGTTGAGGCGCTGCCGGGCTTTTTCCAGAGCCTCCCGGTTCAAGGAGTAGTAGATCCAGTACCCCTGTCGTTCGTCTCGGACCAGCCCCGCAGCCTTCAGCACACGAAGGTGTTGGGAGACCGCCGACTGCGTCACTCCCAAAGCCTCGGCGAGGGCGTTGACGCTCATCGCCTCCTTCTTGAGCAGTTCGATGATCTCGATCCGCCGGTCTACGGAAAGAACCTTGAACAGTTCGGCAGTTTCTTTCACGTCACATCCTTTTAAGTATTTGCTCATATGCTTTTTAGCCAGTTTCACCCCGTTTGTCAAGAGAGCTTTTTGCGAGGATGTCGGCGGGGGAGCAAGAGGTGTCGCGTCTTCACTTCTCAAAAAATAAAATGTGAAGACACGACACCATCTGGGCGCTCCCGCCTGGTACGGCGTTGGCCCGGGAAATCGTCAGGGGGGAAGGCCTGGTCGTTTCGACCGAGATCAATCCCCGCGTTCTTTTGGGATCAGCTAAAATGGAAAGATGTTGCCTTGGAGAGCGATAGGGACCATGCCCATCCTCATCCTGCTGCTGCTCATCGCCTCGCTGCTGGGCGCCGCCTGGTACTCGAAGCGCTACCGGGCGCAGACCGTCGCCGGCGTGCCCGTGGCGGACACCGGACAGCGGGCGCTGGCTGCCCGCCTGCAGGCGCACGTGCAGATGCTTGCCGGGCGCATTGGCGAGCGAAACATGTGGCACCCCGAGCGCCTGGAGCAGGCCGCCCGCTACATTGAGGCCGAGCTGGCAGCGACGGGTTGCGCCGTGGAGGCACAGTCTTACACACTGCATGGGCGCACGGTGCGCAACATCGTGGCCCAGATCGAAGGCCATGAGCGGCCGCAGGAGATCGTGGTTATTGGCGCCCACTATGACTCGGTTCTCGGTTCACCGGGGGCCAACGACAACGCCACCGGGGTGGCGGCGTTGCTCGAGCTTGCGCGCGGCCTGGCCGCCGAGCAGCCGAGTCGCACCCTGCGCCTGGTGGCCTTCGTCAACGAGGAACCACCCTTCTTCAAGACCAGCGAAATGGGCAGCCGGGTCTACGCCCGGCGGGCAAAACAAAGGCGCGAGAAGATCGTCGCCATGGTCAGCCTGGAGACGGTCGGCAACTATAGCGAGGCCGAAGACAGCCAGATGTTCCCCTTTCCGCCGCTGCGCTTCTTCTATCCGACGCGCGCCAACTTCATCGCCTTCGTCGCCAACTTCCACTCTCGCGCCCTGCTGCAGCGGTCGCTGAAGGCCTTTCGCGCGAACAGCACCTTTCCCGCCGAGGGACTGGTGGCCCCCGAATGGCTGATCGGCGTCGACTGGTCCGATCAGTGGTCCTTCTGGCGCAGCGGCTATCCGGCGATCATGATCACCGACACCGCGCCCTTCCGCTACCGCCACTACCACACGGTGGGCGACACCCCGGACAAGGTCAACTATGGGGCGCTCTCCCGAGTGCTGCCGGGGCTTGTAGTGATGACCAGGACGTTGGCAGGCTCTCCCCCTGAAAATAATTAAGCATGTTCTTCAATTACTGTACTCGCTAACTTTTCCGGAACGGTCTATTTCTGCTTCATCTGGGCGAAAAAGGCTTGCGCGCCCTGCCGGATCTCCTCCGGCGTCAGGTCCCTGGTATGGGTGGCGAGGCTCCAGCTGTAACCGAAGGGGTCTTGCACGGTCCCCATTCGGTCCCCCCAGAACATCTCCTGGACAGGCATCCGGGCCTCGGCCCCGGCGGCGACCGCGACCCTGAAAGCCTCGTCGACGTTCTCCAGATAAAGGTAGAAGCTGACCGGGGAGCCGCCGATGGTTTCCGCGCTTTTGCAGGGTTCCTGGGGATGTTCTTCGCCCAGCATGATGATCGAGTCGCCGATCCTGACCTCGGCGTGCATCACCCCTTTGCCGTCGGGTCCCGGCATGACGAAACGTTCCTGGGCGCCAAAGGCCCGTTTGTAGAATTCAATGGCCTTACGGGCATCCTTGAACACGAACATCGGTGTAACGCTGTGAAATTCTTCCGGGATTGGTTTTGCCATGGACGTTCTCCTTGTGTGTGGGGAACCCGGCAGGCTCCCAACGGCATTACCGACACCTCAACTCCCGGCCGCCCCACGCGCCAGGTAGCCGCCGCCGGCGACGAGATATTCACGGAAAAGGCCGGGAAACTCGGGGACAACGGAGGTACGGACCGAATTCCGTCCGAGCAGTACTTCGCTCCAGCGCTGTACCTTCGGCAGGCGGTCGAGAAGCCCGAGGGGCCGGAGCTCCTCCAGCAGGGAGAGCCGCATGAAGGCCGGGGCGATGGCGGCATCCACCAGGGCGAACTGGGGACCGTTGAAGAACGGCCCCTCCCCGCGTTGCGCCTCCAGGCGTTCCAGCTTCTCCCGGGCCTCGCGGCGGTTCTGTTCGAATTCCGCCGGCTCGCCGGCCATGGCGAGACGGTACAGGTCGACGAACAGCTCGGAGGAGAATTCGATCCAGCCCCGGTTGACCGCCCTGCGCAGCGGGTCGGCCGGGTGCAGGGACGGGGGGTTGACCTCGTCGAGGTATTCGCAGATGACCGCCGATTCGAACAGGACCGCCTCTCCCACCCTGAGGACGGGGACCTTGCCCAAGGGCGAGAGACGCAGGAACCAGCCGGGCTTGTTTTTCAGGTCGATGTAGGTGACGTCGTACGCGACCCCTTTTTCGTTCAGCAGGACGACCGCCCTCTGGACGTAGGGTCAGAGCTTGAAACTGATCAGTTCGGGCCTATCGGTCATAAGTGCCTCCTTTTTCCCCGACAGTAGCACCCGGCGGGCCGATGTCAATGAGCATGGCCGGTGTCACTCGGTGACCGGCCGAAGCCTTGTCAATGTGTTGATCCGCCGCTCCCGGCTTTTTCCGGATCGCTCATGGCGGCGCAGGCCAGGGTCAGCACCAGGTACTGCCAGTTGGCGATCACCTCGGGCTTCAGCAGGATGGTCTGGCCCATGGTCAGCAGAAACATGAGCAGGGACGTCAGCGTCCAGACGAGGCGCGCTCTCTGGCCGGAGAGAATCAGTGCCGCCAGAACCGGCTCGGCGATCATGATCAGCCAGGCAAGCAGCACATTCAGAAGGTGCGGCGACCAGGTTTTATCGAACTCGGCAGTGATGTAGCCGACAAACACGTCCAGCCCTATGGCAACCCATTTATAGAGGCCGACGTAGAGCAGCCACACCCCGAAAAAGAGCCGCATGACGCAGAGAAAGAATCTGCGCGCGTCGTAGCTGAAACATTCCATTTTTGGATTTCTCCTTTTGCCCCCCAGTGCGTGCCTTCCTCGATCAGCATGGCGAACGAAACGCGGGATGTTCACCTCAATCCTTCGCCAGCACTTCGGCCAGCTTGTCGAAGGACTCGTTCCAGCCAACCCGACAGTTGTCTAAATCCTCGCCGGGCGGCAGGCCGACGTGCTCCAGGGTGAGCCTGGTCTTGCCCGCCTCCTCCTCGAAGGTCACCGTCACGAGCATTTCCAGCGGGAAGTCGGCGCTCATGCCGTAGTGCGTGGCCGGGACGATGTTGCCCTGCCCATCTGCGAAGGAATCGGTGCAGACCAGCCGCTTCGGCGGTACGATTTCGCGATAGACGCCGGTGCTCCAGTAGTCCTGCCCCTCGGGCGAGCGCATGCAGTTGAAATAGGCGCCGCCCACCCTAAGGTCGATCCTGCAGACAGGGCAGGTGAAGCCTTTCGGCCCCCACCACTTCATTGACGTCTCAGGCTCGGTCCATGCCTTCCACACGAGTTCGCGCGGCGCGTCGAAGAGGCGGGTGATGACGAGCACCTCTTCAACCGGCTCTTTAGCCGTGCTTTTGCCTTCAACCATTATCTTTCTCCTTCCCCTCGCTTTCCGTCCTTGCCTTGCCGCAGGTTCGGCGCCGTCGGAAACGGCATGCCGCCCGTTTCACTTTATCCCCATTTCACGACCATTCAAGCCGTCGGCCCGGAGGCACGCCCCGGGCTTCCCCCAGGTTTTTCGCCTTTGATAGCTCTAATTGGACTTATTGGACAAACTGGACCTATAATCAGCGTTCCGGTTTAGAGCTCCGGGGCCGTATATCGATTATCGACATCCGCAACCGAGTTGCCTGGCTTTTGCCATGGCCGGAATCACTCGCGCAACTACAGGGGAATCAAGATGAATTCAAAAACTGGTGTTCATACAGAAATCGATGACGGAGACATGGCGCACGCCTCGATTTCCGAGTTGTTTCCCGATGTGGGGAGGATCGTCCTGTTCGTAGCTTTCGAAGAGGCAGACTCGGAGTCGGAGCCCAACTACCAGCTGATTATTTTCACCGCTGATACGGAGGCGATTTTCAAGCTCGATTGTTCACGGGATGAATGTGCGGGCGGCGGCTTTGACTTTGCGCCCATTGTCGATGAAATGATGAGAAACAAGGAATCGAGGGTTCACGGCAAGCTTGCATGCGAGGGTACCCCCGGCGCCGGGGGAGACCACTGTTCATTGAAGGCGGAGTACCGCCTCATTGTTGATTAGCAGGCTGCTGAAATCTGAGTCGCTACGACAAACCAGAGAATGCGCGAGTAGCTGCATAATTGAGGAGACAGAGATGCTTCATGTTGTTCAGGTAGTCCTGTGGGGTGTGGCTGAAAAACCGCAGCTTTTCATCAATGAAGAAAAGGCGCAAGCCGCGTATGTTCAATGGGCCAGAAAGCACTGGGAGCAACGCTATTCCGCCTACTGCGAGCATCATGGCGTAAGCAGCGATTCTTTTGCTTCGGCACAAGCGTTCGTGAATTCGATAGATGTCTCCGAGAAGAGCAAAATCCACCTCTGGACCTTCAATCCGGAAGAGGCAGGCCTGAACACCATGAAACAGCCGGCGCAGGAAGAATTTCGGCATGCCGCCAAAGAGATCGTTGCCGTCAGAGACGGATTGGCGCGGTTGCTGAACGACCTGTCGACTCTGGCGGACCGTTTTGCCCCAATGGATGCTTCGCCTGGCGAAGCTCAGACGGCCGTACCGGAGAAAACAGCACCTTCCATTCCAGCTCTCCCGCAGGAAGAGCCCGAATCCGATCCTCAGAAATACACGACCCCCGAATGGAAGAATTTCGTGGGAACCATAACGAGATTGGGGAGCGGCAGCAGAAATGAATTCTACCTGTTGAACCGGGATGGCTGGCGTCAGGATGTGTACAGCAATCGGACGTCCCTGGAGTACTGGGATTGGGTTGCCGACAGGATCGTGAAGCACAAGGAAAAGGCGAAAAACGCCAGCTACGCCGTTTTTGAGGGCCCGGAATCCGGCTGCTACAGGTTCAAGAGCCGGGAAGGATTGGAGAGCGAAGAGAGCTTCGGCTCGGAATGGGAGGCGTGGTGCGCCGCCGGTCTTTATCAGGAAGCAGATTCCCGTGTCACAGCGGGGTGAATGTCGGCGCTTCTTTACCCCCGGTCCACAAGTGTCGATCTAATTTCGTCAAGCCCCCGTCGGAGCAATCCAGCGGGGGCTCGGCGTTTGAGTGCTAAAGGTGCGCGCGGGCAAGGGATCACGCCTCACCCATCTCCACCCCCTCCGGATAGAGTCGAGGGAAATAGTAGCCGGCCACCTTGGCGGGAAAAGCGAGCCGCACCGGCCCCTTCGCCGTATCGGCGGCGAGTAGGCGTTTGTCGAGCAAATCCTTGAGGATGCGCCGGGCAGTCCGTTCCGGCCGTCCGGTGATGCGGACCGCCGCCCCTCGGGGGACCTCGCCGCGCAAATAGGCTTCCCGCAGCAGGTAGCCCGCTTCCACCTGAAGTTCTCCCAGACTGACCCGCCGCTCCACATAACCGGCCATGCGTCGCTGCATGCCGTCCAGATCATCAAATGGCCGATTGTTTGGCCGATTACCTGGAGAAACCCGGCGGGGGCTCTTCCCGACGGCAGGAGTGGAGGGGGAGCAAGCAGCACTTCATCAACCTTTATGCGTTAGCACCCAAGCTTCTTGCAGGGCTCTCAGAGTGCGGGGGTGCATGCCGAGGGGCAGTCCCCCCTTTCTTTCCCACTGCGAAATACTGGCAGCGGTTATCCCGATCCGGGACGCAAAAACGGCCTGCGATTCGCCGAGAGACGACCGCCAGGCAGAGATGGCCTCACCCGTAAGCGGATCGGGAAAAGGAACGACGTCTTGCCTTTTCGGCCGTCGCGCAGAGGACAGTCTTTGCCCTTTTTCGGAAGATTTTGAGGTTTTCTTCCGCGGTGTCGACTTTTTGTCCACGGGCAGAGCGGCTGCCGGGGAAATCTCCTCCGCCGATTCGGCCATCTCGATCCCGAAGACATCGGCAATCCCGCCGGCGGCAATCCTGCGTCGGGATGTTCCGGATTTGGCTGCATCCGTTACCGCCGCCGAAAGATCGACCAGCTCTGCGTGATTTACTCCTCGCAGGAGAAAAAGCATCTCGGGGGAGTGATCGAGGCGGGAACCGACGCCGTAGAGAACGGCCGCCACATGCTTGCACATATCGGCCCAGTCCGGACAGTCGCAGGTGAATTTCATCTCCCCCGGCAGGGGAAACAACCCTTCCTTTCGATCGGCGACGACATCCATGACGCCGCGGTCGAGCTTGCCGCGCAGAAGGTCGATCAGCGATCCGATCCGGCCGGTGCAGGAGGATTTGACCGTATCCCACTTTTGTTTAAGGAGCGGGGTAATGGTGATGGACACATGGTAGAGCGTCGTTCCGCTGACGATGGCCTTGATCTCCCCGGCGCAGATCTCAAGATGGCAGACCGAACCGTTTCTGACATACGTTCGGCCGCGGGGTAGACGGTTTGCGAAATCGCTGAACGACTCCATATGGTCGCACCACCCCTTGCCCCAGAAAGAATCGGCGATCTTGCGGCCGGTCAGTTGCACCGGTTGCACGTCGAGTCCCTTCTTTCTCATCTTTTCAAGCTGCTTCCGTGCCTTTGCCCGCCGCTCCGCCACCGGTACATAGGGCGCCCATCCGTAATAGCCCATGCCGCTATGCCTCTCCACTCATCTTGATAGACATTGCTGTTTTCATATCCCCGCCTTTTCCAGATCGAGCGCAACAAGCTTCAGCAAAGCCTCATCGTCCATTTCCGTCAGGAGGACTTCGCCCCCCTCCAGCAGTTCCGTCGCCAGCCCCGCCTTGGCGCCGATCAGGGCGTCGATCTTCTCTTCCACCGTCCCCTTGCAGACGAACTTGTGCACCATGACATTCTTTTTCTGGCCGATGCGGAAGGCCCGGTCGGTCGCCTGATTCTCCACCGCCGGGTTCCACCAGCGGTCGAAATGGACGACGTGGGCGGCAGCGGTCAGATTCAGCCCTGCCCCCCCGGCCTTGAGCGAGAGGACGAAGAAGGGCGGCCCGTCCTCATGTTGGAAGCGGTCCACCAGCTTCTTTCGCTCTGCCACAGGGGTACCGCCGTGCAGCACCAGGCCGGGGCGGCCGAACAGACCGGCAAGAAAGGCGGCGATCGGTGCCGTCATCTCGCGAAACTGGGTGAAGATCAGCACCTTTTCCTGACGTGAGGCGATCTCTTCAGCCAGTTCCCGAAGGCGCACGAACTTTCCGCTGCGCGCTTCCGAAAAATCGCCGTCGCCCAAGGACTGCCCGGGATGGTTGCAGATCTGCTTGAAGCGCATCAGCGACGAGAGGATCAGCCCCCGGCGCTTCATCCCTTCCTGCTGCTCGCCGAGCGCCTCCGCCAGATCCTTCACCGCCTGAGCGTACAGCCGGGCCTGCACCCTGCTGAGACCGCACCAGGCCGTTGTCTCGACCTTGTCAGGGAGATCGCTGATGACGCTGCGGTCGGTCTTGAGGCGACGCAGGATATAGGGCTGCACGAGGGTGCGCAGCGGCGCGTACGACGGCGGCTCGCGTCTTTCGAGGGAGGCGACGAACTGCTTGAATCGGGGCGCCGTCCCGAGCAGTCCCGGGCAGATGAAGTCGAAGAGCGACCAGAGATCGGAGAGCCGGTTCTCCACCGGCGTGCCGGTCAGGGCGATACGCGCCCTGCCGGAGAGTGCTTTGACCGCTTTGGCCTGCTGCGTGCCGGGGTTTTTAATCGCCTGGGCTTCGTCGAGAACGATCAGGTTCCAATTCCGGCTTCTGATCCACTCCTGGCGCTGGAGCACGCCGTAGGTGGTCAGCACCGCATCGAAGCCGCACAGACGCGCGGGATCGTCGGCGACCCGCTCCAACTCCGGTCGTTCCGTCTCCGACGGATGCAGGCAAAGCACCTTGAGGGACGGTGCAAATCGATCGATTTCGCTCTTCCAGTTGGAGAGGAGCGAAGCCGGCAGTACCAGCAGACTGGGATCGGCCTTTTCTGAGCGCCCTTTCTGCGTCAGCAGCAAAGAGATGATCTGAATCGTTTTTCCCAGACCCATATCGTCGGCCAGGCAGGCTCCCAGCCCCAGTTCCGACAGGAACCAGAGCCAGTTGAGGCCGGTCTGCTGGTAGGGGCGCAGCGTCGCCTGCAGGCGATCGCCGGTCTGCACCGCTGCCAGTCTGGCGGGTTCCCGGATGCCGGCGAGGATCTCCCGCATGCGTGCGCCCGCCTCCACAAAGGCCCAGCCGGTTTCGTCCAGCGTCGGATCGCTTCCGCCGAGGTCGCGCCGGGCGCCGGCCAGCAGTCGCATCCCTTCCACAAAGGAAAGTCCGTCCTCCCCGGCCTCGGCTTCGACCTGCCGCCACTGCTCCAGCGCCTGGCGGAGCTTCTCGCCGTCCACCTCGACCCATTTTCCGCGCAAAAACGCAAGCCCCTCTCCGCTCGCCGTGAGTGCCGCAACCTCTTCCGGGGTCAGATCGGCGCCGTCGAGTGTGAGCTGCACGCGAAAGTCGAGCAATGCCTTGGCCGAAAGGGTCTCTCCGACATTCGACCCGATGGCGACCTGGACACGCGGGCGAGGGCGTTTTTCCCACCAGTCGGGCAAGCGCACGACGAGCCCGCTCTCCTCCAGGGCAGGCACGTCCTTCAAAAACGGGTACGCCTCCTCCGGCGTCCAGGCCAGAGGGTGGTAGATGTCGCCGCTCTCCTGCAGCTCTTTCACCCACCCGCAACGGGTACTTGCCTCGTGCACCGGTTCAAGGAGCCGCAGGAGAGCCTTGCGGTTATCGGCACCGGCATACTCGTGAAGCGCCCGACCGAGAGGGAGATGCTGGGCGCGGGCATTCTTGCCCAATCGGGGGATGTAGGTCGCCATGAAGGCGAAGGGGAATTCGGAATCGTTTTTGTTCTCCGCCAGATGAAAACAGACCCGCCCCACCTGACGCCAGAGCGGCGCGTACTTGTGGAGAAAACCACTTAGTCCTTCCGGGTCCCGAGCGATCGAATCGATTGCCCAGGTGTCGAGATCGGTCCAGATGGCGGCAAGGACATCGGGCGTACAATATTCGGCTCCCGGCATCGGCGGGATGCTCAGGGTCAAGGTGGCGAGAGTTGCGGCATCGGGCGGCGGAAGGGGATCGAGCCGTTCGGAAGAAGGCCGGCGGCGGCACAGAAGGAGAAGGAATCGCGTGCCGAAGTCGCGCCAGAACATCCAGGGAAGGGGCCAGTCGGGCGCCGATCGGCTTCCGGCCAAAGCCATTATCCCGGCGGATTGCGATTCTGCGAACGCCCGAGCGATCGCTTCCCCGCCAAAGGGGCCGCTTTCGGGGGTATCGGCTGCCGCGAGAACCGGGGAATCGATTGCGATCAGATGCCCCGAGGGGGTGAGGGAGAGGGTCAAGACACATGCACCTGCTTGTGGTTTTCCGGTATCCAAGGGATGAACATGGATGGGGGAGAATAACAAAATTGAAAGAATTTCTGAATCCCTTTATCGGCGGTATCTGTTCAGCACCGCGGGGAAGGGACTCGGGGCACCCGCTCACGGGCGGCTCCGACGGCCGCCCCTCTGGGTTGGTTAATCCTCAAAATCCTCCCGTCGTAGCCCCGACTGGCGAACTATCGAGAAAAAGGTTCCGAGAGGGATTTCCTTGCGCGGGTCAGGGACGATGACGATCCGTTCCGCGTTGCGGAATTTCTTGTGGCTGCCTCGCTGGGAAACCTCGACGAATCCGTGCCGCAGGAGCACCGCGATGATATGGCGCGAGGAGTGGAGTTTAGGCATTGATGGCCGACTCGCCGATCAGCACGTCGCCGATGGCATGATAGGTCTTCTCGGCTTCCTCACCTTCGAAGTAAAGCTCGACCGCCTCCTTGAGATTAGCAACCGCCTCGTCAATAGTCTCGCCGAAGCTTGAAACATCGACATTCAGGCATTGTGCCACGAAATACTGGTCTTCCCGATAAACGACGTACTTGAGTTGTTTCATGCTGCGACCTCGCTTCCTGTGGTGGCGGCTTTTAGCTGTCTGCTGCAATGTCGAAGGTAACACGCCATCCTGGTTCTCGCAAGTGACGAAAAGACCGTCTCCTCGCAGCGCGCCAGCGGGGATGGAACCCGGGGAATCTTATGATCTTATGGGCGTCCCCTGGTGGTCCTTCACGACCATTCAAGCTGAAAGCCGGCCTTCGATTTATCCCTTGAATATTCCTGGCATCCGGGGATAATCGGATTAGCAGTCCAATCCTGACTTCGCAAGGTTTGCTTGAGGAACGTCCTCTTCTGAAAGGAACGATACAGATGAATACCGCAAAGGATGAGGTCAGAGAACTATTGGAAAAACTTCCTGAAAACTGCTCCCTGGAAGACGTGCAATATCACCTGTATGTCATTGAGAAGATCAAGCATGGTCTTCAGGTTGCGGAGGAACAGGGCACGCTGACGCAGGAGGAGGCGGAGGCTCGCCTGAAAAAATGGCTCATTGAGTAGTTTGGTTGAACTTGAGGACTTGGAGGCCTGACCCTGTTACGGGAGTCGCGGGTTGGGAGAGAGCCGAGGGTATTCTTTGGGCGAGAAGAGAAGGCTGTGAAAATGCCCGCCTTTTTGGTGGGTGAGAGCAGTTCATATTTCAAGAAGTTGAGCCCGGCGCCGATCCGATGACGTGCTGCACAAGGTTCGAGATGTCGATGCGGGCGGAACGTGGCATGGAGGGAGGGTAGCAGGGGGGCAAGTTAGTCAATGTTTTAACCCATGTTTAACACCCAAAAAAATAATTGTCGTGATATCAAGTAGTTACATTGCAAAAAAAGTGGGAGTGGCGCTACATTTTGAATTTTGCGTGCAGAGGCTCACGTTGCAGGCCTACCCTCTTTTACATCTTGGCAACTTGGAAGCCTGACCCGGACGCCGCGCATCGGCCTCCAACTCGTACCAGAAGTGGCTGCGGTCCGAATCGACCTTGTCCTTCCCTTCATCGTAGGCCGCCCGGAAATAGAGTTCGCTGAAAAAATCGCCCCGGTTGGCAAGAAGGTAGAAACCGCCGCTCACGCCCTTGCTCAGCGTATCACTCGTGTGCGAGACGACGCCTCCCAAAAACGGTACGAAATCGAGTTGAAGAGCAGAAGCTTCGGCGTCGACCGCCATCCCCAGAGAGAGAAGGAACAGGACTCCCAGCACGTGAACGGTACGCCATGACCACTTATTGGGATTTTCATCCATAGGGGAATCTCCGGAAAGGGATCGTCACAAGCATGGTTAAATCCTGACACAAAATGTCATTAATGCAATGACTCCCTTGCGTTACCGCAGCTTGAAAGAAGAAAAAACTAAGGGGTCATCCCTTGAATCTGGACAGGTCCAAAAACAAGAACTAACCCCTTCCTCGAAACTTCCCGGGAGCCCCGGGAGCTAGGCATCATAGATATTCGCCTTGATCTTCTCCACGAACTCCGGAGTCACCTCATGGATACCGTGTTCCTTGGCGTGCTCGCCCGCTTTCCGGAGTATTTCCTCTACCGACTCACCTCGTGCGACGAACTGACATCCGCTCGCCGGGTCGACTTTTGCGCATTCCAGAATTTTTGACATAACTCGTCTCCTTTCCTTGGGCAACGAGATGGCCTGCTCATCTCTTTATGTACTAGCTACCACTATTATATTTCGAAGGTTGACCTTGGGGCAAATGCCTGTTTCGGCCTACCCTTCTCGTGTCAATTTTGACATTCCGTTACCATCGACGACATCGTGTCCATCGTCTGTCACCGCTATGGGGTATCCGAGGCAGATTTGGTGGCTCCGGGAAAGATCCAGCAGCTGGCCGAAGCGAGAGCGGCGGCAGCGCTGCTTGTGCGGGAGTTGCCCGGCCTTTCGCTTACCGCTCTGGCGACGCGGCTGAGGAGGGAAGTGTCCGCTCTGAGCCGTGCCGCTCGGTTGCGTGCGAAGGCGGCGGATGATCCCATGATGACCGCACTGTTTTCGGCCATTGCGGGATACGACGGGAAAAATGTTCAAATGTCAAAATTGACACTGTAAAGTTCCCTCAAGGATAAGGCGAAAAACGCCGGCTACACCGTTTTCGAGGGCCCGGAAGCCGGCGGCTACAGGTTCAAGAATCGGGAAGGAATTGAGAGCGAAGAGAGCTTCGACTCGGAATGGAAAGCGTGGTGCGCCGCCGGTCTGGCTTGCCGGGCCGAAGCAGGGTGAACGCGGCCATGGAAAGCCGGCCTTCGATATATCTCTTGAATATTCCCGTCATCCGGGGATAATCGGATTATCAGTCCACCCATGACTTCGCAAGGTTTGCTTGAGGAACGTCCTCTTCTGAAAGGAACGATACAGATGAATACCGCAAAGGATGAGGTCAGAG
>Ga0256865_1000368_pt1 | contig 15814 bp, 17 predicted proteins | sample RVTome_14_FD_187337 | JGI IMG/M metagenome (GOLD analysis project Ga0256865, IMG submission 187337) | Soil microbial communities from uranium-contaminated site in the Upper Colorado River Basin, Wyoming, United States - RVT145D125 HiSeq ... | reverse complement strand
CTGCCGGGCTGGGTCAACTCGATCAGCCGCGTGCTGCCCTGGACCTATTGGTTGGAAGGGATTCGCCGGATCATCGTCGATCGGCCGTTTATCGCCTCGCTGCAGGGTCTGTCGGATACGGATGTGATGCTCATGCTGGTGTATGGGACGGTCGGCGCCGTGGCCGCGGCATGGGCAACATTGCGCATCTGCACACACGCGGCCATTTCCAGTGGCGGATTGGACATGAAAACCGATCATTAAACCAACGTGCCACGCGGGTGGGCACGTCGCGCTGCCTGCACCGAATGTCCTGTCCCTTGTCCCGACCGTGGGCGTGGTGACGTGCGCGATGCCCGGAGGAGAGTGCCATGACTGAGATCGAACGAATCGCCGATCAGATGAGACGCGCATTCGAGGGCGGCGCCTGGCACGGGCCGTCGGTGACACAGGTACTGGAGGGGATCGCTCCCAAGCAAGCGGCGGCTGCGCCGATCACGAACGGACACTCTGTCTGGGAGATTGTCTTGCACATGCGGACCTGGATTGATGTCGTCCATGAGCGGATCGCCGGCGCCACGGTCGATGTCCCCGACGATCGAGACTGGCCGGCGGTGTCGGCGGTAAACGCCTCGTCCTGGACACGCGCACAGGAGGAACTGAGCATAGCGCACCGCGCGCTGCTGGATCATGTCATGAGTATGTCTGACATGCAGCTTGACCAGATTCCCGCAGGCAGCAAGTCGACGATCTATGTGCAATTGCACGGGGCGATCCAGCACAATCTCTACCACGCCGGTCAGATCGCGATTCTGCGCAAGGCGTTCTGACAATCCGATTTTATAACAAGAAACCCGCTTTTCAACGGAGCGGGTAGTCTGGGCAAACCGCTTGACCGTCCAACCTCGATTTGCCATTCTGGGCGTCGAAGCGGCTGAGTCTTGCTGCGGTGGCGCTATCGTCTAGGGGTTAGGACGGGTGGTTCTCAGCCATCAAACCGGGGTTCGAATCCCCGTAGCGCTATTACCGACCATTGGAAATCGCCCCCATCTAACACTCGCCCCGGCTTCAACATAGCTTCCGCCTCAAAATCCCATTTCGCCCCGTTTTCGAGGGGGTTTATGCGAATCTTATCGCCGAGCATTCTCGACAATGTGTGTCGCGCTTGCGGCAGCCGGTCGGCGTGTCCGTTGAGTAGTTCCCTCACACTCGCTATCCGATTCCGAATTGTCGCGGCATCGAGGGTTCTCGGGCGCTTAGAATCCAAATCGGTACTGTCCATCTGAAGTCTCAGCCGAGCGAGTTTCGACTCGCGATCGCTGAGCATCTGACGAATCCGCTCAGACGTGTCGCCTTTGACGATGAAGCCGGACAGGTTTTCGATTTCCCTCTCCAGGTCTGTGGCCTCATGTGCCAGCTTCGTAGATTGGGCCGGACCGACTTTGAGTCGTTCGGCGATTCGCTTGTTTAATCTCTGAGCGAACCGATTGATGACCTTATCGTCAAGCAGCCCTCTCTGTAGCCCTGAGAGTAGGTCTGACTCGACGCTCGCCCGCGAGATTCTTCGGTTGTTGTCGCAGACCGCTTTCCCTCGATTCCAGTTGTTGTTGCAGGTGTATGACGAGTAGCGACCTGACGACGCGACGACCATACTCCCGCCACATTTCCCGCATTGCATCAGACCGGAAAACAGATACTTGCCTCCCGATGTATTGGCTCGCGATCCGCGAAACTTTCCGCCTTTCCCTCTGATAACATTCGTGCAGGCGTTCAGGTTCGCTTGAACCCGCTCCCAAAGCGGCTGATCGATGATTCGCAACTCGGGCCGTTCGTTTGCAACCCAATCGCTCTTGGAGCGTTTCACCGGAACACGTTTGCCAGTCCCATGCACCTTGACCCACTTCGTGCGCCCCCATGCCCAATCCCCGATGTATTTCGGATTCCGAAGGATCGTCCGCACAGTCGATGTACACCATGTCCCCGGCGCGGCATTGCGCCGGTTGTTCCTGGGGGCGGAGATTCCGGAGACGTTCAATTGATGCGCGATCCCTTTAAGCCCGAGCCCTTGTGCCTTCAATCGAAAAATCAGTTTGATCGTTTCGGCTTCATCGGGCTGAATCTCGATCCTGACCCCTAATCGTCTCGTGTGTCCAAGCCGATCCTTGGCTCCGGAGGGGTCAAGCTCCTCGATGTATTTGTACCCATACAACCGTCCGCCCGCACTGTATCCCCGTGAAATCTGACCCGACTGCCCACGCCGGACCTTCTCACGCAAGTCATCGAGGAAGATTTCGTTCATGAGTGTCTTGAAGTAGAGGGGCATCTTCGCATTGCCCATGCTTGTGTCGATTGAGTCGGCGACACACACGATTTGCAGTCCCAACGACATCAGTTCTTCATAGGTCGTCAGGACTTCGACCGAGTGACGACCCAATCGGGACAGATCATCAACAACGAGAAAGTCAAACCGGCGCTCTCGGGATGCTGTCTTCATTGCCAAATACCCCTCACGCCGATCATCCGTCCCAGTCACTGCATGATCCGAGAAGATGAGACCGTCCTCAACAGTCCATCCCTTCCCCTCGATGAAGCGGCGACACTGACGGACCTGATCCTGAATCGACTCACGCCGCTGCATGTCCGAACTGTATCGTGCATAGATTGCGCATCGCATTATGATTTCCTCCGCTTCCGGTATTCTTTCAGCGCTGCCTCAAGAATGTCCGACACTGTCACCCCGTCCATTGCTGCCCACACACGCAAGTCTCGCATCATTTCATCCGGCAGAAACGCACTGAATCGCCCGTAGCCGGGATTGACCTTGCGTTCGCCGGATTTCGACGTTCGAGTGAATCGTGACGGTCTGGGCATGACTCCCTCAACTGATACGTGTGTACGTACAGTACGTGGGCGAGGAAAGTCAAGCACAATCCGAGTCGGGCGACTCTGGTCAGCATGACATGGCTTGTCCGCCTATGGCGGAGTCGATGATCATCTTGAATCGACCGCCCAACGTCATTCCCGACAATGGGATGCATGATTTCTTCAAGGAAGTCATCTGAACTTCTTGAACGACTGCCGTAACAGGCCCATTCACAATAGGTTATGTGTCCTGTTCAAGGTTCTCAACCGCATTGTTCCTCAGCTCCCAGACCCAACCGCCGTCCCCACGCTGACCACCTAATTTGTTGGCCCTCCGCGACCGCACTCCGGAACGACCCTTCGCACGCTCAAGACTTTCCTTGCTGATTCCCGCTTCCCGAGCGGATTTCATCAGCACTTTGGAAGATATGGGGCCATCCGCCAATTCCTCCTGAAGGAACGCAACGGCTGAATCGACTGCTGACTTTTGATCCCCGATCAGTGGCGCGGCTGTCAAATCATCGGCAGTCAAATCCGATGTCCCGCACCAGCCGAATTTGCCGTCCGGCCCGATTTCATAGCATTGCGAAACTCCCTTCGGCGAGAGATTGTGCTTCGCGTGCGCGATGATTCGGCGTGATGGGTTGTGCGGGTCCTCTCCCGCGAGCATGATCGACCGTGCACTCGCTGCAAGATCGATGCTCCCTAATCCTCGATAAATGGCTCGGTCTCGCGCCGACTTCGCCAGATGACGGATGCAGACAATGGCACAGCCGAACTCCTCGGCAATCTCGGCGAGATTGTCCAGCAATGGCCGCGTTTGATTTGCCCGGTGCATATCCGTGCTCGCCCCGAGAAATGATTGAATCGGATCGACAAAAACGAGCGATGGCATCAGTTGCACGATGGCTTTGCGGAGGATGTCCACATCCTTCAAGGTGATCGGATGGGGCCGCATTGCATCACTTCCTACTGTGGTCGCCCCTCTGAGACAGTGAATCAATTGTGCATCCCCGTCTGCCTGATCGATCCTCGGACGCAGTGTGTCGGCCAGGCCGTCTTCGCGGATCAGAAATAGCGATGTTGCCGCGTCAGTGCGCTCGGTCGGTTTTCCATCAGCGCCAGGCAGCGAATACCCTCTCGACAGACACGCGGCGGCCTGAATGGCCAGTGTCGATTTGCCGACACCCGGATCGCCGTCGATGAACGTCAGCTTCCCAAACGGTATGTATGGATGCCAAAGGAAGCGTACGACCTCCGGCTCGACATCGGCCAGACACACGACGACCGGAACTCGATCATCTTCATCGCTCGACTTTTTGCAACCCGGCTGTCGATACCGTCTGCATACGCCCTCGACTGTTCCCCTGATCTCCTGCTCGGTCAGCCCTGCATCAGCGAATCTCTGTCCGATCATGGCAATGATGTCATCCTCGGAGTGTCCGTCTTGATTCAGGCGACCCGCCATCTGGGTGAGCGTAACATTGCGGTTTCCGTTCTTAAGATCGGCGAGAGCCCGTGTAATCCAATCGCGACCTTTGATCGGTCGGTCGGTACGTGGAGAGACAGCCGCCGCCGAATCCGCCCAATCATCGAAATCTTGCAGATTGTACCGCCTGTCCGGATTCGATTCGACGATTGTGACCGGTTTCGGATTCTCACGGTCCTTGAGATTGAATGTCCCCGGCACGCGCAGAATCCGCGCCAATTCCGCCGCTGACCTGTCCGCCCCCAGTGTGTCCGCCAAGCCCCGCAGGTATCGTTCGACGCGCACAATGTCCCGCTGGCCCTCGATCAGCTCCGCTTCTCGCAACAGCCAGTAGAGGTGGTATCCCCCGCCGGAATCGACGATGAACGACGGCGGCAACGGGAATCGCCGAATGGCCGCAAGCGCTTCGACCTTGCCTCCGCCAAAGCCCTTACCGTCAACATCAACCCAGAGACACCCAACGGAATCGACCGACGCCTTCGACCCGTCCTTGCGTGATCGCGGACAGACTCCGAAATAGACATTCTGATTGCCGCGTCTCACGGCACCTTGTGCCGCAGTGCGCAGTTGCTCGACCGACTGGTGATATGACTGAGTCGGTTTACCTTTCGAGTCGATGCACCGCAATTCGATGAACGACGCGCCCAAGTCCCTGAACACCGCGTGCAGAAATTCACTGATCTTTGGATCTGTCTGACTGGTGGGCATTGCTTGTCCCGGTCGCATGTGATCCCCCTGAGTCCTGGGCTGTCTCTGAGCCGGAGCGGTCGAACATCCTGGCCTCCCATTCGGCGAAAAGGAGGTCCTCGATCAGATCGAGGAAGTCTTCCCAGGCCCGTTCTTTGTCTTCGCTCACCCGACAACCCGCGAATAGAAAACCCCGGTCGCCTGCAACCGGGGATCGGAGCGACCGGGGCTGATGGGCTGTAACCCGCCCTTGTTCACGTCTTCGCTTAACCCATGTCTCGATCATCACCGATCCCCGGCGTGATCATGCCTCCACGCTAAAGACCGGGTGCCCGGAAACCCCGGAACCTCGACGGAAGATTTCCGGGTCACTGCATCTTTTTGTGAAAAAAGTCAGTCTGGCGGTGGGTACTTCTTCGGTTTCCTATAGAGAACGAACATTTGACCACGACTCCGGCGCTCAGAGCCGACGATTCCTTCTGCTCTCATGACTGTTTTCCAGATCGGAGTTTTTCGCAGCCGCTCTGCCGGTGCGAGTTCCTTGCCCCACTTCGTGTGCGCTTGAATCCCCGCTTCTACCGCCACTTCATCTTGAAGCATCGCAAGCGTGCCGTCTTGTTCGTACGCTTCCACCATTGTCAGCAGCATCAACCGGGCCTCCTCGGGCAGCGAGGGCCAGTGTCCGTCGTAATTGACGTACCCGCATCCGTCTGTGTAATAGAAGAACCCGCGCGGCGGCTCTATAGCCGGATAAGGACAGCCTGACTCTCGGGATTTGCGCTCCTTGGGCTTGACCGTGATTTCACCGCAACGCGGATCGAGCAGCATCTTCTCGATGCTGAACAGGACCAATTCAGCGGTGTCGAATGGGACACGTTTCCCATCCTTCTCACGGTCCGATGCATTGAGAAGCCAGTCCGCGCTCAATCCGCTTCGTTCAAATGAAATTCTGTAATGACCACTCAAGGGCTTCCTGGCTGTCGCGTCAATCGGATCTGCAGAACCCGAGCTCTGATCAGCCGATGGTGTACTCGCAACAGTGACGGCCTCCGCGCCTCGCTCGCCTGTTTCGGACTGTTCTTTACTCAAAGTGTCCAGTGAGAACATTGCATCGAGGTACGCAAGGAACTTTCTCGATGCCTCCGGGTCGGGCATTCGGCGCGCGTACAGAAATTCGGCTACTTCGAGACTCCCGGCTTCTTCCAGCACATCGGCGAACTGCCCAAGAAACCTATTCATTTCATCTTCGCACTCGTCTATGTCACGCTCCTCGATGTATGACGGGCGGAAAACCGCTCCGCCACGCCATTCAAAGCGGATTTCGCTGCAGGCAGCGCCAGCGTCGCCAAATGGTTTACCCATATTCTGCAACAAGTCATTGCGAATCGGGGCCAATCGCCGGTACTGCTTGGCAATGTCTGCATGCGACAACTGTATTGCCGCCTCAGGATCGAGATCGCGATCATGCAGCGCATTCCTGATCGCATCTAAACCAATCGTTCTGGTCACGTCCGACCTCATCACAAATCCAGGCAAACCAGAACACACACGCTCGATCCGTGCGAGATCGTCTCCCAAGAACGGCCCAGTCAAGAAATCGAGTGCGTTGTAGCTGAAGCACTCTACACCCAACTTCTGCTTTTTGCCCCCGAGCACGCCGCAAATCGCGCGGACTCTGTCCCAAAATCGCAGCCCCGGTTGCATAGGAGATGCCTCCTCAATCCCGTTCACCGAATGAACGAGTTTCACGCTCTACAGCGCTGGAAACCACTGCACAGTCTGTAGAAACAACTCGCGGACGCCCCAAGCAGGATACTGTTTCGCTCTACCGGTCGTATCGTATTGCGATCCCCCCCAAGCCGTCAAGCCCAAAACTTCAATGATCTGTCACGCCTCTAACGGCTGGAATCCGGCAGGCAGTCCCCTTAGATTCCCCTGACCAACCAGTCTGACCGGAGGAATTGATGGCCGAAAAGAATGCGAGGATACCTGCCAAATCCAAGGCCACGGCCCGGACCTCTCGCGGGCCGACAGCGCAAATGACTATGGCTGAGAAGGACGGCAAGCACGACAATAATGGCAACGGTGGGACAGGACTCATTCCTGCGCAGCAAGTATCCCTCCCGGACCAGAAGGCCTTCTTCAAGATACCGGCGCGGTTTGGACATGTACCGGTTGCCGAAGAACCATTGGGCTACGATCCGAGTCGGAAATTCGAGCACCATTACCCCCGTGTCGAACTGCCGTTCCAGCTTGTGGACACGGTCGAGACCGGTGTGCGCAGGCGGTACGAGAGGGACGAACTGTTTCCCAATGGTCTCAATCGACTTTTCTTCGGCGACTGTCTCCACGTCATGCGAATGCTGCCCAGCGAGTGCATAGACTTGATCTACATCGACCCGCCATTTTTCTCCGGACGCAACTACAACATCATCTTCGGCGACAAAAACGAGATTCGCTCGTTCTCAGACATCTGGGAAGGCGGCATGCCCGGCTACCTAATCTGGCTCAACGCCCGTCTGTACGAGATGAAACGGCTGTTGAAGCCGACAGGGAGCATCTACGTTCATCTGGATTGGCACGCCGTGCACTACGTGAAATGCGAACTGGACCGGCTTTTCGGTGCCGATTGCTTTCTGAATGAGATTGTCTGGCACTACCGCAGTTTCCACGGGAACGTGAAACGCTACTTCGCCCGGAAGCACGACACCATCTTGCTCTACACAAGATCGCAGTCCTGGAAGTTCAACCGCTCATTCTCAGACGAAAACGAGGACACTATCGACTATACGCGATGGAAAGAGTACTTGACGGATGGGTACAAGATTCTCGGCGCAAACATGCCGATGCAGGACAGTCGGTTCGTCCGCTTTCACAAACGATGGGTTCGCGAACACGGTAGGGAACCTGGGCCAGATGACGTTGTCTACGAAGTCGTGGGCCAGGCAAAAGACACGGTATGGGACATCAAGCCAGTAGATCCCAAAGCGACGGAGAGAATCGGCTATCCGACACAGAAACCAGAAGAGTTGCTTGAAACCATTATTCGGTCGGCGACCGATGATGGAGACGTGGTCGCTGATTTCTTCGCTGGTGGCGGCGGCACGCTGGCGACAGCGCAACGTTTACGCCGTCGGTGGCTCGGTTGTGACATTTCCCGCGTAGCAGTCGCGCTCACGGCGGACCGGATCGCCCGGATTCTCGCGCCGAATATTGGGGAGGCGAAGCGCACTACCAAGGCCACGAAGGTGAAGAAGGGTGAAGGGCTCTTTGCGGGAATCGTCGAGAACCCGACTCTCACCACGGTCGAAGACTCAAAGAAGAAAGCTGTTCAAGAGTCTATCGTCCCCCTGATCGGTTATACCGTCGAGCACTGGGGCATTTACGAGATCAACCGGCTGACGAGACTCTCCACCGAAGAATTCCGGTCGTTCGTACTGGCCTGCTATGGCGCGCGAAAATGGACGGGGGCTGATCCAAACATCCACGGCGTGAAGGGTGCTGAACTCCTTTGGGTGACGGGGCCGAAAGAGGCCGACGTCCTGACAGCTTCGGACGTGAAGCACTTCGCGCAAGCTGTCATGAAGAGCCGCAAGCCGGAAGAACGGCAGGCGGTGATGATCGGTTGGGGTGTTGATCCCAAGTCCCGAACCTATGCCGAACAGGTGATGGCGCTGGGTGAGCAGAAGCCGATCCAGTTTATCAAACTGCGCCTCTGGCCCTTGGCGGGTGCGGAATTCAAAGCGCATGTCACGAGAAAGCACGACAAGTACAGGGATTTCTTCTCCTTCATTCTGCCGCCGGACATACCGCGCATCGGCGTCACCCGCTTGTCCACGCTGAAGTATCGCTTCGATGTGTCGGAGGCCCGTTCGATGAATACGGGCGGTAAGATCGTGAACGTGCAATGGGATTTTGACTTCCGCGACGGCATCTTCTCCGCGACTCAGGGCTACCAGCTCTGTCGCAAAGAGAAGAAAGGTCGCGGAGAAAGCGGATTCGAAGGCGAGACGACCGTCGAGTACACATTTGATGATGTGAGTCCGGGGAGCGAAGTCGCCATCGCCTGTCGAATCCAGGATGACTTGGGCGGCGAAGGTATGCGAGTCCTCAGTTTGCGAATGGAATAGGAAGCCCCAAGGATGTTCAACAGTTTCCACGGTGAAGTCCTGCGGTCCTACACCACGTGGGTGGCCTCCAGATTTAGCACTCCGGCAATTGACGAACGAGTACGGGACTTCCTGTTGCACCTTTCCGTTGAATCACCAGCGGGAAAAAATCAGGCGCTGTGGCCCCACCAACGAGAGGCCGTGCGCCGGACCATCTACGCGAATGAGGTGCTCCAGCCACATGACGCGGGATGGAAGGACCTTCTCTTGAACATTGTGACAGGGGGAGGCAAGACAGCCATTATCGCGGCCATCATGGCGTACCTGCGTGTCTGCCACGAGGTACGAGCATTCCTCCTGTTGTCACCCAACACGATTGTGCGGGAGCGGTTGAAGACCGATTTTGAGCAAGCGAGCCGATCCGACTCTGTGTGGCGGAAATTCAATCTATTCCCGCCCGAGTTTGCACACTACGTGCATGACATGACATTGCACGTGCTCCAGCCGGGAGCGGGGAGCGCCGGCATTCGCAGTGCCGCGGTCACGTTGGGAAACATCCACCAGCTTTACTCTTCGAACACTCAGGGCGCAGAGAACCTTGCTGTGATCCTCAATCACTTGGGACGTATCGCGGTGTTCAATGACGAGGCGCACAATACGGTAGCGCCAAAGTACGATGAAGTCCTCGATCTTCTCTCACAGTCAGGTAAGACCATTCTACGAGTGGACACAACAGCAACGCCAGACCGCGCCGATCGGGAGGTGCCGCGAAGCCGCATGATCTGTCTCTACGGTATCAAGGAAGCGGTGCGTGACGGGATCGTCAAAACGGTCTATGTCTGCCAACCCAATATCAAGACGGTAGAGCTGACATACACCGACACGGAAACGGGGCAGGTTGTTCGAGTCGAGGAAGTGCCATGGGAGGAGATCGAAGCAAGACAGATTCCGGCGACCAAGTGGGTCACAAGTCCGAAGCCGTTGCGCCAGCAACTTGACATGGCGGTCCGGCGCTTGGAGGAGCAAAAGAAACGCGCCCGGGGCCGCTACAAGCCGATCCTGTTCGTCGTTGCCGTTAGCATTAAAGACGCCTACAACGCAAAGCGCGCTTTGGAGCAGGATTTCAAGTTGAAGACCTTTGTCATTGCATCGAAGGATGAGGATGCAACTGATGTGAGCGTCGAGCAACGGCAGGAGGAGCTTCGAGTCGCCATGACCATTGGAACACCCGCCGATGCCGAGGGCTACGACGCTGTGGTGAGCGTTCTGATGTTGCGCGAGGGTTGGGACGTCCGATCAGTTGCTGTGATCGCACTACTCCGTAAGTTTTCGTCTGAGGTGTACGGACAGCAGGTGATCGGGCGCGGTCTGCGTCGCATGTACCCCCGAAACTTCGAGGAGAAGGAACGTTTGGTTGTTGTGGACCATCCGAAACTGGAGCACGGCTGGCTGTGGAACAGGATTGACGCCTATGTGAAGGCAAATGTGGGCCTGCAAGACGAGTTGGACCTCGATGAGGGTCAGAAGGAACAGGAGGAATTCGATTCCTCTAAAGACCAGATTTCCATTCCGGAGTCGCAGGATGGACTCGGCGAAGAAGTAGAACTACCGGAACCTGATCAACTCGAAGACCGTCCACTTGGCGAAGATTGGGCAGAATATCTGCGCTCAGTTACATATCCCAGAGAGCAAGTGAGCGTCACTCGTGAAGAACGTACAGGCGAGAGCGAACGCGACCTCACCGGTACGGGGTTTGTCACGACCGTCGCATACTCAGACGCTGAGAGTGCAACAGGTGACGATTTCGTTCCTCCAAAGGAATCCATCCCTGTTGAGGAACGGCAAAGAGAATTGTGTGACCAACTCTTCAATCTTGCCGTCGAAGTACTGTTCAACAACGGTCTGCCGATGAGTGGCCGCGCCGTGGTCTACAGGGTGCTACTCTCGCATGTCAGCGACAAATTTCTCGGCGGACAGACAATTGGCCAGTGCGCAGCGGAATCGCAACTGTTGTTCCTCCAGGACAGTCTGCACTACGTACGGCGAGTCTTCGACCGTCGCGAGCTACTCACGGCGATATTGGAGAAGCCCCCGGAATCATGAGTGAAACCGGCGTACTTGAAGGCCTGAAACGTTGCACACGCACCAGCGAGCCCTACGACTCGAATTGGGAGCGCGAATACATGCTCGTGTTGGAGGACGATCCCACTGTGAAACGCTGGGAGCGCTGCCGGTCTCTTCGGATTCCGTACACGAAGGCAGATGGTTCTAAGGCCAACTACAATCCTGATTTCATGGTGGAGCGTGATGACGGGTCGAAGGAACTGCATGAAGTGAAGGGACACCATCTACTTGGAGACGAAGATACCAAGCGCAAGCTCTCGGCCGGTGAAGCATTCTGCCGTGCTCGGGGAATGGCGTACAAGGTCATTACAAGGAACGTGTGATGGCGCGGTATCGCCATGGATGGTCCCGTGGATGGAAGAAGAGTCAACGGGGAAGCGCTGGAGAGTGGTTCGACTCTTACTGGGAACTCCAATACATGGACGAGTTGGAGCGCGATCCCATGATCCTGCGCTGGACGAAACATCATGGACTGAGCATCCCATACCGAAAGTGGTGGGGCGCCCGTGGTCGCTATGAGCCGGACTTCCTTGTGGAGCTGATCGGAGGGAACAAAGAGCTGCGAGAGGTCAAAGGAGAACATCTGTTCCGCGATGCTAACACGGCTCGAAAGTTACGAGCTGGGGATCGATTCTGTCGTGAACGTGCAATGATATTTCGGGTCGTGACAAAAAGTGGCGTGAACCCGGAGCTATGGAGTCCGGGAGCGGACATCGTCCTCGAAGAGAGTCCGGCGGTTGAACGCCCTGTTTCCATTGGAGACTCACAATCCAACAAGGCGAGAGATTACCGAGTAGTGCTTGTGGCCATCGCGGTGCTTATTGCCGCCGCCCTTTGGTTCCTCTTGAAGACGAGATGAATTTCACGCTCCGATTTCCTGAACCGACTGACGAACGGCACGATGCTGGTGCTCGAAGTGAAGGGCCAGGACACCCCGAAGGACCAGACCAAGCGCCGATTCCTCTCCGAATGGATCGAGGCGGTCAACACCCACGGCAGCTTCGGGCGCTGGGCCTCCGCCGTCTCCCGCCACCCAGCGGATTTGGAAGGGATACTGACAGAACTGGCCCCCGTCCTTCAACAGCATAGCGTAGAGCTAAGTCGTATTGGCACAACGACATGCACGGCCAGTATCAAGATTCAAATTCTACGTTTCATTGGACTGAGTGCCCTCCCGTGCCATGATGGGCTTCCGTTGGGGTCTTGGGTACGAGTATCTTGGGAGAGCCGAGGATAACCGTCCATCGGCTGCAATGGTTCGACGGGCACTTACCTGTGAACGGATGCGGTACATTCCGCCAGGTTCGTGTTCAGATCATTAATACTCCGAGCGTAAGTCGCAGGGGAAAGGTGGGCGGCGTGCAGAAGCGACAGTATCCGTGCCCGCAAACGGTGAAGTTCTTGAGCCAACCGAGCCATCAGTTGAAAGGTGATCGGAATCCCGCCATGTGCCATAGCGACCCAAATTGTTCTACGTCCGTCGATTCTAATCTTGACAGAATTCTCGATAAGTGTGAGTGTAGGGAGTGGGAGGATGGTAGTTGCTCCGAACTGCAAATACTGGGGGTACGATCGAGAGCGCGCGCTCTGTCGAGTTCACGCTTGCGGGGCAAACTTTTCGTGTCGCCCCAAGTTCTGTCCCCAAGAAGCTTCGGGGTACCCGTCCAGGTGTGATTCGTGTGCATGCCGCAAAGATTGGGGGGAGGTTGTACCCAGTTAAACAGGTCGTTACCATCGTGACTGGGATTCCGGCAGTTGACTTTAACAGTCATCAGGCGAGACAGATAATCCGGCGCCTCGGTTTTCCAGTATTGGCCACTGAGTAAAGAGGAGACGCATGTTGACACACACGGAATTCGCATCGCCGACGTCCGAACAAATGGACAAGAAGCGGCGCAAGATTCTCAAGTATCTTCGCAGAGAGTCATTCCGTTCTTCCCACTCCGAAACTTTTCCGCTCTCCTCGGGGATCAAAAGCAAGTATTACATCGACTGTAAGGCATCACTCGCTTTTCCAGAGGTTCGAGAGCTGGTGGGAGACCTCATTTTTGAGATTGTGCAGGGCATGCAGTTTGATGCAGTAGGGGGACTCTTCATTGGTGCCTATCCGATGGCTATGGCGGTCTCTGACGCCTACTACAGGAGAGGCAACGCTGGTATTCGAGCATTCGTGATCCGAAAAGAAGCAAAATCCCACGGGCTACTGAAGCTGATTGAAGGCGGCGTTCGTGAAGCGAGCAGAGTGCTCATCGTTGACGACGTGGTGACGTCCGGCAGTTCGACGGTGGAAGCAATTACAAAGTGTCGCGATGAGGGTCTTGAAGTGGTCCGAGCCATCGCACTTGTAGATCGTCAGGAAGAACATGGAGGAGAAAACATACGTAAGCAGGCCGTAGAGTTTGATGCGCTCTTCACTTTAGCCGACCTGATTGAGTTTAATGAATCAGACCAAGACGACTGAGCTCGCGACACTTGTGTCCAGCGGACTCAATTGTCCAAACCTCCAAAAGCTTTCAGAAATTTGTGGGCAACGAGTGAATGAGTTGCCAATCCTGTACTGGCCGTTGCTTCGCATCTTTCAAGAACTCGCCGATGAGTATGACGATCAAGGGATCACCTCAGCTCGCTACGAAGCAGTAAATTCTGCACTGCAATCTCCATTACTCGAACTCTTTAATCTTGATCTAAGCACCCCGAGCGACTTGACATCTGGTCTAAATCGAGTCCTGTCAGCGTATATCCATCTCTGATGGATCAGTCGATTGTTTCTTGGAACCGGTCCAGATGGTTTTTATCACGCCGCTACTCCTGCCGCCATCGCGACGGGCATCCATGTCGCGACTGCAAGCGACCCTGCGTGATGGCTGATATGCTCAGTTACGCAAAGCTCAGAATCACCAATTGGAATGTGACCCAAAAGTGATCTTGCCACTTCTCCGGATCGTCAATCTTGCGGCGTGATTGAAGGGTTCGACGAGCCGGTCGATGTCATCACGGTTTTCGAGAAGGGAGCGATGCGTCCCATCCGCTTCCGATGGAAGGGACACGTCTACAGGATCAAGTGGGTCGTCGGAAAGTGGCGAGAGTTTGAGACGAACACGCCGACACGTCACTTCTCGGTCGTCGATGCGCACGACAACACGTACGAGTTGGTGTATGACGAGCGGCGTACTCGGTGGGTTGTGGAGCGACTGCGGGTGGGTTAGGAATCGCCCTCACCCGTGCTGTTAGGGTCCTGACTTGGGCCGTTCAGAGTCGAGGACGACGATCTTGACGATTCGGTCTCTCCCGCCAAGTACTTGGCTTCGGCATAACGCAGGAGCGGCAAAGCTGACTTATGAAGTCTGTCGGTATCTGACTGGTTTCCATGCTGCCAGGATTCATCCCGCAATTCGTACTCCCATGTGTCGGGACGCGGCAGTGATTCCCGCAGCCGTTTCAGTTCCTCCGCCGCTTCCTCGGAATTGCGCCACACTCGCCGCTCTCTTTGCGCTCGTGGGTCACACCCCAGACGCGCTAAGGTGGCATCCGTCAGAACCTCGACATCTGCGCCCGCGCAATACCGTCTTAGCCGGTCTATTGGATCAGCCGCATTGGGGTCGCGGATTATGCACCGGATGACGTATTCCTGGAGCAGCACGATGGGAGCAATCGATTCCACATGCTCGAAGATGCGCTTTATGCGCCCTTCATCACTCGTGTCGATTTGAGACTCCAGCTTCTCGACGCGTCGCTCCAGCCCGGCTTTCAAGACTGTGCTCCCATGTCTGACACCTTGGCTTCTGCCCTTACCATAACGGGCGCGGAGAGCCGTTCTCGAAGCGCTCAATCGCGTCGTCACGCGGCTGCCCGATGATCTTTGCGCATCTCCTCCAACGTTGTTTCGAGCTTCTCCAAGCGTAACTCCAAGTCCGCCGTCTCTCGCGCCCGGATCAGGATATTGGAGAGATAACCGACTGCGTTGGCGACCCGAATGTCGATCTTGCCCGTCCGAACTTGATTGATCGTCTCGACCAGCAGGTCCCCGACACTGCCGACCGTAGCCCCTTCAAAGGCCGATTCTTCGAGCACCCGGAGTGCGATCCGCTGCCCCGTCGTAATCCCGCCCAGTCGTCTCGCCTCAGCCATTGCCGCTTTGTTCTCCGGATCATGGGCCGAGCAGTATTCGCTGCCGACCAAGCGATACCCTCCGCACGGTTTCCCGTCCTTGTTAACCGCCTCACACCAATTCTGGCTACCGCTGTTCGCCACGCTTTCTGGTCACCTCACTGACCGGGTAGGGGGTCAGCCCCGAATTCCCGGCATTTCATAAGCGGTTACGCCGCCTTGAGTTTGATCGTAACTTTGACTGGCGTGTCCAACAGCCCGTCAATGCCTTGTAGCGCTACCAATCGTCGCTGATAATCCCGCATAGCTTCGGTTGCACGGATCGACCGGGTGATCCAATTTGCGGTGCGGATGGTATAAGGCCGTATCGGTATGAGACCTTCCCGGCTGCTTGTAAATTCACTCCTGCTTGCGCTCGCAGGGTGCGCCGGGAGATCAGCACCGTGGTATGGCCACG
>Ga0256865_1000361_pt1 | contig 15935 bp, 7 predicted proteins | sample RVTome_14_FD_187337 | JGI IMG/M metagenome (GOLD analysis project Ga0256865, IMG submission 187337) | Soil microbial communities from uranium-contaminated site in the Upper Colorado River Basin, Wyoming, United States - RVT145D125 HiSeq ... | reverse complement strand
AGCGCTGGTGGCGTTCGGCGAGCGAAGCGAGCGGCGACTCGGTGAGGACGTCGGCAAGGCGCAGGCGTCCGAAGCCGCGGCTGCGGGTGCCGCCCACGAACAGGTCAGCCCCGGCCGCTTGAACGACCCATTCGAGCTGCTCGGGTCGGCCGGTTACCGGCACGTAGAAACACAACCCGTGCGGCTCGATGACCTCCAGGGAAAAGAGCAGACCGTCCGCCGCCCGTCCGTCGACGAGGTTGCGGGCGGTGCGGGTTACCATCCGCCGCTCGATCGTCACCTCCTGCCAGCCGCCGCCGTCGAGGGCGAAGCTGCCCTTGGCAGCACGATAGCCGTGTCGACGGCTGGAGGGCCGCCCACCCGCGGCATGGGCGCAGAGCGCCACCGCGTCGTCGGAGGGGGCGCCGCCTGCCTTGGGCTCCCGCAGAGTCAGGGGCGCTGGGACGGCTGAGAGGTGGCCGGGATGGGCGTCGCCGAACTGCGCGGGATGGTCGCCGCCCAGCACGACGTCGAGAGCGTCGTGGTGGCCAAGGCGCTCAAGCGCCGCCGCCACCGCGCCACGCACTGCGCTGCCGTCGAGGTAGCCCTTGCTCGTCGCGACGTTGCTGAGGTCCTTCACGATGCCGAGCTGGAGAGGCTCTTCGGCGGTGAGGGTGAGGACGATGGTCCCCGGCTCGGAAGAAATCCCCCCTAACCCCCCTTTTTCAAAGGGGGGAACCGGAATCTGCTCGAGGTCGATGCTCACCAGGCCGAGCCCACGGCCACGCCCGCCGCCGAGCTGATCCGTGAGCTGCCGGGCGGATTCGAGCAGCCCTTGCTCGTCCTCCGAGAGCGGACGCGACGTGGTCAGCTCGCCGCGGAAGCGCAGGCCGTAGCCGGCCGCCGTCACGCGGTTCTGGAAGAGTCGCTGGTCTGCGGCCTGACGCGTGGCGCGTTGGAGGCTCACGTGATGACGCAGCGACAGGTCCGGCGCGTCCTCGACGGGGCGCAGCGGTCCGATCCGCAGCGCGCCTTCCTCCTCGGCTTCGCCGAAGAGATCGCGCAAGGTCTCGTGGCCGCAGCCCGCGGCGTTCACGAGACGAAAGGCCGCTTCCCGTAGGGCGCCCTTCAGCGCGGAACCAGGAATCAGCATGCTCGTCGCGTCGCGGGCGGTGTCGCCGTCGGACTCGCCGTGGGCGTGGGCGTAGCCGCCGATGAAAAGCGACGAGTGCGGCGTGACGGTCATGGCATAGCGCGTCATGCAGCAGCCTCCTCGGGTTCACGCCAGTGGTCGAAGAGCTCGATCATGTCGGCGACGTCGAAGATTCGACGCCCGCCGTACTCCGGCACGACGTGCCGCATCGCTCGTTCCTTGTCGCGCACGGCGTCCGGATCGCCGGCCAGCTTGCCGATCAGGTCCCGCCAGTCGTGACTGCGCGCCATCTGGTAGAGCGCGTGGTTGCGGAGCTGTGCGAGCCCGGCGCCGGCGTAGCGTTGGAAGGCGTAGAGCTGGCTGCGTCCGATCGACGCGCGGCGCACGGCGTTGAAGCGCGCGGAAAAATCGTCCAGCTCCGGCAGGGAGTAGGGACGTCCCGACGAAAACATCCCTCCCCGCCATCTCGCTTTACCGGAATCTCCGCGCGGCGAGCCGTCCGTCACTTCGGCGAAATCGAGTGCGCTACGTACCCCCGCGTCGCGGTAGCAGCGCTTCTTGGCAGTCTCGCGCAGCTCCTCGGCCTCCGTGATCAGGTGCCGGATCGGAAACCCCTTCTTGCCGATGGCCACACCTGCACCGGCGCCGGTTTTCTCGAGCTTGCGGAAGCTGGAATGCTGCAGCTCCGGGTCTTGGTCCGCCTTCTGCTCGATGTGGCGCAACAGATCGCGAGTGAACGGCACCGCGACGTTGCCCGGCAGGATCGCCACCAGGTCGTCGCCGCCGCAGATCGGCAACTGGTAACTGTGCCCGCGGCGTCGTGAGCCGTCCTTGCCGCCTTCTTCCACGAGACCGTACTCGGCGGCCAGATTCTCGAAAGCGCCGCGAAGTAGACGCTTCATCGCTCCCGAGAACGTGGCATAGGCGAGCGGGCTGGGCAGCTCGGAGATGCGACGCCCGATGCCGTTGCCGTCGAGGTAGACGACGGCGAGGAAGCCGCCGCGCTCCTCGTCGGCGATGGCTTCGAAGTCGGTGACCTCCTCGGAGTCGTAGCGGCTCTTCTTGCCGAGCTCGATCATGAATTGGCACACGGCGCACTCGGGCCGCAGGCCGCTTTTCCGGGCCTCCGCCTTGGTAGCGGCGCGGCGCCCGCAGACCTCGCAGCGTAGGGCGAAGAAGGAGGAAGCGGGCTCGGCGTCGGAGCCGCTGTGTACGCGCTCGCGAGCGAGCTCGTTCTGCCAGGCGTCGTAGAGCTCGTTGAAGGGTGCGTCGCCCGATCCCAGCTCCACGGTCGCGGCGCAGCAAGTGCCCACGAGCGTCCGCTCGGCGAAGAGCTCGTGCAGCCGCGCCGTGGCTTTCCTGGCCTGCGCTTCGGAGACCACCGCCAGGCCGCTGCCGCCGCCGGCGAAGAGGATCTGCGCGGCGTCGAGCCCCAGGGGCTCGCCCCCGACGAGATCCTCGTCGAGCTTTCTCAAGACTTCGCTGGCGCCGCGGATGGCGGTGGCGTTCGCGGTGTCGAAGACGAAGCCGTGGATGCTGTTGGCGTCCCAGGCGAGAAGACGGGCCGCGCCGGGGAGAGCTCCACGTCCTTCGGCGACGTAGGTGGCGACCGCGGGGCTCTGGCTGCCCAGCGCCTTCTCGAAGCCGCGCGTCAGTTGCTCTTGGAGGTCCGCCGACATAAAGATTCCCCTTTCCCCGTGCGGGGGCACTTCGGTTTCTCCGGGAGCGTTCATCCCGTGAAGGGTGGTTAACGCCCTTCGAGGGGATAGACACGGTCAGGGCGGGAAATGTATGAGACGGATCTGGAAAATTCTTGGCCGGCGCCTTCCCCCTGAATCTCCGCCATGGTGTCTTTAGTAGGGCTCGCCTGCCGATTCGGCCGGGCTGAGACCATGGGAGAATCGGCAGGCGCAGCCTGCCCTACAAGGGAGCCGACGCCGCCCGAACCCTTGGAGGAGATCGCGGTGCGCACCCTACGATTTGTCGGGCTGGCTGAGTGCTTCGATTTCTCGAATCAACGCCCCTCCAGGGACGCGAGGGGGTTGTCGTCCATGGTCAGTAAGCAGGCTGCACGCGGAGGGTCGCGGCGAGATCACTCTGCTCGAGCTTCCGCGAGTATGACTTTTTGCGCCGCAGCCACGTTTCGTAGATACCCTTCCAGCGACTGAAGTCCGCACGTGTCTCGTCGTACGCGTCGAAGTGGGAGAGCTTGCCCGCCATGAGCCCGGAGTAGAAGTCCTCGCTGAGAATGCCGTACTTCTCCTCGTAGAGAGTCAGCCGACGCTCCAGCAACTTCATCTCGATGACCAGCTCGTGTATGCCCATGGCCTATACCTCCTACCTGGGCCGGGGTCGTCGGCTTCGAGCCGTCCGTTCATGTCCGGCCTCCACCGGATCTTAGCAGAGTCGGAAGCCCGCCTGGGCGAGCGTCGACGGTGGCTTCAGGCGATGGGCCTGGGCCGTCCGCCGGCTCCCTTCCCCCGGAAATCCCGCGATGGTGTCTTTAGTAGGGCAGGCTCCGCCTGCCGATTTTCGGCCGGGCTGAGCCCATGGGAGAATCGGCAGGCGCAGCCTGCCCTACAAGGGAGACGTCTATGCAGTACAAGGACTTCGTCCTCCAGCTTGAAGCGGCGGCCGGCGGCGGCTACGTCGCCAGGATCATCGACTCGCCTTTCGGCACGGACAAGGATGTGTGGGCACTGCCTTTCCCTCTTGAGGAGGCCGAATCGAGGCTCGCCTCCATCGAGAAGCTCCTGACGAGACTCATGAAGAGGGAGAAGGACGCCGCCCCCCGGCTCGCCGAGGAGCAGCTCCGGCTCGGCCGCGAGCTCCACGGGGCGCTCTTCACCAGCAAGCTCTCGAGCGCCTTTTCCAACAGCTTCACCAACGTCGAGACCCTGGGAGCGGCGGGCCTGCGCCTTCGCCTGGACTTCGACACCGAACGGCCCGACGAAGCCTCTCTCGCGGCTCTTCCCTGGGAGCTGCTCTACAAGGCCGACACGCAGGACTACCTGGGCATCTTCGTCCGGACGCCCATCGTCCGCTACCTCGAAACGCACCGCCTCCTGAAGCCGTTCGCCGTCGATGGTCCGCTACGCGTGCTGCTGGCCGAGTCCGAACCCGAAGATCTGCGCCCTCTCGACCTGGCGACGGAACGGCGGCGGATCAAGGAGGCGCTCGAAGAGCATCCGGACGTGGAGCTGCACTACCTCGAGCAGCCCGACGTCAATGACGTCCGCACCGTGCTCGAAGACAAGGGCATCCACGTCTTGCACTTCATGGGGCACGGCCGCTTTGACCAGCACGACGGCGAGGGTGGTATCGCCTTCGTAACCTCGGACGGCAAATCCCAGGACGTCAGCGGCAAGCGGCTCGCGGTCTACCTGAAGGGCATTCCCTCCTTGCGTCTGGTCGTTCTCAGCAGTTGTTACGGTGCCACCCTGCCGCGCCGCCAGGCGCAGAACCTCTACGCCAGCGTCGCTCCGGCGCTGCTCCAGGCGGGCATCCCTGCGATCGTCGCGATGCAGTTCCCGATCTCGGACGCCGCGGCCACCGCCTTCAGCACGGCGTTCTACTCGTCGCTGGCGAAGGGCGATCCGGTCGACGTCGCGGCCACGAAGGGGCGCGTCGCCATCTACGGCGAGGAAGAGACCTCCCAGGAATGGGTGACGCCGGCGCTCTTCATGCGGGTGCGCGACGGCAGGATTATCGACCGCTTCGCGCCGCGAAATCCGGGTCCTGTCCGCCTCGGCATCCGCAGCTTCGCCGACACCGACAGTTGGGGCAAAGGGCTGGAGGATCGAGTAGACCGGTTCCTCGGCTTGGAGGAGTACTTTGATGGGCGGAGCATCCGCGATGACGCCATGTGGAATCAGGCGATCTTTCTCAAGCTCAACGAATTCCTCTTCCGGGTCGCGGGCTACCGCAATCCGCTCCATGTCGATTTCGCGGCCCACGCCACCATCGCCTTCGCCGCCGGCTACTGTCTTGACTGCAAGAGCGGTCTCAGCATCCGGATCCTTCAGCGGCAGCTCGGCGGCACCACCGAGTGGACGTCACAGGAGGGTGAGCCGCCTCAGGGTCCCTTGTGGTCCGACGGGGAGATCACGATGGACGATAACGCCTATGACGTTGCCTTGGTTGTCAGCGTCAGCAGACCCGTGCTGGACGACGTGGAAGCGTACGTGAGGAGATCGGGCTTGTCCGTTCGGCGCATCGTATCCGCGTCGTTGCTTCCGGAACCGAGCGTCAAGGGAATCGTGAACGGCGCTCACGCCCTGGAGCTTGCCCTGAAGTTGGAACGTAGGATCTGGTCCCGCTCGATCGAGGAGCGTGAAGGCGTGCTGCACCTCTTCGTTGCGGCCCCGAATGCTTTCGTTTTCTTCCTCGGACAGCTCGCCAAGGCTTTTGGAAGGGTGCAGCTCTATGAGCACCATCTCGGAAGCGGAAAAGTGGGAGACTATCAACCGTCGATGCGGCTGCCTCCGGTTGTTCAAGACATTCCGGAGTGAGGGCGTAGGGGCAGGCCTCCGTGCCTGCCCTGGGACGCTTCAGCGTCCCACATAAAAGAGAGGGCCGCTGGGGCGGCCCTCCGGGCAGGCACGGGGGCCTGCCCCTACGCCTGCTGAGGCGGACGGCTCAGGACCGGCGGGTCTTCTTCTCGTAGCTTCTACCGGCTTCCTTGCTTGCGTCCCCACCCTCCACGATGGTCTGCGGGGCGCCGTCGTTCGCCTTCGCGTTGGTGCTCTCGGGTTTCTTGCTCTTCACGCGCTGGTCGTCTGCCATGACAGTCTCCTTCCAGTCAGTTGACGGAAAAGCCGCACTCCGCGGCCCATTCTCCCCTGTAGACACGGCACCACCCTGTTTTGTACGAGAGGACGCCCACAATCACCGCCACTCGCCCTGCAGCGTGAACGCCGCCCAGTAGTACGGCGCCGCCCAGCGGGCGTCGTCGCGCAGCGAGAGCTGCGCCGCGCGCAACGCCTGCGACGCGGTCAGGCCGCCCGTCAGCAGGCCGCGGTAGAAGCGCGCCATGAGCTCCGCCGTGGCCCGGTCGCTCACGTTCCAATAGCTGACGACCACCCGCGGCGTGCCGGCGGCGAAGAAGCCGCGCGTCAGGCCGAGCAGGCCCTCGCCGCGGACGTGCTTGCCCAGAGCCGTGCGGCACGCGCTGAGGACGACCAGGTCCGCGGTCAGCCCGAGATCCGGGATCTCGTGGACGCGCAAGAAGCCGTCCTGCGGCGCGCCGCCGGCGTCCACCAGGGAGAGGACGATCCCCGACAAGGACGGCTGGCGGGCGTTCATCAGGCCGTGGGTCGCGAAGTGGACGATCCGGTAGTCCCTCAGCGCTCCGCCCTGGACCGCCGTCCGGCTCGCGGCGGTGCCGAGCGCCCGGAACGCCTCCTCCGCCGGCACCAGGGCGAGGATCGCCTCGGCCTCCTCCGCGGAGTAAGCCAGCCGCTCGAGACGGGCGACGTCGAAGTCGTCCATCGAACGCTCGAGGTCGACGGGGACGGTGGCGTGCGTCCCTCCGGATAGTCTCGGGTCGTCGCTGCTGAAGACGGGGTCCGCCACCATGGCCAGGGCTTTGGGCGCGCGAGCCCGCGACGCCTGCTTCCGGCGCAGCAGGCCGAGCACGGAGGCGGACGGCAACGAGACGACCTCGTGCTCCACGATCAACGGCGACCCGCCGATCGGCAACGCCGCGAACGGCACGTACTGCAGCGCGCCGTCGGCCACGATCACCAGGCGCTCGGCGTCGAGGCGCTCGGCCGCGGGCGCCAGGACAAGTCCGCTCAACGCCGCCGTGGCCAGCTCCACCTGACGCCGGAAGCCGCGCTCGTGGCCCCGCGGCAGCAGCTCGTGGACGCGGCGGGCCAGCTCCTCGATCTCGTCCCGCGGCGCCAGCTCGTAGGTCTCGAAGGCGCTCGGGCTCACCACCCAGAGGAAGCTGCGGGCCGCTCCGAGGGAATAGGCCAGGAGCCGGGTGTCGTCGTCGAGAAGCTCGCGCCGGATCTCGCGCAGGCTCAGGGGCCGGACGAGCTCCGGCCCCCGGACGGCGCGGATCTCGCCCTGAAGCTTCTCGTAGTCGCGGAGCAGCGTCCGCGCCTCCTGCTCGAGCGCGACGGCCTCGCCGGCCGCCGCGGTCTCTGTTTCGCTGAGGAGACGAAGGCGTCGTGCCTCCTTGGCGTTGATCTTCGCCCGCAAGGCGCGCTCGCGGGCCTCGAGCTCCGGCGGCGGACGGCGACTCACTTCGGCGAGACTCTCGAGCAAGGTACGGGCCCGCGCTCGCTCCGCGGCCTCGAACGCCGCCTCGGGCTCGCCGAGATCCATGAGCACGTCGACGTACAAGCCGTAGTCGTCGTACCGGGTGGCGAAGTAGGACGTCCGAAACGACGGACTCTGAAGACGCCGGCGCATCGACTCGACGATCGTGATCGCTTCCTCCAGCCGCGCCCGGGCCGCCGCCAGGTTGCCGCGGCGACGCTCCGCCTCGGCGATCGCCACCAGCGTCGTCGACTCGCCGGTCAGGTCGCCCAGGCCGCGGAACATCCCCAGCGACTCGCGAAGCAGCTCCAGCGCTGCTTCCGGCTCGCCGTTCGCGGCGGCCGCGCGGCCGAGGTTCGTCAACGCATGGGCCTCGTTCTGGCGGTGGCCGGTCTCCCGCACCAGCTCCAGGGAACGCCGATACGACGCGGACGCCGCCGCCCAATCGCCCATCTCGCGGTAGGTGTCGCCGCGCAGGTCCTGGGTGACCGCCTCGCCTTGCCGGTCGCCCACCGAGCGCCGCAGCTCGAGAGCCTCGTCGAGAGCCGCCAGGGCGCCTTCGAAGTCGCCGTCGAGGGCGTGCGTCCAGCCGGTCGCGGAGAGCGTGACCGCCTGACCGTGACGGTCGTCGCGGGCACGGTAGATCTCGAGCGCCTGTCGCAGGAAGTCGAGCGCTTCGTCCGTGCGTCCCAGCGTCATGCAATTGATGCCGAGGTTGTGGAGGGTATTCGCTGCGCGGGACCGATTCCCCACCGCTTCCCATTCGGAGAGCGCCCGGTCGTAGAAGCCGAGCGCCTCCTGGTGCTCGCCCAGCGACTCGTGCAGCACGCCCAGGTTGTTGAGCGCGGCCGCGACGCCGACGCGGTTGTCCAGCTCGCGGGACATCCCGAGCGCCCGTTCGAAGCTCTCGCGGGCCTTCTCGGGCTCCCCCATCTGGCGGTGGAGGCTGCCGGTCTCGTTGAGCAGCGGCGCGACCTCCCAGCCGTTGCCCACGCCGTCATAGAGGGCCAGGGCGCTCTCGAACGACGCCAGGGCCTCCCGCGTCGCGCCCAGGTCGTCCAGAACTTGGCCCCGTCGACGCTCGGCGCGCGCCCGCAGCAGCGGCGCCTCGATGTCGCGCGTACGCTCGAGCAGCTCCTCGTACAGGACGCGCGCCCGGCGACGCGAGTCCGCGTCCTGCGTCGCCCGCAGCTCCTCGGCCTCGGCGTAGAGACGCAGGGCCTCGGCGTGGCCGTGGTCGCGGTCGTCCGCGGGGCGCAGCGCCCGCACGTCGAGACGGTAGCTGCCCGCGGACGCGGCCCGCACCTCCAGCCGGTGGACGCCCGCCGCCCTCGCCACCACCGCGACGTCCTCGGGACCGTCCGGGCCGTTGGGACCGTCGGCGAGGAGGAGGCGCCGGTCCCGCGGACCCAGGAGCTCGACGGCCACGTCGACGCCCTGCTGGGTCACCGTGACGAAGAAGAAGTCGTCGCGCCGGAGGACGACGGAGTAGACGTGGGCGTCGCCGGCGGCGAGCCGGCGTTCGAGGCGGGTGGCGTCCGTCAGGGGGACGGCGGGATCGTCGGCGCAGGCGACGAGGAGGGTCAGCAGAACCCTCACCCCCCAACCCCCTCTCCCAGGGGGAGAGGGGGAGCAGGAAGGATCCGCCGACTTTGCTCCCCTCTCCCCCTGGGAGAGGGGCCGGGGGTGAGGGTTCCGGACTCCCCTCTCCCCCTGGGAGAGGGGCCGGGGGTGAGGGTTCCGGACTCCCCTCTCCTCCTGGGAGAGGCGCCTGGGGGGAGGGTTCCTACTCATAAAGCAATTCCACCCCATACGTCCCCAGGGTGACGCGCTGGTCCTCCTCCCGTCCGTCCACCACGATCCGGTACCTCCCCGCGGGTAGGAAGCCACGCGGGATCTCCACCGTGAACAACCCCAGCTCGGACGGCCGCAGCTCGGACGTCGTCCACAGCGATGGGGCGTCCGGTGTCGCGTCCTGCGTCCGGATCTGCAGCTCGTATTCCTCGAACGTCCGCGTCTCGGCCAGGGCCAGCGCCAGGACGACGCCGGCCGCCGTCGCCGGCACGCGCACCGTGCGGCCGCCCGCCGCGCGGACGAGGTCGTCGTCCGGCGACAGCTCGGCGATCTCGAAGTTGACGCGGGGACGCGCGGCGTCGCCGTCCGGCGGAGGCGTCATGAGCGCCCCCGTCAGGGCGATCGACGTCGCCAGGAAGACGGCGGCCGTGGCCCAGCCCAGGCGCGGCGACGCGGCGAGGAACGCGAGCCACGAGGGACGGGACGGGCGCCGCTGCGCGTCGGGCAGGCGCTCGCGGAAGCGCCGCCAGCTCCGGGAGACGTCCGCGGGCGTCACGCGGTCGCGGGGGTCGAGCGGCTCGGCCGCGGGAAAGCTCGCCAGGTCGATGACGACCCGGGCACAGTCCGCGCAGGCGATCAGGTGCGCGCGCACCCGCTCGTGATCGGCGGCGGCGAGCTCGCGGGCGTGATAGCCCACCAGCTCGTCCGGCGTCGGATGGGCGTCGGAGGTCCGCGACGCGGCCAGGAGGGCCTGCACGGACGCTTTCAGATCTTCGTTCATGGGCTCGCGCCTCGTTGGTTGTCTCAAAGCTCGAAGTCGCCGAAGTGGGGCTCCAGGATCGGCTTCAAGCGTTGATAGGCCATGCTGAGCTGGGACTTCACGGTGGCTATCGAGACTTGCAGCACGGCGGCGATCTCGCGGTTCCTCGGCGTCGGGGTTCATCAGCTCGTCCAGCGAAACCTGCTCAGCCTGCCGCTTCAGGGTCCCCTGAGCGCGCAGGGCGTTCTTCCATACGGACCTGACGATCTGGAAGAGCCACGTCTCGAAGCTGGCCTCGAAACGGGGGGGCCGATCCCTGAATCCGACCTGTCTTGCCTCCGGCCCCGCCCGCCAGTGACTGAAGTCACTGGCTACCTCTCCACCGTCCCTGTGGGACGAGGAGTGACGGCAGCAGGACGGTGAAACGATTTGTTCCTGGGAAGGGCCGCGAAGCGTCCTCGTGAATCGCCGCAGGCCGTCCCTCTTCGTCCCGAAGGGACGACCGCATATAGCGCAGGGTTTGAACCCTGCGTCGGGCGCCGTGCTCGGCGGCCGTGCCGGCAGCACCGGGTTGAAACCCGGAGCTATACGCGGGCGTCCCGAAGGGACGAGGAGTGACGGCAGCAGGGCGGGCCGCGAGCGGGCTGGTCCTCTGAAACCTGAACCCTGCCGCGCCGCCCGCGTATGCTCTCCTGAACCGGAAAGGAGACGGACATGACGCGTCGTGCCATCTGCGTCCTGAGCATCGCGCTGGCCTGCCCGCCGCTCGCGGCGGACGAGGCGGAGAAGAAGGGGTTCGACGAGCTGGTGGCCGGCGCCACGGCGCGGCCCGGTCTCTTCGACACCTACGAGAAAGGCGACCACCTCTACCTGGCGGTCCCCCGCGAGCGCCTCGGCGAGGAGCTCCTGCTGGTGCCGCGGATCCGCCGCGGCATCGGCGACCGCGGGCTCTACGCCAACACGATGTACACGCGCCTCGAAGCGAGCGTGGTGACCCTCGAGCGCCGCGGCGAGCGCGTGTTCCTGCTCGAGCTGCCGCACCGCTTTACCGCCGCGCCGGACACGCCCGCCGCCGTGGCCGTGGAGCGCGGCTACAGCCCCTCGGTGCTGGCGGCGGCCAAGGTCGAGGCCGAGCGCGGCGACGGCGCCGCCGTGATCGACGTCTACGGCTGGGTCGTCGGCGACCTCGTCGACGCCGAGAGCTTCGTGAAGCAGGCGATCTCCGAGCCCGGCAAGAGCCGGGGCGTGTCGCTCGACGCCGGCCGCAGCTATCTCGAGGAGGTGAAGGCGTTCCCGCGCAACCTGGAGCTCAGCTCGCGCCTGACCTTCCGCCCCAGCGAGTCGCCCGAGCTCGACTCGGTGCCCGACAACCGTTTCCTGTCGCTCGGCTTGCGATTCTCCTTCATCGCTCTCCCCGCCGAGCCGATGACGCCGCGCCTCGCGGACGACCGCATCGGCCTGCTGGTGAACGCGCGCAAGAACTACTCGCGCACGGGCGATTCGAGCTTCTTCGAGCGCATCGCCGACCGCTGGCGGCTCGAGCCCGGCGAGCAGGTGGGGGACCTCCACCGTCCGCAAGAGCCCATCGTCTACTACCTCGACGCCACCATCCCCGAGGCCTACCGGCCGTTCGTCAAGGCCGGCGTCGAGGCGTGGAACGCGGCGTTCGCCGCGGCGGGCTTCCACGAGGCGATCCGGGCCGAGCCGCTGCCCGACGGCGCCGATCCCGCCGACGTGCGCTACCACACCGTGACCTGGACGGCCTCGATGGAGCCCTTCGGCGCCTTCGGCAACGAGATCGCCGATCCGCGCACCGGCGAGATGCTCGACGCCGACGTCGTGGTCGACGCCGGCTTCATCGAGTCGCTCCACCACCAGTGGCGCAGCCTGGTGGCGCCCGGCGCCGCCGCCCGTCCGGGGGACGGCAGGCCGGACCACCTGCGCGACGGCTACGGCCTGCGCCTGGCCGCCGAAGCCGGCCTCGGGCGTCTCGCCCTGGCGGCCCGCGGCGAGCCGGCAGGCGGCGCCGATCCCCGCGCGCTCGAATTCGTGGGCGAGTACATCACCGAGTTGACCATGCACGAGGTCGGCCACACGATCGGCCTCGACCACAACTTCCGGGCCTCGTCGGCGACGCCGCTCGACAAGCTGGGCGATCCGCGATGGACCGCCGAGCACGGCATCTCGGCGTCGGTGATGGACTACCTGCCGGTCAACCTGGCGCCCCTCGGGGAGCCCGAAGGCGAGCGCTACATGCGGGCCGTGGGCCCCTACGACCGCTGGGCGATCGCCTACCTCTACACCCCCGATGCGGGGCGGGCCGCGCAGCTCGCCCGCCGGTCGGCGGACCCCTGCCACACCTTCGGCACCGACGTCGACCTCTACGCGCCGGGGGCCCTCGATCCCCTGACCCACGCGTGGGACCTGAGCGCCGATCCCCTGGCCTGGGGACGCCGGCGCCTGGAGCTCGTCCGCCAGTTGCTGCCGCGCCTGCCGGAGATCGTGCTCACGGACGGCGCGCGCTACGGCGACCTGACCGACGCCGTGGACGTCCTCTACGACGCGCGCTTCGGCGCGGTGCGCGGCGCCGTGCGCTGGATCGGCGGCCAGTACGTCCACCGCGACCACGTGGGAGACCCCGGAGGGCGTCCGCCGTTCGTCCCGGTGCCGCGCGGCAGGCAGCTCGAGGCGCTGGCGCTGCTGACGCAGGAGGCGTTCGCGCCGGAGAGCTTCGCGCTGCCGCCGGAAGTCGAGGGACGGCTCGGCGCCCGTCATTGGGACCACTGGGGCCACGAGCCCACCTACGACGGCCGCATCGACCCGCCGCTCCACGACCGCGTCCTCGAGGGCCTGACCCGTCTCCTGGAGGGCTTGACGGACCCCTACCGCCTGGCGCGCATCCGCGACGCCGAGGGGCTCGGCGGCGAAGACGTGCTGACGCTGCCGGAGCTGATGGCGACGTTGACGGCGGCGATCTGGGAGGAAGCGTGGACGCCGCCGGCCGTCGACCCGACGGCCCTGCGCCGCGACCTTCAGCGCGCCTGGCTCGACCGGCTGGCGGTGCTCCTGCTGAAGCCGCCGGAGAGGACGCCGGCCGACGCGCGCGCCGTGGCGCGGGCCGCGCTCGTCGACCTCGGCGAGCGGCTCGGCGGGGCGCTGGGGCGCCGCGAGGGTCTCGACGCCGTCAGCGCGGCGCACTTCGAGGAGTCGGCGGCGCGGATCGCGCGGGTCCTCGACGCGCAGCTTGCGGCGTCGATGCCGTAGGGCAGGCTGCGCCTGCCGATCCGCGGCGTAGCCGCGGATCGGCATTCTGGGGACGGATTACACTACGCGACGATGAAACCCAACTTCCTATCCGCAACGGCGCTGGCGTTCGCGCTCCTCGCCTGCCGTCCCCCGGTCTCGCCCGCCCCGCCCCGCCCCGTCGCCGTCGACCCCGACGCGACGCGATGGGTCGAGTCCACCCTCGCCTCCCTCGACCTGCGCGAGAAGGCGGCGCAGATCGTCATGGTCCGCGTCCACGGCTATCCCTACCATCCGGAATCGCCGGAGTACTTGACGCTCCTCGAAGAGGTGCGGGACCTCGGAGTCGGCGGGCTCGTGGCCTTCGACTCGGAGGTCGAGTCGCTGCCGCGGCTCCTCGACCGGCTCCAGGAGACGGCGGCGGTGCCGCTGCTGGTGGCGGCGGACATGGAACGCGGCATGGCCTTCCGCGTCCGCCGGGGGGCCGTGGAGATCCCGTTCGCCATGGCCATCGGCGCCACGCGGTCCGCGGAGCTCGCGCGGTGGACGGGCGAGGTCGCGGCGCGCCAGGGACGCGCCCTGGGCGTCCACTGGGCCCTGGCTCCGGTCGTCGACGTCAACGTCGATCCCCACAACCCGGTCATCCACTTGCGCTCCTACGGCGAGGACCCGGAGCTGGTGGCGCGGCTCGCCGCGGCCTTCGTCGACGGCGCCCGCGCCGGCGGCCTGATGACGACGGCCAAGCACTTCCCCGGCCACGGCGACTCCGCCGTCGACAGCCATTTCGCGTTGCCCGTGCTCGCCGTGGACCGGCAGCGGCTCGAGGAGGTGGAGCTGGCGCCGTTCCGGCGCGCCATCGCCGCCGGCGTCGACTCGGTGATGATCGGGCACCTGGCGGTGCCGGCGCTCGACCCGTCGGCGGCGCCGGCGACGCTGTCGCCCGCAATCGTCGACGGCCTGCTGCGCCGGGACATGGGCTTCGGCGGACTGGTGGCCACCGACGCCATGGAGATGGCCGGCGTCGGCGGCGTGTGGGCCGGGGCCGCGGCGGTGCGCGCCGTCCAGGCCGGCTCCGACGTCGTCATGCTGCCCCCGGACTCCCGGGTCGCCGTGCAGTCGCTGGTGCGGGCGGTGGCGGAAGGCGAGCTCAGCGAGGCGCGGCTCGACGCGTCGGTGCGGCGGATCCTCGAGGCCAAGGCGCGGCTCGGCCTCCATCGCCGGCGGCGGACGGACGCCGACGTCCTGCGCCACATGGCGAGCCCGGAGGACGCCGCGCGTGCCCTCGAGGCCGCGCGCGCCGCCGTCACCGTGGTCCGCAACGAGGGCGGCGTCCTGCCGCTCGTCGCCGAGGATCCGCTGCGCCTGCTCGTCCTGACGCTCTCCCATCCCCCTCGCGCTCCGGAGGAGACCGGGCTGCCCGAGGAGGAGCTCGACGCCCGCCGCGTCGACTACGCCAGCCGCTCCCTGGGGCCGGAGGTGTCGCCCGAGACCGAGGACGCGATCGTCGCCGCGGCGCCGGGCTTCACCCACGTCGTGGTGTCCGCCGACGTCCGCCCCGGCCGGCTGTCGCCCTCGCAGGAGCGCCTGTTGCGTCGCTTGACCCTATTACGTCGAGAGACCGCTACGGATCCACCCGTCGTCCTCATCTCCTTCGGCAGCCCGTACGTGCTCGCCGAGGTGCCGGAGGTGCCGGTCTACGTCTGCGCCTACGGGCGGGCCGCGTCGAGCCGGCAAGCGGCGGCGGAAGCGCTCTTCGGCGAGGTCGCCGTGCGCGGTAGGCTTCCCGTGACCCTGCCGGGGCTGTACCCCTACGGCCACGGGATCGCGATTCCGAGGAGAGAGATGACGCTGCGACACGCGCCGGCGGACGGCTTCGACGAGGTGGACCAGCTTCTCGACGCCTACGTCGAGCGGCGGGCGTTCCCGGGCGGCGTGCTGGCGGTGGGCCGGGGCGACGCGCTCGTCCACTTGCGGGCCTTCGGCCGTCTCACCTACGACCCGGACGCGCCGGCGGTGACCGTCGACACGATCTACGACGTCGCCAGCCTGACCAAGGTCGTCGCCACCACGACCATGGCGATGATCCTGGTCGACGAGGAGCGCCTCGACCTCGACGCGCCGGTCCGGGATTTCCTGCCGCGGTTCCAGGGGCCGGGCAAGGACGCGGTGACGGTGCGCCAGCTCCTGACGCACTCGTCGGGCGTCGACTGGTGGGCGCCGCTCTACGAGGAGGTGGCGGGCAAGGCGGCGTACCTGGAGCGGATCCAGGCCATGGACCTGGCCTACGAGCCGGGCACGCGCTCGCTCTACAGCGACCTGGGGCTGATCCTGCTCGGCGAGGTCCTGGAGCGCGCGGCGGGCCGGCCGCTCGACGTCTTCGCGCGCGAGCGCGTCTTCGCCCCCCTGGGCATGGACGACACCCTCTACCGCCCCGGCGAGGACCTGCGCGAGCGCATCGCCCCCACGGAGGACGACCCGTGGCGCGGACGCGTGCTGCGCGGCGAGGTCCACGACGAGAACGCCTACGCCCTCGGCGGCGTGGCGCCGCACGCGGGCCTGTTCTCGACGGCGCCGGACCTGGCGCGCTTCGCCCGCATGATCGTCAACGGCGGCGTCCTCGAGCACCGGCGGGTCGTGTCGCGGTGGACGGTGGGAGCGTTCACGCGGCGCGCGGGCATCCCCGAGTCGACGCGGGCGCTGGGCTGGGACACGAAGTCGGCGGAGGGGTCGTCGGCGGGC